>Ga0099364_10000570_pt1 | contig 62889 bp, 50 predicted proteins | sample TergutTh196P3_FD_73070 | JGI IMG/M metagenome (GOLD analysis project Ga0099364, IMG submission 73070) | Microcerotermes parvus P3 segment gut microbial communities from Pointe-Noire, Republic of the Congo - Th196 P3 | ecosystem: Host-associated > Arthropoda: Insects > Digestive system > Gut ... | reverse complement strand
TCCGATATGAGCGATATGGCCGCCCGCATTTTCGGATGTAATAGCCAGAATGTCAATAAGTAAAACACCTATGGCCAAGTAAATAAGTTTGATTTGTCCGATGAGAAGCAGGTTGATCTTGTAGTCCTTCCGGTAAAAGGAGACGGCGAACACGATGGCCATGACCGAAGCGGAGGCTCCGACAAGATAACTCATCGTCGATAACTGCTTCAAATAAGGGAATATATTATACGTGATCAAGAAAAGCGCGCCGCCGGCAATTCCTCCCAACATGTAAAGCCCGCCTAACTGCCGGCCTGTGAAAAACTGGAGGAATATTTTCCCGAACCAATAGAGCCACAACATATTAAAGAGAATATGAAGAAAGTCAAGATGAACAAACATATAGGTAATGATCGTCCACGGCCTGTACAAAAAAAACACCGGATTCGACGGCATTTCGAGATATTGCAGGAATGTCGCCTCTCTCAAAAATAGATGAAAGAAGATGATAACAAGCCGGATAAGAATAAAAACCCCTACATTAATATAGATAAACTTAGCCGATATATTTCCGGCATTAAATCTGCGGTTGATGTCAGAATAAAAACCTGCCATTATCTCTGTCTTTTTTCTTCCAGTATAAAACCATGATTATGCCAAACAACATTCCTCCGAGATGCGCAAAGTGAGCTATATTATCAAAACTGAAGTTGGCGACGCCGGCGAACAATTCGATAGCGCCGTATCCGATAACCAAGTATTTGGCTTTGATAGGGAAAGGGAACGGGATTACATACAACGGCATGTTCGGAAATAACATCCCGAAAGCCAGTAATATCCCAAAAACAGCGCCGGAAGCGCCCACCGTCGTAGCGTTTATCATCACATTCAATTGCCGGAGCATCGGGTCGGTGTACTGTCGGCTTTGTTTCATGATGTCCAAACCTTCGCGGTATACCATTTCAATCACTTCGGTCTCTAAACCGGATTCTATGCCTTTTATTCGTATGTACGTTACTATAAGATTGATAACGCCCGCGCCTATGCCCGTAATCATATAATAGGTAAGAAACCGTTTCGGTCCCCAAGTAGATTCTAAAACGCGACCGAACATATAGACTGCAAACATGTTGAAAAAGATATGGGCGAAAGATGCGTGCATGAACATATACGTAATCAACTGGAAAAGATAGAAATCCTTCGAGGCAGGATAATGCAGTCCCAGCATGCCGGTCAAATCGATTTTGGTCATAAAGAGGGTCGCTATCCAAAAAAGGACATTGATGATGATCAAGTTTTTGGTCACTGCCGGCAAATTTTCAAATAAGTTAAAACCTCGTCCGTTCATAAAAAAGCGTTTAAAAAACAGGTGCAAAAGTAAAAAAGAAATACGCAATTCTCAAATTTTGTGTTATAAAACATACTTTTTAACAAAAAAACTTTAAAAATTGCATAATATCAAAAATAAGTTTAACTTTACCGCCCAATTTGTATGAATTGAATTGCTTTTTTAAATTATTTATGTTTACTAATTAAAATTTTATCTCGTTATGAACAAAACGGAATTTATTGATGTTGTAGCTCAAAACGCCGGTTTTTCGAGGGCTAATGCAAAAAAAGCTGTAGCAGCTTTTTACAAAACGGTTGCTGAAACTTTAGAAACGGGTGACAAAGTCGCTTTGTTAGGCTTTGGTTCATTTTTTGTCGTTGAAAGAGCGGCACGTAGTGGTATTAATCCTAAGACCAAAGAGAAAATTAACATTCCGGCGCGAAAGATGATTCGGTTCAAGCCGGGCGCTACTTTAGCTAAAGTTGCCAAATGAACGTTTGCAAACACAGGCTTTATGAAAAGAGAGATCTTGGTAGAAAGTTCTCTCTTTTTTTGTTTTTCTCGGGGGGAAACACGTACCTTTGTTCGATAATTTTCTCTTTTTTAGTTCTGAATTATTAAAAAATCAAGCGCAAATTTTTTTTCTCGGAAAAATGTTGTAATTTTGTCAGGCAAACTGAAATAATTGCAGTTCAACATAATGACAAATAATAATATACAGCAGGTTAAGCAACGTTACGGTATTATCGGTAATAATACGGAGTTACTAAGGGCGATAGAAGTTGCCTTACAGGTAGCGCCTACCGATATGTCCGTATTAATTTCTGGGGAAAGCGGCGTAGGGAAGGAAGTTTTTCCGCAGATCATTCATCAAAACAGTCCGCGTAAACATGCACAGTACATCGCGGTCAACTGTGGGGCGATACCCGAAGGAACGATTGATTCCGAACTGTTTGGCCACGAAAAAGGCTCGTTTACCGACGCCAAAGACCTACGGAAAGGTTATTTTGAAGTGGCCGACGGCGGGACAATCTTTTTGGACGAAGTAGGAGAATTGCCGTTAGCGACACAAGTGCGTCTGTTACGGGTGCTCGAATCGGGCGAGTTTATGAAAGTAGGCTCGTCAAGAGTTCAGAAAACAAATGTACGCATTGTCGCCGCTACGAATGTAAACTTAGCGGAAGCCGTTTCGTATCATAAGTTCCGCGAAGACCTTTATTACCGGTTATGTACCGTACCGATGCGCATACCCCCCTTACGCGAACGGCAGGACGATGCACTGCTTCTTTTCCGAAAATTTGCTGCCGATTGTGCGGATAAGTACACGATGCCCGCTATTCGTTTGGATGACGACGCCCGCCACCTGTTTACTTCATACCGCTGGCCTGGCAATGTACGCGAACTGAAAAATATTGTGGAACGTATCTCGGTCATCGAAATAAACAGGGATATTACTGCCGATGTATTACAGCGGCACCTCCCCGATATTACGATAGAGAAGCTCCCTGTCCTGGCGTCGCATCCTTTAGACGAACAGAAAATCTTTTCGAGCGAAAGGGAGATTTTGTATCAGGTATTGTTCGATATGAAGAAAGATGTGACCGAGTTGAAGAAATTAGTGCATGACATCATGAACGGCGCCGTTCAGATGGAACCGATGGAACGTAGCGTTTACACAACATCGACCGTGCATCCATCGCCTATACGCCATGCCACCATTCAGGACGCCGAAACGGTTGAAGAGACGCTCTCACTTGAAGATGTTGAAAAAGATATGATTCGAAAAGCCTTGGAACGGCATAGCGGGCGACGTAAAAATGCGGCGACTGATCTACGAATATCAGAACGTACTTTGTACCGGAAAATTAAAGAATTTGGATTGGAATGAGAAAACTATTGAAAATGACCGGACTATTGTTAGCAGGGTGGCTCGTTTCTGCCTGCTCTATCTCCTATAAATTCAACCAGTCGTCGATTGACTATACGAAAGTATCATCTATCACGATTCATGACTTCCCGAATTTGGCTCAGTTGGTTTATGCTCCCTTAGCGCAACAGTTTACGGAAGCCTTGAAAGATAAGTATACGCGGCAGACAAAGTTGCAACTGAAGAACGATGGAGGCGATTTGGAACTTGAAGGCGAAATAACGGGGTATAATTTAACTCCTTTAGCTGTATCGGACAACATGTATGCCTCGCAAACCCGATTGACCATAGCTATTCGTGTACGATTTACCAATAAGACCGATTCGGAACAAGATTTTGAACGCACCTTTTCGGCGCATAGTGAATTTGATAATACCAGTATGCTCGATCAGGTGCAGGATGATTTGTGTGATGTTATTATGAAAGAGATTATCGATCAGATATTTAATGAAACCGTAGCAACCTGGTAAGCGATATGACTTGTGCAGAACTATATGAGTGGATGGATGATCCCACTTTGCTAACAAAATCCTCTTTACAGGAACTCCGACAAATGATGGAGGATTACCCGTATTTTCATGCGGTAAGGATGCTTTACCTGAAAAATCTGGCTGTCCTACAGGATGTACGCTTGGAGAAAGAACTGAAAAAAATGTCTATCTTTATCCCCGATCGCCGTCAGCTTTATACCTTGATCCATGAGCGACCTGCGGATGATAACCAAAGCCGGAAGACCGAACCGCTGGCTAAAGATAAAGATATGACGGAAACAGTTATTGAGGTAGTGGAAAAAGCGGTACCTGCCGGCGAACCAGACGAGCAGGATTTTGTTTCCACCTTAATATCCAAGCCGGTATCGCCTGTGGCGGCTACTTCCGATTATGCCAACTGGTTGGCTCAAAATGTAGCAGACCTCCCGACAGCCGATTGCGCCGACGACTTGCTGAAACACCAGCAACTGATAGATTCGTTTATAGCCTTTGAAAGTGATCATTTTGCGCAACGAATTAGTAATACGGCTGTACCAAAAGCGCCGGAACCGGCGATTGAAGACGAAATGCCTGTATTGGAGACAACGGAAAAATCATCCTTAGATGACTCGTATTTCACTGAAACACTGGCACGTGTGTATATCACTCAAAAAAGATACGACAAGGCGTTGGAAATTATTCGGGTGTTAAGTTTGAAATATCCAAAAAAAAACCGTTACTTTGCAGACCAAATTCGCTACTTAGAGAGAATTATTAACATAAACAAATAAAGAAATGTACGTATTTATATCCATTTTGATCCTTATCACTTCCGTTTTTTTAGTACTAATCGTATTGGTTCAAAATTCTAAAGGCGGAGGTTTAGCTTCCGGTTTTTCCTCATCCAACCAGGTGTTGGGTGTCCGCAAAACAACCGATTTCTTAGAAAAAGCCACCTGGTCGGCAGCCGTAATTGTGATGGTACTCTGTATTGGAATTACAAGTACTATTAATAGTGGCCAGGTAGCCACCGAATCGGATGTATTGAATAATTTAAGCGCACCGGTTACCCCCGCGGCGCCTGATTTCGGAACAGCACAGCCCGAAGGTCAACCAGGTGGTCTGCAACTGCCGGCAGAACCTTTCGAGCTACCTTCTGATTAATTAGGAATTGCGCTTATTTTATCGTCATTGTCGTTATTGACGTCGCAACCTAGCAATGACGGAGAACAGTTTTTGTACTTGAAAAACAGTGTTTTGTACATAAACCATATTAATTGGTTCAATATCCGTAAAAATATGATTTAGATTGAAGTAAAGTGTTGTATCTTTGCACCATTGATGTAATACTTCTTCATATTATTTGTTCTTTTAAGGCAAAAAGTTTATTAGTGATTAATTGGAACAGTCCTGAACGTGAGTTCAGGACTGTTCGTTTCGACTATAGGTCGCTTTCCTTCATATTATGAAAGACATTCTGGACGTCTTCATCGTCTTCCAATTTTTCAATCAGTTTGTCGAGCGATTCGCGTTGTTCGGCCGATATTTCCTTCACATCATTCGGGATGCGGACAAACTCGCTCGACGTGATTTCAAATCCGTTATCTTCCAAGTATTTCTGAATAGCGGCGTTATGTGAAAATTCACCGTAGATAATTACTTCATCTTCATCTTCTTCTACTTCGTCGGCACCATAATCAATCAACTCTAATTCAAGGTCATCCAATGAGATATCTTCTTTTTTCACGATATGAAACACACATTTATGGTCGAACAAAAATTCCAACGACCCGGTAGTGCCTAACGAGCCTCCAAACCTGTTGAAATAACTGCGCACATTACCTACGGTACGGGTGGTATTATCTGTTGCCGTTTCAACGAAAATAGCAATGCCGTGTGGCCCATAGCCTTCGTAATTCATCTCCTTGTAGTCGGTGAAATCTTTGGACGTTGCTTTTTTAATGGCTCGTTCCACGTTATCCTTGGGCATATTTTCCTTTTTTGCCGTTTGTATCAGCACGCGCAGGCGCGGATTTGTCTCAGGGTCCGGACCGCCCGCTTTTGCGGCCATCATAATCTCTTTGCCTATCTTGGTGAAAACACGCGACATGTTGCCCCATCGTTTCATCTTTCTCGCCTTTCTGTATTCAAATGCTCTTCCCATAGTAGTTTTCAGTTTTCAGTTTTCAGTTTTCAGAAAATTAAGTTTATTATCACTTGTGTAATGATGTCTATCTCAATCGGATGCCAAGGTTGGCTTCCAGATTTTTTTGTATTCGCGACATGATTGTGTCTATCTGGTTGTCGTTCAGCGTTTTTTCCTTGTCTAATAAATAGAAGCTGACGGCATACGATTTTTTATCTGTCGGAAGGTTCTTTCCCTCGTAGACGTCAAAGAGGATGACTGCCCTTAATAATTTAGGCTCGCTGTTCAGGGCTATCCTCCGGATGTCGGCAAATGTGACATCTTTATCGGTTAATAAGGCAAGGTCCCGTTTCACTTCCGGGAACTTTGGGATTTCAATGAAGGTAACCGGTTCTTTTTGAGCGCCTTTTATCATGATGTCCCATGAAAGCTCTGCGAAATATACCTCATTTTCAATGTCCATTTTTTTCAGGATATCTTTATGAACGACGCCAAAAACTCCTAAAACAGCTCCTTTTTTAGTAGCAATAGACATGCCAGCCGAATAAATATCGTTTGAAATGTTGCTCCAAACGAGTTTATCCAATGGCATATCCAACCGGCGTAAAATATTTTCAATATGCGCTTTCAGTTCATAAACCGAAGTCGCCTCATCTTCATGCGCCCAGTTATTTTCGACCCGTTTACCCGTCATCCATAAGCCGAGACGATAGTCTTCCTGATATTCCGAAAGGGGGTCACCGTCTTTTTTGTTTTTCTCATTACGGGCATAGCAGTTTCCAAACTCGAAGAAACGGATATTTTTGTTTTTATACCTTATGTTAAATTCAATGTTCTGTAACCCGCCAATCAGTAATGTTTGCCGCATAGCGTTCAGGTCGGCGCTAAGCGGGTTTTTTATCAGGACACAGTTTGTGACGGGATAGGTTGTCAACTCATCGTAACAGGCTGAACGTGTGAGTGAATTGTTGATGATTTCACGAAAACCCGCTCCGCATAATTGTTCAGAAATGACGTTTTCTATCTTGTAACTTTTGTCAGTATACCTCTGATAGCTTAATGACGAATTTAACTGCTCGTCACATTCGATATTGTTGTACCCGTAAATACGTAAAATGTCCTCAATAACATCCACGTCCCGGCGAACATCGTAGCGATAAACCGGTACCTTTAGCGATAGACCTTCGGATGTTTCGGAGACGACGGCTATTTCGAGCGAAGCGAGAATGTCTTTTATCGTAGCGACGGGAATCGCTTTGCCGGTCAGTGAATTTATTTTTTTATAGGTGATATCGACGGAAAAAGGTTCCATGACCTGCGGATAGACATCCTGTATATCTCCAGAGATAAGACCACCGGCTATTTCTTTCATCAACTGGGCTGCCCTTTTAAGTGCATATACTGTTTGATTAGGATCTAAACCGCGTTCAAAGCGAAAAGACGCATCGGTGTTGAGGCCAAAACGTCGTGATGTTTTCCGTACCATGGAAGGATTGAAGCAAGCCGATTCTAAAAAAACGCTTGTGGTGTCGTTTGTCACCCCCGAATCCAAGCCCCCGAACACGCCGCCGATGGCTATCGGTTCTACTGCGTCACATATCATAAGGTCCTGGTCGGTCAGTGTTCGTTCCACTCCGTCGAGCGTGACAAATTTGGTTCCTTCAGGCATCGTACGGACTACAATTTTATTTCCTTTTATTTTGGCCGCATCGAAAGCGTGCAACGGTTGTCCTAACTCATGCAGGACATAATTGGTGATATCGACAATGTTGTTGATAGGACGAAGGCCGATGACTTTCAGCCTGTTTTGAAGCCAATCGGGGCTTTCTTTGATAGTCACATTTCGGATAGTAATACCCGTATAGCGCAGACAGGCTTCCGGGTTTATTATTTCGACCGTAATAGGCGTCTCCGGCATGTCCATGAGATAAGCATTGACAGATGGCTTTTTAAAAGTGAACGGTCTACCGTTCTGTTTCAGCCAGGCTGCCAGATCGCGCGCTACGCCGATATGAGACGTTCCGTCTACGCGGTTAGGAGTAATATCCACCTCGAAGATATAATCTTTCTCTATTTTGTAATAAGTTTTAGCAGGCAAACCCACCGGCGTATCGACAGGTAATACGATGATACCTGTGTGGTTGTCACTGAGACCTATCTCGTCTTCGGCGCAAATCATGCCATACGATTCTTCTCCCCGTATTTTCCCTTTCTTTATTTTTATTACCTTATCGCCTGCGTAGAGCGCTGTCCCGATGGGCGCTACAACGACCTTCTGGCCGGCGGCCACATTTGGCGCTCCGCAAACAATTGGGAGCGGTTCACCGGCGCCTGTATCGACGGTGGTAAGGCTTAGATGGTCGGAGTTCGGGTGAGCCGTGCACGTCAACACTTCACCAATCACAAGACCTTCCATACCGCCTTTGACAGTCTCTTTTTCTTCTACCGATCCGGTTTCTAACCCAATGGAAGTGAGCGCTGCGGCCACTTCATCCGGCTGCATGTCGAAATCTAAATAATCTCTCAGCCAATTGTATGAAATATTCATTTTTACTTTTATATTGTGTTAAAAAAAAGTCAATCATCAATACCACCCCTTCGGTTTTGGGGAGAAACGTTGATTGATATACGTTTACTGTTTAAAGATTGGTTTAATTGTTTTCGTTCGCGTTCGGTAATACGGACAGGGTTACTCGCCCCTCCCACATCATAATAATACTTATAAGAAGTAAAATATTTCCGGTTGTTCATGAGTCGGCGGTACTGTGCGCTGAATATCATGCTCAAGACATGGTTAAAGTCGTGACCTCCGGAAGAAAATCCCGGATACGAATCAGAGGTATAGGGATAAAAACCACTGACGCCTGTTGGTAATAACTCTTCCAAGTTCTTCCGTTCATCATCTGTGATGATAAGACTTCTGACCTGATAAGCGGAATCCAATTTTTCGATGTATAATACATACAGCGCATAAACAGCCGGCGGCATTGTATATGGATCAAAGTTGGGAATCCTTATTGAATCGGGTGTTCCGACATTGTCAAATTCTTTACTCAGTTCCAATTCGAAATCTGTATCTAAGTTTAGCCACGATGGCGCTATAAACCGCCCTTCTTCGATGGCTTTTTTTGTCTCCTCATTTATTTTTAGCGTTTCTTTTCCATCCAATACTTTTTGAAGCCATATTGAATCTTCTTTCGTCCATTCCTGCGATTGGACTAACGTACAGGAAAAGAAAATAATAATTGCCGATAAAGTTAGTTTTTGTTTCATACGAAAGAATGATTAATGATTAATGATTAATGATTAATGGGTAAATTTTCATTATTGCTTGGGTGTGAGAGATTACATGACTGTTTCATTCACCCGTTCACCCTTTCTCCCGTTATTTCTGCTGTTTGCCGATATAGGCCAAGATGCCGCCGTCCACATATAATATATGTCCGTTCACGAAGTTGGAAGCATCCGAGGCAAGGAATATGGCGGGGCCTTTCAGGTCGTCGGTCGTACCCCAGCGGGCGGCAGGCGTCTTGGAGATGATGAACGAATCGAAGGGATGACGCGACCCGTCAGCTTGTTTCTCACGTAGAGGCGCTGTCTGTGGCGTTGCGATATAACCCGGTCCGATGCCGTTGCATTGGATATTATATGCGCCAAATTCCGATGCAATATTGCGGGTAAGCATCTTCAACCCGCCTTTGGCAGAGGCGTATGCGGAAACGGTCTCGCGTCCGAGTTCGCTCATCATCGAACAGATGTTGATGATTTTACCGTGTCCTTTGCGTATCATCGCCGGAATGACGGCTTTCGCTACAATAAACGGGCCATTCAGGTCGACATCAATGACCTGTCGAAAGTCGGCAGCCGACATTTCGCACATCGGTATCCGCTTGATAATGCCAGCGTTGTTCACAAGAATATCAATGACGCCTACTTCTTGTTCTATAACCGTTATAGCCGCATTTACATCGTCTTCCTTCGTGACATCAAAAACATAACCATGCGCCTGAATACCTTTCGCTTTATATGCTTCAAGCCCTTTATCCGTCAATTCGCGGTTGATATCATTGAACACGATGGTAGCGCCAGCCTCGGCAAAGGCGGAAGCGATAGCAAAACCGATGCCGTAAGAAGCGCCTGTCACTAAGGCTATTTTGCCTTCTAATGAAAATTGTTCAGACATATTATAAAAATTTAATTATTAATGGTTCTTCGAGCGCTTTCGAGAAATAACTCAGATAATTGCTAAAATCGCTCAAGGTAGGAAATCCGAATTTTTCCCAACCAAAGCCTGTATAATAGGTGATGGGTTGGCCGGGATAGTAAGTAGTCATTCCCAACACATGTGAATGGGTCTCTTCTCTCTTTGTTTTCGGGTGGATAATCTTGTGTCTGTAAGAAAACACTCTTTCAACCCCTTTTGGGAAAATCATCCCGACAAACACTTTACCGGCAGCTTCTGTTTCGGGTTCTTCATATACAATAGCAGCAGTACCTTTATCTGTCAGGGTGGTATACGCTTCGTCTTCCGGCGCTCGTTTTATTAATCCTGCAGCGACAGTAATCGTTTTTTGGGTCCCGTATTCCTGCGTTACTTGCGTCAGTTGCGAACCGGCATCAATAGAAATAATCCGGCTTTCGCTGAATGTATTCCCTTCGATCGTCATGTTTTTGTAGGTGAGTTTAAACGTGGTGCGCAAAGGACCGTTCTCCCATAGTTCCTGTGAGACAAAATTCTCATTCAGGTATAGCGTATCTTTCTCGAAGGGCGCCATCGCGCCTGCTCCGAGCGTTCTTCCTACCTTATAGTCATCAAGGCCTTCACCGTGATCTTCATGATAAGAAAGCGTCCCTGCGAGATCATCCTTATACCATTTATCAATGATCATGTTGCTTGTTCTTTTATACCACAAGTCTATACCGTTGCTGGGGCCGTCTATCGGGATAAGGGCCTGTCCATATATGCGGAAAGCGACACGATCATTTTCCCATGCGAAGTCGTCTTTTCGTTCGACAATGAAACGACCATACGTTTTGGGTGAAAATTCTTCCGGCGCACCGGTTTTAATGGAGCAAACGATAGTTTCTTGCGCTTTGATGACGATTTGAAAAATCAGTTTCCCGTCGTATGTAAGCTGTGAAGTCAGTGTCTCGCCTTGTTGGTTTGTTACCTGATAAGTCTTTCCGGCGGGAAGCGCCATGAGTTGCCCGACAGGAATTTCCACTAATTCCGTGCGGTCGAAATCACTTGGATTTTCAACGGAAATAATTATGCCTGTACTACAGGATATTAACCCTATAAAAGCGGTTATTATTAATAATTTTTTCATGGGAATAAGTTTTTAAAATTATGAATTTCTTCGCGCGTACATTTATATATATTAGCGTAGTTTGTCTGCGGTAAATGTGTCCATGTCATCGTATGCCAAGTTTTCGCCGCACATAGCCCAGATGAATGTATAGTTACTTGTCCCGGCTGCGCAGTGGATCGACCAGGAAGGCGAAATGACCGCTTGTTCATTTCCCAGGAAGATATGCCTTGTTTCCTTCGGTTGTCCCATGAAATGGCATACCGACTGTTGCTGGGGGATGTTGAAATAAAAGTAGGCTTCCATCCGACGTGAGTGGGTGTGGGGCGGCATTGTGTTCCATACGCTGCCTTCTTTAATTTCCGTTAAACCCATCTGCAACTGGCAGCATGGAATTATCTCATTTAATATCAATTGATTAAGAGTTCGTTCATTGGATGAGGCTTTGACGCCTAATTCTCTTGTGCGACGTTTGTCTTTTGTAATAGCGGCTGTCGGATAAGCCGTATGTGCAGGTGAGGAGGCAAAATAAAATTTGGCCGGTTGGTGTATATCCAAACTTTTAAAGATAATTTCTTTTGAACCGCGCCCTACATAAATCGCATCTTTGTAAGCCATTTCATAATCTATACCGTCTACCGTGACAACGCCTTCATTTTCGATACAGATAATACCGGCTTCCCTGCGTTCGCAAAAGTATTCCGAACGGATTAAATCCACCGTTTCAAGTTTTAAATTTTCAAGGATAGGGAAGGCCCCCCCAATAATCAGCCGGTCATTATGCGTGTAAACCATATTGACCTCATTGGCAATAAAGAGTTTTTCTACCAGGAACTCTTTCCTTAATTGCGCCGTGTCGTACTTTTTTACATCATCAGGGTGCGTACCCCATCGTTCTTTAATTGTTGTCTTCATAATGTTTTTTTGATTTTATCCTTACTTTCGGACTGTAAAGGTATGAAAAAAATTGAATCATGAACAAAAAAAGGAGAATTTTTTTTTTCCTACATCGGTTTTATTGAGCAGGAGGTAGTCGTTGGTAACAGACGAAACCGGAGTATCATGCTTCTTAAAGAGACAAGTTGCACAGCCAAATGCAAAACTATCCGTAAAATCCGTAATTCGTAAGAAAAAAATTGCCGTTTGAAAAATATGTTTTACATTTGCAGCAATTATAAATAATAGATATTATAAACGCCATGAATCAATTCACAAAAAAATTAACAGGAATCATCCTGTTATCCTGTCTTGTATCGGCTTGTTGTCAGACTTCTGAGGATGTGACAACGAAAAGCGATTATTTTGTAGCGGCCTATATCTGGCCTTCATGCCATGACGATTCGTTGGGTCGCGACAAACTGTGGGCCGACGGAATCGGTGAGTGGGAGGTCATTCAGAAAGGTAATCCCCGTTACGAAGGACACTATCAACCGAAAATGCCACTTTGGGGCTATGAGTTAGACAACGACCCGAAAGTTGTCGAAAAATGGATCGATGTAGCCACCGACCATGGGGTCAATGTTTTTATCTACGACTGGTATTGGTATGACGAAGGTCCATACCTTGAAAGCGCCCTCAACGACGGTTTCCTGAAAGCGAAGAACAATGAGAAGATGTATTTTTACGTGATGTGGGCAAACCACGACGTGAAAAAGAACTATTGGAACTATCATCGTTACGAAGATGATACCTCCCTCATGTGGGATGCCGCCATCGATTGGAAGAATTTTCAAATCATCGTCGACAGGATTATCAAACAGTATTTTCATAAGCCCAATTATTTCAAGATCGACGGTCAGCCTGTGTTTGCTGTTTTCAGCATGGAAAAATTGATGCAGAGCTTTGGCGGGAGCGTGGAAGAGACCCGCAAGGCGTTGGATTATTTCAGGGAAGAAGCCAAGAAGGCAGGGTTCCCGGGCGTGCATTTTCAGTTGATACCGGGCGGAGGTTCGCTGAGGTCTCCGGAGGCGGCTAAAAGAAACGCAGAACGTATCGAGGCGATGGGTTTCAATAGCGTGACGATGTACAACATGGGAGGCATGTCGGAAGATTATATCGTTTATGGAACCAATTCTATCAAGATCAGGGAACAGTGGGACGAGGCGCTGAACATTCCGTTTTTCCCCTGTACCTCGGTCGGTTGGGACGATACGCCCCGTTTTCCGGCATACGGGATGAAAAATACGGTACATTATCATAACACACCCCAAAGTTTTGCTACCTTGTTATCCAAAGCAAAACAATACATAGACAATCATCCCAATCAGCCGAAACTGATGACTATCAATGCCTGGAATGAATGGGTGGAAGGCAGTTACCTGCTGCCTGACATGCTTTACGGATTCGGCTATTTGGAAGCGGTAAAGGATGTGATGGATGGCAAGTACGACAGGTATAGCAATACAAAATAAAAAAAAATTTTTTTTATTTTGTATTGCTATTTACTTGTACTATATTTGCACACCGAAAATAGATAGTTGACGATGAAAAAAGTATTCGTAAGCGGTTGTTATGATATGTTGCATAGCGGTCATGTCGCTTTCTTTGAAGAAGCTGCGATGCTTGGTGATTTGTATGTGGGAGTTGGTTCTGATCAGACAATTTTTGACCTGAAAGCGCGAAAAACAATCCATACCGACAGAGAGCGTTTGTACATGGTGAAGGCGTTGAAAGTTGTGAAAGATGCTTGGATAAACAGTGGAAGCGGTATACTCGATTTTACGGAAGAAGTAAAACGGCTCCATCCGGATGTGTTTTTTGTGAACAGCGACGGCCACTCACCCTTGAAAGAACAGTTTTGCAAAATGTACGGCATATCGTATGTGGTGAGTCAACGAATCCCGCATAGCGGACTTCCGGCGCGCTCGACAACCGCTTTGCGAAAAGAATGTCTGATACCTTACCGGATCGATTTGGCCGGCGGTTGGCTTGACCAGCCTTATGTTAATAATTTTTATCCGGGTTCGGTGATTACTATATCCATAGAACCTGATTATGAGTTTAATGACCGAAGCGGCATGGCTACCAGTTCGCGAAAGAAAGCCATCGAACTGTGGTATACGAGTATTCCCGAAGGGGATAAGGAGATGTTAGCCCGGACGCTTTTTTGCTTTGAAAACCCGCCCGGCTCGAAATATGTCAGCGGTTCGCAGGATGCGTTAGGGGTTGTATTGCCGGGACTGAACCGTTTTCATTACAGCCAGGGTTACTGGCCGGATAAAATCGATAAAGTAACGGACAATGAACTGTTGGCGTGGATAGAACAGCGAATCTGGCTTGCGCCTCTTTATCCACGGCTTTCCGGTTTTGATGTTTTGGCGGATACTAACATTGACGAAGCGGGCGCCAAGGCTCTCAGTCTTGCTTCGGATGCGTGTTGGAGCGCCATACTATCGAAGGATGCCAAAGGGTGGGGGAGCGCATCGGTTGCAAGTTTTGACGCCCAATTGAAAATGTTCCCAAACATGGCGCCAACGGAGATAAAAGAGGCGCTTGAACCTTATAAATCACAGGTTTTGGGATGGAAACTTTCAGGAGCCGGCGGCGGCGGATACCTCGTTCTAATCAACGAATCACCCGTTAAGAACGCCATTCAAATACGCATCAGGAGAGACAACGTTTAATCAATTACGAATTACGAATTACGAATCATTAATCATTAATCATTTATCATTAATCATTAATTATGAAAGGTATAGTTTTGGCAGGGGGGGCGGGGACGCGTTTGTACCCGATAACGAAGGGAGTTTCGAAGCAATTGTTGCCGATTTATGATAAACCGATGATCTATTATCCTATTTCGGTGCTGATGCTTGCAGGTATTCGTGAGATTCTGATTATCTCGACGCCGCAGGATTTGCCCGGATTTCGCAGGCTTCTTGGCGACGGTGGCGATTGGGGGGTACGTTTTGAATATGCGGAGCAACCCTCGCCGGATGGCTTGGCGCAAGCTTTTATCATAGGCGCTGAGTTTATCGGTGATGATAGCGTATGCCTTGTACTGGGTGATAATATTTTTTACGGTCAAAGTTTTTCGTCCCTGCTGAAAGAAGCGGTTGAGAACGTGAAGCAAAATTTTGCGACTATTTTCGGATATTATGTGAATGACCCCGAGAGGTATGGGGTAGTGTCATTCGATCGGGAAGGGAATGTCTTGAATATCGAAGAGAAACCGGCAAAGCCCGTGTCAAATTATGCGGTGACGGGACTTTACTTTTATCCGAACAAGGTAGTAGACATCGCAAGGGAAATAAAGCCTTCGGCCCGCGGAGAATTGGAGATTACGACGGTAAATCAGCGATTTCTTGAAAAAGATGAACTGAAAGTACAATTGTTAGGACGCGGTTTTGCCTGGTTAGATACGGGAACGCATGAATCATTGTCGGAAGCCTCTGTTTTTGTGGAAGTTATAGAACGTCGACAAGGGTTGAAAATCGCATGTCCGGAAGAAATTGCCTATCGAAACAGGTGGATTGGGGGCGAAAAACTACTGTTTTTAGCCCAACCGATGCTAAAAAATCCGTATGGACAGTACTTGTTGAAACTGATAGAAGATCGCTTATAACTAACTGAATAATAGCGAATTAAGTATTTTTAGCTAAAATAATCGAAAAAAAATTATTGTTTATTTGTTTTATTTTAAAAAAAAATGTTTACCTTTGCAAAAGATATGATTTTAGTGTATTAGATAAATGAGAAAAGAAATATTGTTAAATTTTTAAAAGCGTAAAATTATGAAATCTAAGGTTTTACTATTGATTTTTTTATGTGGAGTGTTGGTGTCGGTTTCTGCGCAGGAGTACCAGCCACAAGTTGGGTTTAGTACTGAAAACGGCTCTAAAGCGAATTTCAAGAAGAATAATCCAGGGGACAACTGGTTTATTACTCTTGGCGGCGGTACAAGTATTTACATGGGCGACCAAAATGGAGAAGCTGACATGGGAGATCGATTGAACTGGGCTGCCGGTCTTGCATTTGGTAAATGGTGTAACCCTTATTTAGGGTTCCGCCTGAAATTTGCCGGTGGTCAAATGAAGGATTTTGCCTACATTCGGGGAAGTAGCACAAATGTGTTAACCAAAAAAGATTTTGTTTATGGTAACGCACACTTGGACCTGATGTGGGATATAACGAATTACTGGGCGCCTTACAATGAAAATAAGGTGGTTCGTTTTATTCCTTTTTTAGGTATGGGTTATGCGATTCGTCCCGAAAAAGAAGTTGGCGGTTGGAATTACAAAAAATCCGAATCTCCTACCATTAACTTGGGTGTACAAATTCCCTTCCGTTTGGGCAAACGTGTCGATTTGTTCCTTGAAGGCGAATATGCGTTGTTGAATGAAGAATTTAACCGTGTAAACATGGGCCATGAAGAAGACCGTATGGTCTCAGCGTTGTTGGGTTTCAATTTCAAACTCGGCAGAACCAACTTCGAAGTGATCGAACCGATGGACTATGATTTATTGAATGACCTTAACAATCAGATTAATGCCTTACGTGCACAAAATGATGAGTTGAGTAAACGTCCGGTTTCCTGCCCGGAATGTCCGAAAATTGCGCCTGTTGTTCAAGAGACGGAAATGATGAAGAACGCCGTATTTTTCCGCCTGAACAGTTCGGTTATCGACAAGAACCAGGAAGGTAACATCTTCAATACAGCCGAATATGCGAAGAAATTCAACTTGCCTATCAAGTTGATTGGTTATGCAGATAAAGACACCGGTACAGCCGACTATAACTATGGTTTGTCGGAAAGGCGCGCCAAAGCCGTTGCCAAGATGCTGACCGAAAAACATGGCATACCGACTGACAGACTTTCCATCGAATGGCAAGGCGACAGGGTGCAACCCTATCAGATTAACAACTGGAACCGTTTGGTTATCATGGATACAAATAAATAGCCAACTCGTTCTAACATGAATTATAAAAAGGTCAGTGGGGCTTCCATTGGCCTTTTTATGTATAGAAAAAGATATGAGGTACAACATGATCGTGCTGGATGTCGACGGCACATTACTTAATAGTGACAGGATTATCACAGTCCGGATGCGAACTGCATTGATCAAAGTTCAACAAATGGGCATCCGGCTTGTCCTTGCATCCGGTCGTCCGACGTTTGGACTGCTTCCTTTGGCAAAAGAATTGGATATGGATAAAAACGAAGGGTATATCTTGTCGTATAATGGCGGGCAAATAATGAATGTACAGACAGGGGATATCCTGTTTGAGAAACATGTCAATCCAAAAATGCTGCCCTATCTTGAACGAAAAGCTAAAAAAAATGATTTCGCTATCTTCACCTATAGCGGCGATACCATCTTTACAAATGACCTGTCGGACGAGCATATCATACAGGAAGCCGGGTTGAATGATATGCGCCTGAAACAAGTGGAAAAATTCGCGGAAGCAATTTCCTTTTTGCCATATAAGTGCATGATAGTCAGCGACGATGAGGAATCGTTGGTTCAATTGGAAAAACATTGGAAAAGACGTCTGGCAGGTGAATTGGATGTCTTTCGTTCCGAAAAGTTTTTTCTTGAAGTTGTACCGCCATTTATTGATAAAGCGAACACCCTGAGTATCCTGCTCGAAAAGCTTGAAATAGCTGCCGAAAATGTGGTTGTTTTTGGCGATGGCGTCTGTGATGTGAGTATGATCCAATTAGCGGGATTAGGTATAGCTATGGGGAACGCACAGGAATCGGTGAAGGCTTGCGCCGACTATGTGACATTATCGAATGATGAAGATGGGGTAGCCATTGCTATCGAAAAAGTGGTGATAGCTGAAATACATCCGGCGGATATCCCGATAGACCAGCTGAATAAATCAGGCAAACAAGGTTTGATGGGAAATCTTGGCATACAATTTACGTTTGCCTCCGAGAGCAGGATAGAAGCAACCATGCCGGTCGATGAGCGTACACGTCAACCTTTCGGCATCCTTCATGGCGGTGCATCGTTAGCCTTAGCGGAAACAGTGGCCGGATTAGGCTCGATGATCCTGTGCAAGCCGGATGAGATCTCTGTCGGAATGCAGGTCAGCGGCAATCATATATCTTCAGCACACGAGGGAGATACCGTTCGGGCGGTAGGGTCTATCCTGCATAAAGGTCGCTCTTCGCACATCTGGAACGTCGACATCTTCACCTCAACCGATAAGTTAGTCTCCTCCGTCCGCGTAGTAAACAGTATTCTTAAGAAACGATGAGTAGAGACGGGTGAAACCCGTCTCTACTCATCGAAAGGGAGAAGTGTTGATAGACACTTCTCCCTTTATAAGAGCCGCACACTAGATGAGTGTAAACTCCGTATGACAGGATTTGAGTGTATTGACGCCTTTGTAATCCGCTGTGTATGAAACATTTCCAGGAGGAACTGCGGCCCGCCATTAGCGGCAAAAACTTGTCTCGGAATTATATTGAATCTGATGAGTTTTCCAATCGAACATGTGCGGCCTAACTCACAAATTTCTTACAAAAATAATACTAAAAAACCGATTGTGCAAGGATAATTCAAAAAAAATATCCTTTTTAACAGTTAGTCGCTACTTTTTTGCTTTCTCGACAATCGCTTTGAACGCTTCCGGGTTGTTCATAGCCAAATCGGCTAATACTTTCCGGTTGATTTCGATACCCGCATCTTTAAGCGCCCCCATCAATCGTGAATAAGAGAACCCTTCCATGCGCGCTCCGGCATTGATACGTTGTATCCATAAAGCGCGGAACGTGCGTTTTTTATTACGGCGGTCACGAAAGGCGTAAGTCAACCCTTTTTCCCAGGTGTTCTTTGCGACTGTCCATACGTTTTTACGAGCGCCAAAATAACCTCTCGTAAGTTTCAAAATCCGTTTTCTTTTTGCTCTCGATGCAACATTGTTTACTGATCTTGGCATAATTGTAATTTTTTTTGAATGTTAGCGTCACTTTTTTCAAGATGATCTTAGGAGCTGAACATTCGGTTAATAAATTGTAATAAACTCTTGCTAATCAAATTATTTTAAACAAAGCAATTTCTTGATGTTGTTTATATCCGCGTTAGCAACTAACCCGAAATGGGCCAGATTTCTCTTTTGCTTTTTAGTCTTTTTCGTTAGAATGTGATTTTTAAAAGCATGTTTCCTTTTGATTTTACCTGTTCCGGTAAGGGCGAACCTCTTTTTTGAACCGGAATTAGTCTTCAATTTTGGCATAACCTAAATTTTTTAATGTGAATGAAATTGTTAATTATTAATTGTTTTAAACTCGTTATTCTTTTTCGATGTTGTTTTACTGTTCGCTTTTAAGCGGTGCCGTTTTCAGCGGTGCCGTTTTCGGCGGTTGCGTTCCTTTTTTTGTTGCCGGAGATATCATGATGATCATACGTTTCCCCTCCAATACAGGCATCTGTTCTACTCTACCGTATTCTTCGAGGTCGGTCGCGAAACGAAGTAATAACACTTCACCTTGCTCTTTGAACAGGATCGATCGTCCCTTAAAAAAGACGTATGCCTTTACCTTGGCCCCCTCGTCTAAAAATTCTTTCGCATGTCGGAGTTTGAAGTTGTAATCATGATCATCCGTTTGAGGGCCGAACCGGATTTCTTTCACAACAATTTTAATCGTTTTTGCTTTCTGCTCTTTCTGCCGCTTTTTTTGTTGATAAAGAAACTTCTGATAATCAATAATTTTGCAGACAGGGGGGGTAGCATTTGTAGAAATCTCTACGAGGTCGTATCCCATGTCTTCCGCCATTTGTAACGCTTTGGATATAGGATAAACACCGGTAGTGATATTTTCACCTACCAGACGAACTTCCGGGACATTGATACGTTCATTTATCCTGAATTGTTCCTTATTACGATCGCTTCTCATTGCAAATTTTTTAATAGTAACCTCCTGCTTTATGAATTAATTAATATTTTTCCACTTATTCATCATCTCATCGATTTCTTCGACAATTTGCGCTGCAAAGGTAGTAATTTTTATTGAACCTTTATCACCTTCGCCCTGTTTTCTTACAGAAACTTCATTTTTTTCCTTTTCTTTTTCTCCTACAATGAGCATATAAGGAATGCGTTTCAGTTCGTTATCACGGATTTTTCGACCGATTTTCTCATTCCGGTCATCCACAATTACGCTTATGTCTCTCTGTTCTAATTCATTAGCAACTTGATAAGCGTAATCGTTGTAATTCTCGCCGATAGGTAAGACAGCCACCTGGTCGGGTGTCAGCCATAACGGAAATTTTCCGGCTGTATGTTCAATCAGGACAGCGACAAACCGTTCCATCGAACCGAACGGTGCGCGATGAATCATAACCGGACGATGTCGTTGATTGTCATTTCCGGTATATTCGAGGTCGAAACGTTCAGGCAGGTTGTAATCGACCTGTATAGTCCCCAATTGCCAGCGTCGTCCTATGGCGTCTTTCACCATAAAATCAAGTTTGGGTCCATAAAAAGCGGCTTCTCCCAATGCGACTTTCGCCGGCAGTCCTTTTTCTTGACAAGCCTCAATAATAGCGCTTTCCGCCTTGTCCCAATTCTCGTCCGAGCCGATGTATTTTTCTTTATTTTTAGGGTCGCGCAGTGATATCTGCGCTTCGTATTTATCAAAATTAAGCGCTTTGAAAATGATGAAGACGATATCCATTACTTTCAGAAACTCGTCTTTCAACTGTTCCGGGCGGCAAAACAAATGGGCGTCGTCCTGCGTAAACCCGCGTACCCGCGTCAGTCCGTGCAGTTCGCCGCTTTGTTCGTAACGGTATACCGTTCCAAACTCGGCCAGACGGAGCGGCAGGTCTTTATACGAGCGCGGAAAACTTTTATATATCTCACAGTGGTGCGGGCAGTTCATGGGTTTCAGCAGAAATTCTTCGCCCTTTTGGGGTGTAAGTATCGGTTTGAACGAATCCTGACCGTATTTTTCGTAATGACCTGATGTTTCGTAAAGTTGTTTCCCTCCGATATGGGGGGTGATCACTTGCTGATAACCGTACTTTTTTTGGATACGTTTCAGGAAATCTTCCAATTTCAGGCGCAACTGCGTCCCGCGAGGCAGCCACAAGGGAAGTCCCGCTCCGACAGATGGAGAGAATGTGAATAGTTCCAGTTCCCTGCCTACTTTCCTGTGGTCGCGTTTTTTCGCTTCTTCTAAAAAGAGCAGATACTCGTCTAACATTTTCTTTTTCGGGAACGTAATGCCGTAGACGCGAACAAGCTGTTTGCGTGTCTCATCGCCCCGCCAGTAAGCGCCTGCAAGGCTTGTTATCTTGATGGCTTTCATATAGGAAGTATCGGGGAGATGCGGCCCGCGACACAAATCGGTGAAGTTACCTTGTGTATAGGTCGTAATTTGCCCGTCTTCCAATTCGCTGATAAGTTCGGTCTTGTATACCTCCCCGCGTTCACCGAACAGTTTCATCGCATCCGATTTGGAAATCTCATGGCGCACAATAGCTTCCTTACTAACCACTAATTCAGCCATTTTCGCTTCTATCGCCGGGAAATCAGCATCCGTCAATACCGTATCACCCAAATCAATGTCGTAATAAAAGCCGTTTTCAACAGCCGGTCCGATGCCGAATTTCACATGCGGGTAGAGCGCCTGTAATGCTTCGGCCATCAAGTGGGCGCTAGAATGCCAGAAAGCATGTTTCGCGTCGTCATCGTCCCATTTCAATAACTGAATGGAGGAGTCGTTTTGGATGGGGCGCATTAAATCCCAAGTCTCACCGTTAACGTTTGCGGCCAGAACCTCCTGCGCTAATCGGGGACTAATGCTTTCTGCTATCTGTAAGGCAGTTGTCCCTTCAGAAAACTCCCTCACAGTACTATCCGGAAATGTAATCTTAATCATATATGTCTAATTTGAAGCAGTCATGCGTTTGATGATACTGTAGGCCCCAATGATGCCGAGTTCGCCGGCTTTACTGAGATCGGCAAGACCTGTTACATCACCTTGTTTAAGCAGAGCTAATCCCCGATTGAAGTAGGCTTCGGCAAATTCCGGATTACGACGTATTGCTTCTGAATAATCCGGAACGGCTGCCTTAAAGTCCTGTTGTACACAACGAAGGTTGGCACGGTTAAAGTATGCAAAGGTAAATGATGGGTCTTGTTGAATGACCGTATTATAGTCGCGGATGATCATATCAAAGATATAGGCTCTGTTATCTTGTTGGGTAGGCGCCGCTGTCTGCCCGATAGCACGATTGGCGCCGATAGATAAGCTGATAGTTTCAGAATGGTCATCCTGAGCGTTTAAAAAATCGAAATCAAATTGTTTATAACGAACGACAGCTCGGTTGAAATAGGCTAAGGTATAAGATGGGTCAATCGTTATAACCTGATCGAAATTATTTATGGCTTCTGTGAAGTCCTGTACCAGCATATAATCTATACCGCGCCCAAAATAAAAATCGGCGTTGCTGTCATTTTGTTCGATTTTTTCCGACAAATCATCAATTGATTCGAAATGTGTCCTGGCTTGAAATTCATTTAATGCCGCCTCCTGATTCGTTATGATTACCTTCCAACCCAGCACGGCCCGTTCATTGAATTTTGCGATGGTCTGGTTATAAATAACAGATTCATAAATCTTACCAGGTTTCTCGTAATACGTCAGAACAAACTCCCGTTCAAGGTCTATGTTGATATTTTTATCTTGTACGCGTCCGCGAATCTCGCTTTGATATTTGCTTTTTTGTTCCTCATCCTTGTTGTACACCACTAAACTGTTGAATTTATTGATGTTCTTATCGGATTCTTCGCGTGTATCTTTCTTGTCGCTTTCGTCAGGTTCGCTTGTCTGATTCGAGGCGTTAACGGTTTGTACCGGCAGGTTACCGTGCGTTCTTTCCAATTCCTGGGCGAACATATAGTCTTTTTCGGCCCCAACCATGTCATTGATTAATCGTTTGGCTTCGGAACGGCTGTAATAGCCCGGCAGAAAGTTGGGATATTGGTCTAATATAACGTCGTAATCTTTAATCGCTTCCCTGTACGCTCCGGTGCCGCTTAATAAAAGGGCGCGGTTATAGTAAGCCATATAGTTATCAGGTTCCATAGCGATGACGACATTAAAATCTTCGATAGCGCGGTTGTAATCGCCTACCTGGAAACGCAGTAATCCTCGATTGAATCGTGCAATCAGACTGTTGCTATTCATGGCTATTACCTGGTCATAATCGGCCATCGCGCCGCGCAGGTCATTCGTATGATAGCGAACTAACCCGCGGTTGATATAAAAACCTTCTTCACGCGGACTAAGCCGTATGGCTTCATTCAGGTCGGTCAAGGCCTGTTGCATATCACCTGTTTGAAAATATAAGATCGCCCGGTTACCGTACAACGGCGCATAATAGGGGTCAATCTCTATCGCTTTGTTGTAGTCGGCGAAAGCGGCTATGGTATCACCCGTTTCAATATAAAGAGAGCCGCGCGCCATAAAATTGTTCGCTTCTTTGGGAAACGTACTTATAATTTCATTGAAAAGCTCTTTGGCTTTTTCATAATCTTTCTTTTGAATATAGGCGATAGCGACATTTTTCATCATCTGCTGGTCTTTCGGACTGAATTCAAGTCCTTTACGGTAGTCTTCCAGCGCCAAGTCGTATTTCCCCTGACTATGGCGGGCTATGCCGCGTGCAAAATACGCCCTGACCATGAATGGATTTTGCTGCAACGCCAGGTTGCAATCCTCTTCAGCTCCGCTGTAATCATCTAAGCGCAGCTTGGCATAGGCGCGGTAAAAATAAGGTTGGTCTAACCATGGCTTCGCTTTGATTACCGAATTGAAATATTGAATCGCCAAGATATAATCTTCAAAATAAAGCGCATTCCGTCCAATAGCAATCATTCGGTCGGTATTGATCTGGGCAACGGATGTGAAAAAACCGGACAGCAAAAGACAAATGACAATTGTTCGTTTCATTATTTTGCGGTTTTAATTTTGTATTTGCAGGTAACTTTCCCTTTGATAAGATTATTCAGTTTACCTTTATTCAGTTGACGCCGTATAGGTGAAATGGAATCTATAAAAACGTGTCCGTAGAGGTGTTCATTCTCATGTTGCACAATGCGGGCGTTGAAACCGCTGAGACTTTCCGCGTGTTTGACAAAATCTTCATCGAAATATTCGACCTGAATATTGACCGACCGCGGCACTTTCTCGTGGATGCCTGGAAAACTTAGACATCCTTCTTCCAAAGAGACGGTTTCGTCGCTTCGGTAGGTGATTTCAGGATTGATCATGACGCGTTTGAAATCCTTACACTCCGGATAATTTTTAACTACTTCATTCCCGTCAACGATGAATAAGCGGATAGGAAGCCCTACCTGTGGAGCGGCTAATCCGATTCCTTCCGCTTTGTACATGGTCTCAAACATGTTGGCAACCAATTCCTTGATTTGCGGATATTCTTTGTCTATCGTATTAGTTTCTTTTCTTAAAACCGGTTGACCATACGTGTAAATGGGTAATATCATATTTTTTTAATCATGTAAACCTTTTCTTTTCTAGAAATCCCTGCAAGATGATCACTGCGCTTATTTCATCCGCTAAGGCCTTATCTTGTCTTCTTTTTTTTCGTAATCCTCCATCAATCATGGCCTGATGCGCCATTGCCGTTGTAAACCTTTCGTCGACATATTCGACGGGAATCCCGGGAATGTCTTTACTTAGGCGACGGACGAATCTGACTACATGTTGCATGTTTTCAGACGGTTCGTTGTTCATTTGTTTAGGTAGTCCTACCACAAACAACTCAACGTTTTCGCTTGAAACATAATTTTTAAGGAACTCCGTCGCCTCGTCGCTTGGAACAGTGCATAGCCCGTTGGCAATGATTTGCATCGTATCGGTAACGGCTAACCCGGTACGCTTACGTCCATAGTCGATAGCAATAATTCGTCCCATCCGCGTGCAAAGATACGATTTTTTTTTAATATGCGTTCGAATCGCCTTTAAACATTTGAATAACTGTCACTACAATAATCTTCAAATCAAGAAAGAACGACCAGTTTTCCAAATACCATACATCGCGTTTGACGCGTCCTTCCATCTGTTCGAGCGTGCGAGTCTCCCCCCTGTATCCGGTGATTTGCGCCCAGCCGGAGATACCCGGTTTCACGAGATGACGCACCATGTATTTATCAATCAATATCGAATATTGTTCCGTATGTTTAAGCATGTGTGGACGGGGGCCGATAACCGACATCTCGCCTTTTATCACATTGATAAACTGCGGAAACTCATCCAAGTTCGTTTGCCGTAGAAAATTTCCTATTCCGGTAGTACGCGGGTCGTCTTTGACAGCCTGCACCGAATCCGCATCTTCATTGATATGCATGGTACGGAACTTGTAACATTCAAATTCCTTGCCATATAATCCGGTACGCTTTTGTTTGAACAGGATCGGTCCTTTGGACGAAATCTTAATAAGCGCTCCGGAGATGAGATAAAGCAGGGGATATAAGGTGACAAGGACGACAGCTGAAAAAACTATGTCGAAACAACGTTTGATAATGCGGTTGTAGGGCGACTGAAGGGGTTCGGTGCGAATGGTAAGCAGCGGAACCGATTCCATGATTTCGAGTACCATACTTTTCTTTATATCACGGTAAAAATCAGGAATGATATAAAAGCGTACCATTTTTTTCTCCGCAAAATTGAGCAGTTCCGATATCTTGTCGCTGTTTGTCCCTGGAATTGTACAGTAGATTTCGTCAATGTCGTGACTATTGACATACTCTTCAATCTGGTCTAACCGGCCTAAGTAATTAGGGATGATATCTTTTAATATCGTATTGTCGTCGAAGAAACCGTGCACCCTGAAGCCGTAGGATAAGTCGGTTTTGATTACTTGATATAGCTCCATGCCATTTTTCCCGGCGCCTACGATAATTATGTTTTTCGCATTAAACCCTTTCCGGCGATATTGCTTTACCATGATACGCACTAATACGCGCCATAACATAAAGATGAGGAGCGCCGACAGATAGTATACGATAATGAACGTTGCCAACTCATTCCCAACATTCAGGAATGTGAGGCAAATGAAAAACAGGAAAATGAATACCGTGACGAAGTAAAAAGAGCGTTGCGCTATCTTGTCAAGAAAGACAACCGACACATGCAGTTGAATCGGAACAAAATACAGGGAGAAAAAGTAACAGAAATTAAAAAGTAAGATGATCTCCCGCATCTTGGGAATCATGATATGGGTATAGAAAGGGTCTAAGATATTATAAATACAATAGAAAATGAGATTCAAAATGATCAAATCCCCGATTCCTATCAGCCATTGAATAATATATACCTGTTTGTTTTTCAAAATCATATCCTTAAAAACACATAAAAAACGCGATAAACGCTCTTTGAAATAAAAAATCCTGCATACTATCTTCAAACATTGCCTTACGTTCAATTTCGGGGCAAAAGTAGTACATTTTTGTGAATTGTCAAAAAAACCGTTTTATTTATTTTTCAGAAAATATTGGAAAAGTAACATGTCTGTGTGAAAATCGAAAAATTTCATGTACATTTGCGGATGTTATAGTCAAAATTCTTTTATCATTTTTTAATTGAATTGTTTATTATGAAGAAGTTATTACTTTTGATGGTATTATTATTCGGGATCAAGGCTGTCGCACAGGAGAAACCGCTTCCGCGTATAGGTATTGCCGGTATTGCGATTGAGAACAGCACTTTTCACCCGCTTGTCGCACGTGCCCTTCGTACGTCTGAAGGTCAGGCGATTATGAATGGTATTAGATACCTGCATCCTGATTCCGTTTTGGGTAAGGGTGCGGTATGGTTACCTGCACTGAGGGCAAGCGGCGGTTCGGCGCTTGTCACACGCGAAGCCTACGAAACAGCTGTTAGCAGGGCGATTGAACTGATTAAGGCCAACATGCCGTATGATGGTTTTTGGTTTTATATTCATGGCGCCTGCAGTGTGGATGGCCTCGATGATCCGGAAGGCGTTTTTTTAGAAAGGATACGTGGCGTTATCGGCAATGACGCCCTCGTTTCTACTACGATGGACCTACACGGCAATGTCTCCCCGCGGTTAGCTATCTACTCCGATCTGATCACTACTTACCGTACGGCGCCTCACGATGATGCGCAACAGTCACATCGCAGGGGTGTGGTCAACCTGCTTGACCGCCTCGCTTCAGGCAAGGGGCGTCCGGAGTACAAAGCCTGGGTAGCGGTGCCTATTTTGCTCCCCGGCGAACGCACGAGTACCCGCGTAGAGCCGGCAAAATCGCTCTATGCCTTAGTGCCCGAAGTCGAAGCGCTCCCCGGCGTAGTGGATGCAGGTATCTGGATCGGGTATGCCTGGGCCGACGAACGTCGTAACCAGGGAGTAGTTATGGTTGTCGGTGATGATAAGGAACAGGTGACGCATTCAGCCAAAAAACTCGCCGAGCGATTCTGGGCTGTTCGTCGTGATTTTGATTTTGAAGCGCCTACCTATTCGCTTGATAAATGTCTTGACTTAGCCATGGCAAGCAACAAAAAACCTTTTTTTATCAGCGATATGGGCGACAATCCATCGGGTGGCGGTTCGGGTGAGGTTACCTGGACCTTAGCCCGGGTGCTTCAACGCCCTGAACTTCAGAAACCGGACGGCAAATCACTGATATATGCGTCGATTCCCGGACCTGAAATGATTGCTGCAGCACAAAAAGCCGGGGTAGGCGCACAGGTCGAAGCCATGGTAGGAGCCATGACGGATAATATCCATGAAGGTCCTGTCAAACTATCGGGTACGGTCATGTTCACAAATGAACAAAGAGCCGTTATCCGCTCGGGAAGCGTTTATGTGATTGTCACGATGACACCCCAGTCATTTCAATCCGAACAGGCCATGACATCTATCGGGTTGAAACCCCGCGAGGCGGATATCGTGATGGTCAAACAGGGTTACTTGGTGAACGCCTGGTATAACATGCAGGCCGACTGGGTGATGGCGCATACGCGCGGCGGGGTAGACCAGGACCTGCCGGGCCTGCCATATAAGCGTGTCATCAGGCCTGTCTTCCCGCTTGATCCCGATATGCCCGACCCTGAGCTAAACGTCATTTACATGCCTTCAGCCAAATACCTGTACGGCAGATAAAGTTTTTATATGTCAAAGTTACTGTTTTTAAGTCTGGCCAGTGGAAGTAGTGGCAATTGCTACTACATCGGAACTGCATCCTACGGTATGATAATAGATGCCGGCATAGGAGTCCGTCAGATAAAAAAGACTTTGAAAGACCATGGGTTCAATTTTGAGAATATACAGGCCATATTAGTTACGCACGACCATGCCGACCATATCAAATCGGTAGGCTGTCTGGGCGAAACAATGTGTATTCCAGTATATACAACCGAAAAGGTACATGATGGAATACGTAGAAGTCGTTATGTAGAAGAGGTATTAATACAGTATCGTCGTGTCATCGAAAAGGGAATCCCTTTTTTTATACGGGATTTTAAGATTACGGCGTTCGAAGTGCCGCACGACAGTAGCGATAATGTCGGTTATTCGATCGAATACAAAGACCAGACTTTTGTTATAGTGACAGACGCCGGGCATATCACGGAAACGATTCGAGAATATGTCGGCAAAGCCAATCATTTAGTGCTCGAAACGAATTATGACGAAGAGATGTTGAAGTCCGGCGCTTATCCCGCTTTTTTAAAAGAGCGGGTTTCCAGCTCATTAGGCCACCTGAGCAATCGGGTTGCAGCCGAGTTTCTATCGACGATATTTACGCCGGGGCTTAAAAATATATGGTTGTGCCATTTAAGTCGCGATAACAATCATCCCGAATTAGCCTATAAAACGGTAGAGTATCGCCTGTTACAGGAAGGTATAAAGGTGGGAAAGGATGTGGCGCTTGCAACACTCAAGCGTATGACCCCTTCCATTGTATATGAATTGGAGGTTGATGACATCAGATAAGAAAGGAGTGAATCGGTATTTTACATATCTTGCCTATAAGGGTACACATTATGTCGGTTGGCAGAATCAGCCGAATGGCGTTAGCATACAGCAATGTGTAGAGGAAAAGCTATCGAAAGTGATGCGACAGCCTGTCTCTATCGTCGGTGCAGGCCGGACGGATGCCGGTGTCCATGCCCGCCTGATGGTAGCGCACTTTGACGTCTCGGAAGAGATAGATAATCCGGCCTTGCTTACAGAGAAACTGAACAAGATGTTACCCAATGATATAGCTGTATTAAAAATCGTTCCTGTGACGATAAATGCACATGCACGCTTTGACGCGCGCGCGCGTACATATATATATTTGTTATCTGAAAAGAAAAATCCCTTCGGATTTGAATATGTCTACCGGTTACCATTACACGCTATCAACTTAGAAAAAATGAATGAGGCATGTTCTGTTTTATTCGAATATACCGACTTTACAAGTTTCAGCAAGCTGCACACCGATACGAAGACTAATCACTGTCGCATCGACATGGCTAAGTGGACGAAAGCCGATGATATATGGGTATTTACTATAAAAGCGGATCGTTTTTTACGCAACATGGTGCGCTCGATTGTAGGCACAATGTTGGGAATAGGACGTGGTAAATTGACAATAAACGATTTCCGAACGATTATAGAGGCTAAAAACCGGTGCAGGGCAGGAATGTCGGCGCCGCCCGAAGGACTTTCATTAGTCGATATTGAATATCCCGATCATCTGTTTTCCCCGTAAATCCCGTAATAACAAAAAAAAATCATTTTTTTTTTGTTATTACGGGATTTACGCTACTTTTGTATCCGAAAAGATAAATTTTTAGACACTTATGAGACGTTACATTATCGGTTTAATAATTGCCTGCCGGCTTGTAACCGCTGGGGCGCAGAAAATGGAAGAGGTTTTTATAGGGATGCCAAATGAACTCATTGTTCAATTGGAAGAAGCCTGGAGGAAAGATTTGGTGGATTTGTATAAATCAGGGAAACCGGCCACATTAGAGAACACGATGCAAGGCAAATCAACCTTGCATAATTTAACCGACTTCTATCTTAAATTGCAATCGACGGAACTTAGTGTCGTTGAGTTAAAACTTCTTCCGCTGGTGAATAACACCTTTATTATATGTATGATACAAACGGTTTACGGGCCGATTGCTGATAGCCGAGTTTCATTTTACACCACAGATTGGCAACGGCTGCCCGCTGATAATATCTTTTCACCGGTAACCGGAGATTGGTTTTGGAAAAAGGATGCCGATCAGGAAGCATTGGCTTATCTGTCGCAACCGGATGTGTTTTTAATAAAATATACGCTATCGGAAGAAAATACGACCTTGACGGCCGAATATACGACACCACTTTATCTTGACGATGAAAATCAACGGATAATGAAGACTTTTTTGAAAAATGAACCTAAAAGATATGAATGGAAATCAGGGCATTATGAATAAAAATTAATTGACTAATGAAACGGATGATGAAGAATTTTTTTATAGTATGCGGATTTATAATGACCGAAGTATTTGGCCTGCGGGTGTATGCCATACAAGCTACTTATGATGAGGTTGAAATTGCAAAATTAAGTGCGTTCCTTTCGCAGGAATCGGCCGAACCCGGCATAGCGAATTATCAACAATTAGGGTTGACATCCATGGATGATATTGATTGGGGTTCGGTTAAAGGATTGCATCATAACAGTCAGACATTTTATTTTGATGAAATACGATGGTTTAGTTTGAATCTCTCCGGTCACATAGATTTAAGCGATTTCAAAGGCCTGCGATATGTGCACCTCCATTTTAATGATATTAAATCGGTAAAAGTAACTAATTGTCCGTTATTGCATTGGCTTGATCTTTATACGAATGACCTGCAGAGTCTTGATGTATCAACCAATCCTGTCTTGTACCACTTGCGTGTAGGTTACAATAACATTCCTACACTCGATTTATCGAATAACCCGTATTTGAATTTTCTTTGTTGTACTAATAATCAATTGGAAACGTTGGATGTGTCGAATAAAAGCGGTTTGCATACGCTTTATTGTGTTGGGAATAATCTCCACACATTACTCGTTGATAATTGTACCGAATTGGAGACGTTTTTATGCGACTTTAATCAGTTGGAAACCCTGAATGTGATTAATATGACGAATCTGAAGATTTTTGCCTGTTCGGGAAACGAAATGAAAGATTTGCAACTAATCAATTGTGTTTCGTTGGAAGATATAAGTTGTAATAATAATGAACTCAGTGATTTAGATTTTTCGGACTATAAATACTTATCAACAATCAATTGTAGTAAAAATAATATAACATCCATCAATCTGAAAGGATGCTCGAACCTTACCTCCCTAATCTGTGAATATAATATGCTTTCTACATTGGATATTACGGATTCGCCCTTACTGTCCACGTTATTATGCAGGAATAATTATTTATCATTTTTGACTTTACCGCTTCCTTCCGAACAATTGACTACCTATACCTATTCTCCTCAGGCTTATGTGGAGTTGGAATTTGAGTACAATAATGTTAATTTTACTGATATTTATAAGATTAATGATAATATATCTCGGTTTATCTGGAAATATGGTTATACAACAATTACTCCTTTAGCAAATAATGAAGGCCTGTTTAGTTTCGATGAATCCTATATTGGTGAAACAATCATTTGCGAGGCGCTTAATAGCGCGTTACCTTTGTTAGTGATGCACTATGACGTGACTTTTACGCGAGGGGAAACGGGTAATGTGAATCCTGAAACCGGTAAACCGGCTGTTTATGCGAGCGATCAAACCATTCATGTAATAACCGGTTCATCTGCTACTGTAAGCATCTATTCCTTACAGGGTAAGTTAATAATGAAAAGGAAAGTGGAGGCGGGGCGGACCGGTATCCCTATCGAACGCGGTATGTATGTGGCAGTTGTGAATGATCAGTCACGTCATAAGTTGATTGTCAGGTAGAAAAAGTTGGCACAATATTTGTAGTATCTTGTTTAAAATCATTTGTAATGAAGAATTATACTAAAACGTTGATGGATGTTATTGAATATAGCCGTGAAGAAGCTTCAAGACTTCAGAACAGTTATATTGGAACGGAACATCTGATGCTTGGCGTCATCCGTGAAGGGGAAGGATTGGCATGCCGGATTTTGCGCGATATGGACATCGATTTATTTGATATGAAGAAGGTTCTAGAACATGAGCTGCGTAATGGGAAGGATTTATCCCCCCATACTTCCATCAATGACATTGTGATAAGTAAGACTGCCGAGCAGATATTACGTTATAGCGTGCTGCAGGCGCGCCGGATGAAACATGAAAAAACAGGTACCGAGCACTTTTTGCTGTCTGTATTAAATGATACTAAAAAGACAGTTGTTTCACACTATCTTCATGAACAAGGCGTTGAATATAAAGGAGTCTATGATCGGGTTGAATCATTCGGCAAGGTGTTCCAATTCTCGAAGGACATACTGAAATTGTTGGATGAGTTGGAAAAAGAGTTTAGCGCCGGCTATACCGAAGATGATGAAGACGATAATGATGATTCGTTTCATTCATCTTCGTCTTCGCCAAAAAGCTCCTCCGGATCGTCGTCGGGCGGGAGTGCGCAGTCGAAAAAAACAGTCTCTGATACGCCAGTCATCGATAATTTCGGAATAGATATGACGCGTGCCGCAGCCGAAGGACGTCTTGACCCTATTGTAGGGCGGGAAAAGGAAATTGAACGCTTAGCGCAGATTTTGTGTCGCCGTAAAAAAAATAATCCGGTGCTGATTGGTGAGCCGGGTGTCGGTAAATCAGCGATTGTCGAAGGCTTGGCGCAACGTATCGTGCAGCATAAAATATCACGAGTCCTGTTTAATAAGCGTGTGATCAACTTGGATATGGCGGCCATTGTTGCGGGGACAAAATATCGCGGACAGTTTGAAGAACGAATAAAGGCCATCTTGAATGAGATGACTAAGAACCCGAATATCATCTTGTTCATAGACGAAGTACATACGATTGTTGGCGCCGGGTCGGCTTCGGGCTCTATGGACGCCGCCAATATGCTTAAACCGGCGTTGGCGCGCGGTGAGATTCAATGTATCGGTGCTACTACTCTGAACGAATATCGTAAAAGCATCGAAAAAGACGGAGCGCTGGAACGCCGTTTCCAAAAAGTGATAGTCGATCCGACCACCGCCGACGAAACGCTGCAAATACTTCATAATATAAAGGCGCGCTATGAAGACCATCATAACACCCGCTATACCGAAGATGCACTTAATGCATGTGTCAAACTGACAGAGCGTTATATCAGTGACCGAAACTTCCCGGATAAAGCGATAGATGCGTTGGACGAAGCCGGGTCGCGAATGCACATCACCAATATCGTGGTACCGCCCTATATAGAAGATTTGGAAAAACAGCTTGAATTAGTGAAAGAAGCCAAACAAGTGGCCGTCAAAGCTCAGAACTTCGAGTTAGCCGCCAGTTATCGCGATAAAGAACGCAATTACCTGAACGAATTGGATAATGCAAAAAATAAATGGGAGCGCGAAATGCAAGAGCACCGCGATACGGTGGATGAAGATAAAGTGGCAGAGGTAGTCGCCATGATGTCAGGCGTTCCAGTACAACGGATAGCCAAAACGGAAAATGTGCGCTTACTCGAGATGGAAGATGTGCTGAAAACAAAAGTTATAGGACAGGATGAAGCGGTGCAAAAAATTGTGAAAGCCATTCAGCGAAACCGCGCCGGTCTGAAGGACCCGACTAAACCAATCGGAACATTTATGTTTCTGGGTCCCACCGGGGTAGGTAAAACGTATTTAGCAAAAATGCTGGCCGAATATATGTTTGGCTCACCCGATTCGCTGATACGCATCGATATGAGCGAGTACTTGGAGAAATTTTCCGTCTCACGCCTGATAGGTGCGCCTCCCGGATATGTCGGTTATGAGGAAGGCGGTCAACTGACCGAAAAAGTACGCCGCCGCCCGTATTCGATTGTCTTACTCGACGAGATGGAAAAAGCGCATCCGGACGTGTTCAACCTGTTGTTGCAGGTATTAGACGAAGGTCATTTGACGGATAGTCTCGGACGAAATATTGATTTCAAAAACACGATCTTAATCATGACGTCGAATATCGGAACCAAACAGTTGAAAGATTTTGGACGTGGCATCGGTTTCCATCCACAAGATAGCGAGGAGACTGATAAAAAATTTGCAAATAGCGTGATACAGAAAGCGTTGAATAAGACATTCGCCCCCGAATTTTTAAATCGCGTAGACGACATCGTGATATTTGATGCGCTCAGCAAAGATTCTATAAATAAAATTATAGACATCGAGTTCAATAAAGTCACCGAAAGAATCCGGCAGTCGGGCTATCAAATCAAACTGACGACAGCCGCCAAAGAACTCATTGCATCAAAAGGATATGACGTCCAATTTGGCGCCCGCCCACTCAAACGCGCAATCCAAAAGTATATAGAAAACGAATTAGCCGATATCATCATCCGCGGAGACGCCAAAGAAGGCGAAGATATTTTGCTCGACTACGATAAGGAAAATGATAAGATGGCGCTTTGCCCGGAAAAGGGGTGAAAAGGGGCGAACGGAAGAACGGACGAAGGGGCGAACGGAAGAACGCACGAACGCACGAACGGGCGAACGCATGAACGGTAAGAACGGACGAAGGGGTAAAGGGAATATTTCCTTTTATCCCTTCGTCCTTCGTCCGTTTCCAAGAGAGCGCCCAAGTTTTCTCAAAAATCAATAACCAAGTCAGGAACTCTGACCTTATTAATGATGTTGTTCCCCATCATTGCAAGAGTCCGATAAAAGAATCAATCAGGCGTAAATTGCGAGTGTCCGATGAAAAATTGCATTTTTCAAATATGTTGATCGCCCGTTCGCCCCTTCGCCCCTTCGCCCCTTCTCCCGTTCGCCCGTTCTCCCGTTCGCCCCTTCGCCCCTTCGCCCCTTTTTGTCACATCTTGCAAGCAAGATGTGACAAAAAGTCATACATTCTTGTCTGGCATTTTTTTTGTCTTTATCAATGCGACAAAAAATTTAAAAACTTCATATTATGGGGAAACAGGAAAAAAAACAAGGTAACATCGGGGTGACAAGTGAGAATATATTCCCGATTATCAAGAAATTTTTATACAGCGACCACGAAATTTTTCTGCGTGAGTTAATATCAAACGCTGTGGATGCAACACAAAAACTGAAAACACTTTCGTCAGTCGGCGAGTTTAAAGGCGAATTAGGCGATCTGTCGATTCGTATACGCATTGACGGAAAGAAGTTGATAGTGTCCGACAGAGGGGTAGGGATGACTGCCGACGAAATTGATAATTATATCAATCAGATTGCCTTTTCAAGCGCCGAGGAATTTATTAAAAAATACAAGAATGACGCTTCCTCCATCATCGGGCATTTCGGGCTGGGATTCTACTCGTCGTTTATGGTTTCAAAAAAAGTGGAGATTATAACTAAATCGTATGGCGACGATGCCGTTGCTGTGAAATGGAGTTGCGAAGGTACGCCTGAATATGAAATGGTCGAGACAACAAAAGAGGAGCGTGGGACAGATATTATTCTCTATTTGGATGACGAGAATAAGGCTTTCCTCGAAAAAAGTAAGATCACCGAATTGCTTTCCAAGTATTGTCGATTCCTGCCGGTACCGATAATTTTCGGTAAAAAACAGGAATGGAAAGACAGTAAGTATGTGGATACGGACGAAGATAATATCGTCAATACGGTCACACCGGCCTGGACACGTAAACCAAGCGAGTTGAAAGAGGATGATTATAAAGATTTCTACCGCGATTTGTATCCGATGGGCGAAGAACCCCTGTTTTGGATACACCTGAATGTGGATTATCCATTTAACCTGACCGGTATCCTGTATTTCCCGCGTATCCGGACGAATCTCGACATCCACCGCAATAAAATACAACTGTTCTGTAATCAGGTGTTTGTAACCGATTCGGTGGAAGGTGTCGTTCCCGAATTTATGACCTTGCTCCATGGAGTGCTCGATTCGCCCGACATTCCGCTGAATGTTTCGCGTTCGTATCTGCAAAGCGACCAGAACGTAAAGAAAATCTCAACCCATATCACAAAAAAGGTAGCCGACCGCTTGGAAGAGATTTTCAAAAATGACAGGGCGCAGTTTGAAAAGAAATGGGACGATTTGAAAATATTCATCCAGTACGGCATGTTGAGCGACGAAAAATTTTATGAACGCGCACTGAAGTTTGATCTGCTGAAAGACGTGGATGGCAAGTATTTTACATTAGACGAATACAAAAAACTGATCGAAAGTTCGCAAAAGGACAAGGACGGTACGCTTATCTATCTCTATTCGACAAACCCCAACGACCAGTACAGCTACATTCAGGCGGCCAAGGACAAAGGCTATAATGTCCTGTTGTTCGACGGACAATTAGATATACCGATGGTAGGACAATTTGAACAGAAGAACGATAAAACGCGTTATGTGCGGGTCGACAGCGATACAATCGGCCAGTTGATTCGTAAAGAAGACGCACAGGTTGTAAGTTTTACCGAAGACCAGAAAAATGCGATGCAACAGGTGTTTAAGAGCCAGATGCCGGCCATCGAAAAAACGGATTTCATCGTTTCGCTCGAAGCCTTGGGCGCCGAATCGAATCCTGTCATGCTGACACAAAGCGAATATATGCGTCGTATGCGCGATATGGCCGCTATCCAACCCGGCATGTCGTTCTATGGAGAGATGCCCGACAGCTATAACTTAGTGCTTAATACCGACCACAAACTCATTCAAAAAGTATTGGACGACGAAGAAAAAGTCTGTGCAGAGCAAGTGATGCCGATCTCGAACGACATAAAAGGCTGGGAGGCCCGTCAACACGACCTCAGGGAAGCGCAAAACAAGAAGAAACACGACGAAATAACGGAAGTCGAACGGGAAGACATGACCAATACCAACAAAAAGTTGGATGAACTACGCGATCAACGCAATCAGGTATATGCCGGTTATGCCAAAGACAACCCACTCATCAGCCAGTTGATAGACTTGGCGCTGCTTAGTAACGGCATGCTAAAAGGCGAAGCCCTGAGCCGCTTCATTAAACGTAGCGCCCAACTGATAGGTTGATAAAAATAATAGATTTGAACTGTTTGAAAATTGAGAAATTTTTTGTATCTTTGCGTGCCGATATGGCAATAATAGATATTAATTAAAAAACTTAAAACTCAAAGATTATGGTATTTACAACAAAATTAACAGATGCTTTTAATGGTCAGATTCAAGCTGAAATGTGGTCTTCAAACATGTATTTATCCATGTCCGTTTACTTTCAGGATATGGGATTGACCGGATGCGCTCATTGGATGAAAAAACATTCCCAAGAGGAATTGGAGCATGCTTACAAACTGATTGATTTCGGTATTATGCGTGGCGGGAAAATTAAAATAAGCCCTGTGGATGCAGTTCCTACTGAATGGGATAGCACCCAAGCTGTGCTCGAAAAGATATATAATCAGGAATGTCTTGTTTCAAAATGTATTGATGACCTGATGGATTTAGCGATAGCAGAAAATGACAAAGCTACACAGGAGTTCCTGAGATGGTTCGTCAAAGAACAGATAGAAGAAGAAGATACTGCAAAATCCCTGTTAGACAAATTCAAGCTTTACGGGCCACATGGCCTCTTTTACCTTGACCAGGAGTTAGGAAAAAGATAAGTTATGTATATATGCCTCGTCATTGCGTAACAATTACTTTGTTCCATTTCGCCGACCCTAAACGGAGTGTTAGAGACGTAAAATTTTTACGTCTCTAACATTTTTTTTTGTAAAAATGATATAATTAATAAAAACTTCGTATCTTTACCGTTTGGATTATGATGATTTAATAAGATAAATGTATGTCGGACAGTGTAATAATTATTCCTACTTATAACGAGAAGGAGAATATTGAGCCTATTATCCGCGCTTTATTCGGCTTGGAAAAGGTTTTTCATATTCTGATTATTGATGATGGTTCTCCGGATGGAACGGCAACTATTGTCAAACGGTTGCAGCTGGAGTTTACGGAACGGTTGTTTCTTGTTGAGCGCTCCGGTAAGTTAGGGCTTGGCACTGCTTACATCTGCGGCTTTAAATGGGCTATTGAACAGGGTTATGATTATATTTTTGAGATGGACGCCGATTTTAGCCATAATCCCAACGATGTACCGAGGCTTTATGCCGCCTGTGCCGAACAGGGAGCGGATGTGGCGATAGGGTCGCGTTACATTAATGGCGTCAATGTAGTAAACTGGCCGCTCGGACGTGTGTTAATGTCGTACTACGCCTCAAAGTACGTACGGATTGTGACCGGAATGAAGATAAAAGATACGACAGCGGGTTTCAAATGTTACCGGCGTCATACGCTTGAAACGATTGAGTTAGATAAAATTCATTTCAAAGGATATGCTTTTCAGATCGAAATGAAATTTACAGCCTATAAATGCGGTTTTAAGTTAGTCGAAATCCCGATTATTTTTGTAAACAGGGTGCTGGGTACCTCTAAAATGAACACATCTATTTTCGGAGAAGCGTTGTTTGGCGTTATCCGGATCAAGTTCCAGAGTCTATTCCGAAAATTTCCCAAAGCGGGTGAATAAAAATTTTCAATAATGAAAACATTGATTGCTAATGCGTTGATAATAAATGAAGGGCGTTCGTTTATAGGGTCTGTATGGATAGATGGGGATACGATTTCATCAGTAAACGAAGGTTATGAGGATTTGAAAGCAGGGGCGCTATCGGCATCCGTGAACAGGATTGATGCTTGCGGAAAATGGCTGTTACCGGGTGTGATTGATGACCATGTACATTTTCGCGAACCGGGACTGACATCTAAGGGTGATATTTGGAGTGAAAGCCGCGCTGCGGTGGCAGGCGGCATTACAACGTTTATGGATATGCCGAATACAAATCCGCAGACTACAACGCTCGAAGCCCTGGAGTGGAAGTATCGACGCGCAGCAGAGGTCTCAGTCGCCAATTATTCGTTTTTTTTCGGAGGGACAAATGAGAATGTAAATCTTATCCCGAAGCTTGACCGTAAACGGGTGCCGGGAATCAAACTTTTTCTTGGCGCCTCTACCGGCAATATGCTTGTTGATAAAAATGAATCGTTGCATCGTTTTTTTGCTGAGAGCGGTATTTTGATCGCGGCTCATACTGAAAAAGAGGATATTATTCGTCGTAACAAAGAGGAATATATTACAAGATTCGGTTCGGCATTGGATATATCCTTTCATCCGTTGATACGGAGTGATGAAGCTTGTTACGCTTCATCGTCCGAAGCCGTATCTTTGGCGAAAAAACTTGGTACGCGTTTGCATCTATTTCATTTATCTACCGAAAGAGAGTTGAGCCTGCTTGACAAGGGGCCGATGAATGAGCGGATGATTACCGGCGAAGTCTGCGTCCATTATCTTTGGTTTTGTGATGAAGATTATCCTCAATTGGGAAATCGCATCAAATGGAATCCTGCCATCAAAACAAAAGCCGACCGTGATGCGTTACGTAACGCTTTAAATGATAATACAATTACTATTGTCGCGACTGATCATGCGCCTCATCTACTCTCCGAGAAAGAAGGTTCTTGCCTGACTGCTGCTTCGGGCGGGCCATTGGTACAACATTCATTGCTTGCGATGCTTGCCATGGCGTCGGAAGGTGTGTTTACGAAAGAAAAAGTAGTCGAAAAGATGGCGCATCATCCGTCGGATCTATACCGGATAGACAGACGTGGATATATCAGGGAAGGATATTATGCTGATTTGGCGCTGATTGATCCAGAGAAACCTACTACAGTAACAAAAAATAACATTTTATACAAATGCGGATGGTCGCCTTTTGAAGGCATAACTTTCCCACATACGGTATGGAAAACTTTTATTAATGGGAAAGAAGTCTATGCGGACGGAAAAATTACGGGTGATTCAACAGGGATGGAGATACAATTTATCTAAAAAAGCAGGCATTTGGGGGGCTTCAAATGTTAAAAAGCGACTATTTTTGAGAAAAAATGGAGAAAAATTAAAAAAACTTCAAAAACATGTTTTATAATATAAAAAAAAAGTTGCAGATATGTAAATTAATTCTCACCTTTGCCACGATAACCTAAACAATCTTTTTGCCTTAGAGACTAATACCTATTAAAACCTGTAAAAAGGGAGCCTTTTGAGAAAAAGTCTCCCTTTGTACTTTTTATAAAAAATATCAATCATGCATCAATGACATGTTAAAATAGTGCAAATTTCTTTTCTTGTTGTCCAAGTTGCAAGCTAATCCGTATCCGGGGTCATGAATGGATTTTGCGGGAGTATGAATTTTTACATTTCGGGCGTCAAATACCATTGTAACGTATTGTAAAAGAGCGAATTGAATTTTTTCGTTATCAGCCATGATTTCTTTGATGCGGATTGAATTATTCGAAATCTTCTCTACAAAGGCTATCCCTACGGGTTTGTGATTATGAACGGCTGTAAATGCCTTATCCCCACAACAATTAAACTCCTGAAGGAGGGTTTCAAAGTCATTTTCATCATGGAGTATCGTAGCGCTACGTTCATTTAGTTTACTGTTAAAATAAGGGAAATGTTTGTTTGTACATTCTACAAAAGATAAATCGTTTTCCGTCTTTGATTCAGTTAATAAATGCGAATCAAAAAAAAACTCTTCAACGTTAGAGGCGATTAAATGCGTGAATCCCAATTTCCGGTAAAAATCGAATAACGAAGGCTCAGCCGGTATTACTATCGCCATACTGAACCCCCGTTTATGCATTTCGGATTTTGCATGGCCTATGAGCGTCTTCATCAAACCCTGTCCCCGTTCAAGCGGATGAGTGCAAACGCCGCAAACATAAACGACCGGTATGATTGTATCATCGAATTTTGCATGATAAGGAATCATTTGCAGGGCGGAAACGATGAATCCCGCTCGTTTGATGACGAGGGTGTTTTCCGGCTTATAAACCCGGTTGAAAAACACGCCGAGATATTCAGGCGTATCATGAAATGATACTTGCCATAAGTCGGTTACCATCTCCTTATCCTGTGGTAGCGGACAGCTGATTTTCAGGTCGTTCATTCTTTTAATAACGCCAAGTGGCGGAGTTTTTTTCGAGTAACAGGTACGGATGATAGGAAAGTTTGGACTTGCGAAGTCCGGGTATTCCTAAATCTTCTTCCCTGTTAATGTAAACATACTGTGGCGGAATTTGCTTTACAAACTCCTGATTGATAACACTAAAAACGCCTTCATAACGGACGTCGGCTTTTTCTACATGGATACCGAAAGTCGCATGATTGATAGGCGAACCGTAGGTGAAAGCAATGATTGTGTCGTTCACGACGATGGCGCCTCCCAAAAGCCCTAACTCGTTGAAATGATTCATTGCAAAATTCATCGAACAACGTTCATGAAATAAATCTTCTTTGTTGTCTGGGGCTTTATTCGCTTCAAACCAAACTTGTTCAAGCGCCTTACAATTATTAATAATCTCCATTGTAATAGGTAAATAAACGTAATCATACTGTTTATTGAAGCGATTGATATGATTTCGTTTCGACTGGTATTTTTTCCCTTTAAGCGTTACTAAATCTTCCCGAAGGTAGATATAGTCGTAGTAATCCCTTTCGGGGATGAAGGAGAATTTAGCAGGAAAAATCATGTCTAACTTTTTTTTGTTTTCAGCTGTGACGCCTAAAATCAAAAAAGAATGACCTGACGCTTCCGCGTCTTTTTCCATACGCGTTATCGCTTGTTTCAGGTCGCCGTTACCAACAGGAAACATGTAAGCTAATTGTTTGCGTTCTTTTATCTCCACATAAAAACGGATAAACAAGAACCTGTCCAGAATGGCATATTCGCTATCGTAGAGGAACCTCCAACTGCACATATTGGCAAAAGCATAGTCGCAGTTGAGGAAGCCGCCCTGAAACGTAAAAGCTGTAATCGTTTCAATATCTTCTATTTGGATAGGCCTGAAAAAAAGCATCTTTTTACAAGTGAGCGATAATTCTTAATTCCTAATTAATCTCCACGTCCTGCCATGTTCCGTTTACGAGTTCGCGTGTGACAGCATATCCCGCTTCCTTGAGCAAAGTGAGGGCTTCGGGCCGTCCGTCGTTTACTAAATGAGGTTCATGACAATCGGAATTTACTATAACGGGTATATTGCGTTTTTTTAATTCCTTATAGGATGCGATATGGGGGAATGTTTGTCCTTTTCTGGTCTTGTTTTTGCAGTTGATTTCAACGATGAGGCCTTTCTCAGCCACTAAATCAAGCAAATTCAAAAAAGCCTTTTGATACCAGTCAGCTTTCAGATCAAAGTCGGGATGCTTACTTCCGTTCATGTAGATTTTGTCGATGTGGCCAACCATATCAAACCCGCCGCTCTCGACCATTTGCATGGATGATTCAAAGAAAAATTCCGTCAAACGGCGAATATTACCGTCAAAATGTTTATTAAGACCTGCCTCAAAATCTTCATATGACCCGTCTATACAAACCATATTCTTTTCCACCAGTGAGGAAGAACAGGGCAGGAAATGAATGGAACTCAAGCTGTAGTCGAGTTGTAAAGATTGAAAATAGGGAATAACAGCATTGTATGACTTGTCTAAATAGTCGATTTCTAGGCCGAGGTATACTTCGATTTCGCCGGCATATTTGTCTTTTAGACGGTTTATTTCCGTGATATAGTCAGGCATATCCATTTTCGACATGTTCCAGAACGTCTCAAACGGTAATGGCGAGTGGGAGGAAAAACCATAAGCGCGAAACCGATTTGCAATAGCAAACCGAATAAAATTTTCAGGATGACTTTTCCCGTCACAAAAGGTACAATGGCTATGAAAATTACTGTTTTGATTCATCTAAATAACCTTCAATTCTTTGCCTACGCGGATGAAAGCTTTTATGGCCTTATCGATATGAAATGTTTCATGTCCGGCTGATAACTGTACGCGGATGCGGGCTTGTCCTTTGGGTACGACGGGATAGTAGAAGCCGGTCACATAAATACCGTTTTCCTGCATACGTTGAGCAAAAACCTGCGACAGTTTGGCATCATACAGCATGACGGCGCAGATAGCCGATTGTGTAGGTTTGATGTCAAAACCGGCCTGTATCATTCTATCGCGGAAATAAGCAACGTTATCTGCAAGTTTTTCATGCAAATAGTCGCTTTCATTCAGCATTTTGAACATCTCGATACCGGCGCCTGCAATGGCGGGCGCTATGGAGTTGGAGAAGAGATACGGGCGGGAGCGTTGACGAAGCATGTCAATAATCTCCTTGTGTCCGGTGGTAAACCCGCCCATCGCTCCGCCGAATGATTTACCGAGCGTACCGGTGAAAATATCAATCTTGCCATATACATTATATAACTCAGCCACACCCCGTCCGGTCGGACCTACGACGCCTGCCGAATGGGATTCGTCGACCATAACCAGCGCGCCGTATTTTTCGGCTAACGCACAAATTTTGTCCATTGGAGCCACATTACCGTCCATCGAAAAAACGCCGTCGGTGACTATCAGGCGAAAGCGTTGCGATTGCGCTTCCTGCAGGAATTTTTCGAGTTCGTCCATATCGGCATTGGCGTAACGGTAGCGTTTCGCTTTACACAGGCGCACTCCGTCAATAATCGATGCATGATTGAGCGCATCGGACAGGATCGCATCCTCTTCGTTGAGTAGCGGTTCGAACAATCCTCCGTTTGCATCGAAACAGGAACTGTAAAGTATTGTATCTTCCGTTTTGAAATAGCCTGAAATGGCTGTTTCCAATTGTTTATGCAAGTCTTGCGTGCCGCAGATAAAACGAACGGACGACATCCCGAAGCCACGTTCATCCATTGCTTTTTTTGCCGCTTCAATCAGGCGGGGATTATCGGACAAACCCAGATAATTGTTTGCACAAAAATTGAGTACCTCTTCGCCGTCGTTCACACAAATATCCGCTTTTTGTGAGGTGCGAATAATTCGTTCTTTTTTGTATAACCCCGCTTTCTCTATTTCAGTAAGTTCACTCTGAAGAAATGTTTGTAATTGACCGTACATAATGTTATCATTTATAATAATGTTGTTAAAAAAAATCGTGCAAAGGTACTATTTTCCATTGTATATTCCTAATCCCTGATTCCTATACCTCCCCGTCATTTCGAGCTAGTGAAGCAATCCGCCCGTTCGCCCGTTCGTGCGTTCGTGCGTTCGCCCCTTTTCACCCCTTCGTCCTTTCCCCCTTTCGTGCGTTCACCTGTTCGCCCGTTCGCCCGTTCGTGCGTTCGCCCCTTTTCACCCTTTCCCCCCTTCTGGTAAAGCTGATACGAATTGATTATATTTTGCCAAAGGATATATCCGGCAGGGGCGATTGCGGTGAGCGGATGAAGATAAGTCTGCGCCATCCAGATAGCGAGGATGGTATTTTTTTGTCCCAAACCCTGACCGGCGGAGATAGCGTCGCCATAGTGTTTTCCGATGCGTCTACCTGTTAGAAACTGAAGGCAACAAAGGACAAGCGATACAATTAACAATCCCACCTCCGTTCTATAATCGGCTTTGCTTTGTCGAAGCATAAATTTTACGGTCGTCCCTGTCACAACTATCAAGGCGACAACCCATAAATAAAAGGCAAGTTGGGGGATGTTACGTATCGCTTTGTGGAATTTAGGGGTCAGATAACGTAATATGCCGGAGACAACCAAGGGGAAGAGTAAGATTGGCAATACTTTTTGACATATATACCATACGGATTGCAAAAAGGATATTTCTGCATGTACGCCGGTAAGCGAAAAGTAGACCGGGGCAGCTATCGCTACAGCGATATTGCAAAAAAGGACATAAGTCGTCAGGAATCCGACGTTACCTCCTAATAAACCGGTGATAACAGCGGCTGCGGTTGCCGTAGGAACAAGAACGCATAACATAGCGGCTTGTGCAATCACATCGTCAAACGGAAGAAGTATATAATAAAGTGCAATGCTTCCGGTTAGTTGAATCAATAATAGCCATACATGCGCCGGATGAAACCGGATGTCTTTAAAAGAAATCTTGCTAAATGTTATAAACAGCATGGCGAAAAGCAGGTAGGGCGTCAGGAATGAAAGATAACTGACCCACTTGTAAGTCAGTGCACCTGTAATCATTGCGATGGGGAGTATCCAGTTTTTGATGAATTTTAACATTATTGAATCGGTATATACCGGACAAAAGCCTCAATGGCTTCATACGAAGCGAGTCCGAGTTTATTGTACATTTCGGCTGTCGCGTGGTTACGGTCTTCGGCCCGTTGCCAGAACAGTCGCTCATCATCGCCTAAGTAAGGAGCGCTTTCGGCCTGGGATTGGTGTTTGAGGATGGCGTGTCGTTTATGACGCAGTTCTTCGGGACTGATAGGCACGGCCATTTCGATGTGGTCCATTTCCCATTCAGCCCATGCACCCCGGTACATCCAAATGCGGCAATCTTGCATCCATTGTTGGTCTTTTACCTCATCAATAGCAGCTAAGACGGCGTCAAGGCAAACCTTATGCGTACCGTGCGGGTCGGCAAGGTCGCCAGCGACAAATATCTGGTTTGGTTTGATGTCCAATAATAGCTTCTTTACTATTTCCACATCTTTTCTTTTCAGTGGTTTTTTCTTAACTAATCCTGTTTCATAAAACGGCAAATCAAGGAAGTGAATATTCTCATCTTTCAGCCCTGAAAAACGGCTTGCATGACGCGCTTCTTCCCGACGAATCGTACCTTTCATAAACAACACATCCGGATGTTCGGGGTTGCCGTTGTCTCTCTTTTCATAACGCAGGTAGCGGATGATTTCTTCTGCTTTAATTTTCACATTACTTTCATTACCGGCATATTTATCACTTACATCGCGCAGAAATTCGCAGTACCGGATAACCTCTTCATCTCCCACCGCAATATTTCCGGATGTCTGATAGGCTACATGCACCTCATGTCGCTGGTCGCATAACCTTCGAAATGTTCCACCCATCGATATAACATCATCGTCTGGATGCGGGCTGAAAACGATAATCTTTTTCGGATAGGGTAAAGCCCGTTCCGGCCGGAACGAATCGTCCGCATTGGGTTTACCGCCCGGCCACCCTGTTATTGTCTGCTGTATGTCGTTGAAGATTTTGATGTTCGCATTATATGCCGACCCGTATTTAGCAAGTAATTCAACAAGCCCATGGTCGTCATAATCTTTGTTCGTAAGTTTCAAAATCGGTTCGCCTGTTTTTTGACATAACCACAAGATGGCGCGTCGTATGAGTTTATTATCCCATTCACATTTGGTAACCAACCAGGGGCAGCTTATCCGCGTCAGTTCGGATGCCGACGATAAGTCAGTGATTACTTTGACATTCGGGTGATGTTGCAGACATGTAGCCGGAATACTGTCGCTTGTTTGTCCTTCGATAGCCTTTTTTATAATGTTGGTTTTACTTTCTCCCCACGCAATGAGCACAATCTTTTTAGCCTCCATGATAGTTCCTAACCCCATGGTGACGACGCCAGCGGGAACATTTTCAATCGACCGGAACAATTGGGATGATTCATTGCGGGAATTATTGTCCATTACCGTTAAGTTTGTACGCGAACTGATGGATGTCCCGGCGCTGTTTATTCCGATCGTCCCAAGCTGTCCGATACCCAGCAACATGAAATCAATGCCTCCATATTCTTTTATTTTCTCTTCATATTGGCGGCAGAAATCAACGACATCGTTTTTGTTCATAAACCCATCGGGATAGATGATATTTTCATCGGGAATATCAACATGATTCAGGAATGCTTCCCGCAACAGGTAATGATTACTGTATTTCGGGTTTGTAAGCGGATAAAATTCATAAAGAAAAAATACAATAACATTATTAAAACTCAAATTTTCGGTTTTATGAATATGGATAAGGTGTTGAAATAACGAATAGGGAGAACGTCCTCCGGGCAAAACCCATACGAATTTCTCCTCTTCATTTTGTTTACAACGTATCTCCCTGGCTATCTCGTTAGCCAATTCAAGCGATCCTTCCTCCATGGTGGCATAAATATGCGTTGGAATTTTCTCAAAGCGTGTGAGCACGCTGTATTCAAACGCATTTTCCGGTTTATAGTATTTTTCGGAAATGTGTTTGAGCGTAATTTGTGAGCTTAAATTTTCTCTCATAACTAATAGGTTTTATTTTTTGTTGATACTACGTATTATTTTTCTGCAAAAGTAACTATTATATTTGATTCTGCAAAAAAAAAGTGAACGGAGAACGGAGAACGGGCGAACGGGCGAACGGGCGAAGGGGTGAAGGGGCGAAGGGGCGAAGGGGTGAAATTCCTAATTCTTATTTTTCCTTTTCCAGCGCTTCGGTTGCTGTTTCCCATTCGTTCATCGCTTCTGTCAGTTCGTTTTTCAGCCGGTCATGGGTGGTATAAATCGATGCGTCGGCTGCGTTTTCGGGTATTAGCATCTGTGATTCTAACGCTTCAATTTCCAATTCGAGGGCGGTGATTTTTTCTTCGGCTTCGGTAACCGCTTTTTCTAATTTGCGTATACGGCGCGCCTGCTCTTTTTGTTCTTCATACGATTGCTTAGCGGATGAGAGTTCGATTGTGTCGGCTTCGATATTACGGAGTGGGTTAGATTGAGTAACTGCGTTTCCGGTTGTCAGGTTGTTTTGAGTATTTATTGCAGGCGTTTTACGCTCCAATTCACGAAGACTTTCAATCTTTTTGTATTCCAGAAAATCGTAAATTCCTCCGAGATGTTCTCTGATGCGCTTATTACCAAATTCATATACCTTATCAACCAGTCCATCGAGAAATTCCCTGTCGTGCGAAGCGATAATAACCGTTCCGTCGAACTCTAGCAAAGCGTTTTTCAAAATGTCTTTTGAACGCATGTCCAAATGATTGGTCGGCTCGTCAAGAATAAGCAGGTTGACAGGTTCAAGCAGTAGTTGTATCATGGCCAAGCGGCTTTTTTCGCCGCCTGAAAGTACGCTTACCTTTTTGTCAGACGCCTCGCCGCCAAACAGGAAGGCGCCGAGTATATCGCGAATTCTAGTACGGATATCCCCTTGCGCTGCATAGTCGATTGTTTCGAATACGGTTTTATTTTCATCTAACAACTGTGCCTGATTTTGCGCGAAATAACCGATTTTAACATTATATCCTAAAGTCAACACGCCTTTATAGTCGGTTATTTCATTCATGATACATTTGACGAGCGTCGTTTTGCCTTCTCCGTTTTTTCCGACAAACGCCACTTTATCCCCGCGGTTGATAGTAAAAGTAGCTCCATCGAATACCGTATGTTCGCCGTATCGTTTTGTCAAACTGTCAATAATTACAGGATACGAACCCGAACGTGGCGAGGGAGGAAATTTTAGGCGTAACATCGTACGGTCTTCTTCGTCGACTTCAATGCGTTCGATTTTTTCAAGATGCTTGATACGTGATTGCACCTGAATGGCTTTTGACGCTTTGTACCGGAAGCGTTCGATAAACGCTTCCGTATCGGCTACCATTTTCTGTTGATTTTCGTATGCGCGAAGTTGTTGCTCGCGGCGTTCTTTCCGTAAAATGACATATTCATCGTATTTCACCTTGTAGTCATAAATACGACCGAGTTCTATTTCAAGCGTCCGTTGCGTTGTGTTATTGATGAATGCACGGTCGTGAGAAACGAGCATGACCGCATTGGCATGTACGGCGATGAAATTTTCCAACCACTGTATGGATTCAATGTCCAAGTGATTTGTTGGCTCGTCTAACAGCAATACATCGGGACGTTGCAACAAAAGTTTAGCTAATTCAACGCGCATCCGCCATCCTCCGCTAAATTCGGCTGTCGGACGGTCGAAATCTTCACGCAAAAATCCTAATCCGAGTAGCGTCCGTTCTAATTCCGCTTGATAATTGGCGCCCCCCATCATCTGAAAATGCTCCGACAGAAACGTGACGCGGTCGATTAGTTTATGGAACGTTTCCGAATCATAGTCGGTGCGTTCCGATAGTTCACGGTTCAATAGCTGAATTTCGTCTTCCGTTTGATGAATGTGCTCGAAAGCCCGCTCCGCTTCTTCCATTACGGTACAGGTATCCGTCAACTGCATTTGTTGCGGCAGATACCCTATGGTCATATCTTTTGGAATACTGATTGACCCTTTCGTGGGCGTTTGCAGACCGGCAATCAGTTTCATCAGGGTGGTTTTACCCGCCCCGTTCTTTCCAACCAATGCAATGCGGTCTTTTTTATTTATCACAAACGACAATTGGTCCAAAAGCGTAAAACCGCCAAATTCAACGGTCAATCCTTCGATTGAAATCATTTCTTAATTATTAATCTTCTGTTTTGTATTGTTTTAACAGTTTTATGAATAAAATATTTTTGACAAAAGTAACCATTTTTTTTAAATAAAAGCAGTAATCTAACTGAAAACCGTCATTGTCGCCCAATTCATTAGAGGCTGAGAGCATTTCATCCCATGCGGGAAAATATCTTCAAACGTAAAATAAGAAAAAATCTGAAAACTAAAGGCTGAAAACTTAAAACTATTCGTATCTTTGCGAAAAATATTATTTAGAAGATTACAAAGATGGAAAATAGGAGATTAAAATTACCTACGGGCATCCCCACCTTTGAAAAGATTCGAACTGGCGGTTATGTTTACGTTGACAAGACGCAATATCTTATCAATCTGATTGATGCTGGTGAAATTTACTTTCTTGCCCGCCCTCGTCGTTTTGGAAAGTCGCTCACTGTTTCTACTTTTGAGGCATTGTTTTCGGGCAGAAAGGATCTTTTTAAGGGGCTGTATGCAGAGGAGTTTTTGAACAGACCGGAGTTTAAGCCGAGTCCTGTAATTAGTCTGGATATGAGCAAGGTTGTGACAAACAACGGTATTGATGGCATTAGAGAATCTATGGCAAACCAAATGAAGAACATTGCCAATCAACTTGATGTTTCCCTTCCCGACAGCAAATTGCCCGGTATTCTTTTTAATAACTTAATCATAAAAACATACGCGAAACACAATCAAAAAGTCGTTGTGCTGATAGATGAGTACGATGCTCCTTATACGGAGTTTGTCAACGATACCGGCATGGCAAATGAAGTTCGCGACGAGTTGCGAAACTGTTACAAGCAGATGAAGGCAAACGACCGTTATATCCGTTTCATTTTCCTTACAGGCATTTCCAAGTTCGCGCGGTTCGGCGTTTTTTCTACGCTCAATACCACCACCGACATATCTCTGATGCCCGAATATGCCGGAATGTGTGGCTATACGGAAGAAGAGATTATCCGGTATTTCCCAGATTATCTTGAAGATACGGCAAAAAAGATGGGTATTTCGACCGAAGCGTTGATTGAAAAGATGCGTGATTATTATAACGGTTTTTGTTTTGACCAGGAACTTAAAGCACGGCTTTATAATCCATTTTCAACGTTGGCCTTTTTTTATGAAAAAGTTTTTGCCGATTATTGGGTAGAAACCGGTCGGTCAAAAGTGATAGCCGACTTCATGAAAAATCATCATTTGACCGTAGCACAGTTTCGCAATTTTTCTATTCCTGCAAGTTTTGCCCGCAGTCCGGGCGATGTAGACACAACATCGCCGGAAGGATTTCTGTATCAGTGCGGGTATCTGACTTTGCACGATAAAAATGAGGATGGTTTTTTATTGGATTACCCCAACACCGAGGTTCTCAATTCGATGTCGGCATTGGTAGTGGAAAATATTTTACGCGACCGTGACGAAAGTTTCAATCTGTGCCGAAAAGAACTTTTATCCGGATTGCGGGAAGTCAATCACAAGCAAGTAGTCCGTGCCTTCAATCGCCTTTTGGCCGTTGTGCCCTACGAAGATTATACCAAAACGGCCCAAGAGATGATTTCATGCGTTGATTATGACAGTGACGATGCCGAAAAAGAAAGGAAGTCAAAAGAATGGATTTACCGTACTAAGATTCTTTGTTTTTTGCATGGCTGCGGCGTGAGGGTCTTTGCCGAAATGCACAGTAATTTGGGATGTTCGGACATGGTGATTTTTTACGGCGGCAAAACATGGGTCATCGAATTCAAAGTAGCCTACAAAGACAAAGGACACGACCCTGTCAAAAGAGCGGAAGAAGCGCTTAAGCAAATAGAAAAAATGAATTATGCTGCGTCCTATCCCGACGCAATTTGCGTAGGAATGGCCATCAATGACGAAAAACGGCAGATAACAGCGTTTCAAGTAGTCGATAATGAAGTTACTAAATAATAAAGATGCTGCTTTATTCGAGGAAATATACACGACTTATTTTCCTCTTTTATACAATTATGCCTTCACCATTATCAAAGACAGGGCGGAAGCGGAAGATGCTGTCGGTGATGTTTTTCTGAAACTGTGGGAGGAAAAGCATTACAGGAACATCGAAACATCCGTGAAATCATACCTTTTCAAAAGCGTTTACAATCAATGTATCAACATATTACAAAGAGAGGAAATACGCGAAAAATACGCAAACTATATCCGTCATATACAATATGTGACCGAAACGGATAGCGACTATCCGCTTGCGTCGCTCATTGAGAGCGAATTGACGGAGACATTACAAAAAGCGATAGAGAAACTGCCACCCCAATGCCGGAAAATATTTGAGATGAGCCGGATAGAACAGCTGACACATGAAGAAATAGCCCTGAAATTAGATGTTAGTATTAATACCGTCCACATGCAGATCAAAAGAGCTTTGAGCAAATTACGGATCGAATTGAAAGATTTTATGCAAATTTTTATATCCCTTGTTATCATCTTTCGCCCTTAGTTTGTCTTATAGGCAAATAAGGAAAAAATGACTGAAGAGATCACAACCGAAAACGGGATAGACGAATTATTGTTGCGGTGCCTTGAAGGTACAGCCAGTGCAGCGGAATACGACCGGGCGTTACAATGGGCCTCACAATCGCCCGAACACAGCGCATATTACCGGAATATGTTCAATGTTTTGGTTGCTTCCAACCTCACCAGACCGGTGGATGCGCAAATACAGCAAAGAGTATGGGCGCGGCTCGAAAAAGAAATCGCCCAAAAGATGAAACAGGAGCCTGACGAACGCTCAGAAAAACGCACCTACAAGCTGATACCAACCCTACTACGATTAGCGGCTGCCGTTGTTATCGGGTTTGCATTGGGAATAGGTTGCTATTATGCCATGACTAAGAATCAAACCGAACAGGTCGCCTTCATTGAAAACATCGTCCCGTTGGGTTCCAAATCGGAGATCAAACTGCCCGATGGCAGTACGGTATGGCTCAATGCTGGAAGCACATTACGTTACCCCACCAACTATGGTAAAACCACACGCGATTTATATTTGGCAGGCGAAGGTTATTTCAAAGTAGCCAAACAAGCCAAAAAACCTTTTACGGTGTATACTGCATTATCGAAAATCATAGCGCTTGGTACAGAATTTAATGTGAAAGCCTATCCGGACGAAGATGTGGTGGAGACAACGCTGATCACGGGCGAAGTAGTAGTGGAAAAAGGCGAAGCAGGCGACGCCATAAGGCTGAAACCCGGACAAAAATTGTTGGTTTCATCCCATGATCTTGCAGCGAAAGAGACGGAGAGTTCACAGCCGGATGTCGAACCGGTTGAGTCTAATACAACGATGCAGGATGTGAAGCCCGTACCACCAAAACCTGTTATCAACAATCTTTCTCCAGCCATGGCTAACGCAGAAATTTCATGGAAAGAACGTAACTGGCGTATCGAAAGCGAACCGCTACAAAGCCTGTCCGTCAAAATCGAACGTCGCTACGATGTGACTATCCGTGTCGATGACCGATTGAAAAACTACCGTTTTACCGGTACAATCAAGGATGAATCACTGGAGCAGGTACTGCACGCCATGCAACTTTCAGCGCCGATCCTGTTCAAGGTGGATGGAAAAAACGTTTATATTCATGTCGACCCCCAAAAAATGAAATAGTTCTCCGTTATTCAGTTATTCATAAATAAAATGTCTTTGCCTATGAAAAAATCCAGGAAACCAATGTAAAAAAAACCGCAGTACGCAAGCGGCATACTGCGGTAAAGTGAATAATCAAAAAAGCCGTTGTTCATCACTTTCCAGGTCGGCGAACAAGGGTTTATCAAGTTTTAATCATCCAAATTAAATGCAAATGTATAGAAATTTTTTAATTAACCACATGTATCCGGGTAAAAAAAATCGAAGGGTACAAAAAATATTGATGCGTATGAAATTAGTTTTTGCTTGTTTATTAGTCGGTATGCTTTCAGTTCATGCCGAAGTTTTGTCGCAAGTGTATTCTATGTCACTGAAAAATACGCCTTTACGTGAAGTGTTACGCACCATCGAGAAACAGGGCGATTATCGCTTTTTCTTCAGCGACGAAGTGTCCGATCTGACCCGTCCGGTGCAGGTAAATGTCACCAATGCCACCATCAACGAGTTGTTGGATGAGGTGCTGATCGCTCACGGGCTAAACTATCAGATAATGGAAAACAACCTGATTGTAATCAGTCCTTATGCCTCCGTCATGCAGGGCGTCACCATCACCGGTAAAGTGACTGACAGCGATGGCCAACCCCTACCCGGCGCCTCCGTAGCGATAAAGGGCGTTTCTCAGGGAACGATTACCAACGCCGATGGCATTTATACTTTGACCGTTCCAAACGACAATGCTACGCTGGAGTTTTCTTATATCGGTTTTATCAGCCAGGAAGAAATCGTTGGCGCCCGACGAACCATCAACATCACGCTTATTGAAGATACCCGCCAACTTGAAGAGGTGGTGGTAGTAGGCTACGGTGTGCAAAAGAAAAGTACATTGACCGGTTCGGTCTCTTCCATTAAATCGGAATATCTCACCGTGACGCCGGTAGGTAATGTAACGAATGCCTTAACCGGAAAACTTCCCGGTTTAATTACAGTACAATCTCAAGGTTTGCCTGGATCGGATCAGGCTTCACTTAACATTCGCGGTTTTGGATCACCACTCGTGATTGTAGACGGAGTTGAAGCCAGTTTGACGAATCTGGATCCCAATCAGATTGAAAGTGTTTCTATCCTGAAAGACGGCACATCTTCTATTTACGGTTCCCGGGCAGGCAACGGCGTGGTATTGATTACCACTAAACGCGGTATCACTCAAAAACCGACCATTACGCTGAACACCACCTACACGATGCAGGGAGTAACGAATATGGCAAGAACGCTCAATTCAGGACAATTTACGGAATTAGCTCGCGAACAGCATCTTAACGCAGGAGGAGAGGAAGCAACTGCGCCCTATTCTGCTGAGGAGGTGGCAAAATATTATGCCGGCAATGATCCCGCTTACCCGTCTTCCGACTGGTATGCTTTTACATTCAGGGATTGGGCGCCGCAGCAGAATTACAATATTTCCGTCCGCGGCGGTAGCGAAAAAATAAGATATATGGGGTATTTCGGTTATCAAAAACAGGAAACAATGATCAAGAGAAACGGAGGCGATTATCAACGTTTCAATTTATTGTCGAATATTGATGCTACCATAACCAAAAATCTTCTTTTGACCATAGATTTGATGGCTGCGTATGAATTCAGTAAATTTAGCCAGCGTCCCCTGGGAACCGGAGGTAGCGCCTGGCAAGATCTCTATGCAACACGGCCATGGTATCCAACCACGCTTCCCGATCCCTCCAAAAACTCATTTGGCGGTGCAGATGTGGGAAGTGTCGCCTTGTCTACCAATATGGATATATTTGGATTTACCAGCCTTAAACCCAGGGACTTGAGAGGAACTATTACGCTTACATACAATGTGCCTTTTATCAATGGACTGAAAGCGAAGGCTTTCGTAAACTATTTAGACTTGCAGACCATGGGTAAATCGTTTTGGAAACCATATACTTTTTACACCTATAATTATGGTGCTGACGTCTATACGTTGGCAGGAGGTTTGCGGACAGCGGCTAATTCCTCTGAACAAATCAACTTAAGCAGAAGAATAACACAGCAATATTCGTTGAATTATGACCGAGAATTTGATGCACACCGTTTGACGGCGCTGGCTTTGGTCGAAACCGTGGATTATGCTGGCAACTGGTTTTCGGCAGACCGCCGTGAATTTTTGACGCCGCATATTGAACAGTTGTTTGCCGGTTCGACAGGCACACAAACCAACGATGGTTCGGCCTTCGAATCCGGACGCGCCAGTGTTATCGGGCGAATCAACTATAGTTACAGGGATAAATATCTGCTGGAATCCATTTTGCGCGCAGACGCCACATCCAAGTTTGACGAAGAACACAGATGGGGTTACTTTCCATCCATCTCTCTCGGATGGGTGATTTCAGAGGAAGGCTTTATGCGAAATTTAGAAGCCCTGGAATTTTTAAAACTCCGGGCAAGTTATGGATCGTCAGGATACGACAATGTGGGAGATTTCAGATATGTCACCGGTTATCAAATTACCGGTTTGTATCCGTGGGGTAACAGTTTTACTTCCGGGATGGCTTCCACAGGACTGGCAAATCCGAATCTGACATGGGAAGTCATGAAGGTGTACAATGGCGGATTGGATTTTTCAATCCTGAACCGTACGGTATATGGCTCATTAGAGGCTTTCTATCGTACCCGTACCGGAATTCCGGGTTCACGCATCAATTCTTATCCTTCTACATTTGGCGCTTCGTTGCCTACGGAAAATCTCAATAGCCTGAATAACCGCGGGTTCGAATTGTCGCTTGGAACCTTAAAAAATAAGGGTGGCTTCTTCTATGACATCAGCGCCAATATTTCCTGGTCGCGTGCAAAATATGATTTCTATGACGAACCGGAATATGATGACCCGGACCAGAAACGACAAAGTCAAAGGTCCGGACAATGGACGGATCGCACGTTCGGTTATCTTTCGGACAGGTTATTTAAAAGCACGGACGAAATCAGCGCGCTACCCTATCAGTATGCTGCACTGGGAGGAGGGAATGCGGCTCTTCGACCCGGTGATGTAAAATACATTGACGTAAACGGCGACGGTGTATTGGACTGGAGAGATGAGGTAGAAATAGGTAAGGGAAATCAACCTCACTGGTTTTATGGCTTGAATGGATCATTTGCATATAAGGGTTTCGATCTTGTTACTTTATTCCAGGGAGCCTTTGGATATTCTGCTTCATCCATGCATGTTTATACCACCCAATATACTTTTAAAGAACGTTGGACGGAAGTCAGGAACGATCCTGACGCATTGATTCCAAGACGGGGAGGAGCAGTATCAAACAGTTGGCCATCTGACTATTGGATTAGATCAGTCTTTTATTTACGGATGAAAAACATTGCATTGGGATATACGTTACCTAAACAGTGGGCAGGAAAAGCCGGAATTGAGAAAATCCGGTTGTACATAGCAGGAACCAACCTGTTTACATGGAGTACCATGAGCAAGTATGACATTGATCCGGAGGCGCCGTCCGGCTCTGCAGATCGATATTACCCGCAACAGCGGACGATTAGTTTTGGATTGAATATGGATTTTTAAAAACAATAATAAAATAATAATAATATGAAAAATATAGTAAGATTTTACTTGATAGCGGCAATCTTCGCAGGGTTTACTTCATGTTTTGATGATGTTCTGAATAAACGCCCGTTAGACATTATTTCCGAGTATGTAGTCTTGAATGATGCAATTCTGGTGGATTCATATTTGGCACGTCAATATGAGCTTACACATATATTCAGATATGATGCGGCAACTGTGGCAAATAATGCTAAAGGAGGATCCTGGCCCGAGCATAATGCGCATCTGGATGTTTGGTTTGTTTCCGATGAATTGCATGAGAGTTTGTGGACAGAGAATGTTGATAAATATAAAAAAGGCGGTTTAAACATATCCGGAGGATTACTTGAATGGTGGGAGAATGCCTACTTGATTATTCGTCAGCTGAATTTTCTGATTGAAAAATTACCGGAAAGCAATAACGACCCTGCCTTTATTGCCAGTCGTGTAGCGGATGCCCGTTTTTTACGCGCCTTCAACTATTTTGCGATGGTAAAACGTTATGGCGGCGTTCCTCTGATAACAAAAGAAATTGCAATAGATGCTCCGAAAGAAGAATTGTTTCCAACGCGTAATTCTGAACAGGAAATATACGATTTTGTCATCAGCGAAATGGACGATATTGAAGAGGCGGTTCGTAGTATGAATACGTACGGACGCGTTTCGCAGGGCGCTGTGTTGGCGTTAAAATGCCGGGCTGCGCTCTATGCAGGCAGCATTGCGCAGTTCGGTACGGTTCAACTGAACGGCTTACTGGGTATTCCGCAAACACAAGCGTCGACTTATTACCGCAAAAGCTATGACGCGGCAAAAAAACTCATCAGTTTGGATAGGTATGCGCTGTACAATGCTGATGCCGACAAAGTGATGAATTTCAGGAATCTCTTTTTGAAAGAACAGAATAACGAAATGATTCTTGCACGACCATACGATGCAGTTCAGGATTATTGGTTTTATGGATTTCTTATTTGCCCCAAACCACATGGATATGATGCGGGAATGACGGCTACAGTCTATACGGAAATGGCGGAAGCATTCGAATATAAGGATGGCAGACCCGGTACATTGGATAGAAATGTCATCAGTGAGGGATTATGGAGCATGGAAGAATTGTGGGGAGACAAGGACCCCCGTTTCCATGCTTCTATCTTCACCAACGAGACGCCCTGGAAAGATGGGAAAGTGGATTGGCACTGGGGATTAATCGGCGGTGACGGCGTGCTGTATAACTCTGAACAAGAGGGATATGAAGGAGTACCTGCATGGGGAAGTCAAAGAGTTTGGGGATCATATTTTGGAACCGGTTTCGGCGTACTGAAAATGCTGGATGATGCATCTGATGTGAACATAACAGAAAGAGACGGTATAGACTGTCCGATTTTCCGCTATGGGGAAATTCTGCTGAACCTTGCAGAGGCGTCTTTTGAACTGGGTTATACGGACGAAGCATTAGACGCCCTTAATCAAATCAGGGACAGGGCAGGTATCGCCCCGAAAACGTCTATTGACAGGGAGATAATACGTAATGAGCGAAAAGTGGAACTGGCTTTTGAGGGACACCGTTACTGGGATGTGCGCCGTTGGCGGATTGCCGTTGACAAACTGTCAAAAAGGGGTTCTTTTATGAGGTATATTCTGGATTACAATACGCGAAAATACAAATTGGAAATATTTGAAGAACTTAATTATTACCAACAAACTCCACCTCTTTTTCACGAACATAACTATTATTTTCCCATTACATTAACAAGAACAGGACAAAATCCGAATTTAATAGAAAATCCGGGATATTATTAGCAGATTGTTTTTCCGGACAAGAGAAACCCCTTTTGTCCGGAAAACTTTTTTATTGATAAAGAAATTATTATACGAAAATGAAAAAGATTAGTTCATTGATATGGTTGGTTTTAGTGTTAGGCGCTGAAATGACAGTGAAGGCTCAGGAGCCGCCACTTTTACGCTGTAGCCAGCGTTTTATTGGCGTTCACTTCGACTTCCATGCCGGAGCGGATTGCAAGGAAGTGGGGAAAAATACGACTCCGGAAATGATCCATGCCATCATCGACATGGTACGACCCGATTATCTGCAGACAGACTGCAAGGGACATGCGGGATATTCAAGCTATCCCACACAGGCGGGTAATCCTGCACCGGGGATTATTGGCGATCCGTTGCGTATCTGGCGTGAAGTGACAGCCCAACGCGGCGTAGCGCTTTATATGCACTATTCAGGCGTGTATGATAGCTACGCCATCAAACAGCACCCGGAATGGGCTGTCACAAATGCCGATGGCGCACGCGACAGATTTTCGACTTCCGTCTTCGGACCCTACGCGGATCAATTATTTATTCCACAAATGAAAGAGTTAGCAGGAAAATATGGAGTGGACGGCATCTGGATCGACGGCGAATGTCGGTGGACAGCGCTCGATTATGGAGACCGCGCCGTTCGTTTGTTTAAGGAAACGACCGGTATAAGTAATGTTCCGAAATCGCCATCCGAACCCCACTGGTACGAGTGGAAGCAGTTTCACCGCGAGGCTTTCCGCAAGTATCTTCGTTATTACACGGCGGCTGTACATTCGGAATATCCTGATTTCCAAATTTGCAGTAACTGGGCGTTCTCACATCATATACCGGAACCGGTTTCTGCGCCGCTTGATTTCCTGTCGGGCGACATTTCGCCGAACAACAGTATTAACTGGGCGCGTTTTGCCGGACGTTCTTTTGTGCGACAGGGAGTTCCATGGGACTTGATGTCATGGAGCTTTTCGCATGATCCTTTTCCGAGGGAACAGAAGCCCGGCGTTCAGCTGAAACGCGAAGCAGCTGTCGTCCTAGCGTTGGGCGGTGGTTTTCAGGTATATTTTACGCAAAACCGCGACGGATCGGTACGGTTGGATGAACTGAAGGTTATGGCCGAAGTGGCTGAGTTTGCCCGTGAACGACAGCCTTACTGCCACCGTTCAATACAAATACCGCAGGTGGCGGTCATGCTGTCAACGAGCGATTTTCAGCGTAATAATCCGACCCTTTATCGACCCTACACTGCACATTCGGAGGGAGCGCTTCAATGCCTGCTTGAATGTCAGTACAGCGTTGACCTTGTGCACGAAGAGACGCCGGAAATGAATCGTTATCAAGTGATTGCTGTTCCTGAATGGAAAGATATTTCGCCCGCATTTTGTATTGACTTGATGGACTATGTGAAGAACGGCGGCAGTCTGCTGGTGATAGGAAAGGAAACATGCGAACAGTTTGCCGGCTTGGCCGGCATCCGCTCTTTTGGAGATAACCGGTCGATACATCAGGTTGGAGCAGGAAAGATGGGTCTTCTGCCCTTCACGGTTGGGCAGGAATATGAAAAAAACAGCGATGAAGGGCTGCGGAAACAGGTCGCTGCTGCTATGCAATCGCTTTTCTCAAATCCGCTGGTAGAGATCACCGGCTCGCCCTGGGTGGATGTTTCTGTCAGTCAGTTGAATGGCAATCGCCTGATACATTTGGTCAATACCTCGGGCGACCATAAGGGTGCAGGGATTATCAAGTCGATCGATCCGGTCGGTCCCTTGCAGGTGACGATTCGCTGCGACCAAAAACCGTCGAAAATAACGCGTCAGCCGGCAGGCAAAGCATGCGATTTCACCTACTCGGATGGAAAAGCATTCGTGGCGGTTGATTCTGTGGAAATTTATGATATTCTGGTCATTGAATAAATTATTTTTTTGTATGAAAAATGTCTTTTTAATCTTTCTGATAATCTTATCCACGTCAATAATGTATGCCCGGAAAGCGGTGGATTACGTAGATGTATTCATCAGTACAGCAGATGATTACGGTCAAAATGATCCGGGAGCTACCGTACCCTACGGTATGGTAAAGGTTTCGCCGGATACGGATCCCCAAAACCACGGAGGTTACAATTACGAAAATACCCGGCTGATGGGTATTTCAATAAACCGTGTAAGCGGTACGGGATGTAATGGAGCTGGCGGTAACCTGCGGTTATTGCCCCGTACCGATAACAATCCGTATGTTTTCCTGCATAAAGGAACCGAAAAGGCAACGCCGGGCTATTACACGGTCGAACTGTCAAACGGAATCTGCGTTGAGCTGACCGCAACCAACAACATGGCCGTTGAGCGATATTATTTTGGAAAAAACAAAACTTTCCTGTTGGAATTAGACCATCATTCATCCTTTGCAAAGTTAATCAAAAGCGACCTTAAACAACTGTCATCCGCTTCTCTATCAGGTGAATACCATGCTCAAAATGTATGTAATACGGGCAGATACATCCAACATTACTATTTGAGCAGTAGCCAGCCATTCGTATTTGTTTCGGGTGAAAAACCTCAATTGAAATTTACAAAGGAAGGCTCCGATTATGTTGAAATCCGTATCGCCCTTTCGGGAATTGATGAAAAAACAGCAATTATGGAATGGGAACTACAGTCGGGTTTGATTTTCGAAAATATTAAATCCAACGCCTACAATCTTTGGGATGAAAAGCTGAGTAAAATTCAGATAAAAGCATCTGAAGATGAAAAGGTTATGTTTTACACCTCGTTGTACCGTACGTTCCTTTCACCGGCCAATGTCACTTCTTACAACGGCATTTATCGAGATAGCCAGGGCAGTCTGCAAAAAGCGAATGGTTTTACTTACATGAGCTCCTGGTCGCTATGGGACACTTACAGAACAAAATTTCCATTATTGTCATTAATCGACGCCCATCAATACCGTGATATTTGTCGTTCGCTTGTTGAACTGTACCGGAGCGGGAAATATGACTGGGCCTCTGAATACGAAATGACCCCGACGGTAAGGACTGAGCATGCAGTCATCATATTATTGGATGCCATTCGGAAAAACATTGGAGGTTTTGACCTTAAAAACATATATGAGCAATTGGAAAAAGAAGCCGCATCACTTCCTATGAGTTCACCTGATAATTTTATGGAATCGGCGTATGATCTTTGGGCTTTAGCCAATATCTCAAAAGAATTGAAGATGTCTCAAAAATATGCGTATTACAAGTCGAAGTCCGATTCGGTATGGAAAACGAAATGGATTGAAAAATTCAGAGATATCGACAACGAAACATTCGATGTCATGCATGGCGACGGCTTATATGAAGGAACGCTCTGGCAATACCGATGGGCTGCTCCTTTTGCCATGGACGAAATGGCAGAACTGGCAGGCGGTAAGGATATTCTTGCAGAGCAGTTGGAATATTTTTTCCGGAACAACCTGTATAATCACGGGAACCAACCAGATATTCAGGCTGCTTTTATGTTCAACCACTTGGGACGTCCAGACCAAAGTCAAAAATGGGTGAATACCATTCTCACTAAACCTATGACACATCGTTATGGCACTCACAACAAATTCGAAATACCGTTCGTTGATAAAGCCTACCGACCTGTTCCGCGCGGGTTTATTCCTGAAATGGACGACGATGATGGTACCATGTCTGCGTGGTACGTATGGGCGTCTATGGGTTTGTATCCGTTAGTCATCGGCGAACCGTTCTACGAAATCACCACCCCCATTTTTGAGGAAATCAGTTTGAAGCTGGATAACGGGAAAACTTTTGTCATTAGGAATAAGGCAACAGGAAACCCCGGCAGCAAGATTAACAAAATCCTGCTGAATGGTAAAGAAATCAACAATTTCAGGTTATACCATCAAGACATCTTTAATGGAGGGGTGCTTGAGATAAAACACAATTAAAAGTATGTACTTAGAAACAAAACCCGATTACGAAAAATGTGTAGCGCACGTTCAGGCCTGGTTTGACACTGAAATTATCGACCGCGCCCCGGTTCGTTTTCACCGTTACAATGCAGAATAAAAAAATGAATCGTATGAAAAAATCATGTTATTTCAATTACACCTCAATACCCATATTTATTGCTTTAATTTGTATCTTCTCTACCAAGACAATTGCACAACATGTGAGCGTGCCAACCCAAGCCAATTAAGGAAAGTGGTCGATATTGCTTTGCTTGGCGCTAAAAATGACGGAAAAACACTCAATACGGCTATTATTCAGGCTGCTATCGACGATTTTTCGATATCGGGCGGCGGAACCGTGTATGTGGCAGGCGGCGGAAAGTACCTTACAGGTAC
>Ga0099364_10000569_pt1 | contig 62930 bp, 51 predicted proteins | sample TergutTh196P3_FD_73070 | JGI IMG/M metagenome (GOLD analysis project Ga0099364, IMG submission 73070) | Microcerotermes parvus P3 segment gut microbial communities from Pointe-Noire, Republic of the Congo - Th196 P3 | ecosystem: Host-associated > Arthropoda: Insects > Digestive system > Gut ... | reverse complement strand
CAATTCTTGCTATTTTAGCCCTATCTCTGGTGTTTATCGCCTGTCCAACTGAGGGCGGCGGCGGAAGTTCGGGTGGTAAAACCATCGACGATATTGTCATTCCAGTGATACAGGAAGACTTCTTCGTCATCGACGGCGAATTCGATTTAGATGCCCTGCTTCTGGAACTCGAAGACTTCGAAATAACAATCAATTATTCTGATGGCACGAGTACGACTGTGGGCATAGGCGATTGTACCATCAGCGGCTTTGATCCCGATGTCGAGGGTGAGCAGGAAATAACTGTAAGCTACGGGGGCAGTAGCGGTAAAAGCATAACTTTTACGGTGTACGTTTACTCCGCCGATAACTTTGTCGCTGTGGAGGGAGTTAGCCTGAACAAAACCGCCGTAACAATAGAGGCCGGCGGCTCTGAAACTCTTGCTGCGGTTTTTGACCCGGAAGACGCTACAGAGAAGCGTGTAAGGTGGACGAGCGATAATCCCGCTCTTGCCGCCGTGAACGCCTATGGTGTTATCAATGTACCGGAAGATGCAGAGGAAGGCACTGTAACCATAACTGTAACCACTATTGACCGCGGCTTAACAGCGACATGTGTTGTTACCGTAACGACAGATGGCGAGCCTGTACAGAACCTTGAAAACCTGACAGTCGGCCTGACAGCCGGAGACGGCAAGGTAACGCTTGCTCCGCAAACGGCGGCGGCAGGGTTTGCTTTCTATTACAATAAGAGCGACGCTTCTGTTGCTGCACCGGCTTACGGAGATGCAATAACGACAATCATAGGAGCAACGGCATACACTACGGCAACTGACATCACCGGAGCTAACGAGACTGCAATTTACGTGCAGGTGTACAAGGTAGAAACAACGGGTAATACCATTGTCGGCTTTGGACAGGCAAACAGAACGCCTACTGCAACACCTGACACCGCAGCACCTGTGCCTGGCAATAGCGGGGCTATAACAACTGCGGATGTAACACAAAATTCGCTGACCCTCAATTGGGCAAAGGCAACGGACGACATAACGGCGCCTGCAAATCTATTGTATTTCGTCTACCAAAAAGACAGCGCCTTTACCATGAGCGCTGGCTTGCCAACGGACGGCAACCTGCTTAATGCAGGCGGTACAGCCGACATAGCAACATACAATGTAACAGGTCTTTCCGCTGTTACATCATATTACTTTATCGTTGTGGTCGAAGATGAGGCGGGCAACAGGGCGGCGTATACAGCGGTAAGCGAGACAACGGCGGCAACGCTAACCTACGAAATCAGCGCTTCAACCTTGACATCATTTGGCTCGCTTGTGACGCCATACACGCAGCCGACAGCGCAAACGGTAATTATTACCAATACCGGCACGGGAACGGTGATGCTGAATCAGCCAACGTCAACAAATTATGATATTGGTACATTATCGGCGACAGCCATTGCAGCAGGTGAAACGGCGACCTTTACCGTACAGCCGAAAGCGGGTTTGGCGGAAGGAAATCACAATGAAACCATCAACATTACCGGCTCAAACGACGCTGAAACATCGGTTGATGCGGAGTTTACGGTATTAACGCCAAAGACCGTATCGGTAGGTATGCAAAGCGGTACGCTGTCAGCGGGCGTGGCAGGAACGGTGACCTTTCCGGTAACCACCGCCAACATCGCCAACGGCTCATACACCGCAACGGTGGCAAACCTCCCCGAAGGCGTAACCGTACAGGGACAGGTAACCATAGACAGCAACAGCGGCACATTGACCCTTGCGGGAAATACCTCCACTGCGGCAGGAACAACATCGAACCTCACGCTGACAATCGATGGCACGACATCGGGTAACTTTGAGCTGTCCATCGCGGCAGCGCCAAAGGCGGTATCGGTAGGCGAGCAGAGCGGTCCACTCACTGCGGCCACAGCAGGTTCGGTAACCTTTGCCGTAACCACTGTGAGTATCGGCAATTCATTCTCGGTGGGTGATGGACAGGTAAGCTGGTTTAGCGATCCGGAGGGCACTACAGCAGAGTCAAGGCCGTCTGGTATCACCGTAACAGGAACGCCCACCAACAATAATGCTTCTACTATCACCATGACCGCGACTACAGCGACAGTGGCGGGAACCTATTATTTCAAGGTAACCATTGACAGCACAACATCGGCAGTGGCAACCCTCATCATTGGCGTGGCGGTAAAATCCGTGGGTGTAGAAACCCAAACAGGCACCATGACCGAAGGTGTGGCAGGCTCTGTAACGTATAAGGTAAATACAAGCGGCATAGCCAACGGAACATATCCCGCGACAGTGGCAAACCGCCCCACAGGTGTAACCGTGGGTGACAGCGGCAATGTAACCCTCAGCGCGGGTACAGGTACCCTCACCCTTACAGGCGACACTACCACCACGGCAGGCCTTAGTACTAACCTGACACTGACCCTTGATGGTGTTACATCCGGAGCCTTCAGCCTGAATATTATCGAGGCCAAGCCTTTTGAGGGAGAAGGCACGGAAGACCAACCTTACCTGATAGGCACAGCGGCGCAGCTTGTCAATTTGGGCGCGCTAATGAGGGCGGGAGACTCCGCGTACTATAACAAAGTATACAAACTCACCGCCCCTATTGACCTTGACGTTGCCCCCTACAATTCAGACAAAGGCTGGATACCTGTCGGTAATTTCCGGGGCGTCTTTGACGGTGACGGAAAAACAATAAGCGGGCTTTTCATAAATGACGACGAGCGTTATAGTGCGGGGCTTTTCAGCGACATCAACTACGGCAGCGTGGTGAAAAACCTTACCCTGACGAGCGTCAATATTACCGCTCAAAATGGAAGTAACAGTTATGTCGGCGGTGTGGCGGGCCATGTCTATTCCGGAAATAGTATTATAAACTGTACCGTCTCCGGAAACATCAACGGTGGTACTAGAGTAGGCGGCGTGGCCGGATATCTTCAAATAAACAGCAGTATTGCAGACTGTTCTTCCTCCGCCGCGGTAAGTGGTAATAACCGTGTAGGCGGAGTAGTAGGTGATATTTCAAGTGGTTGCAGCATTGCCAACAGCTCCTCCACCGGCACGATCAGCGGCTATCAGGCTGTCGGCGGTGTGGTGGGTTTCAACGAAGGAACGGTTACCAACTGCTCCTACACCACCGGTTCGGTAAGCGGCTATGCTATGGCTGGCGGTATAGCGGGGACCAGCTATAACGCTATCACCGGCTGCTATTCAACCGGTGCGGTAAGCGCTACCAATGGTGGGGTAGGCGGCATAGCCGGATCTGTTTACGGAAGTGTCAGCAATTGTTACGCCGCCGGTTCAGTTAGTGCCAACTCTTCTAGTAATGCCGGAGGCATTGCGGGAACTGTCTTTGATAACGTCAGTATCAGCAACTGTTACACCACAGGCGCAGTAAGCGGTAATAATAACATTGGCGGCATAGCTGGTGTTATGCTAACCGGTTCCTCAACGGTAAACTGTTTTGCGCTTAACCCCACTGTAAAAGGCAGCAGCGATGTTGGTCGTATATTAGGATATTTTGAGGGAGGTACCCTCAGCGGTAATTACGCATATAGCGGCATGGGCACAGACGGCGGCACGGATTTTGGCACAGACAGGGGCGAAAGCCACCCCAACGGCGTGGATATAAGCGCCACGGCAGCCACAACGCAGTCCACCTACAGCACCAGCGTGCCAGCGCAGAATTTTACCGGCTGGAGTTTCGGTTCAAGCGACGCAAGCCCCTGGGATTGGGGCGGCAGCTCCTATCCGTTGCCGGTACTGTACTGGCAGTCGGGAACACCGACATTGCCGGGGCATTTGGAATAGGGAAAAAAAGTAAAAGGTAAAAAGTAAAAATTAGCAAAGGTAGGGGCGCTGGCTTTGAGGGCGGCGCCCTTACTTTTGGAGCAGGTAGCAAATAGCAGGGAGCAAATAGCAAAGAGGAAAGAGCAGGGGCGCTGGCTTTGAGGGCGGCACCCTGGAGCAAAGAGCAGAGGGCAATGAGCAATACTCAAAATCGGCAGGCTCCCCTACGGGTCGCGCATTGAGATGAAGGATTTTATAGGCGCTAGCGCGCCCAGCAATGACCTTGCCGATTTTGAGCTAGGAGTTTTTTCTACGAAAAAACTCCTACTCGATCGGTTAAAAGTTTAGCCTATGGAGTCTGTCGGGGATGTATCACATTGGCCTTGCCGTGGGGCGAAGTACGAGAGGCTTATGGGTTGCGCGGCTCTGGGTGGGGTTAGTGGCAGGGGCTCCCCACGGGGTGGTTGAGTTGATTTTTTTCGTAGAGGAAAAAAGCAGGAATTCTAGTAAATTTACTATACAAGACTGTATAGTTTTTTATACACAGCCTGTCAACTTTTTACTTTATTATCAAAGTCAGAAGTCTACAAGGGTTCATTTTTGTACTTTACAAGATCGAAATTTAGCTCTATATTTTAGGTAGAGCGGAAGAATTGTAAAAAAGATAATTTCTTGCCGTTTCTTTTTCGAAAATAGCGTTTAAATGAGGTTTTATTTACCGGGAGCAAATAGAATGCTGGTTCAGCTAAAATGCAAAGAGAGTCATGGGATTATCTGAAAGGCAAGTATTAATAAACAATATTGAGAATAAGCGAAATAGCTTGGTGCTCACGTATATCACTAGTACACGCCCCAACTTAGAAGTGCAAATGGCCATGGATTGTATCCGTAAGATCTATGATCATATCAAAAATAATTCTGATAAGAAAGACATTGATCTATATTTGATGTCAAATGGGGGTGATGGTACCGTGCCATGGCGTCTTGTTACCCTTATTCGGGAATACACAAACAAATTCTCGGTCATTATTCCTTACCGAGCTTTTAGCGCAGCAACACTAACGGCTCTTGGAGCAGATGAAATTGTTATGCACCCTATGGGTATGTTAGGTCCAACGGACCCAACAGTTGGAAATCCGTTTAATCCTATTGATGCACAAGGAAGGCCATTGGGAATTAGTGTAGAAGACGTTACAGCTTATTTAGCCCTTATTAAAGAAGATGCTGGTATTCGACACGAAGATGAATTAGTTCTTGCCTTTAACCATCTTGCAGATAAAGTCCACCCTTTGGCTCTTGGGAATGTTAAACGTTCATTATCACAGTCCAGAATGATGGCAGCGAAGCTCTTACAGCAGAGTATGTCAGAACATAAGGATAATCACAAAATAGAAGAAATTGTCGATAATTTGACAAGCAAGTTATATTTTCATGGGCACCCAATTAACAGAAAAGAAGCTCGTACCCAAGTGGGGCTTAATAATATTACAAACCCAGATAACGAATTTGAGAATCTTATTTGGGAATTATATTTAGACTATGAATCGGAGATGCTTTTGGAACAACCTTTCGATCCGGTTACTGAGTTTTTATTGCATTCTCCAAATACATCTGCTATAACCGAAGAAAAAGAAGCAAAATTAGCATTTATAGAAACAAAGGAAATGACCGATTATTTAAGTGCTATGTATCAACTCATCGGAACAAAGATGCCTGATGGTTCAGTGCAGGTGCAAGTAACATGGCACGGTAATTCTTGGAAGCATTTACCTTGATTTTTTTGGAGGCAGGTATGGAACAGGCAGCAACTAGTATTATTATCAACAAACAGAAACCCCCTGCTTTATTTACGAATATCGTTTTTCCATCTCCAAAAATTGTGAGGGAAGACCTTGTCTCGATATCTGTTCCCTTAGAAAGATCAATAGTTGATGCCGATTTCAATTCTATTACCAGAATCTCAAACGGACAGGGAATAATCTCTTTTAAGGGGCCTACATAACATACAGGAAACTATACTATGTGGTTTTTAAAAAATAGAGAATTGACAGCGGATATGGCAGCAATATTATGGAATATCGAGTAACAAATAGTAACAAATAGCAACATCCACTAACAAAGGGCTTGACTAATTCCTTATAATATAATAACTTAGTAATAGTTAGACACAAGAGATAACAGACACAAACAGTTCCATAACTCTCTGTTTGGATTGTCGTCCATATCATCCCCTAAGGAGAATATAATATGAAACCGCTAAGAAATCAAGGAGAGGGAGCAATTAACAAAGAGCAATGAGCAATGAGCGGGGAGCAAATAGCAATTAGCAGATAGCAATGAGCAATTCTTACTTGCTCTTTGCTAGTTGTTATTTGCTATTTGCCTTGGCGTCTTTGCGTGATATATTTTCGAATAAGGTTTTCCTACAGACTCCTGTGAGCTCTGCGTGAGGAATATCGAATGAATGCACGCGAAGGGAAGAGTGTCCACGGATTACGCGGATTTTCACGGATTATTTTTTCTGCGTTAATCTGCGTAATCTGCGGACCTTATTAATTATTTATTGTTAAGAGATGAGAGTGTTAGGAGCAAAGAGGGAAGAGAAGAAGGAAGAAGATGAGTAAATTATTTTTATGTAAAGGTTATAATCTTCAAAAATTCTTCTGGCGAAACTACAGGAATTTCGCAACGAAGTTTCGAGCGCATAGTGCTGAATCTATAATCTGTGGTATTGCGGGTAACAATATAATCAGCGGAAAAACTCTCTCCCACAACATATTGAACTGAATCCTCAAAGTCGTTCCAATCCAAATCAAGCGCTTGATAAATGTGACTGTCAGTTACCGACGCTGGTTTGAAAACGGGCACAAGATGTTGTTTGATATTTTCACGGGCAACTTTCTTACCCAGACTTTTGCTGGCAATGTAATAAATGTCGGTAATAGCCGAAGTAGAGATGAAAGCATCAAATACACCTGTTTCAGCAAGGTCAAACACTTTTTTCGAACCAGAATAAAAATTGGGTTGGTTAAGCAATATGTTCAGAGCAACATTAGTGTCTATCAGAACTTTCATTTAAAGTATTCCGGATATTTTCTCGCAAGTCTTTCTTCGCGGATTTGTTCAGCAGTAATGTCTCCAACATTGGAAAGTATCCCCGAAAGCGCATCAGAATGTGGCGTATGGACATTTTTCAGGAATTCGTCTAACTCCTTTCTGGTCATGCCGATTTTATTATTTGCAGCTTTTGGTTTCGTCTGCACTTCTACCGGAACCGGAAACTGTATTGTTACATACGCTTTTTTCGACGTAACTTCACGGGGGACTTCGATAGTCAGGAGGCGGATTTTAGGTATGTCTACGGTTTGTGTAATGGTCATAATGTTAATTATATGGCAAATAAAGCCGTTTGTCGAGAGCAAAGAGCAATGAGCAAAGAGAATGAATGAAGAATTTTTACCACTAACCACACCAACAATCACGAACAAAGGAGCGATTGAAAAAGTTCGTGTCTGTTCGTGTGGTTCGTGGTTTTATTCTTCTTCTTTGCGTCTTGGCGTCTTTGCGTGAGGTGCATCTCGAGTTATTTCACGCGGAGGCACGGGGCAATAAGCAGGTAGCAATGAGCAATTCTTACTTGTTATTTGCTATTCGTTATCTGCTTTTTTCTCAGCCCCAAAGAAATCTTTCCGTTTCCCTTAGTATGCTGTCGAACTCTGTAAAACTTGTTCTTGTTTCAGGAAGCGACCTAAGAAATAACTGTCCGTACTGTTTTTTGATCAGCCTGGAGTCAAGGACGGCGACCACTCCGGAGTCGCTGGAGCGGCGTATCAGTCTGCCGAAGCCCTGCTTGAATTTCATTACCGCTTCGGGCAGCGAAAGTTCCATAAAGGGATTCCCGCCGTTTTTTTCCACCGCTTCGCGGCGGGCTTCGAACACGGGGTCGCCGGGGGTGCGGAATGGCAGGCGGCACAGTATTACCAGCTTCAGGGTGTCGCCGGGGGCGTCTACTCCCTCCCAGAACGAATCTGTGGCGAATAGAACCGAACTTTTATCCGAGAGGAAAGATTGTAAAAGCCGTGAACGGTCGTCCTCCCCCTGTTTAAGACAGCGAATGCCCAGGGGCTGCAAAACATTCTGCGCCGCCGTCCAAGCGCTGGAAAGCGACTGGTAAGATGTAAACAGAACAAGCGCCGATCCGCCGGCAACGGAGATTAATTGTGCGACGGCCTGATCGATAAAGTCCTGCCAGCCGTCTTCGTTGGGCAGCGGGGCGTCCGCCGGCGCCGCGAGGAGTACGGCTCTTGAATAGGGGAAGGGGGAGGGGAAGCAGCCTGAAACAAATTGACGGTTTTCGGTTTCGCCGATGCCGCAGCGCGCCGCCCAGTAGCCAAAGTCTCCGTTCACGGCAAGGGTGGCGGATACGCAGACTATTGTTTTGTTAGGTGAAAACAAGCTGCTTTTAAGAATATGCGCCAAATCCAGCGGAGTTATTGTAAATGTTACAGTCGGCCTGCCGCTCCTGTGGAATTTCCTCTCCAGCCAAAGCACCTCGTTTTGCTTGCTGCGGTATTCGGGAAAAGCCGCGCAAATTTCGGCGACAGCATCGAGCCTGCGTAGAATTATCTTTAATTCCCACATAAGGGGATCACCCCCTTCTTCCTCATCAAAATTTTCTGTCGTTTCCCGGACTGTCGATGTAAAGGCGAGAATGCTCTTTGCCAGCGCCCTGAATCCGGGGAACAGTGCCGATTCATAGCCGCCTCCATTGCCATAAGGTGAAAGCCTTAATACCCCTTCAATTCCGCAGGACTGGAAGGCGGCGTTTTCCAGTTCATCTGTGCATGTGCGAATTTTTTCCATTCCAGTTGTCAGTCGATCCAGGGCGGCCTCGTCGGATAACAGCTTTACAAGAAGACCGCGGCGTCCCTGTCTTCTTCTGTGGTAAAGCCTTCCAAGCAGGGCAAAAATTCCTGTTGAGCTGAATTCCTGCGAAAAAAATGAAGTAGCCGCCTTTTCGATTGTATGCGCTTCGTCGATTATCAGGCGCCTGTAGGGGGGCAGTACAACTGCGCTTTCGTAACCTGCGCCCTGGAAACGGGCAGCCAAATCCGCGAACAGCAGATGGTGGTTTACAACGATTATGTTTGCATCGGATGCCTCTTTGCGCAGGGCGGTAACGAAGCAGCGTTCACGCCACGGGCAGGCATTGTTCATGCAGCTATCGGATTCCGAACATATTTTTGCCCATGCCCCTTCATGCGGCATAAAGGGAAGCTCTGTCCTGCTTCCCGTGCCGGATTTTTCCGCCCATTGTGCGATGCGGTTCATTTCTACGACTTCTTCCCCCAGTTCAGGTTCTTTAAGCGCATCATCAAGTCTGCGGCGGCATAAATAATTAGCCCTGCCCTTCATCAATACAGCCTTTATGTTTTTATCAAGAGCCTGGGCAACCATTGGAATGTCTTTCTCAAAGAGCTGCTGCTGCAAATTAATTGTCGCCGTCGAAATTATCACCTTTTCTTTATTTTCCAGGGAAAAACACACAGCCGGAACAAGATAGGCAAATGATTTTCCAACCCCTGTGCCCGCTTCGGCGGCGGCAATTTTTTCCTCGTTAAAGGCGGTTACAACCATTTCTGTTAAATCGAGCTGCGCCTGCCTTTTTTCATAGTAGGGGAGGCCGCCCGCTACGGCCCCGCCTTCTTCCATTGTTGAGATAATATATTCGGGATTTAATTTATGCGCCATGTAATGTTAAAGGTACTGCCTGGGCGCCTCATCATTTACCTGGGCGTATAACTCAATGTAGGGCTTGGCGGTGCTGTTCGCGATTTTATTCAGCAGTACTTCTTCTACCTGAAAGATGCCAACCTCGCTGGACATGCGCACCACAATACGGATCGGTTTGTCTTTGCCGGCATCAATTTTTACTTCTTCTATCGAATTCGCGGAATACTGATGAATGTGGCCGGCCTTTGGAGTCTGGTTTAGGAACATGGGAATCCGCGCCCTGCCCTTGGTCATATCGCAGCCGTCCGCTACCTGGACAATTCCCGCTTCCAGAGAACTGACAGAACGGTTGCCCATGTGGCCGGCAATGCCTTCCATCGTCATGGAACGGATTATCACGCTTTTGCGGATATCATCATGGTAGACCTGGGCGAGTATCCTCTCCAAAATCGTGCGTGCGAGCGTAGTGCTGTGTACTTCGTGATCCTGACGTCCAAGGCTCATGCCGATGTCGTGCAGCATGGCTGCGAAAATTACCGCGACAAGGCTGTCCTCAAAGTCGCCGCACTTTTCGTTTTCGATGGTGGTGCTAATACCGGCTTTTTTTAACAGGCCAAGCATGATTACCGCGTTCAGGGCAACAGTCCTCATGTGAACGGGCCCGTGATCATTAAAGCCCAGCCTAACAATCGATACCGTATTGGCGTATTCCTGGGCGGCCTGAATTTCCTCATCCGACAACATCAGCTTTATACCCTTCAGGGCTTTTCCCGAAAGTTTGAAAGCATCAATTACCTTGATCAGTTTATTGTCAAGGCCGAGTTCCTTGGGCGATCTCATTATAAAAATATACACTATATAGCCCGATAATTAAAGATATGAACAAAAAGACCGTTGTGGTTACCTTTTTGCTGTTTTTGTGTATATATAACCCTGCCATTTATTCCCAGGATTTAACGATAAATAGGGAAGATGTATTGATAGAGCACCGGCCGGAGGGCGGCTTTCACCTGTTCATCAGAAAAAAACCAGCGATAGGCTCGGTGTTATTGACCGAGTCCACCAGGGATCCCGGCCAGAGTGCGGACAATTATGCATACCGGGCCGGGGAATGGAACGAGGTAAACGGCGACGAGATACGTTTGCTTAACGGCGTGCCAATTACCAGGGAAAGCCGCATTTATTCACTTGTTTCTTCCACGGTTGTAAATCACAGTGTGATGGGTCCGGCTTTTCATGTGTATATCCCCTACATGCTCTATTACGGCTATGAAGGCGGCCGGCATGGCGAGGTCTATGTTACCGACGGGACCTATTTTAACATAAGAGCTTTTAGCCTTCCCTACGCCGATTACCGGGGCGCATTCAGGGACAACCCCTTTATCATGGAGGCGACACAGGAGCCGCCAGGGCCGCCGGACGGAAATTACATGAAAGAAGCTGTCGAGGCGTTTGGTGAAATCGCCGTATCCGGCAGCGGGGACCTGATTTACTCAACCGGCAGCGATGATTTAATAGACAGGATTCGCGGCGCGCTGGAAAAGGAAAAGGGCAATGAACTTGACCTTGTTATCTGTCTTGATACTACAGGCAGCATGAGACCCCACATCGATCCGGTACGCCAGAAACTTATTCCCATGCTGAATGAACTGCTCGCCGATTTTTCCTCGTTTAGAATTGGCATGGTTCTTTACAAGGACTACAATGATGAGTACATGAACAGGGTAGTCCCCTTTACAAGTGATTTTAACCTTTTCCAGCGCAACCTGAACGCGATTCGGGTCGGCGGCGGCGGCGATATTCCAGAGGCGGTCTACGAGGCTCTAAACGAGGGAGCGATCAAGTTTCCGTGGGCAGCCGAATCGAGGGTGATGTTTCTGATAGGCGACGCGCCGCCCCACCCAAGACCGAGGGGAAGAATTACCAGGGAAATTGTTGATAAGGCGGTCGAGGAAAGAAACATCAAGGTGCACGCAATTATTCTGCCGAATTAGGGCCCTTACATATAGATCATTGATACGGGGCCGGGGTTAAAGTACAGGTTCCCCCTGCCGCCCTCGGTTTTTAGAATGCACCTGCCCGCCGGATCAATTCCGTCGAATACTCCCCTGGCCAGAACACGCCCCTGCTTGTCGTTGGAAGCGGCTTGATCAAGGATTGCCGCCTTTACGCCGATGCAGTCGGTCATGGAATTCCATTCGTCAGCCAGATACCTGTTGCCCTGGGCGTATACCGCGCCTGAACTGAATCGCTTTTTTACTTTTTCTATTTCATCAAGAATCCTGATTAATACTTCCCTGCGGGAAACAGGCTTCCCCGTTATTTCCGCGCAGCTTGCAGATTTTCCCGAAACTGCGTAATTGTTTATGTTTACACCCACGCCGGTGGAAAGCCAGTTTATCATGTCTCCTTCGCCCGAAATTTCCGTAATAACGCCCGCTATTTTTCTGCGGCTGATATATATGTCATTGGGCCAGCGGATATGCGCCTGTTTCCCGCAGACAGACGAAACCGTACGCGCTACGGCAATCTGAATAACAAGCGAGTGAAGGATATAATCCGCCAGAGGGAGGGTGGGGCGATCGATTATGGTAAAGAATAATCCGCCCTGGCGGGAGATCCATGTTCTGCCGTTACGCCCCCTTCCGGCGCTTTGTTTTTCAGCAGTTATTACCGTGCCGGCGGCCGCTCCCGTTATTGCCAATTCCCTTGCCCTGTCCATGGTGCTGCCGGTGTTTCCAAAGTGGCGAAACAGCGGTTCTTTTTCGCCGAATTCCCAGGGGTAAAGAAAATCTTTATCTTTTTTTGGATCGAGAAAGTATCCGTTTTTTGATACTTCGATTTTGTAGCCAGCCTCTGTAAGGGCCTGTACGGCCTTCCAGACTGCAACCCTTGAAATACCCAGTGTCCTGGCCAGGGCGTTGCCGTTAACAGGCTTCTGTTTTTCCCTCAGCTCAATGAGTACCAGCGCTTTGGTGCTTAATTTTTTTTCATTTATCATACCCCCTCCTTGCGGTGATGGCGTTTGTCTTGCGCATCGCTTTTTCCATGCTGAGCGATATTAAAACAAAAACAAGGGTTTTTGTTTTAATGATACCGTTTTTTCCTGCCCGCGCCCGCCAGGCAAAATTAATTATACTCCATGTTTCAAAGATTTCGGGAATAAAACTTAAAAACAGGGATATATTTTGCGCGAAACGCGGAGCCGATGATACATGCTTTCCGATAACTGGCAGGCGGGAAATACATCGCCTGAAAAAACACTCAATGGCAATTATGCCGCCGCGGATTTCGATGGAGCTTGTGCTGCGGAACAAAAGAGCGGATAACTGTATGATCAAAACAAGGCGTAAGGCGATATGAATAAATCCGGCCATGGGAAGGAACACCGAAACGCTGAAAGAAGGAAACCTTTCGACGATCAGCGAAAACACAGACAGGGCATACATGAGAAGCGCGTAAAAAAGGGCAGGTTTTAAATCGGTCAACTGCTCGCGGTATGAAAAGCCGCACAGGAAGGCGATGACGGCAATGGAAATAATTCCTGCTGCAAGCAGGAAAAGGGGCAGTGACATGCAAAGTACCGAAAGCGGCAGTAAAAGTAAAAGTTTTAATACAATAGGAAGCTTATGGAGCGGCCCCTTTTCCGTCTTGTACCTGAAAACCGCCGCGCTTTTCATTGCCATAACATATCCTCATATTTATTAACGGGTTTGCCCAGCGGATTGTGTATACCCCAGGATTCAAGGTCAAGCAGGAGGGCGTCCTGTGCGCTGCCGTCATAGACCTTCCTGCCCTTGAAAAGCACAATAAAACGATTTGCCAAAGCAAGACATTTTTCAACTTCATGGGTTAGAATAATTATTGTTTTATTTTCCGCCAGAATTTTTTTTACCAGGGAGTTTATCTGCACAACGCCGTGGTAATCCATATTGGCATAAGGTTCATCAAAAATGATTATTTCTGCGTCCATTGCAAGAACTCCGGCGACGGCGAGCCGCCGCTTTTCACCGCCAGAAAGGGAGCGCGCCGGAAAATCCGCTATTGCCGTAAGACCTGTTTCGGCAAGGGCGGCTATTGTGCGGGACTGAACTGTTTCTTTGGCAAGGCCAAGGTTCGCCGGCCCGAAGGCAATGTCCTCTCTGGCAGTTTCACCTAATATTTGATTATCCGGCTCCTGAAATATCAGCCCAACCCTGGAAGAGGTGCTTACGCTGCCTGAACTTAGCTCCTCCAGTCCCGCGATAATTGACATCAGCAGACTTTTTCCGGAGCCATTCGCCCCGCAGATCATTGTGCAGCCGCCTTTTTCCAATGTGAAGGAAATATCATCCAGCGCGAAAAAGGCACCATCTTTTATCCGCTCTTTATCAGTGTATTCATCTTCTGAAACAGAAAATTTTTTTGTAATATTTAACAGCCTGACGGCTTGCGTATCAGCCATTTGGGTTCAGGTAGCGCGCCGCAATGGATCTGAGTTTAAGAGCCAATGGGACGCTGATTGCGAATTTTAATAAATCGCCGGGAATGAAGGGAATCACTCCCGCCATCATCGCGGCCTTTAATGACATTGAGTTTAAAAAAAACATGTAAAATGCCCCGGCCAGAACAATCAGCGCAAAGCCGGCGAAGGAAGCGATGCAAAGCCGGATAAAAATAGCGGGTTTTATTTTTTTTTCGCAGGTTTTTGGAAGCCCGCAAATTAATCCTGCCGAAAGGCTGCCGATAAAGTAACCTATCAGATAGCCGCCCAGACTGGTTAAAAAAACTCCCGGCCCGCCGGGAATAACAAAAACAGGAACGCCAAGTACTCCGGCCGCCAGAAAGACCAGAAGGGCAATTCCCCCGTAGAAGCTGCCCAGTACTGTGCCTGCCAGAACCACAAAAAGATTTTTAAGAACGATGGGAACACCGCCCGGCAGGGGAATTATAAAAAAGCCGGAAACCGCGATTAAGGCCGCGAAAAGAGCTGCAAATACATACCTGTTCCGATGAACGTTCACGTTAACCTCAATATTTAACAGGTTAACAGAGATAAGATGGAATGTCAAGATAATTATTCAAATCACTCATGCTTTTTTATTTTTTACCACAAACCACACCAACCAACACGAACCCGCGCAGTTGAAAGGCTCTTTTAAGCTTTTTTCGTGTCTGTTCGTGAGGTTCGTGGTAAAATTAGATTTTTCAGACGTTCTCTTGCTTATCTGGCAAAGTTAAAAAATACCCCGTCTGGCTTCGGCGCCGATTGTAGTACTCGGACCGTGGCCGGGAAATACCCTGATATCTCCGTCCATTTGGAATAACCGGTTCAAACTATCGAAAATTTCATCTTCGTCTCCGCCGGGCAGATCGGTCCTGCCGCGCCCGCTCTTAAACAGCGTATCTCCGGAAAAAAGGTTTTTTCCTTCTTTGTCCCAGAGCGCTATGCTTCCCTTTGTGTGCCCGGGCAGATGGAGAACTGTAAATTGACCCACCGTACCGCCTTCTTCCAGCAGAAAGTCATGGGCCGGCATATCATTCCAATATTCGTCAATTACATCTGCGCTTCCGGCTGCAAACTCAAAACTGATCCGGTGTTCTTTGTAAGAAGCGGAACCAAGGTATTGGGAATCCAGACCATGAATGGCGATTTGCGGCCAGGCCTTGCCATTGGATTCTTTTCTGTATTCAGAATAAAGAAACGGCAGCGCTCCAATGTGGTCAAAGTGCCCGTGTGTAAGTAGAATATAACGGGGAATGTATTTAAGCTGATTTAACACACTGATAATTTTATCAGGGTCGGCGCCGGGATCGATTATTGCGCATGCCGTATGTCCGTCGTCTTTACTTTCCGGTATGGGGCAAATCCAGCAGTTTGTGGCGATAGGCCCTACCATAAGATGAATAATGTTTTTTTCCTGCATGGAGGAATAATACACTGAGAGTTGCAGATTTTCTAGTTATTGCCGCCATGGTTATTATTTGGTACGGCCTTGTTCCCATTTTGGGCGCTTTGTACAGCCGTAATAAATTGGGACAGTTCAGACGGCGCTTTGACGAACTAAGGCTTAGCCCTCTTCTGGATTACCGGAAATATCAGCAATTGGAAAAAGAAGGCGGAATTTTCCGGTTTATCGGAGGGTTTGAATCCATAACCGATGGACATACTCTCTGGATACAGGGGGAAAATCTTACCATTCCTGTTTCCATTGACAATGTAAAGTGCTGGCTGCTGCCCATGCAGGAAGAAGGGGGAGTAGGCGAAATGTTTGATCCCGGGGCGGAAGCGCCGGAGCGGATTCGCTGGGATCGTGTTTCGACTTTAACTGAGGGCGCCAGAGTCTTTGTCGGCGGTTACATGAAAAACCTGAACAACCGGTGGAGTTTTACTTCCGCGAAGGAAATGCCGCTGATGGTGATTTTTTATGATTGCCCCGACAACACCCTGCCGGAAAGAATAATGCGCGCCTGGCGCCATCGCAATGAATACTGGAATCCCGTCACTCCCTTTTCTTTGATTATTGGCGCTTTGAGCCTGCTCTACATGGCTTATTCATTTCTTAACCGGCCTGCATTCCGTTTTACCGTGATTGGTTCCTTAATAGCCCTTTTTATACCAATACTGCCGATGATTCCGCCCGGCCTGATTTTTATGGTTTTATACCGCCAGCTTTCCTGGCGCGCCAGAAAGTTGAGGGTGTATTCGGATATTGCCGCCCTTCCTTTGCGCCATCTAACGTCCGGGCTGGATAGCTGTCTATTGAAAGATGGTGAAAAATACGGCTGTGTAAAATACGATTCCCTGCCGGCGGAAGGCAGCGAAGGACAAATCCCCCTTTTAATTCCGGAACTTTCAAAAGAAGGGCAATCTTTACAATGGTACGGATTCGGTGCGATGCGGGAAAGCAGTTCGCTGCCCGAAAATCCATCAGATCCCTTTGTGTGTTTTGGCATACTCCCCGGTAACCCCAAAGACCTCACCCGCCGTTATGCGATCCGTGCCTATACGCTGGAGGTTTTAGCCTGGGTACTGTTGATTTTCGGAATTGCCCTTAATCTCTTTTTTATCTGGATCATTTTTGTCCTGCTTATGTAAGAAAGCCCGCCTGCTATAGCCGAGAAAGCTGTTTTTTTAGTATTATTGAAGCTGGAGATATGTTTGGTAAATGAAAACTATTGAACTAACGAAAGCCTTTGACCCGAAAACCTTCGAAGACAGGATATATGCCCTATGGCTGGATAGTGGGGCCTTTAAGCCGGCTGCACCGGAAAACGGAGGGGAACCATACATCAACGTCATTCCTCCTCCGAATGTAACAGGAATGCTGCATCTCGGCCACGGTCTTGTACTCTCGATTATTGATATTGTAATCCGTTATCACCGAATGAGGGGCGAGCCCACCCTTTGGGTGCCCGGAACCGATCACGCCGGTATAGCCACCCAGCATGTGGTAGAAAAGATGCTGCTTGCCAGGGGTATAAAAAAGCACGATCTGGGACGGGAAAAATTTATTGAAGAAACCTGGAAGGTAAAGGAAGATCATCACGGGATTATTTCCCGCCAGATGTCCCGCATGGGCGCCAGCGTGGATTGGGAAAGAGAACGCTTTACAATGGACGAAGGTTTAAGCAGGGCGGTGCGGGAAGTCTTTGTTACCCTTTACGAACGCAATCTGATGTACAAGGGCAATTACCTTGTGAACTGGTGCTGCAGCTGCGGTACAGCAATCGCAGACGATGAAGTGGAGCATGAAGACACCCAGGGGGCAATGTACCATCTTCGCTACCCATTTGCCGACGGCAGTGGTTTTGTGGAGCTTGCCACCACCAGGCCGGAGACCATGCTTGGCGATACCGCCGTCGCAGTTCACCCCGAAGATGAACGTTACGCCCGCCTTGTCGGGAAAAAGATTCTTCTGCCTCTGGCCGGCAGGGAAATTCCCCTTGTGGCGGACAATTATGTTGACCGCGAATTTGGCACAGGCGCCGTAAAAATTACGCCAGCTCACGATCCCAACGACTGGGAACTGGCAAAACGCCACGGCCTGCCGGAGATCAATATTCTTTCTCCCGATGGCCGGCTTAATGATGCTGTGCCGGAAAAGTACCGTTCGCTTAAAGTTATGGAAGCCCGTCAAAAAGTGTTAGACGATCTTATAGAGGGCGGTTTTTTCATCAAAGAAGAAAAAATTACACACGCGATCGGCCATTGCTATCGCTGCAATTCAATAATAGAACCGTATCTTTCCGAACAATGGTTTGTCCGCATGAAACCCCTTGCCGAAAAGGCCCTGGCTTCCTGGCGGCGGGGAGAGATCATTTTCTATCCCAAGAAATGGGAAAATACCTACGAGCACTGGCTGGAAAATATCAGGGACTGGTGCGTCAGCCGCCAGCTCTGGTGGGGGCACCGTATCCCCGCCTGGTACTGCCAGGACTGCGGCAAGACAACGGTTTCCCGCACGGATATTTCCGCATGCACCCACTGCGGCTCCAAAAATATCGAGCAGGACCCCGATGTACTGGACACGTGGTTTTCGAGCTGGCTCTGGCCGTTCAGCGTAATGGGCTGGGAAAATGATAAATGCGATACCGAAGATTTTCGCCGGTATTATCCGACAACTGCGCTTGTTACCGCATACGATATCATCTTTTTCTGGGTTGCAAGAATGATCATGGCCGGCCTGGAATTTACAGGCAAAGCTCCTTTCCGCGATGTATACATTCATCAGCTTATCAGGGACAAAAAAGGCCGCAAGATGAGCAAGACGTTGGGGAACGGCATCGACCCGCTGGAAATTGTTGACGAGTTCGGCGCCGACGCCCTTAAGTTTACACTCGCTTATCTGTGCGCTCAGGGTCAGGATATACTGATGGACAAGGAGTCCTTCAAACTTGGCTCTAAGTTCGCGAATAAGATATGGAACGCCAGCCGATATATTTTGATGAATCTTGAAGACCGGCAGCCCGTTGAAAATCCGCCCCTGCTTCCTGCGGACAAGTGGATTTATTCCCGTCTTAATAACACGGCAAAAGCGATGGAAGAAGCGTTTCTGTCTTACCGCTTTAATGACGCCGCCCAAACTGTCTATGAGTTTTTCTGGAACGATTTCTGCGACTGGTATGTGGAAGCGACCAAGCTGTCGATGAAGGGCACAGATAACGCCGAAAAAGACAGGGCCGCCGCCGTGCTTCTCGATGTACTTGTGCAGTCCCTAAAGCTCCTTCACCCGCTTTTGCCCTTTGTTACAGAGGAAATATACGGAAAACTGCCGAATGTAAAAGGGCTTTTAACCACCGCAGCCTATCCAAAATACGATAAAAAGCTGTTTTTCCCAGCGGAAGAAAAAGACTTCACACTTTTACAGGAAATGGTCGGCATGGTCAGGACTTTGCGTGCCGAGTGCGGAATTACCGCCGATAAAAAATTGCGCGTAATGGTACGCCCGGATGCAGAAACTGAAAAAACATTAAGGGATAATACTGAACTTGTAAAGCTCCTTGCCGGAATTGGAGATTTGGAAATCGAGACAGCCGCTGGGAAAAAGCCAGAGGGAAGCATTGGTATCGCGGGCAGGGGTTTTGAGGTTTTTGTATTTGTTACCGAAGCTGTCGACACTTTTGCGTTAAAAACAAGATTCGCCAAGAGCTTCGAGCGGGACCTCGCCTTTGTAAGCGCCCTTCGTATTAAACTGGAAGACGAGCGGTTTATCAAAAACGCTCCGCCCGAATTGGTAGCCGCCGAAAAAATAAAACTGGAAGAAACGCTGAAGCGGACGGAAAAGACAGAGTCTTATTTGCGGGATTTGTAGAGATGACCACAGCGGAAATGCTGATCCTGAAAGGTTCTCATCTGGCGCCGTATATGCAGCTTGCCACCCTGCTGATAGGAAAAACGCGGGAAGGCGGCGGCAATATGTTCAGGCATCAGCTTGATACAATGGCCGTCCTTATTGACTACGGTTACATTGAGCCTGTGCTTCTGAAGGCGGCGATTATTCACGATGTACTGGAAGACATCATGAATTTTAACCACAATCTTATCCTGAACGCCGATTATGAAGGCCATGATGTCTATAATCTGGTGCGGGAAGTTACTCGCATACCGGGAGAAGCAAAGGTGGAATTCCTTACGCGAATAAAAAGTACAGGTTCGCATAATGCCAAGGTTCTAAAAGTAGCAGACCGCATTTCCAACATGATTTCGCTTGGATTTGTAAACAATCCCGAATTTGTAAGGCGTTATACCGATGAAACCGAAAATTATGTTTTCCCGATTGCGAAGGAAGTTGATAATAATATGCTGACGGAGCTTGGATCCCTTGTAGATTCCAGGCGGAGATATCTGGAAGATTTCCCGAAAAAAATAGCCGAAGCCCACGAAATTGATTCAACCAATTTTCTTTAACGGAGAAAAAATTGTTACTCACCATTGACATTGGAACATCCGTTTTTAAGTCAGCTCTGTGGGATTTCCACGGAAACCGTCTTTCCTCTGCCGAGGTTCCTCTTTTAATCAATTCGAGAGGGGCAAGGCATGAAGCAAACAGCGCCCAGTGGCTGCGCGCTTTTGAGATATGCGCCGCTAATCTTGGAAATCTGTCCAAAGTACAGGCTATTGTTTTAAGCGGGAACGGTCCCAGTCTAATACCTGTATTTGACGAGCCTGAATTACGGCGTGATAATCTTCTCCTTAATGCGGCGCCGGCCAGAATGTGGCTCGACAGAAGGGCGGCAAGGGAGGCCGGCGAGGTTTCTACTGTTGCAGGCAGCTTTGCGGACGCGAGTTTTTTTCTGCCAAAAGCCTTGTTTATAAAAAATAATGAGCCGGAACTGTACGGCCGGACAAAATATTTCCTGGGCTGTCCTGAATTTCTTGCCTTTGCCCTGTGCGGCCAGGCGAGATTTGTTTTTCCATCGAAGGGATTTGAAGGCTGGTTTTGGACAGAAGAGATTCTAAAAAGACTAAAACTGGACGCTGCAAAATTCCCCCCGTTTATAAGGCCCGGCGAAACTTTCGGCGAATTGCTCCCTGCTGTCGCTTCACAATTTGGCTTTCCGCAAAAAATCCCTGTTATTTCCGGCGGGCCGGATTTCTTCGCCGCCATTGTCGGCGCCGGCGTAAGGCAGCCGTCACAGGCCTGTGACCGCACGGGCACGTCCGAGGGGATAAATGTATGCACCGAAAACCAAATCAACGACAGGCGGCTTTTTTCCTGCGGCCACCCGGTTGAGCCCTACTGGAATCTGTCGGGGGTCATCTCTACAACTGGTAAGGCTGTTGAATGGGGCTGTAAGTTATTCGGCCTTGAAAGCCTCGGTGAATTCAGCGCATTGGCTTATAACAGTGAGCCAGGCGCCGGCGGCCTAACTTTTTTGCCCTACCTTGAAGGAGAGCGCTCGCCTGTTTGGGATCCGGCGGCGCGCAGCGTGTGGAGAGGAATCTCTCTTTCATCGGGACGCGCTGAATTTGCCCGTTCGGTTCTCGAAGGAATCTGTTTTGCTGTCCGGGACGTTATTAGTGTAATGAAAGAAGCCGGCGCGGACGTAAAAGAACTGCGTCTTACAGGCGGCGCCGCCGGAAATAGCGTCCTTAATCAGATAAAGGCCGATATCACCGGCATACCGGTTTTGTCCCTGGAGCAAAAAGAAGCCGAATTGCTGGGGCTTGCAATCATCGGCTCATGCGCCCTTGGCAGGTTTGAATCTTATTCACAGGCCGCCGGCGCCCTTGTGCGCGTAGAGCGAACTTATGAGCCGGATTTAAAAAAAGCCGCTTTTTATAATGAACTTTTTCAGAAATACAGGGAAAGTTATCAAAAACTCTATACTCCTTAACAAAAACCGCTTCATTCATTAGACTTATACCAGGAGAAAAAAGTGAAAAAAGTCCTTGTTGTTTTTCTGTTAATTTGTCTTTGTTTAACATTTGGGTGCAGGGAAAAAAAACCGGCATCTGAAAGCGATAGTTTTTCGGTACTGATTTTTGTAACCGGTGTGTTGGCCGGAAGCCCGCCCTATGAATTGATGGCGCAGGGAGCCGCTGAATTTGCCGAAGCAAACAGCAATGTAACAGTTAAAGTGTACGAGGCGGGTTTTAATCAGGCTGAATGGGAAGAGCAGCTAACAGACCTTGTATCCAGCGGGGATTACGATCTTGTGCTTGGCTCCAATCCATCCCTGCCTGAAATTTGCGAAAATGCCGGCAGAAAATTTCCAAATCAGAAATTTGTCATTGTCGACGCTTTCTACGAGGGTAACCCTCAGATAAGCGCCTATTTTTATAATCAGTATGAACAGTCTCTTTACCTTGGGTACCTCGCCGGCCTTATCACAGTCAGTGATATGCCGCTTGCCAACAGCCAGAAAAAAATCGGTTTTATTGCCGCGCAGGAATATCCTCTGCTTACAAGACACATGGTGCCTGGCTTTCTGGCGGGGGCAAAACTCGCCGATCCGCAAATAGAACTGGATCGCAGAATTATCGGGAACTGGTTTGACGCCAACAAGGCCGCGGAGCTTGCCTCCAGCATGATGGATTCTGGGGTTGATGTTTTTACCTCGATTGCCGGCGGCGCGGCAAGGGGCCTTTTGAGGACCGCCATGGACAGGGGATCTTATGTAGTAAGCTACAATGTTGATGAGTATGACCTGGCGCCCGGAGCCATTGTCGGCTGCGGCCTTATGGAGCAGAAAAAACTTGTACTTGAAATTCTTGGACAGGCGCTGGCGGGCGAAATACAATACGGTGTTTCAAAAACAATCGGAATAAAAGAGGGATACCTCGATTTTATTGATAATGAACCGGGTTACATGGCTCTTCCCGCGGAAATACGCGAAAAATTCGGTGCATTCATCGAAGATATGCGCGCGGGGCGGGTAAATTACACAATTCCGCCTCTTTGAGAAACAATGGCGAATAACGGGTATGCAGTTGAAATGCGGGGTATCTGTAAACAGTATCCCGGCGGCTCAAAAAAAGCGAATAACAATATCAGCCTGGTCCTGAAGGCTGGGGAGATTCTCTGCATTGCCGGCGAGAACGGCGCCGGCAAGACGACTCTAATGAAGATACTGTGCGGTCTTGAAACGCCGGATGCTGGAGAAATATTTGTTAATGGGGAAAAGGTTATAATCGATTCTCCTGTAACGGCGAAAAACCTGGGAATCGGCATGGTGCATCAACACTCGCTGCTATTCGATGAATACACTGTCGCAGAAAATATTACAATGGGTATTGAGCCCATAAAATGGGGGTTTCTGTTTGATACCGCCGCATCAGAGAAGGCCGCCAAAGAAGTAATTAAATCCAATAATTTTAACATTAGGGCGCAGCAAAAAATAAAAGATCTAAGCGCCGGCGAAAAGCAGCAGGTAACAATTTGCCGTATTCTTCACCGTAATGCGGATATTATTATTCTCGATGAGCCAACTTCGATTCTTGGTGAACAGGAAGTTTTATCGCTTTTTAATACATTAAAAAAACTTGCCGCCGCCGGAAAATCGCTGATACTGATCACTCACAAGCTAAAAGAAATAAAACTAATCTGCGACAGGCTCGCAGTACTTAGAAACGGAGAACTTGTCTGTATCCGGGAAGCGGATAAAATCGAAGAATACGAAATTGCCTCTTTGATGATTGGCGGCGGTGTTTTACAATCCCTGGAATATCCCCGACCCAGGGCAAATGAAACAAATACTGCTTTTAATTCAAATCCTGTGATTGTTTTTGACAATGTTACGGTGCTCAGACGGGGGCAAAAACAGCCCCTGCTGGACGGGGTATCGTTTTCGCTTAAAAGCGGCGAGATAATCGGCTTTGCCGCCGTCGGGGGAAACGGGCTTGGCGTACTAGAGGCGGTACTGGGGGGATTCCTTCATCCCGCTTCGGGGAAGATAACCCACGGCGGCAGGGATATTTCCAACATGAATATCCGCGGTTTACGTAAGGCAGGATTGACATACGTGCCGGCGGACAGGCTGCGTGTCGGAAGCGCTCTTGAAGCGACAACTCTCGAAAACATGATGGTTAACCGCCGCTTTCTTTTCAAACATGGTTTTTTTCTTGATAAAAAGGCAATCAGGACTTTTGTCAGTAAACTGACAGAAAGATATAATATAACCGGCATTAGCGCTGCCGCCAAAGAAAGCGCCCATTCCCTGTCCGGCGGCAATTTACAGAAATTAATTCTTGCCCGGGAAATTGACTGGTTAAAAGACTATATTGTTTTTTCCGAACCGACCTGGGGTTTGGATTTGGCTTCGGCAAATTATGTTCATGGTCAAATTACCGGTCTAAGAAACAATGGCGCTGCTGTGATTCTGATTTCCACCAATCTAGACGAGATTCTGTCGCTGGCAGACAGGATCATGGTAATGTACAGGGGAAGGATCGCCGGAGAGTTTGTTAACAGTGGAACGGACTCACTAAAGGAAAAAATCGGTGCGTGTATGCAGGGGCTGTTCGGGGACTGAAATGAAAGAAAGAACTGATGCGCCCACGGGTAAACCGCCGGGCATTGATCAAATTGACAGGCTGACAGGTATTTTGCGCCCGCCTTCCTTTTCTGCGGCAGTCCTTCTTGTACCGTTTGTTTCAATATTGATATTGATCATGCTCATTTTTTTACTAAGCGAAAATCCCGCCAGAACCCTTTTCTTTTTCTTCTTGGGACCATTCAGAAATTTATACAGTTTTGGCAATATGCTGAACAGTTCCATTCCGCTGATTTTCGGTGCGTTGGGAATTACTATCGCAATGAAGGCCGGATGCCTGAATTTGGGAGGGGAAGGGCAGATATATTCGGGGGCCTTTACCGCTACCGCGGCCGCCATTGCGCTTTCGCCCCTGGGAATTGCCGCAGGAATAATCGCATGTTTGGCGGGGGCCCTTGCCGCCGGTGCAATGTCGGCCCTCTGCGGCATTTTTAAGGCAAGATGGAATACAAACGAGCTTATCACCACTTTTTTATTTTCTTCCGCCGCAATCCATGTAATTAATTACCTGGTAAGCGGCCCTTTTCAGGATCCGGAATCTTCCCTGCAATCAACCGGAAAAATCGCCGCCGGCCTCAGGCTGCCATTGATCCTGGCGCCGTCAAATTTAAGCGCCGCGGTATTTATCGCTGTTTTTGCGGCAGCCGCCATGCATGTATTTCTTGCCAGAACAAAAACAGGCTATGAATTGAGAATGGCGGGAATTAATTTATTATTCGCTCGTTATGGCGGAATTAACACAAAATTAAATACAGTTCTGGCAATGTTTTTTTCCGGCGCCCTTTACGGTCTTGCCGGAGTTTTTACGGTTTTTGGAACCCATTTTGCGACAGTAAAGGATTTCTACGTTGGTATGGGCTGGAACGGCCTTGCGGCGGCGCTGATAGCCGGCTTTTCTCCTGTCGGCGTAATTCCGGCGGCAGTTTTTTTTGCATGGATAAACGCCGGAGCCCGCGCTGCAATGCAGAACTCTGATATTACTTTTGAAGTAGCTTTACTGGTACAGGCAGTAATTTTCTTTTTATCAACAAGCGCCGTTATACGAAACATATTTTCCGGGAAAAAGCCATGGTAGTAATTTTATCCATACTGCGCAGCGCGCTTGTAATAATGACGCCGCTTCTGTTCGCAGCGATCGGCGGCTTGTTTCCTGCTCTGGCGGGGACGCTTAACATAGCGCTGGAAGGTCTGCTGCTGGCAGGGGCTTTTTCCGGCCTGGCCGCGTTTTACTATACCGGAAACATTGCCGCCGCCATTACTGCGGCTGTCATTACTTCTCTTTTATTATCAGGTTTAATCGCTTATTTTTCTTTCAGCCTGCGTTCAAATATAATTATTATTGGTTTGGCGGCCAATCTTCTTTCCGGCGGCATTTGCGTAATTTTTTCCGAAAGGCTCTTTGGTACAAAGGGAGTAATCGCGCCCGGAAACGGCTTTAATATGCCTGAAGTTTTTCCCTGGTATTTATATGTGGCTTGTGTCCTGCTTTTATTAAGCTGGGTACTGATTTATAAAACTCCTTTTGGATACAGGCTAAGGGCCTGCGATAAACACAGTATCGCCCTTGTATCCCTTGGAATAAAACCCGATTTTTACAGGTTCACTGCGTTTATGATTTGCGGTCTGTATTGCGGCATTGGGGGCTCCTTCCTGAGCCTTTATCTTGGAGCCTTTGTTCCCGGAATGTCCGCCGGCAAGGGCTGGATTGCCCTGGTTATCATTTTCCTTGGCAGCCGGAGGCCCAGAGGCGTTTTGGCGGCCGCCTTCATATTTGCGTTTGCAGAGGCCGTTTCCAACCATGTTCAGGGTTTTTGGAGGATTCCGGCCGATTTTATCCTGGCTTTTCCCTTTATTTGCACCCTGGTTGCTATGATTTTTGTATCCATTAAGGCAAAATTTGTTGAATAATGTATAAATATCATGTAATATTAGCTAATGGTCAATGAATAGCCTTCCGGCTGTATTGCCATCATTAAAGAATAGTGAGGTTTTCTTCGATGCTGGATATCGGTCTTATCCATCAAAATGAATATGAGCCGGATTCCGGCCGATTAGAACATATTTCCATCGCCGAGGCGCCGGGCAGGGTTCATTTTTTGGGTGAACACGGCGGGCAATTCGGAGGTCTGCTCCTGTCAGCGGCAATAGATCGTTATGTCAGGGTGGCGGTAAGCGGACGAAGGGATAATTCCATACGGTTTTTTGCCGCCGATTTGGGGGAACACAAGCGCAGCACCCTTGTTAATTTAAGGTACAAAAGGGAAGATCGGTGGGCCAATTACCTTAAAACCGCGATTTTTGTATTTGCGGATATGGGTTTTCATGTAAAGGGACTCAATTTTACCGTTATGGGGAATATTCCCCAGCAAATCGGACTTGCTTCCTCAACAGCAATCGAGGCGGCCGCCGCTATTGCCCTGCGCGGTTATTTTCACGCTTCCATAAACGAAATGGATTTGGTTAAAAGGCTGAGGCTGGCCCACATAAACATGTTCGGCTCGGAAGTAGAAGCGGCGGATTATCTTATCATCTTTTCGGCCCGCAAAGATCAATTTCTTGTCGTAGACGAAATTTCCCAGGAAGTGAAAAGGATAAAGTCGCCTTTTTCCCGTTACCGGATTCTTCTTGTGGATTCAAGGGTTCCCAGAATGGGTGTGGAAACCGAACTGGCGCTCCGAATGGCCGATGTACAAAAGGGGCTTACAATGCTTTCCCAAAAGCAGGAGGGTGCCGGCTTCAGGGATATCGCAACCGCCGACCTTGTAGAATCCATGGGGGATTTTCATGAGCAGATAAGGCGGCGGAGTGTGCATATAGTACAGGAAATCCGCCGTATTAATGATGCCGCCGATGCAATGGAGCGAAAAGATATTGCCGCCCTGACAAAGATAATTTTCCACTCTCATGAGAGCCTGAGGGATCTTTATGAGGTAAGCTGTCCCGAAGTTGACTGGCTGGTTAAGCGCTCGCAGGAGCTGGAAGGCGTTGCCGGTTCAAGAATGACAGGGCAGGGTTTCGGAGGCTGTACCTATGCGATAATACGCAGCGATAAGGCGGAGGAATATAAAAAGAGGCTGGAAGATTACGAGCGCATCTTCGGGTTTAGACAAGCGGTCTACGAGGTGAAGCTCGCCGCAGGAAGCCGGATTGTTCCGGCGAAGGGGAGGGTACGTGCGGATTTTGCTTACCAACGATGACGGTGTTGATTCACCGGGGCTCAGGCTTCTTGCCGCCGCCCTTAGAAACGCCGGACACCGTGTGTTTGCGCTTGCACCGGATATCAATCGTTCAGGAACATCCCATTCAATTTCATTTTTAAGCGGGCCATGCAAATTAACCAAAGTAGAAGATGATACATGGTCGAGCGGCGGAACGCCTGCCGACTGTGTGATATTTGCCCTGCTCGGAGGGCTGCCGGAGCTTTGTATTTTACAGGGAAATGCTCCCGATCTAATTCTTTCGGGAATTAACTGCGGAGCGAATTTGGGCACCGACATTATTTATTCAGGTACCGCCGCCGCAGCCAGGCAGGGGAGTTTTTTTAACATTCCTTCGATAGCGTTGTCTTTGGTTGAATCCGGTGAGAACTGGCACTGGGAGCCTGTTATTTCTTTTATTGTTGAAAAGTTAGACGATATGAAAGGGTTTTGGAAGAAAGGAACATTTATCAATGTGAATTTTCCCAATTCCGGGCAGGGACCGCTGGATATTGTCCGGTCCTTCCCGTCACAAAAGAATTATAATGATCGGATAGAAACCTTTGTCGCGCCTGACGGGGAATTATATTGTTTTGCCAGGATAGGTGAAACTGTATACAACCGCCAGCCGAGCTCCGATTGGGACGCAATTATGAAAAATAACGCGGCATTAAGTGTGGTAATATCGCAGCCGGTCTCTTTGGGGGAGGAATAGGGGCAAAGATGACTGAGAAACAGGGAAATTTGCAGGAAGGAATACGGCTTTTCCGCCTAAAACTTTGGGATAAAGCCCTGAAGGAACTGTTATCGGTTGAAGCCGAAAAATTCCCCGATGAAGACAAAAATGAACTTGCCTACTACCTTGGTCTTTGTTACACGAAACTGGAGCGTTATAATGAGGCTATGCTGTATCTTGAACAGGTAGTAACAGCCGCAGGTGATGTACTTCGCATTTATCAGTGCCGTCTTGCGCTCGCCTACATCTACATTATAACAAAACGTGCAAAAATGGCGGAGTATGAGCTTAAAAAACTGCAAAACAGCGGGTTTGAATCTCCTCAGCTTTATAATACACTTGCTTATGCTGCCTGGAGCCGGAAGAACAACAAAAGCGCCGTAGACCTGTACGAAAAAGCCCTGGAAATAGACGCAGACAATACCACGGCCATGAACGGTATGGGCTATATTCTTGTTGATGCCAAAATTGATATATTGCGGGGTTTCAGGCTTTGCAGAAAGGCTGTGGATCGCAAGCCCAATAACGCCGCCTATCTGGATTCGCTTGGCTGGGCTTATTATAAAAACGGAGAAACGGTTGAAGCCAGAACATGGATTAAACGTGCGCTGAATTTGGCACCTGATGAAAAAGATATCCTGCAGCACTTTAAGGTTGTAACGGGGGAGGAAGAATGAAAAATAATTGTGCCTTGTTTTTTTTATTTTTTATTCTTGTTTTATCTGTTGATTCTCAAAGTGTAAATGATGATATATCAGCTCAGGGCGCCCAGGTTATCGGCGGAACCGATATTACGGCCCTGAATGCCTCGGAGGAATTCCGTGTCGGAGTTCAGGCCTATTACCGTTTTGCGTATAACGAAGCAATTCTTTCATTTGAGCGTGCGCTTTCCTTCAGGCCCGGGGAAGCCGTTATCCTTGACTGGCTGGGTAAGGCTTACTACCGCTCCGGTTTTGAAGATACCGCCCTTAGGCAATGGAGGGCGGCATTGGCCTCTTATGGCAGAAACTCCGGGCCGGGAATGCTTGTGAACAGCCGCATGGAAACCGTAGCGAACCGGCGTTTCCTTCTACCCGTTGCAAATGATGAAGTACGTTATGTGGAATCGGGCCGTTATCCCGGCCTTTATGAAGATATCGTACTGTACCGCCAGCCGACTGCTGTTCTTCCAAATGACGACGGAAGCGCGTGGGTGGTCGCATACGGAAGTAACGAAATTGTAAAAATTGATGTTAACGGAGTAATTCGTGATCGCAAACGTGGGCCCTTTGTGGGTTTTGACAGGCCGTACGACCTTGTAAGGGGCATTGACGGAAAAATGTTTCTTTCAGAGTACCGGGGAGGCAGAATAAGCGTTCTTGACAGCCAGGGAAACTGGTTGTCTTACATTGGCTCAAGGGGAATAAGAAACGGCATGTTCATGGGCCCCCAGAATCTTGCCGTTGACGAAGAAGGCTATCTGTATGTCGTTGATTACGGAAACATGAGAATTTCAAAGTTTGATCCCGACGGCGCATTTATCCTTTCGTTTGGCTCGAGAAATCCTGGTTTTCCCGGTTTTCTTTCTCCGACCGGCATTGCGGCGGGGAACGGCAGAATCTACGCCGCCGACTCTGTTGCAAAACAAATTTATGTATTTGATCCGAACGGTAATTATCTTGGTATTCTTGACGCGGCAGGCCTTAGAGGGCCGGAAAGCATGCGCTTCCTGCCGGACGGGCGGATATTACTCGCGGATACGAACCGTGTTTTACTTGTAGATGCCAATACTGCCATTGTTCGGGAACTGGGGCTCGCCGGCAATGAGCGAGTGCGCCTTGTTGGCGCCGATATGGACAGGAACGGGAATATCCTGGCGGCGAATTTTGCAGCCGGCGAAGTATCGGTTATGACCCGTTTTGATGATCTTGCTTCGGGGCTTTTTGTGCAGATACGGCGTGTATCAGCGGATCGCTTTCCTGTGGTAGATGTGGAACTGACGGTTGAAGACAGGCTGCGCCGCCCGATTGTCGGCCTGGATCACAACAACTTTCTTCTTAGCGAAGGCGGCAGGGCAGTCAGTGAACAAAATTTCCTTGAACCGGGTTACCGTTATGCAGGGGCGGATATTTCGATTCTGATAGAGCGTTCAGCCCTTACGCTGAATATGCGCGACGACCTGGCCGCTGCTGTTCGCGACATTAACCGCGCTTTGGGAGAAATGGGTAATTCGAGAATCATTTCCCTTGTATCGGCCGGGGTTCAGCCGCAGCGGGAGCGCCATGAAAACGCCCTGGAAACAGCGGCCAGGGCCGCAGCCGCCTCTTACGATCCGCGCTGGCGTTTTGATATGGGTCTGCGTCTTGCCGCGACTGATTTACTGCATACTTCCGCAAAACGTTCGGTTATTTATGTCGGCAGCGGCAGTACGGGAGAGCTTGCGTTTGAACAGTACAGTCTTTCAGAACTTACGGCCTATTGCGCGAACAATGGAATCGTGTTTAACGCGGTTATTACCGGAGCCGGTCAGGTTTCACAGGAGATACAGTATTTATGCGGCGAAACAGGAGGCATGGCCATGTATTTATACCGGCCGCAGGGCATTGGAGATCTGGTTAAAAGTATTGCCCGGCTTCCTTCAGGCTCGTATAATTTTAGTTTCAGATCCTCTCTTCCAACCGATTTTGGAAGGGCCTGGCTTCCCCTGGAAGCCGAGGTATATTTAATTGAGCGCTCGGGGCGCGACAGTGTCGGCTATTTCCCGCCGCTTGAATAGCGGTTTATAATAATCTACAGAAGGAGAGAAGAAAAATGGCATATCAATGGGACTCAAGTCTCGAAACAGGGCATGATAAAATTGATAATCAGCACAAACAGCTTATCGCATCATTAAACAGTTTGATTGACGCTTCACACCAGGGAAAGGATAAGGACGAAATATTCAAAACCCTGGACTTCCTGACCGGCTACACCGTCATGCATTTTTCCACGGAAGAGAAGCTGCAGGTGGACTGCGATTATCCCGACTATCTAATCCATAAACGCTACCATGATGAATTCAAGGTAACCGTAGGCGATTTATCCAAACGCCTGGTAGAAGAAGGTCCAACAAAGGAAATGGTCGGCCTTGTTACAACTACAATCGGTAACTGGCTTTTGAATCACATTAAGGGTGATGATTTCCGTATGGCGGCTTTTGTAAAATCAATGAACGCGAATTAAAATTCAGCCAATTCATGGTTTTCCAGCGCTTTTTCAATTAAGGGGCCCAGTTCAAGGGTTTCGTATAACTCATTTGCCTGTGTGTTGCTGCCGCGCAATATAGGGTGGTGCGGGGTAAAAAGCACACAACAGTCTTCATACGGCAGAATGGAAGTGTCGTAGGTGCCTATGCTTTGGGCATTTCTGATAATGTTAATTTTATCGGTGCCTATAAGTGGGCGTAATACCGGAATTTTAATTCTGCTCTGTATACAGGTTAAGTTTTCTATGGTCTGGCTCGCAACCTGGGACAGGCTTTCACCGGAAATAAGGCACTTACTCTTTATTTTAAGAGCCGTTTTTTCCCCGGCTTCCATCATGGCCATGCGCATCAGTACCGTGCTCCAGGGCGGCGGAGAGCGTTCTTTTATTCTCGCCTGTACTTCGGTAAAAGAAATAATATACAGCCGTATCCCCATGCAGTAGGAGCCAAGAATCCCTGCAAGTTTTATTACTTTTTCTTTGGCTTCCAGTGATGTATAAGGGTAGGTGTGGAAATGTATCGCATCTATGCTCATTCCCCGGCAAGCCATAAGAAAACCGGCGACAGGCGAATCGATTCCCCCTGATAAAAGCAAAAGACCTCTTCCGGCTGAACCGACCGGCAACCCTCCCAATCCCTTTTTCCCGCCTGAGTAAATGTATGCCTTATCCCGGATTTCTATCCGGATAATATCATGTGGATTATGAATATCTACTTTAAGGCCGTCTACCGATTCGCAGACAACCCTGCCTCCTTCGCAGCGCAGCTGATACGAATCCAGGGGGAAACTTTTGTCCGTCCTTCTCGCTTCGATCTTGAAGGTGTGCATTCCGTTATCAAATATTTTTTTTCCTTCTTTAACGCATGCTTGCAGTACGCTATCGATGGTTTTTTCACAGACATTCGTCTGTGCCCAGCCGGATATGCCGATTAGGCGGGAAAGAACCTTTTCGACGATGAATTTTTCACTTTCGGCACAGTGAACATAATAACGGCCGCCCCTTATTGTCACGGATGCCGGCGAAGATTTGGGGTCGTGTACTGCAGCCGCTTCTCTGTTTAACATGCGCTTTAAGTTGCGAATAAGCGCATTCTCGAAATTTTTTCGGTTTTCTCCTTTAAGGGTTAGTTCAGCAGGTTTAAGCAGCCAGGTACTCACAGGTATTTTAAGACCTCGGTAATGGCTGCAAAAAGAAGATCAATTTCTTCTTCTGTGGTTGTCCAGCCCTGGGAGATGCGTATGCTTTCCAGGCTTGTTTTTTCATCGACACCCATGGCTGCAAGCACGGGGCGTTTTGCGGTTGAGGAAGAGCAGGCAGAGCCGGCGGACACCGCAAAGCCCAGATCGTCAAGGGAGCGTACCATAACTTCACCGGGTATGTCCCTGAAAGCAGCCTGCAAAATATACGGAGAAAAATCATTTTCGTTTCTGTCCGCCGGAATTAGAGTACACCTGTCCAGTGTTTTAAGGCAGGCTGTCAGTTTTTTACACCGCCGGGCAGCAAGGGCGTATTCGGTTTTTACCCCTCCTGCGGCCCGGCTTTCCAGGCAGGCAGCCAATGCAAGAGCACCCTTGGTATTTTCTGTTCCCGGCCTTATTTTTCCTTCCTGCCCGCCGCCCGAATAGATCGCTTCCATTGGCTTGCGGGAATACAAAAGCCCGATACCCAAAGGGCCGCCGATTTTGTGGGCGCTTAGGGAGCCTGAGTCTATGTTCCAAAGGGAAATGTCCACAGGAATTTTCCCGACAGCCTGAACAAGATCGCAGTGTAAATGCACAGGCGGCTTTGAATATTTGCGTATAACGTTCTGCAGGGAATGCATATCGGTAATGGCGCCTGTTTCATTGTTAACCGCCATAATTGCGGCAAACCTTGCATCGCCGTATTTTTCCAGAGCATTTTCAAGCAGCGCGGCGCTTACCCTGCCGGATGAATCGACGGCGATACCGCCCGTGGACCTTCCCAGTTTTTCCAGATTTTTAATGTTTTCGCGTATAGAAGAATGTTCTGTTTCTGCGGATATTATCCTGCCCTGTCCCCTGCGGAATAAATTCGAGTACAGAGCGATGCAGTTTGACTCCGTTCCCCCCGATGTAAAGTAAATGCTTTCGGCCGGAACATTAAGAACGGCCGCGCAGCGGCGGCGGGCATCCTCTAGAGCTTGTTTTGCCGCCCTTCCTTCCGTGTGATGCGACGATGGGTTTCCACATATCGAATGTGCAAGCCGGGGATAATCCGGCGGCGCCGAAGCTGCCCAGTCAAAGTAATGGCGGTTTTCCGCAGGCATATTTTATCTAAGTAACTGGGAATCGGGGGATTCTTTTTTATTAGCCGCGCGGTTCATGAAGTGAACAACAGCAAAAAATGATATTGCGGCTAAATAAGTGGCGCCAAGGATAATAAGTGAGCGCCACCCATCAGTACGAATTGAAATAAAGGTTAATATTCCAAGAAGAATCTGCATGCTGTATATTACCGCGTTAACGCCGCGCACACTTAGGCCGAGGTGCAGTAGTTTGTGGTGTAAATGAGCTTTATCAGGGCTGTTGATTCTTTTTCCGTCGCGGACACGGCGCCAGACCGCTGCGGTTGTGTCAAAAATCGGAATCGCAAGCAGTGCCGCCGCGTATAGAACCGGCAGCGCAGCCCGGCTGTCGGCATCCTCAAGCAGGGGCAGCAGGGCCAGTGAAAATCCAAGGAACTGGCTGCCGCCGTCGCCCATAAATATCCTTGCCCTTGGGAAGGGCGCATTAAAAATAAAAAACCCAAGTACTGCTCCAAAGATGCTTATACAGTACAATACCAACTGAGAATTCTTCCCGCTTGTATAAATGATAAGGCCGAAGAAAACAGATATAATCATGGCCAATCCGGCGGCAAGGCCGTCGATTCCGTCAATTAAATTCATTGCGTTTGTCAGTCCCACAAACCAGAGAAATGTAAGTGGTATACCCAGCCATTTCAGGTCCGAAAGAAAACCGGCATCATCAATGTATATAATTCTTTTAAAAGTGTAGCCGGGAATAATAACGCAAAGGGCGGCAAGTATTTGCAGTATCAGCTTATAATTGGGCGCGATTGGACGAAAGTCATCGCAAACACCGAAGACAAGCGTCAGAAGAAGGGCAAACAGGCATGGTAAAAAAAGATAGCCGCCGCCGGTTATGGAAAAATTTATTACTGCCGCGACTAAAATGAAGGCAATAGCAAATCCGATGCCGCCAAGCCGGGGAATGTCCCCTGTGTGTATTTTTCTTTCGTCTACATGATCAAACCAGGCTCTTTTATTGGAAAGCCTGAGTACCAGTGCAACAGCAATAAGAGAAAGGAAAAATGATGATGAAAAAGCCATCAGGATGCCGGTCAACTATTAAGTGCTCCTTAAAACCCCATGTTTCTCAAAGGGCGGCTGACCCTGTAATTTAGATTTTACAGCAGCCCTTTATCGCATCAGTATACTAAAAAAAAAAAAAAGAATATAGTGGTATTTAAAGGTAAAGGGAGTAAAAATGAATGCTAATTCTTAAATTTGGCGGTACATCCGTAGGAAATCCACAGGCAATAAACCGGGTAATTGGTATATTAAAAGATAAAGACCACAAGGACAAAGTACAGGCGGTTGTTGTTTCGGCCTTCAACGGGGTTACAGACAGCCTGATAGCCATGGCCGGTAAAGCTTCCCGCGGCGATATTTCCTATAGGGAAGAGGTAAAAGCCCTGAATCAGCGTCATAAGAGCTGTGCGGCAGCGTTTCTGAAAGGAAACCCGTTGAAAAATGCCCAAAGCGACATTAAAAGCGTAAATGACGACCTGTGCCGGATACTTGATGGAGTCGATCAATTAAGGGAACTTTCACCGCGAACCATGGATTCGGTTATGAGTTTTGGCGAGCGGCTTTCTGCATCTATAATTGCCCGGATTTTTTGCGCAAATGGAATTGAGGCGGAATATCTTGATGCAAGAGCTTTAATAAAGACCGATGATCGTTTCGGCAAGGCTCAGTTTCTATTACCTGAATCCAATGCAAATATACGCTCTTTTTTCGATTCTTCCAAAAGGCCGCTGCAGGTGGTAACCGGCTTTATCGCCTCCACAAAAGACGGATATACTACCACACTTGGACGGGGCGGGTCGGATCTAAGCGCCGCTATTTTCAGCGCTGCTTTAAGCGCAGCCGAGCTGGAGATATGGACTGATGTTGACGGTATTATGACCGCCGATCCAAAACTTGTAAAAAACGCATTTCTGATTGACGAATTATCTTACATTGAGGCAATGGAAATTTCGCACTTCGGAGCCAAGGTACTGTTTCTGCCTTCGATCATGCCTGTTTTTGAAAAGGGCATTCCAATTATTATTCGCAACACTTTTAATCCGTCCAGCCATGGAACAAGAATTGTAAAGAACGCCGCTCCGGGAAAATTTCCGATAAGGGGAATAAGTTCAATCAGCAATGTTGCGCTGCTGCGAATACAGGGGTCGGGCATGATAGGGGTTGCGGGTTTTTCCGCCCGTGTTTTCGGAGCCCTGGCTGCCAGGGGGATTAGTGTAATCCTTATTACTCAAAATTCCAGCGAATACTCAATCTGTTTTGCCGTTCTTCCGGAAGATGCCCGTAACGCGGAAACCGCACTTAAGGAAGAATTTGCCCGCGAAATCAGTATGCTTTTTATTGATAAACCGATTGTGGAGGCGGAGCTTTCAATAATTGCCGTTGTAGGTTCAAAAATGAAAAGAACGTCCGGTATTTCCGGCAGGGTTTTTCACGCCCTTGGCCGTAACGGAATAAATGTTATTGCGATTGCCCAGGGTTCCTCGGAACTTAACATCTCTTCTGTTATTTCAAGACAGGATGAAGGCAAGGCGTTAAATGCAATTCACGAGGCTTTCTTCCTTTCCGGCCAGCGTTCAGTTAATTTGTTCCTTGTTGGGACGGGCCTTATTGGCGGGACATTGCTGGAGCAGCTCTCAAGCCAAAGGGAAATTTTGGCAGCCAAGCACAAAATAAAAATAAATCTTGTAGGCGCCGCCAATTCCAGGAAGATGATGTTTCGCAGGGAAGGGCTGGATTCAAAAAAAGTTAAAACCATGCTAAACGATAAGGAAAAAACAGGCGACAGCATCTGCGAAACTTTTAATATTTCAGCTTACATAGAAAAAATGGTATCTTTTAACCTTCCCAATACATGCTTCTGCGACTGTACTGCCAGCGAAGATGTTTCCGCCGTATACGGCAAAATAATTCAGCAGTCAATTCCGATTGTGACACCAAACAAGCGTGCAAACGCAGGTTCTCTTGAATACTACCAAAGGCTGACATCTTTTTCACGGGAAAGGGGAATTCCCTATCTTTACGAAACAACAGTTTGCGCCGGCCTGCCGGTAATTTCCACCCTGCGCGACCTCTTTCTTTCAGGGGACAGGGTTATAAGGATCGAGGCGGTATTGTCAGGGACATTAAGCTATATCTTCAATAACTTCGACGGTAAAAAGACATTCTCCGCCCTTGTAAGGGAGGCGAAGGCAAAGGGTTATACAGAGCCGGATCCAAGAGACGATCTGAACGCCATGGATGCCGCGCGCAAAGCTCTTATTTTAGCCAGGGAGTGCGGGCTTTACCTTGAATTTGCAAATGTAAATATAGAGCCGATACTTCCGGCCGCCTGTTTCAAGGCAAAGGACACAGAGGCGTTTTTTGGTGAACTGGAAAAATCCGACAAGGATTTTGAAAAACGCCGCGCCGAAGCCGCCGCCAAAGGACTGGTATTGCGTTATGTGGCGATTATTGAAGAAGGATCGGCGAAACTCTTCCTGCGCGGTGAGAGTGAAACAAGTCACTTCCGCTTTTTGACAGACAGCGACAATATAGTCGTATTAACCACGGAACGTTATTCGAAATTACCGATGGTGATCAAGGGGCCGGGAGCGGGCGCCCAGGTTACTGCGGGGGGGATTTTCGCGGACATTGCCCGCATTGCCCGCACCCTGGTGTAGCCGGCGTTTGCCCGCCATGCCGTTAAATTAAACAGGAGGTTACAATGCCTATTGCAGAGGCGATAAAAAAATCATTTGCTTCGGCTTCCCTTATCCGCAAAATGTTTGAGGAAGGAAGTCAGCTTAAAAAACAGCATGGGGCCGATAAAGTATTCGATTTTTCCCTTGGAAACCCCGATGTTGATCCGCCGGCGGCTTTTCACGATGTACTGTTAAAACTGATTCAGGAAAATGTAAAAGGTTCGCACGGCTATATGTCAAATGCCGGCTTTCCTGAGGTACGGGAAAAACTGGCTAAAAAGGTATCGGCAGAGCAGGGCGTTAATAGTGACGCTTCCCATATAGTAATGGCAGCCGGAGCCGCGGGCGGCTTGAATGTCGTATTAAAAACTATATGCGATCCAGGCGACGAGGTTATTGTCAGCAAACCTTTTTTTGTTGAATACCGTGCATATGCGGCTAATCATGGCGTAAAACTTGTGGAAGTGGATTCTCTTGCGGATTTTAATCCTGATATTGCCGCTATTGGGGCGGTCCTGTCGGATAAAACCAAGGCTGTTTTAATAAATTCGCCGAATAACCCGACGGGGAAGATTTATCCCGCGCAGACCCTCGCGGAAATGGCGGGAATATTACGAGCACAAGGAAAAAAAACGGGGCGCCTGCCGTATCTTGTTTCCGATGAGCCGTACCGGGAAATCGCCTACGGCGTTAAGGTACCGTCCGTCCTTGGCGCGTACAGCGAGTCCATTGTTGTTTACTCCTATTCAAAGAGTTTATCTTTACCGGGTGAGAGAATTGGCTATATCGCGGTGAGCCCCGGCATAAGTGATAAAAATGATGTGATTGACGGGCTGATTTATTCAACCAGGGCCCTGGGTTATGTAAATGCGCCCGCGCTTATGCAGAGGGCGGTCGCTGAATTAACACTGGAAAAAGTTGATGTATCAGTTTACGCGCGCAGGCGCGATGCCTTTATGAAGGTGCTCGACAAGGCCGGCATCGAATACTCGATCCCCGAAGGCGCTTTTTACCTGTTCTGCAAAGTTCCGCCCGGTAAAAACCATGAGAAGGCAGATGATTTTACATTTGTTGATCACCTTAAAAAACACCTGATTTTGGGAGTGCCAGGCGCCAGTTTTGGTAAACCCCTCTGGCTGCGTTTTGCATATTGTGTAGACGAAAAGATAATCCGTGCCTCGGAATCCGCCTTTATGGAAGCGATGAAAGCCTGGTAAGGTAAAAGTCACAGAGGCTCGAGCGTTACGCGCTTCAGGAACTTGACGCTATATGCGTTAACTTAATAACATTAGCCACAGATTAGCACGGATTTTAAGGATTTCCACGGAATTTTTAATTTACAGATATCGTGTAAATCCGTGATAATCAGTGAGAATCCGTGGTTTCTGAAGCTAAAGTAAATGCGCATGGTCCCTGACATTGTTGCGTAGATCTATGGTGTCTGACATCCTGGCATGACCGCAGCATTGATGCCGTCTTTTTGGTTGCTACCTTGCTTCACTTGCTTTTTACTCCAAAAAATAGTAAGGTAAAAACATGAGATTGTATTTAGATAATTGTGCATTTAACCGCCCCTTTGACGACCAAAACCAGTTGAAAATAAAACTGGAAACCGAAGCAAATTGGAGGATTAATCATGCACGCTGAAATGGCTTTAAGAAACGAAGGTATGAGAGTTTTATTAGATAACCTTGGACGTGTAGAAGCGGAACGGTTTATTAGTCTCATTATTCGAGAACCATTTGATTACACTGAATGGCAGAAGGGCTTATTCAATGATATATCCGTAAAAGAATTAAGCCGTCTTGCAATGGAAGAATACACACCTGCCTAATTATTTAATCAATACTGCTTTGCGACAGAGAAGGCTTTATCTATGTTGAAATTTATTAAAACTATAGCGCAACAGGAAGTAAAAAATGGTTAATCAAGAAAACCTTAATGGAGTGCTTACATTTATCACACCAGGTATATTGCAGCAGCTTATGGATAATAGAAAAATTACTGCGGAAGCTGCTTCAATACTCCTTTACAATTCAAGATTATACAGTCTTTTAGAAGACGAAGAAACAAAACTGTGGCACCTAAGTTATCCTATTCTTTACGATATGCTCGAGGAAGAGTTAACCACAGGAGATATAACTTTTCCGGAGGAACAATAATATGAATAGAATTAACAACGAGGTTTTTTTCTTGGGATTTTGTGTGGAAATCTACAAAGCGGAAAAGAAAATGAACGGTCAAGACGCTTTTAACTATCTTTATCGTACCGGAGCAACCAATTACATTATCGACTGTTGTGAAAGCTTACATACGACTGGACATCTTTATGTTATTGATAGTATAGATGAATATATCAAAAACCATAACATGGTAATGACTGATACTGATTTACATTGATTAAACCACAGAGTTGTTATCCGGCTGACTTTCCTTTCGCAACCTTTCACCTAACACCCCGCTCCTCGCTCTTCTACCTTTTCTCTTTTACTTCTTACCTGCCAAAAATCCATGCGGATTTTTGGCATTCCCTTTTCCCTCTACTGTCCCCCCAAATTTCTAAGGATTGGGCGGCCGCGCCAGTCTACCGTGCTGAAATCCCAGACAGTTGGATCAAAACCCATGCCGTGGAAAGTTCCTGGCCACTCAGTAAGCCATGTACTTGGTTCACCGGGAGGAGCGTCATTTTGCCAGATGTCGCGGCGGCGGAAATCGGCATCTGTTGCATTCAAACCGTGTTTGCTGCCGTGGTCATTGCCGCTTATTGAAGCAGTAATCTCCGTTGGGCTGCTTGCCGTGCCGCCTTCGTAAACCCTCATACTGCTATAAGCACGGTTGTTGGTAAATGTGCCGACAGTACCGGGATTGCCATAATAATCATGGATATTGCCATAAATTCGGCCGGCATTAGGTGACGGGCCGGTTGCCGTTACGCTTGCGCCAAGTGCTGCGCTGTCTTGTATGTTACTATTATCACTAATACCTACAAGCCCACCGGCGTAACTTCTGGTACTAGCTGAATGTGAACTCACACTGCCCATTGCATAACAATTAACCATGGATATTTGATCAGCAAATGAGCCTATTAACCCACCTGCATAGATGGGATCTATTATTCCCACGCTTCTTGCATTTACATTGCCGGTGGCATAACAGTTGCTTATTGTGTATTCTCCATACATAATACCACTAAAGCCTCCGGCAAAAATATTCTGTCGAGTTACGCTAGTTAATTCAGCTATTACATCACCTGTACTGTAACAGTTACTAAAATCACTCATTACTTCTCCGGCAAAGCCTCCTACTGCGATGGACGCATTGCTGGTTGCTTTAATATTTCCAGTAGCGTAACAGTTTGTTATTATACTTGTACCGTTTAAACTACCACCCAGGAATCCTCCAACATTTATGTATCTTGAACCATTATAGGTAAAATCAATGAGTCGCGGCATGGCTGCACATTCGCTTAGGCTTGCGAATTTTTCGATATATCCCACTGCTCCACCTATATTGGAAAAGCCATCATTACATATTACTTCGATAGTCCCCTGCGAATAATCACAGTCCCGAAGCACGGCATATTGCGCATCATTGCCTATACCGTGTATAAAACCTGCAAGCCCTCCCACACTGAGAAACCAACCATGAGTATAACTAGCACCAACGCTTGCTGTCACGGTGATATTCCCAACTGCGCTTGCCTCTTCAAGTTTGACAAATGCCCCTGTTTTATAAATTCCCATACTTCCTGTTATACCGCCGACATTGACACTGCTTGTTATGCCTGTAGTTTTATTCACGTTGATATTCAGGCCGCCGTAGGCGTTGTATATGGTTGATGTGCCTGTCATTAGGGCGATCAGTCCACCAGCATAAGCGGTTGTGTCGCCGCTTACGTTAAATGTTGCCGCTCCTTTGACCAGTACATTGATAAATTGCGCGCCGTTACTTGGTGACGAGCCTTCCGCTGCTCCTGCAATACCTCCGAAAAATGTTGCGTACACATCTACCCAATTTGGACTTGTAGTAGAACCAGTATTTACTTGCTCCATGTATTTTATTCCATTGGAATTAATTACAACCGCATCATACCCCACGGTCAAGTCGCGGATTACCGCTCCATCGCCCACTACGCCAAACAAGCCGTAATCTTCGCCAGTGTAAGCAGGGTCGAAACTTTTTATCGTAACCGTTTGCCCGTTGCCGTAAAACTTGCCCTGAAAGTTGCTGATGGGATTATATTCGCTAACGGGAAAGCTGTTGGTTAATACATATTGCCCTGTTGCGTCAGAAGGGATATTGCCAAGGCCTATGCTCTCACCGCGGCTGGTTACGGCGTATCCGCCGTTAGGTCCGGTAACTTCTATCATAGGGTCTGCCTGGCTTACGCTCATACCGGGTATGTTCCATATCTTAAAAGACCTTGAGTTCTCCAATAAATGGCCTACATAAATATCAAATATTATCTCGTACTCTTCTATGCTGCTTACCCCAATGCCTTGCCGGATATTGGTATCGTTAATCTTGCCCACGGCGGTGATAGTTCTGGCTTCTAATTCGCTGCCTATAATTGGTATCCTTGGCCCCCGGTTTACCGTATACGACACTTCCACCTTGCTGTAGCCGCCTTCAATATGCCAGGGCGAAACAATAATGGTATTATCGCTTTCGATGTAATCGGCGCCCCACTCTGTGATATCTCCGGCGATTATATTCAGGGTTTTCCAAACATACACAATATCGCTGCCCGGCATCCATTCACCCTGGGCATTTTGTATGCCACCCTCTCCGGTTTTTATTGTCAGCCTTATTTCTGTATCGATGGCAGGCAGGTTATCCGGCTTTGGGGTAAATGTAATGACAAACTGCCCGGCAACTTCAAAGTATTCGACAGTGTAGCAGGGCAAATAATCGACATTGACATTAGTTGTATTTGTTGTACCCCTAATTGTAATGGCATCGTACATCGACGATTCTTTGAGCGGACTGTTAAAGTATATATTTAGAACCATTCCCTTTGAAAACTCCGGCAGATCTGCAGTAATGGGAATGCGCGGCTCTGTCCGCAGTATACGGGGCTCTGTCCGGCACCAGGGGACCAGGGTAATGGTACCGGGCACATTGATCTTTAATGTGCTGTTCCCGCCCCTCGGCGATAACAACGACATTAGGGCAAAGTCCCTGCCTATTTCAAGCTCCCGCCCCTGCATATCAATTTCAAATTGCACCGGATCGTCCCACCAGCCTGATTCCAACTCACCGCTGAAAGCCCGCCACTCTACCAGTGAAAAAGCGGCATCGGGGGTAAACTCTAAAGCAAAATCATAGCCCTGTCGTATATCACGTGCCTGTGTAATCTGCCCAATCGGCGGACTGCTTGTGCCCCAGTACGGGTCATAGCTGATATGCACAGTCAGTTTCGCCGCATTTGCCCAGGCGATTTCTTCATCAATCTTTTTTAGCAGATCGTTGTCTGTGGAGCCGGAGAATAGATCGCAAGAAAAGAGAAAAGTTAGAAGGTAAAAAATAAAAGAGAGGAATAGACAGCTTTTGTGATTTTTCATAAACAACCCCCTGAACGCCCGTTATGACAGGTTCCTGGGTCGATTATACTATGTTTGCTCCAAAAACTGTAGCCGAAAGTTTTCTTTTCTCTCTTAATTTTTCCTTTCCTTATTCGCCAGCGTTTCACTGCTACGGCTATTGCAAAAATGTGTACCCAGAATAGGTAATTGAAGTGGTACCCGGCGGCGCCGTTACCCGCGCGCGATTATGGCGTGGCTTCTTATTCGCCAACGTTTCACTGCTTTGGCGAATGCAGAAATATATGCCCAAAAAATTCAATGTAAGCGGTACGCAAAGCCCTACCGGAGGCATCGGTGTGGATTCAAAAAAGGCGACGCCAAAGCGTCCGTGGACAAAGGCCACAGCCGTCAGCCTCCGGTAGGGCTTGTGCGTATCGCTCTATTTTATAGTTTTAGGCATATATTTCTGTAGTTACCATAGCCGTGGAAAAGCCTCCGGTGAGCCATAGATCAAGCAGACCAATCGCCGCCGCTGCTTCTACAACCGGAACGGCACGCGGAACTATGCATGGGTCGTGGCGGCCGGCTACCGTGATTTTTGCGGGCTGGTTTGTGGCAAGGTCTACTGTGTCCTGCTCCATTGCAATCGACGGCGTTGGTTTTATGGCAACGGTAAATTTGAGAGGCCGCCCTGTTGTGATGCCGCCCAAAATTCCGAACGGCGTCTTGTTGGACTGTGAGCCGCGCATATCCGCTAACTTAAAACCGTAGTCAAACTCCACGGCTTTGACGGCAGGAATGGAAAAGAGCAGCGCCGACAGGCAGCTTTCGACTGAACCGAAGAATGGTTCGCCCAACCCTGCCGGAAGGCCGTCGACGGCACATTCAATCACACCGCCGACACTGTCGCCATCGGCCTTGGCGCTTAAAATTGTTTCTTCTGACGGCGGTTTCCCGCCGATCAATATGGGCTGTGCCTTTATCTTTACATTTGGCATAAGCTGTTTTGCCAATGCCCCGGCAAAAACCAGCGGCGCGGTCAGACGTCCGGAGAAATGCCCGCCGCCGCGGTAGTCGGAAAACCCTTTGTATTTTATGTGAGCCGTATAGTCGACGTGTCCGGGGCGGGGGAGGTTCTTTTGATAATCTTCCGATTGCGTGTTTGTGCTGCGAATCATGGCGCATAATGGAGCGCCGGTTGTTTTTCCCTCAAACAAGCCGCTGACAACTTCCACTGCGTCCGCTTCGGCGCGGGGCGTGGACAACGCCGACTGTCCCGGAGCGCGGCGGGACATTTCCCGTGCAGCTTCGCCCATATCCGGTGCAAACCCCGGCGGCAAGCCGTCAATGACAATGCCGACGGCCGGGCCATGGGATTCTCCGAAAATGGAGAGCCTGAATGTTTTACCGTAAGTATTCACATACACCTCCCAGAGAGATAAAGTCTTCAAAAAAAGCGGGATAAGATTTGCGAACCGCCCCGGCATCGCGAATAATAACCGGCGCGGTACACGCGGCAGATAGAATTGCTGCTGTCATGGCGATACGATGATCGCCATGGGACTGTATTTCTCCGCCTGTCAGCGTTTTTTTTCCGTTAATAACAAGGCCGTCTTCTATTTCCCTAATGTCCGCGCCCAGGGCCGACAAAGTAAGGGCAACCGTGTGCAGGCGGTCGCTTTCCTTGATGCGCAGCCGGGCGGCGTTGCGGATAACAGTTTTTCCTTCGGCGACTGAGGCAACAGCGGCCAGCACCGGAACCAGATCGGGCGTATTGCCGGCGTCGATTTCCGTGCCTAAAAGAGCGCCGGGAGACACCGTAACTGCGTCATGTTTGCGTGTAACGACTGCGCCAAAACGTTCCAGCAGCTCAACAATGGCGCGGTCTCCCTGCCGGGAACCCTGGTCAAGGCCGGTGCAGGTAACGGCGCTTTTGCCGATAGCCCCTGCCGACAACCAGAACGCAGCGTTAGACCAATCCCCCGAGGCTCCTGCCTTTCCCGGCGAGCGCATTGTTTGCCCTCCCGGTATGCGAAAAACCTGCGCTTCTTCCTCCGCAATAGTAATGCCGAACAGGCGGAGTGTATCCAGAGTCATGTCAATGTATGGGCGGGATTCTAAATCATTTGTTACGCGAATTATACTTTCCCCCCGCAGTAAGGGGAGGGCAAACAACAGCCCGCTGACAAACTGGGAAGAAACATTCCCCGGCAGGGTATATTTTCCATGGGTCAGTTTGCCCTCGCAGGTCAGCGACGATCCGCCGGACAGGGTACCCTCAACGAGCCTGACCACTGCAAGTGGTTCAGGCGAAGTTTCCAGAGTACAGCCGTGAGATGCCATTGTATCGCGCAGAGCGGATATGGGGCGCTCGCCGAGGCGGCCTTTCATATTGAAAGATACCGAAAGCCCCAGTGCGCCGCAGACAGGCAATAAAAAGCGAAGGGTAGAGCCGCTTTCACCGCAGTCAATGGGGTTTGGGGATTGGGGAGCAGGAAATGGAGATTGGGGAATGGGTGTTACGAGAAAGCTATCGCCCTCATATCGCAGAGATGCCCCCATTGACTGCAGGGAGCGAGCGGTAGCGTCAATATCCTCCGATCGCTGCGGGCATGTTATGGAGGTTTCACTGTCGGCAAGCGCGGCGCAAATCAACAGCCGGTGCGCTTCGGATTTGGAAGCAATCGCTTTGATTGTACCTCCTTGAACCGGCTTTTTAACGCAAACCGTCATAAAACTCTCGCATAGGATCAATTATATGATTGCTCTTAATTTTTACTTTTTCATTTTTCATTTTTCATTTCTCTCCAGCCCGAGCTGTATCACGGATTCCAATTCATCTACAGGAATTTCTTTTAATATGCATCTGCCTATTTCCAGGGGAAAGACCATCGTTAAAGACTCACCGTCACGTTTTTTGTCGGACAGGCAGGCGCGGGCAAGTACATCGGCTTTATATGATGTATTCACCGGCAATTCATACCTTTCGAGCATGCTGATAAGCCCGGGCAGGCAGTTCTCTTTGCATAGACCCAGGCGAACCGCCGCGCGTGTAATAACAGCCATGCCCGCAGCAACGGCGTGCCCGTGGGATATACTGTAATCGCTTAACAATTCAATAGCGTGTCCGACAGTGTGCCCGAAATTCAGCAGCTTTCGCCTGCCTTTTTCAAATTCGTCTTCTGTAACGATATCACGTTTTATCTCTACACAGCGGGTTATAATATCTTCTAATTGTGTATTAACGGGCGTTTTAAGAGATTGAAAAATGGAGCAGTCTGCAATCATGCCGTACTTTATTACTTCGGCGAGGCCGTCGCGAAAAACATCCGGCGGCAGTGTAGAAAACGCTGAAACATCGCATAACACAATATCCGGCTGGTAAAAAGAGCCGGCCAGGTTTTTTCCGGATGCCAGATTGATTGCAGTTTTTCCGCCGACAGAAGAATCAACTGCGGCGAGCAGGGTGGTGGGGATTTGCACAAACGGCACCCCCCGCATATAACTGGCTGCCGCAAAGCCTGCCAGATCGCCTGTAACGCCTCCGCCCAGGGCAGCAATAACATCGCTGCGGCTGAATTTTTCTTCTGCTAAAAAATTAAGGAGCGAAAAGAATGTTTCCCAGTTCTTGGAAGACTCGCCGTGCGGGAAAACAAATTGCGCAACACGGTAGCCGCTTTTTACGAGGCTGCCCTCCAGCCGCTTCCCGTAGAGTTCCGTCACATTGTCGTCGGCAACAATTACCACCGTCTGTCCGCCGATGGTTTTTCGTAAAAATGAGCCGGCTTTATCGAGAAGGCCGTCCCCGACAAGTACATCGTAGGTTTTGGAGGCGGCGACGGTAATGGTTTTCATCGGTGATCCAGTTCTTCTTTCAGGCGGCTGCCTTCTTCCAGTAATTTTTTTAGCTTGTCTTCGTCTTTAGCCGCAAGGGCGTCTCTGTAACCGGTGACTGCGGCAATAAAGCGATCCAGTTCTTTTATCAGATTATCGCTGTTGTCTATGCAAAGTTCCGCCCACATTTCGGCGTTCAGCCACGCAACCCTTGTCAGGTCTTTATAGCTGCCGGCCGAAAAGCCCTTATGTCCGCGGGCAGAGGGGCTTTTTATGTAGGCATTCGACACAATATGCGCCATTTGAGAACTGAACGCGATCATCTCATCATGTTTTTCAGCGGTTGTTACGGTCAGGCAGCCAAATCCGGCAGGCTTCAGTAATTCTTCGATCCGTCCCAAAAGCACGGGGTCGTCGTATACCGGCGGCACAAGGATCATGTATACGCCGCGAAAGAGATTCGCACGGCTGTTTTTGAAACCTGCGTTATGGCTGCCTGCCATGGGATGTCCGCCGACAAATGTAAAACCATGTTCACGGGCGAGCCGGAAACATTGTTCGCACACATTGCGCTTTACACCGCAGCAGTCGAATACAATCGTGTTTTCTGCAATACCGGGGGCTGCTTTTTCCAGATACGCGGCGGCATCGCCGGGATTGACAGCGATAAAAAGCGCGTCGCATAGCTTAATGGAATGTTCATCAAGTACGCCGGCTGCCGCGCCGGAAACTTGTGCAAACCCCAATATGGCCTCGTCCCTGTCGTAACCGTAGACTGTATGTCCTTCTCCCGAGTAAGCCTTGGCCAAAGAGCCGCCGATTAGACCCAGGCCGACAACCCCTATGGTCATTTAATTACCTCGCGTATTTTGCGCACCCTTTCCGCCACATCGGTAAACTGTTCCGGCGTAAGGGACTGTGCGCCGTCGCATAACGCATTGACAGGATCATTGTGTACTTCGATCATAAGACCGTGAGCGCCTGCCGCCGCCGCCGCCATTGCCATTGGCTTTACCATGCGGGCGATTCCAGATGCGTGGCTGGGATCAACGACTACAGGCAGATGCGATAATTCACGCAGCATGGGCACGGCCGAAAGATCCAGCGTGTTACGTGTATAGGTTTCAAATGTGCGGATGCCGCGCTCACAGAGTATGACATTGTGATTGCCCCCCGCCATAATGTACTCTGCGCTCATAAGAAGTTCCTGCAGCGTATTGGCAAGCCCGCGCTTTAATAAAATTGGCTTGCTTGTCTGACCCAATGCCTTCAGTAATTCAAAGTTCTGCATATTGCGCGCGCCGACCTGGATGATATCAACATTCTCAAACATGGGAAGATGATTTGCGTTCATGATCTCGGTTATAATGGGCATTCCTGTCTGCTTTTTTACATCGACCAGCAGTCCGATGCCGTCCGCATGCAGTCCCTGAAAATCGTAAGGTGAAGTGCGCGGCTTGAATGCTCCACCCCGTAAAATGGACGCGCCGGAGGCGAGAACGCTCTGAGCGACTGCAAGTATCTGCTGGGGCGACTCTACCGAGCACGGGCCTGCAATGATCTGAAAATGCGGTCCGCCGATTTTCAGACTGCCGACTTCTATAATGGTGTCGTCCGGGTGAAATTTCCGGTTGGAACTCTTAAACGGCTCGGATATCCGCTTGACAGATTCGATCATTTCCAGACTGCCCAGCAATTCCGTGTCAATTTTGCTTGTGTCTCCAATCAGGCCGATGATTGTGTGAAACTCGCCTTTCGAGATATGGACTTTAAGCCCGCGGCCTTCCAGCCATGCGGTTAGATTTTCAATTTGTTCTTTTGTAGCGCCTGGTTTTAATACGGCTACCATTTTTCTCCCCCTGAATTAACGAATAGGCATTCAATCAGTATAAATTTAACTAACAGTTTTCTAAATATCGTTCAAAAAGGCGATATATCCCCTGTAAGTTGTGTAAAGATCAATCTTGCTGATCACTTCGAACGGCGAGTGCATCGACAGAACCGGCACTCCGCAGTCCAGTACCTCTATTCCCAAATTGGCGGCATGCAGGGCGATGGTTCCGCCGCCGCCCTTGTCCACCTTGCCCAGTTCGCCGAACTGCCATTGTATTTTATTCCTGTCCAGGAGCGCCTGCACCTTGGCGCAGAATTCAGCGTTAGCGTCGCTTGCGCCGTACTTGCCGCCGGAGCCGGTGTACTTGGTCAGGACAATGCCCTTTCCCATATACGAGGCGTTTTTTTTATCGAACACATCTGCGTAAGTGGGATCGAAGGCGGCGCTTACATCGGCGGAGAGCATGCTTGAACGGGAAAGGCAGAGCCGCAGATTCGCTTCGGAACCGCCGCATAATTCCCAAATAAAATGTTTAAACCCGTAAGAACAGGCGCCTGTATTCCCCTCGGAACCTATTTCTTCCTTGTCGGACAGGTAGCAGACTATCGTTTTTTCGGGTGTTTTTGTAAATGAGAGCATGGCCATAAGAGCCGGCCAGGCGCAGCAGCGATCATCGTGGCCGTATGCACCTATCATGCTTCTGTCCAGACCGATGTCCCTTGCGGGAAACGCCGGAACAAACTCAATTTCGGCGCTGGCAAAATCCTTTTCCGTAATGCCGTACTTATCGTGTAACAGGGAAAGGATATTTAATTTTACCTTCTCCTTTACTTCCTTGTCTTTGTAGGGACGTGAACCTGCAAGTATATCCAGGTCTTCGCCTTCCACCGCTTCCGAGGCTTTTTTCTGCATCTGTTCCCGCGCAAGATGGGGAAGTAAATCCGTGATCGTAAAAACAGGGTCATCAGGATTTTCGCCGATATTTATTTTTATCTCTGTACCGTCTTCCTTTACAAAAATTCCGTGCATTGCAAGAGGAATGGTTGTCCACTGGTATTTTTTGATGCCCCCGTAATAGTGAGTGTCAAACAGCGCCAGTCCCGATGCTTCGTAAAGGGGGCTTTGCTTTAGATCCAGCCTCGGTGAATCGATATGTGCGCCGAGAATGCTGCAGCCATCTGATGCCGGTTTTTTCCCAAGCACCGCGGCTGTTAGAGCCTTGCCCTTGATGTTTGAATAAACCTTCATTCCGGTTTTCGGCTGTTTCCCCCCAAGTGTTTCGATATTTACAAAACCATGTTTTTCCAGCAGCTTAACCGCAATGCCGGTACATTCCCGCTCTGTTTTCCCCTGGTTCATAAATTCCTTGTACAGCCGGGCGAATTCTTCCACTTTTTTTTCGTTTTTTTCATCCAGCTCTTCCCAGCAGTCTTTAAGTTTGAAAAAAAGTTTTTCTGCAAGTTTTTGACCCTGGGTTTTTGTTTCCTTTGCCATTATGCCTCCGTTCTTCCCGCCTTGAAAGGCGCTTACTGTATAGGATATAGTAAATCACATGATTATTCGAGACCGCTACGCGCCTTCTCCGACAGGGCTTCAGCATGTCGGCGGGATCAGAACAGCCCTGTTTAACTGCCTTTTTGCCAGGTCAAGGGGGGGCAAATTCATACTCAGGCTGGAAGATACCGACCGCACCCGTTTCGGCGAATGTTATGTGCAAAACATTTACGACTCTTTTGCCTGGCTGGGAATAAAATGGGACGAAGGGCCGGATGCCGGCGGGCCGTTCGCCCCCTACGTCCAGTCCGAGCGTACGGCTCTTTACAAAAAATACGCCGGTGAACTGTTAAAATCGGGCAATGCCTATTACTGTTTTTGCTCGTCCGAGAGGCTCGACAAAATCCGGCAGGAGAGGGAAGCGTCTCATTCCTCTGAAACCGGTTATGACCGTCTTTGCAGAAATATACCCGCCGAAGAAGCCGGCAAAAGGGCCGAGGCCGGCGAGCCTTGCACCATCAGGCTGAAAATTCCATTGAACGAAACCACTGTTTTTTTTGATCATCAGCTTGGCGATATCGAATGGAAAAATGATGATATAAACCCCGATCCTGTTCTGCTTAAATCGGACGGCTTTCCCACATACCATCTGGCAAATGTGGTTGACGATCACCTTATGGAAATAAGCCATGTAATGCGCGCCATGGAGTGGCTTCCGTCGGCGCCCCTGCATGTGATCATGTACAATAGTTTCGGCTGGAAGACGCCTGAATTCTGCCATCTGCCAATGGTGATGGGGCAGGACGGAAAAAAACTCTCCAAGCGGCATGGCGCGACAAGCATTGACGAGTTCCGCCGCCAGGGTTATCTAAGCGAAGCGCTGCTGAACTATGTCGCCCTTTTGGGAGCTTCCTATGAGGAAGGAAAGGAAATCTATACCCTGGAAGAAATGGAGCAGCGCTTCAGCCTGGACAAGCTGAACAAGGCGCCGGCGGTTTTTGATTATAAAAAGCTGGAGTGGTTTAACGGCCAGTACATAAGAATGAAAAGTGATGAAGAACTTGCTTCCCTGTGCCTGCCCTTTGCAATAGAGGCCGGTTTTTTTGGCGCACAGGGTAGGGAGCCGGCGCCGAAACAGCGCGATATTTTTACTGCCGCCATGCCATTGATCAGGGAGCGGCTTACCTTCCTGAACGAAGCTGCGGAAAAGATCGCCTATCTTTTTAACGAGCCGGCGATTCCCGGCGCCGAAGAATTCATTCCCAAAAAATCAACCCTGGAACAGGCGGTGGAGCTTTTGAAGCTTGGCAAAGACCTTGTTGTTTCCCTGGCGCAGGCGCCGGATGATGAAAAGGCGGAAGCTTTTATTAAGGCAGAGGCTGAAAAAAAGGGTGTTAAGCTGGGGGATTTAATGATGCCGCTGCGCGTCGCCATTACCGGCGCGAGAGTCAGCCCGCCCCTGTTTGGTTCCCTGCGTATTCTTGGACCCGAAGAATCTCTGCGGCGCGTGCAAAGAGCCATATTAGCCTGTAGTAGCTAAAGCCTAACAAGATCTAACCACGAACCTCACGAACAGACACTAACCACTAGTTCGATAATTTTGGAAAACCATTATGATTATTCTTTATTTCATGGGATCTGGAGGTAAAAATGAGTTTTCTAACAACAAGTTCGTGTTGGTTAGTGTGGTTTGTGGTAATAATACAAGGAATTAGCTTTTACATTCTACCGGTTTTGCTTTCTCTACTTAATTGAAAAGCCGAAAACAGCCCCTATCGTAAATGATCTGCTGGTCTGATCAAAAAGATCGTTAAACGCAAAATCAAGCACAAATTTAAAATTTTTAAGGGCCGGGATCGACGCCAGATCAACTCTTATTCCTGTGTTCACGATTCCGCGGTACCATGCCGGTCCGGTTCCCTTGTACATATTGTTGGGCCATGAATTATCGCTGTAATCGAAGTTGGCAATGTCAATGATCCAGTGTACAAAATTACCGAAAACATCGGGAAACAGAACAAGATCAAAACCCATACCGAAATCAACATCGGTGTTATTGGTTGGGTATCCGTGGTAAAATGTTTTACCTATAACAACAGTTGTTTCGGCAGGCATTGCAAAAAACGCGCCCAGATAGGTTATCGCAATATACGGCTGAAAGGCCTTGTATTCAAAGTTATTATTCAAAAAGTTGATCAGTTGAGCATTCAGCCCAAGAGCGACCGCCGGGTTTCTGGGGTTGTTCACATTGGTAGGCAGCCTTATTTTAAGTCCAAACAACAAATCTTCATTTCTCTGTTCCCTTCTTTGCCCTCTTTCGAAAACATCTATCCGCGGCTGTAAATCCAGTGCTGTTGAAATCTCAATCCATTTGAACAGGCTAAGTGCCACCGATGGTATGTGAGTAATGCCGCTGTCGTTAATAATTGCCCGGTAGCCGAAATCCAGCCCAAGGTCGCTGGTTCTTTCCCACCCGATGCGTCCTGTGGGAATTGAATAGAGCCCTGTGGAACCGTTAAGGCTTTGCCCTTTTAATGTTTCCTGCGCCGCCACGCAGGGAATAAAAATCAATACTGATAAAAACAGGCAAACGGTAACAAATGGTTTTTTCATTAATAACCCCATTAAAAATACTAAGCCATATTCATCCGATAGTAAAGGTCTTTTTTGTAAGGTGTAAATCAGTCTATGATGCGTCAAGGCAGTGTTTCAGTTCTTCGAAAACTAAACCTAAATCATCAAAACGCATTACCGCCTGTCCGTCTAATGGAGTCGGCATATTGTTCACAATGACAATCCTGCCGCCGCTGCGCAAAGTGTAATCGGGCATGGAAGCGGCAGGGTGTACAGTAAGGCTGGTTCCCAGTACGAGCATCAAATCCGCTTTTTGGGACTCGGTTACGGCCTCGCGCAGGGCATCGGCAGGCAGACTTTCGCCGAAAAAAGTGATTGCCGGTTTTAATACCCTGGAGCATTTGGGGCACTTAGGCAATTCGCCGGAACGGACGATGGATGTGGCTTCTTTAAAATCCATTCGCACACCGGCGCAGCGCATACAGTAGTGAATCCTCGGGGAACCGTGAATTTCTATCACGTTTTTACTGCCGCCCTTTTGGTGGAGAAGGTCTATGTTTTGAGTGATCAGGGCTTTAAGAAATCCCCTCTTTTCAAGATCACCCAGGACTGTGTGCACTATCGACGCTTCTTTTTCATCAATGTTGTATATGAACGATCCCGCCCTGTCGTAATAAAGTGAAGGGTCCTGAATAAAATATTCAATGTCGAATATTTTTTGTGCGTCCATTTCATTGTAAAGGCCGTTCTTCCCGCGGAAATCACGAATCCCCGACAACGTGCTTACTCCGGCTCCGGTCAACGCAACCAGATGTTTCGCTTCTTTTATCAGTGTGAACAGTGCGCCTATGTCCTGGGTTTTCATTATTATTGCCTCAGCTGCTAGAATTTCTTATGGAATTTAAGAAGCTCAACCATACCGTTATTTAAATATGCCCTTAGTTCATCAACAGTTTGACCGGTACCTTTGGCACGGTTGGCCATTTCCTGGGCAATTTGCGGTTCGGCTTTTTCAACATAACCGGCAGGCGGAATATCAGACCAGTTGTCAATATCTTTAAGAATATTTGTGAACGTGGTTGACAGGTGATGCCAGAATTGTTTAAACCCGCCGGCGCCGCCGCCCAAAGTATTAACAAGATGCGGACCTATTACTCCCCAGCGCAGCCCCAGACCAAATACTATGGCTTTGTCGATATCTTCAACCGTACATACACCCTTGTTAACCAAATCCATGGCTTCGCGGCAGACTACACCCTGAATGCGGTTGCACAGGAATCCTTTTACTTCCTTATTAAGGATTACCGGTTCCTTTCCCAATTCAATGTAAAAAGCCCGCGCTGCTTCAACACATTTCTGTGAGGTTTTATCAGTTTTTGAAATCTCAACCAATGGCATCATATAAGGCGGGTTATAGGGATGGCCTCCCAGTATACGTTCCGGATTTTTTGCGCCTGCGGCTATATCTGCAATGAGCAGACCGGATGTACTAGAAGCAATAATTGTGTCCGGCCGGCAGTTGTCTTCAATAGATTTAATAATCTTTTGTTTAAGCTCCAGGTTATCCGGGCCGTTTTCCTGAATAAAATCAGCGTCTTTAACAGCTTCCGGAACATCCATGGTGAAAGAGACATTTGCCAGGTATTGCTTGCGTTGATCTTCATTCATTAGCCCCTTGGAAGCCAGGAAATCCAGTATTGTGTCAAGATTTTTCTTTGCGTCATCTATCTTGCCCTGATCGATATCGTAAAGTTTAACCTTGCAGCCGCCTCGCAGGAAGACGACGCTCCATCCAGTGCCAATTAAACCTGTGCCAAAACATGTTACGTTTTTCATTCTTTCCTCCAAAATGATATTAGGTTTTGTTGCATCAAATTGAGTACACCGCAGATATACATTTTCTCATGGTAAATTAAATTTGTCAAATTGGGGGAAGGCTGCCTCAAGCACCTGTAAAAATGGGGGGTCTGTCTCTTCTTATTGGATATTCCCTTATTTCAAACGTTCTTCCATCGAATGTAATTCTTACTTCAATACCTTCTCCTTTTTCTTTGCTGTATGCCTTCATATATGATTTTTGATATGGTCTTAAAAATGACTCTAAAATATAACCTTCGACCGGTGAATTGGCGGCATTATTGATATACAGAGTGCCTCTAAGCGAAAGCCTGCGTTCTTGCGGAGTTTTACCTTTACGGGAGTAGATTATTTTTGAAATGTTCCGGGGCGCAAAAAAAACAGAGAAATCTGTGCTGTCAGAAATTGCAAGAAACCAGCCGGAAATGTCATGTTCTGTTTGGAGTGGAACAAAGGACAGATGGGCAGGAATCTCCATATTTTTAAAAGTTATATCCAAATAAGAAAACGTCCCTGATATTGTACGGGGAAGACCGGCAATGTCCCAATAATCCGATATTCTTTCGGAGTACCATGCAGGCAATGTTATATTATTTTGTGTTACCAGCAAATCATTGTAACAGATAATGCGGGTTTCCAATAGTTCAATAATTTTTTCATATAACCAAATCCGGCTATTTGCCGTTGAATTTATATAAGCGCTGTTTGCCAATATCAGCTCTTTCCCATAACTTGTCACTGTTCTGATTTTAGGCACATCGACAAAGCGTAAGGGAGAAATCTTTACAATATAGTGTGCGGGTATATATCCGGCATTAAATTTGAATACGGTAAGCTGCGACCATTTTAGAACACGGATTTTATATTTTAATTCTTCCATGTATTGCCTGTTAAGAGCAAGCTTCCTGTTTAGTTCATCTAAAGTAATATCAGAATCCCGTTTCAGGGTAAGTTCCGGTGAATAAAAGCGCTGTACTTCCTCAAAATTATCTATATATTGCCCAATAAGTAATTCAGAATACTGATTGGAAATATTTTCAACTGTTAAAAATAATAGTGAATTAATATTATCAGTATCACGCATTATGATGTAGGAGTCTGTAGCTGCGATAGTATAGTGGTATAATTTTTTGTTATTTTTCATGTATCGTTCTGTCAGCAGACGGATAAATGCATCGCTTAATGAATCGAATGCGTCATCGGGTATTTCCAATGTAACATTGAACATTTTTGGTGATCCGGTCCTGCCGGGCAGGTAGTCCCGTTTTAGATACGTCCACATTTCAAGCGGGTGAAGTTTAAATATGCATGTTTCTCCCTGCCAGGTAATGATAAGATCACAATCGCCTTCAAGTATATTGAAGTTGGGAATTTGATATTCCCAATTGTTTTCTTTTTCATTGTCGTTCCACTGGAAACCTGCATAGTATTTATCCAAAGACAGTCCCCGTTCGCCCTGTATTGTAGTGCCGCTGTTTTCAGCCGTTATCAAAACCGTCTCATCAATGTACAGGGGCGCTGTTTTGAATTCCCATGAATCATCAAAAATTGGCTTGTACCAGTAACCGGTATTTCCATCTTCATCCAGGCCGGCAACACGCAATTCCCGTGAGCCATTGCCTTGACCGTTTTGCAATATGGTAATATGGCGGGTAACGGCGGCCTTTCCGTCTAAGGGTATGCGCGGCTGGGAACGCCAGTCTTCCGAAGGCAGTCCCCATTCATTAAGGTTGGAAAAATAATCCGTTCCGGATAAATCAGAGGCATAGGGGATATAAGTGTACTTGAAAAACATGGGGTCGCAGCCGATAGTGTCAAAGTCGGCAAGGCGGGTGTACATTTCACCGGCTTCATTGACCAAAAACATGGTCGAGGCGCTTGCCGATAACGCAATGGCTTTGAATGTCCCTCGCTCAGGCCCGATGAAGTTACGCGAAAAGTCACTGGGCAGGCCGGGATCACCGTAACATATTTCCTGCCCGTTTTCCAAAAGCACATAAAATGTGGCAATTTCCATTGAACCATTGTGGTGCTGGTTGCCGAATATATCTTCGTAATAGAGCACATGGCTGTTGCGCTTGCCTAAAGCCCAAGACCGGTTAGCTGCGGTTCGCCGGTCGAAGTAAAAATATCCGGCTTCGGGCCAGCCCTGCTTGTCAAGCCAGCCATTACTTCTAAGGGCAAGTGTCTTATCAAAACAATAACTGTATAAAAATCCATCTGAAGAAAGCGCGGCCAGTTCATCGGCATCCGCCGATATTTCTGTAATTGCTGTTGGTTTTATAAAGCCCCGTTTTCTGGCATGGGGAAGTCCGGTTTTCATAAAGAGAGTCCAGTCTTTTGGCTCTTGCTGCGAGTCTATGCTCTTATACCAGATAAGGCCGTCATTGAGGATATAATAATGATAGGTGTTAAATGTTTGTGTTCTTGTTTTAATATGTACGGCCTCGGGAAAAATACCGTTAATATTTTCTGCTTTTGTAAATTCTGTGGAAAGCGGCGAGCCTGTTCTTGATGAATGATCATTGCGGCCGAGATAGATGGCTTTGGATATGGCGCAGGAGAATGTAAAAAATGAAATGGCAAGAAGTGCGACAATGATAAATATCCTGTTCATAACAATTATCTTATTTATATCGGATTTAGCAGAAAAAGGCTGCCCATTCTATTTGGACAGCCTTCATCAAATAATTAAGATAAAACATTAATTATCTTCACCCTTTTCATCAGGTGTGTCGCTTTTTGACGCCAAAAAAGTATCAACAAACTTATCTTCAACTGATTTATAAGCTGAAACAACCCCATTTTCGACGGCTTTGTAGCCTGTGACAACACCTTTTTCAATTGCATTGTATACTGTTCCAATTTTTCCCTTCATGACTTTACTCCTATAAAATATTTTGCCTATTCTTCCGGCAATTCAGTTGTTGCTTCAAAGGAAGTATCCATAAATACTTCAGCAACAGCTCTTTCACCATACGTGAAAGCATCTTCTACCGCTCTAACGCCGGCAGCTACCCCGTTTTCAATTGCATTGTAGCTAACAGTAACACCATCTTCTATAGCCGAATTATGCTTTGGGGTCAGAAAGGCATTGACAAATTTAGTTTCAATGGCTTTGTAGCCGGAAACAACACCGTTCTCAATCGCCCTGTAGCCGGAAACGACACCATTTTCAATGGCTCTGTAGACCCTGACAATGCCATTTTCTCTGATTGGGGCCTGTACAATCTGTTCAGATTCAACGCAGAACACCGAACCGCCGGTGACTAATACTGTGATTAGTCCAATTAAAATCGCCTTTTTGGTTTTCATAATAAAAACCTCCATAAAAATTAGTTAACCTGAAATACAACAGGTTATGCCCTAAATATAGGAATCTGATATTATGCGCTGTTAAGAAGTTGTTAAGGAAATGTTAAATCGTGCGAAAATTACTGTTTTTACATGCGTCTTTAAAATGTATAGGTACAAGAAACTTTTAGAAAATGATTATCCCGGTATTGCCCAAGCTGCCCTTCGGAATTTCCGGCGAAAAAACCGCCGGAAAAGGCAAAGCAGATCTCGTCTTTCGTCCAGATAAGTGCCGGCATAATAACACAATCGGAGTCTTCCATTCCCCAAACCACAGCTGTTCGCAGTTCAAGTTCATCACGGAAAATTTTTTTTGAAACTGTTGCGGTAAGGCGGGTATTGGTTAAGGGCAAGCCGCCCTCAATGTCAAAATCACCGCTCATTACACTCATAGGGTCATCACTACCGGTTTTGCCATGAAAGAGACGGATGCTTTCGTTTATTTGTAAATTTAGATTTATACCCCAAACAATATCCCGGTCAAAGCCTAAAGACCAAGCTATAGAGGGATTATATATAGACCCGTCATCGCCTTTTAAATCTTCGGTGATGTTTGCAGCTAGCTCTGCCCGGGTATTAAACCCAAACAAAACTTGCGCGTAATCAAATCCAATCTGGTGATAGGGATTATATAAAATATCTACCTGCGGTGTTGGATCAGGTGGATTGAAAACAAATCTTACAGATGGCTGCGGCAGCCGTCCATAGTAATACTGTGCTCCGATGTCCGATGATCCAATAGTAGTAGTAAACCTAATTCCCCCTTGCGCATAATTTAGCGTAGTCGTATCCGGTTCTGTTATCGTTACTGGCATTGGCGGATTCGTCAGTAGTCCCATTTGGGAATCGGCCCATCTTCCGGTTTCGGCAATGCGATGCGGTTGGAACCAAGGCACAAACACCCCTTCAACCTTGGAGAACTGCCCGAACCGGAATGAAATATGGACAAGGGGGCGGGCGATTTTTACACCCATTAGGTTACTTTGATCCGCCATTACGGTATATATTTCAGAAGTATCCAACGGATTGATTACATCAAGTGGACCAAAACTATCGGCTTTACCCCAGGTGAGCTTCCGCAGCCCGGCTGTAATATCTAAACTGCCAGGATACACACGCACATACGCTTCATCAATGCCTATTGGCGAGGATGAGGGATTGAGGTTCAAATTGATAACGCCCTCTGCAAGGGATGTTTGTGCTGAAAAGTTAAGCTTTCCGGTGAATATATCACCAAGCCGAACCTGATCGATTCCATCGGAAAAATCATTGATGTAACCTACTATTGATGCTGCAGCCTCTCCGCTAACAGAAACGTTTAAGGAACCGGCTGTACCGCCTGAATTGCCGGTTTCTTCATCATCAAATCCAAACCCAAAATCCTGTGCTGGCAAAGATACTGCAATTAATAATAATAAAAACAAGAATTTACCACGAACCTCACGAACAACGATAACCCTTGATGCAACGCTTTCTTTTTTTTCTTCTTGTTCGTGGTGGTTAGTGTGGTTAGTGGTTAAAAATTTGTAAGTCAAAATCCGGGCACTGTTAATTATCACCTTGTTCTTCCTGTTTCAAGATATGCTGTGGTAAAAACCGATTCGGGAATCGGATCATCGTATTTAACAATTTCCATAAAAATGGTTGTTAAAGTTCCTGCTCCAACTGTGGACATGGTAGTTTGCATAGGTGTAAAACGTCCCTGTATATCTCTGAGGTCGGACATTTCCATTACTTTTACCAATTCATCACGGCGGTTATACATTTCTCCCTTGTATATTATAAAATTATTTTTATCGATCCATGTCAGTGTTTTTGAATACTGATAAGAACTGTCTTTCGGGATAGATTGGATGACATAACAAAGGCTTCCGTTTAGTGTTTCTTCACGTAACAGAGTATGGGTATCGAGAGAAACATCTCTGTCGGCGTACGAGATGTCGTCATAAGAAAAATCAGTCCCCATAAAACTGCCGCCGCTTTCCGAAGCGGAAATCCGCCGCACTCTGCCAAGGCTTGGTAAAAAAATCCATTGGTCGGTATTCCCTGCCGCATTATCCATAGTCAGGAACCTTGTACCGGCTACATTGGCGGGACGCTGAAAAACAATAACCGTACGCGCTCCGGCAGGACCGTCTTTTGAATACTGGTCGATAAGCCGTTCTGTTGTATTTCCGTTCCTGGTGGTAATCACCATGCGGCAGCGGGTAGACATTGTTTCCATCTGTATACGGTTCCTTGCAGAATTAATGATGGAAGCGGCTGCGCTAGCAGACGAGGCATCCTGAGCATGCCCAGCTAAAGCAGTGTTCATAAAAACAGCGCTCATTAAAAATACTGCCAATATAGTTGTTCTTTTCATGGTTAGTTCTCCCTGTAAATGAATTTTGGTTTAATAACGGTAAGCAGTACCGGTATTACCGTAAGACTAATCAGTGCGGTTATAAGCATACTAAACCCGGCAAGCAGACCGAGTTCAGCAATGATTTTGAAACGGGAAAACAAGAGCACCCAAAAACCAGCGCCTACAGACAGGGCATTGGTAATGATAGCTTTACCACAGCCAAAGTATGTTCTGCGAAGAAAATCCTGTTTATTGACCTTGTATTCCAGCTTAAAAAACTCTATAAAATGAATGGTATAATCAATGCCGATTCCTACAGTCAGGCTTCCCAATAGAGCGGTTCCTACGTTTAACTTTATTCCTGTAAAACCCATTATTGCAAAATTGCACAGGATGGCCAGAGCCAGGGGGACTGCGCCGATGATTCCCGCAACTATAGATTTGTTGGAAATTGCAAGAATCAAAAATACAATTAGAACAGAAATGGCAATTGATATTACTGAAGAATTCACAATCAGCTCGGTTGCTGCTCCTTCTAAAGTTGCACCGCCGCCAATCATTGTTCTTACATTATCTGGAAAGTTCACATAAATGAACGAATTAATCTTGTCAATAACAGCTTGTGTGTCTACATATCCGGTGGTGCGGAGCTGTATCATTGTTCTGATTGCGGTAGGTTCCAATGGGTCATTGGAATATCCTGAATTATCACCGCCGGCAAGGAGAACCAAATAGTTGGAAATCAACATTTGAAGTTCTTCCTGTGTATTCATTCCATAACGGAGCGGCTCCGACGGAATTTCATAATAAGACAAGCCTTCATGGTTTGTCAGGCGCTGCAGTTCACGTACTAAATCATTACCGCTCAAGTTTGGGGACATACCGGCAGCAGTATCAAGAAACATTATTAAATTTTCTATGGTGTATTGGGAAATATTGTGTTGGATTCCCGGCGATTCTGCAGTAAAATCTTCACTGAAATCAAAATTATTAAAACTAAAATCATCAAAGCCAAAATCATCTATGGTACCGAATCCAAAATTGTCTGTTTGTAGAGACGATGCTGTTGGCTTTTCTCTGGGCAGCAAACCATCAGGAGATTCACCTGCATTGAATACTTGATTTATCCGTTTGACAATGTCGGTAAAACCTGCAACTTTACCAACCATCGGAATCGTATTTAGGAATACTGAAAGATTGTCTACCGCTTGTAATACATCAGGGTGAAGAAGTTCTTCAGTGGTATCGGCCTCAATTACAAGATTTAACTCTTTAGTTCCCCCAAAAAAATCCCTGACAAAACGGTCAGAGCGGCTTATATCGGTTTCATTTCGAAAATATTCAACCAATACATTATCAACAGTAATTTTTGAAACGCCGTATATTGCAACGCCTACAACCGCTATCGTAACCGCCAGTACAGTAATTTTTTTCCCTGTTATTCCAAGAAAGAAACCGGTAATAATACTGCTGAATCTGCTTACCCCTGCCTGTTCTTCTTTTTGTGTGTTAAATCTGCGGGGAACCCGAATCAAAAGCATTGCCGGGATAAAAATTACAGCCACAGAAAAGGCTGTAATCACTCCAATGCTTCCGCAATACCCAAATTCCTGAATAGGGACAATGGGAGTAAAACAAAAAGAAATAAAACCGGATAATGTGGTAAGTGCTGCCAGAAAGACCGGTTTTATAAGTTTTCTCATAAGTGAAAAAATAATGGCACTGTGTTCTTCTGCAGTAAATGTTGTATCAAACGAAGTATCTTTTATATAATGGGTAATTACGTGAATACCGTATGCGCTTCCCACTGCAAGGAGAATTACAGGCAGGATTATAGTAACAATCGAAAGTTGTATTCCCAGCAGCCCCGCTATACCGGCAGCCCATACAACCGCGATAACAACTGTCAAAAGCGGCAGGATAACATAGGCGAAGCGACGGAAAGAGAAAAACATGACAACTAACAGCACAATGGCTATAAGGGGTATCAGTATAGGAATATCGGTAAGAATTGCTTCATTGATGGTTATATTGATAACTGGCTGGCCGGTGATATACACTTCTGCAACATCACTAAACATCTGATGGGCTAATTCACGTATTTTTAAGAGACTCCTGGTTACTTCCGGTTTGCTGGAATCTTCGGTCATAACGTCCAGAGTGATAATTATCTGTGTTGCGCAAAGGTCATCTGATACAAGAGCGCCCTGAAAAACATCCCATGATGCAATACGCCTGCGTAATTCTGCGATATCTTCCCGAGTTCCGGAAAAATTGTCCGGCACCAAATTGGTAACAATAATACTTTCACTATCGCCCGTTATGTACTGCGTAGACATTATCGAATTAACATCATCAACAAATTCGACAGTTTCTACAGCTTTTCCAAATTCCCGAATTCGCTCAAGAAAGTCTCTCTCGAAAACTGATTGATAGGGCCGTTCAAGCCCGATAAGAATGATAACCTGACCGCCAAAAGTTTCATCAATATGATTCGAGATATTCCGGGCATAGTTTCCTTCAGGCAAATAACGCATGTTATTATTGTCAAGTTTCAGTTTGGGAATCTGGAAACAAAAAAATACAGTAACTGCAATAACAATGCCAACGATTAAATGTGGACGATGAAATAACTTTTTCATAACTTGACTTTTATCATTAAATACCCTACTTTTAAAATACAAAACAACACACAGTATTATTAAATATGTCGTGTAGGCTACAAAACATTTCGATGTGTAGGTTTGGCTACATTTTTTGTAAAAATGCAGGGAGTGAAATATGAAAGAAAAAAAGGAAAACAGAAAGATTCGTTATAGTAAGATGGTTATGTAGCGCCTAAGCCGGACTTGCCGTTTTTCAGGCAGGCTTATAAGGTGGCTCGGAATTGTCAGCCATCGACTGCCAATAATTCCGCCTGTTAATATATGCAGTAT
>Ga0099364_10000568_pt1 | contig 62936 bp, 59 predicted proteins | sample TergutTh196P3_FD_73070 | JGI IMG/M metagenome (GOLD analysis project Ga0099364, IMG submission 73070) | Microcerotermes parvus P3 segment gut microbial communities from Pointe-Noire, Republic of the Congo - Th196 P3 | ecosystem: Host-associated > Arthropoda: Insects > Digestive system > Gut ... | reverse complement strand
TTTCTCTGTCATCTCCCTCCAGGCCTTTAAATCAGGGTCAGGGGGTGTTATACGCAATTCACGGCAGACTACCCTGTCAAGGCCGTTTTCGTGCAGCTTCAGAGGGGCCTCATACAGTGACGAGTAGGTAATATTCTCAATTACACAATCAAGCTTTACATTGCAAAAGAGTGCAATTTTATCTGTGATACCGGGGCTAAGGGGTTCATCCGAGCGTGCAATTATTATATTAGGCGTAATTCCCATTGCCTGAAGCTCTTTAACAGAATGCTGGGTTGGTTTGGATTTATGCTCACCTGATGCTTTTAAGAATGGAACAAGCGTAACATGAATAAAAAGACAGTTCTCCCTACCCTGCTCAATGCTTATCTGCCTTACTGCCTCAACAAATGGAAGGCTTTCCATGTCACCAATTGTACCGCCAATTTCTGTAATTAAAACTTCTGCACCGCTTTTTTCGGCTCCTGCATAAACGAAATTCTTGATTTCCTGGGTAACATGGGGAATTACCTGAACAGTGCTTCCCGAGTATTCTCCGTCTCTCTCCCTCTGTAATACGCTCCAATAAACCTTTCCTGAAGTCAGACTGGAAAAGCTGGTTAGATTCTCGTCTATGAACCGCTCATAATGACCAAGGTCAAGGTCTGTTTCTGCTCCGTCATCTGTTACAAAAACTTCCCCATGCTGATACGGGCTCATTGTACCGGGATCTATATTCATATAAGGGTCGAGCTTTTGAGCTGCAACTTTTATTGAGCGCTGCTTTAAAAGCCTTCCAAGGGATGCTGCTGTAATTCCCTTACCAAGACCTGAAACTACCCCGCCTGTCACAAAAATAAATTTGTTAGTTTGCATAATTTTTCCCCGTATCAAACAGTATGCTCTTAATCTTCTGCTCCAAATTAATTAAGGGCTCAGATCCGTCGGCAAGCGCTCGTATGTGAATGCCGCCGCTGCCTGTAATGCTTGCCCCGCCTTTAACTTCTTCCTGTTCCAAACCCTCTCTAATATCTCCTATCATCTTTTCGCAAATACCGGGAGCAAAGTAAAAAATCCCAAGTAAATGGGTATAACCTTCGAAAAGGCAAAAGCCCTCCATTTGCATGCCCTCAGGTTCAAACACCGTATTATCTGAATAGATAAGCTCATCTGCACAATATGCCCTTACGCTATTTGCATAGCGAGTATATGCGAATTTTTCACCGCGAGCCACTCTTCCGCAAGACAGGATATCACAGTAAAAAATCGATGAGGAAGCGTCTGTTAATTGTATAATAGATGCACTTGAAAAGGAAGAGAGGGCATAGGGTATACTAGGCAGGGGTGTATAAATCAAGACTGCATCCCTCCCGACCTTTAGCTCAATATTGCGCCTTGCCGTCCCGCTTTCCATTTTATGGATTTTTTCAAATGATTGGGAAAGCATTTGGAGATTGGCTCCGTCATCAACTTCGATCTTAATATTCTGTGTATCACCTTCCATAATACCTGCCGACACACTCATCAGCATTACCTGCAGCCTTTGCTCGTTATCATAAAAGGGGCTTGTAATTTTGAAAGGGGCAGTAAAACGAATTTCTTCAGGGATGGAAACATTCTCTCCTTTTTTTATGCGTAAGAAAAACTCAGAATCTTGGGGATACCTGTTTCCTGCCATTCCTAAATTCCTTCAAGAAGTACATTGCGCTTAATCCAGGAAACAACCTCATCTACATTCTTACCACTTTTAATATCCGTAAAAATAAAAGGTTTATTCCCGCGCATTTTCAATGAATCCCTTTCCATTATTGACAGGTCTGCTCCAACATACTGCGCAATATCAATCTTATTAATTACTAAAAGGTCAGAGTTTGTAATGCCCGGACCTCCCTTGCGGGGTATCTTGTCTCCCTCTGCGACACAAATTACAAAGATTGTAGCATCTGCAAGCTCAGGGCTGAAAGTCGCCGAAAGATTATCTCCCCCGCTTTCAACAAAGACAATCTTAGTATCAGGGAAGCGTTCGATAAGTTCATTTACAGCTTCGAGGTTCATCGAAGCATCTTCTCTTATTGCAGTATGCGGACAGCCTCCCGTTTCAACCCCTATTATCCTTTCCTTTGGAAGAACGGAGTTTTTTGTAAGGAACTCGGCATCCTCTTTTGTATAAATATCGTTTGTAACAACACAAATACTATAATCGTTTGACATTTTTCGTGTCAGCGCTTCAATTAATGCAGTCTTACCTGAGCCCACCGGCCCTGCAACACCAATTCTTGCGTAAATCTTTTCGTTGCTCATTATGTTGATTCTCCTTTAGGAAATATATAATCGGGAATAAAGCCTTTCATGCTGCATAGATGCTATGTCCAGACCCGGTGTACTCCTGCAAAGATCGTCTTCTGTTAAAGTACCAATCTTTGAAAGAAGCTCCGTAAATAAGGCATGCAAACCTGAAAGAATAATCTGACCATCACTCTGGCTCAATGGAACGGTTTTAACACAGTTAGTCACCATTGATGCAGACTGGGCGAATAAATAGGCGGCCATTGCAGCTTCTTTCTCAATTCCGCAGCCTGCACAAAAAACAGCATAGGCAATTGCATGTGAAACGCGCTTGCCAACTCTTTCGATGTATCGAGCCATTATATCGCCAGGCTTTTTTACCTTTATCGAAGTACTTGCAAAACGAGTGCCAAGTTTTAATGCCGCATTGCGAAGCTCAACAGGAGACTTACTTGTAAAAAGCAGGTCTTCAAGAAAGGAAATATAATCAAGGTCCTCATCTTTTGCAGCATCATAGGCAAGGGCCAGAGGGAGCAGTTCAGTATAAAGAAATGATGTTCTCAAATTCTGCTCAATATACAGCCTTGCACTATTTGCATCCTTCACTTTTCCCTGCTGAATATAGGTTTCAAGCCCGAGCGAATGGGTATAACTGCCTATGGGAAAGCCTGCATCATTTACCTGTAAAAGAATAAAAAGCTCATCCAAGTCCACAGGTCTTTCCTCTAATGCGAATGACCGCTGACAGAGGAGAGCCTTTTATGCGGTAAGAGCCGTGCCTCTACTTTTTCAGGGCTAAGGCCCAGCTCTGTTATCAAAACTATCATAGGCTTTTCATAGGGTGTTAAAAACTCATCCTCACTTTCTCCATAGTAAAGAGGCGCATGGCGGTTCCCTGCCTCATAACAGAGCCTTGCAAGTTCAATTTTATCTTTGGCAAAAATCCGTATACAAGAGCAGGGAATAATATCCACCACAATGATGCAGCTCCCGTCATCGAAAAGGACATCATCCCGGGTAAGACCCCTATGGGAAGTTTCATGATCAAGGCGAATGCCAAGCTCTTTCCCGTTACGGGTCATTTTGCGGTCAATTCTCTTAGTCGCATTAAACCACTCGATGTCCAAGGTGTCGGTGATGCGGCCGGCATAGGCCGCATCACCGGCTTTTCCAAGTACCTTCTCTGCGATCATCTTACCACATTCCTCGGAGCATAAGGAAACCGGGAACCCAGGCGGTTATAATCCCCTCAAAGACTAATAGGGAGGGCACGAATTTACCAAGGTCCTTTTTAGCCACCGTTTCGATCCATCCTGTAAGCCAGAGTATTCCCCATAAGACCCAGATTATGGCCATTTTCCAATCACCCGAATTATAATCGATGATTGCGCAGGGAATTGTATTGATTGCAACAAATAAGCTGAACCACCCGAAAATCCTTGCATCAAGTCCTGCAGTTCTAACTGCCGCATTAATCAGGTAAGTAAAGCCGAAAAGAAGGCCCGCTGCTGCCGCATAGTATTCCCCCTGAATTATTGCAATGACATTAACCGTAACAGAGAGACCTCCGACTATCCAGTTCATCACCGACGTAGATTTATCATCAATACCTGAAAACCGGCAGATCCCGTTATTTATAAGCACTATTCCAACATAAAGCAGTACAAGTCCAAGCATTGGTTCCTCCTAAAATAAATTGTAAAGCTGGGCGAGAGGCAGAACTTCGGCAGGCTTGCTGCTCAACTTCTGTCCGTCAACTGTAACCGCATAAGTTTCAGAATCAACTTTGATCTTTGGGGCTGAATCATTATGCTTCATATCACTCTTTGAAATATTGCGGCAACCTTTAACAGGAAGGACAGTTTTTTCAAGGCCCAGTTTTTTTGCAAGCCCTGAGTCATGTGCGACCTTTGATACAAAAGTAATGCAGGTCTTAAAAACTGCCTTGCCTGCCGCTCCAAACATGTGGCGATAAAACACAGGCTGCGGTGTAGGTATAGAAGCACCGGGGTCTCCCATTCGCGCTGCCGTTATCATACCGCATTTTATGATAAGCTCAGGTTTCACCCCAAAGAATGCAGGATTCCAAAGAACAAGGTCTGCAAACTTTCCCTTTTCAACAGAGCCAAGATAATCAGAAATACCGTGGGTGATTGCAGGGTTAATTGTATACTTTGCAACATAGCGCTTAACACGGAAGTTATCATTTTCCTTGGAATCTTCAGGCAGGGGGCCCCTTTCCTTTTTCATCTTATCTGCAGTCTGCCATGTTCGGGTAATCACTTCGTTAACGCGTCCCATGGCCTGGGAATCTGAACTCATCATGGAAAAGACACCCATATCATGCAGTACGTCTTCGGCTTCCATTGTTTCGGGTCTAATCCTCGAATCTGCAAAGGCAACATCTTCCTGAATGCTCTTATCAAGGTGGTGACATACCATAAGCATATCAAGATGCTCTTCCAAGGTATTTACAGTATAGGGCATGGTCGGATTAGTCGAAGATGGAAGAACATTCTGTTCCCCTGCAATCTTGATGATATCCGGAGCATGGCCTCCTCCTGCACCTTCAGTGTGATAGGTATGGATTGTGCGGCCTGCAATAGCGGCAATGGTGTCTTCAACACAGCCTGCCTCGTTTAAGGTGTCTGTATGAATGGCAACCTGAATATCGTATTTGTCGGCAACCTTAAGAGCACTGTCTATGGTTGCAGGTGTGCTTCCCCAATCCTCATGTAATTTAAGGCCTATTGCACCTGCTTCGATCTGCTCTGCCAGAGGCTCACTTGCGGCACTATTACCCTTACCCATAAAACCGAGGTTAATCGGATACTCCTCTGCTGCCTTGAGCATTAGCTCCATATTCCTTGGGCCCGGGGTACAGGTTGTAGCATTCGTACCATCGGCAGGGCCTGTGCCGCCGCCAATCATTGTGGTGATACCTGAGAAAAGGGCATAGTCAATTTGCTGCGGACAAATAAAGTGGATATGCGTATCTATGCCGCCCGCAGTTACAATCATCTTCTCCCCTGCGACAACTTCAGTTGAAGCACCGACTACCATACCGGGTGTAACACCGTCCATGATATCGGGGTTTCCCGCCTTGCCTATACCTGCAATCTTGCCGTCCTTTATGCCTATATCTGCCTTATAAATCCCTGAATAGTCGATAATCACGGCATTTGTGATAACAAGGTCCAAATCGCCGGAAGCGCTTGTGGTATTGGATGACTGGCCCATACCATCCCTAATGGTTTTACCGCCTCCGAATTTTATCTCGTCTCCGTAAACAGTAAAATCCTTTTCGATTTCAATAAATAGCTCAGTGTCTGCAAGCCGTACTTTATCGCCTTTGGTGGGGCCGTACATTGCCGCATACTTTTTTCCGTCAATAATATGGCTCATTTCCCGGCCTCCTTATCGATAAAGCCTTTTTCCACGGCCCTGTCTAAGGCCCCTTTCAAACTCTCGGCAGAGACTTCGCCGTTAGTAAGGCTGTTAAAACCGTATACATGCTTCCTTCCGCCAACTTCAACAAGATTTACTGTCTTTGTCTCGCCCGGCTCAAATCGAACCGAAGTGCCTGATGGGATATCAAGATGCATGCCGAATGCCGACTTCCTGTCAAAGGACAGGAGTTTATTTACCTCGAAAAAATGAAAGTGAGAGCCTACCTGAATCGGCCTGTCTCCCTTATTGCTAACCTTTATCTCAAGGCACTTTCGGCCCTTATTTAATTCAATTGTTTTGTTACAAGAAATAATTTCACCCGGAATCATTTTCGTTCCTCCTACTTTGAAACTATCGGGTCATGTACGGTAACAAGCTTTGTACCGTCCTTAAAAGTTGCTTCTATTTGAATCTCGTGAATCATGGCAGGCACGCCTTCCATTACATCGTCAGAGGTGAGGATTTTACGCCCAAGTTCCATGAGTTCAGTTACAATCTTACCGTCACGAGCATATTCCATGAGCTCAGAGCTGATAAGGGCTATGGCTTCTGTATAGTTAAGCTTTAGTCCCCTCCCCCTACGCTTCCTGGCTAGTTCTCCTGCAGTGTGCAGCATCAATTTTTCCATTTCCTTTGGTGTCAGTTTCATAATTTACTCCTCTAAAATAAATATACAAAAAAAGGGCGGCACTTTGTCAAGGGTTTACACTGATATTCTTTCAAGGCTATACTACTCTTGCGTTAAGCAGATTCCTTTGGGGGTGCACCGGTTTCGACTGGTGCGAACCGGGGTATAGGTTGCAGATGGAGCGCTCGCCTCCTAAAACGGGCAAAAAATTTAACTGCCAATAACGACAGTTACAACTACGCCTTAGCTGCATAGTTGCGTGGAACCTTTCCGCCGCTCTGAGGGAAGTCTTCCGCGTCGCAATCAGGGCTGGTCTTGCCGCTGCTTCCGGAAGCGGCAGGATAAGAAAAACCGGAATAAGAATGGGTCGCGCGCCGTTTAGCCAAACCCGTTACGAAAAACCAATAAACGGCTAAATCTGTAGAAGCCTGTATTTCGCGCATCAGGACGCGGGTTCGATTCCCGCCACCTCCATGGCTTAAATGCTAAAAGTTCCCGAGGAGGCTTTCATGATCCAATTTACGCCCAAGAAGGCAGGTAAATTATTTAACCCGAAAGTTATTACTTTAATGGTTATAATAATTGCCGTTCTTATTCTTCTGGGGACAAGTATCTACATAGTAGATCAGGCTGAAGAGGCGGTTATTACCCGTTTCGGAAGGTATCAAAGAACCACAGGGCCGGGTTTACAGTTCAAACTGCCCTTGAATATTGACAGGGCCTATATAGTAAGAACCAGGGAAGTACAAACCGAACAATTCGGCTTTCGCACTGTTGCCCAGGGCCTTTCCCCGAGATTTGCAGGTGATACAGCAATGTCAACCATGCTCACAGGTGATCTAAACATAATCGAAGTTGGATGGATTATTCAGTATCGTATAACTGATCCTGTCGCATGGACCTTCAATGTGATGGAAAGAAGGGAAACCATAAGGGATGTATCGCAGTCTGTAATCAATATGCTTGTCGGAGATCGCACGATCATGGATATAATGGGTAATGAAAGAAATGCAATTCAGGCAGCAGGTGTTGAATACATGAATGAAACTTTCAGGAGCTTTGGTCTTGGAATAAATGTAATTGCAGTTCAGCTACAAAACACAGACCCGCCCGGAACCGTTCAGTCTGCATTTGATGATGTGAACAGGGCAATTCAGGACATGAACAGATTCATTAACGAAGGTATGCATGCCTATAACGAATCAATACCACGCGCAAGGGGGGAAGCCGACAGACTGCTTCAGGTTGCCGAAGGTTATGCAACAGAAAGGGTTAATCGCGCCCATGGTGAAATTGCCCGTTTTAATGCCGTTTTTGAAGAGTATCGCCTTGCACCTGAAGTTACAAGGCAGAGGCTTTATATGGAAATGGTTGAAGATGTTTTTTCAGGTGATAATAGAGCTACATTGATAGATCGCAGGTTCAGTAACTTCCTGCCCTTTTGGGATTTAGGCGGCGCACAGGGAGGCCGTTAATGAAAAAAAATAAAACCTTAACAACCATCATTGTTTTAATTGTTCTTACGATTGCAGTCTTTGTAATGGGCCCCTTATATGTAATTAACGAGGGGGAGCAGGCAGTAGTAGTCCAGTTCGGAAGAATTGTTAATGTTGTAACAAATGCAGGGCTTCATATAAAGGTACCCTTCATAGATGAAGTTGTAAGATATCCGAAAAGGATAATGGCATGGAACGGAGAGCAGAGAGGAATTCCAACCCTTGAAAGGCAGTATATCATTGTTGATGTTACTGCAAGGTGGAGGATTGCAAACCCGCAGGTTTTCTATGAATCAATTGGTACGATTAACAGGGCCTATGATATACTTGGAGAAATTATAAACTCCGAAGTCAGAACCGTTGTTGCGGAAAATTACTTCCATGAATCTGTACGCGATTCAAACATAATTCTTGAAAGGGAGTATGTCGAGGATCTGGGCCTTGTTGATATTGATGTGGAGCAGATTACCGCTTCCATTGGCAGTGATGTCCCGCTTGAGCCAGTATCCAGAGGCCGAAGGCAACTGTCATCAGAAATCCTTACACGCTCAAGGCGCATGGTTCCCGAGTACGGCATCGAATTAATCGACGTTGTAACAAGGCAGATCCGTTATAGCGATGAGCTTACAGAGAGTGTTTATGCAAGGATGATAAGGGAGAGGAATCAGATAGCTCAGGCAATAAGATCAGAGGGAGAGGGCCGAAGGGCAAATATCCTTGGGCAGATGGAAAGGGATAGGATGACAATAATGTCCACAGCCGAAAGGGAGGCCCAGTCTATAATGGCAGCAGCAGATGCAGAGGCTGCAAGGATCTATGCCACAGCCTATAGCAGGGACAGGTCCTTCTTTGAGTTCTGGCGCGCAATAGAATCTTATCGCCTGACAATGCCGGGATTCGACTTGGCTCTTTCCACAGACCCTGACTATTTCAGATTCCTATATTCGGCTCAAGGGAATAGATAATATTTAAGAGTGATTTAAAGCTTCCTTTCCAGCCATAGATTAATTAAATGGCGGGAAAGAGAGGCGCTACCCGGGAGATTCGGCAGGGCATCCCTTGAAAACCACCGGGCATCTGCAATTTCAACTCCGTCAGGTTTTAGCTCTCCGCCCTTATAACGGGCAGTAAAGCCAAGCATCAGAGAGCAGGGGAAGGGCCAGGGCTGTGAGCGTATATAATGTATGTCTCCAACATCCACATTGACTTCTTCCTTAACTTCCCTAATAACAGTGTCTTCAAGACTTTCACCCGGCTCGTTAAAGCCTGCAATAAGACTGTAAGTCTTTGGCACAAACCCGGTACCCTGTGCAAGCAGGGCCTCGTCTTTATCATTTCTTACAATGATAGTAACCGCGGGGGCAATTCTTGGAAACTCAAGACGCCCGCAACTAGGACACTTACGGGCAATATCTTCCTCCCGTGCATCCTCGTTCGCTGTGCCGCAGCTCCCACAGAAGCGTGAATCCTGCCTCCAAATACTTATGTGATGAGCACGCAAAATACGCCCGGGCAAGCCCCTCCCTTCGATAATACCGCCCCCCGAAAGAATCGGCAATGTCTGACGCAGGGGGATTGCCTTCCACGCGGAAGGCAATCCCCCTTCCCCCAGAGTGATTGCCTTAATACCGGGCCCCCCGTCCAAAGCGGGGATCGTAAAAACGTCTATCACATTCAAAGTCTTTAGGGCCTCGTCCATTAAGGCAGGCGAGAGTCCCTCCCGGATTAGATTGTCGGGGGTGTCTTCCCTTACAATAAGATTATTATCATAAAATATATAACTCAACTTTCAAACATTCCTTTTACAATAATTTTTTTATCCCTCATCATTATTTTCCCCTTTGCTATAACAGTGTCAATATTAAGATCGGCATCCAAGAGCACAAGGTCTGCATCAGAAGAGGGACTTAAACTGCCCTTTCGGGGGAAAAGCTCCAAGGCTTTTGCAACATTACTCGTAATAAAGGTAAGAGCTCTTTCTATCGGCACATTATGGTTAACAATCATCTCCCTAACCGCATTGTATAGACTCGTCATCTTACCCACGCCCATCCCGATAATATTTTCCTGCTTTTCATCCCAGACAGGCAGACTGCCGTTTGAATCTGAACTTATGGTTAGAAGTTTCTCATCTGACTCTTTCATCACTTCGACGAACATTGCAGGCAGGTTCTTTCCTGAAGTAAAATCAGCATAACCGCCCATACGCGTAAACTCGGCAGCCTGTTTCGGATGCCTGCTCATATGGGTCGGGCGAAAATGCTTAATGGGAATGTCTGTGCTTTTTACAATGTCCATTATGGGCAGTACTCCCTCAGGTGCAGGTCCGATATGTATATGTAATAGGCCCGGCTTACCGCTGACAAGACCTGCCCTCCTGACTTCCGAGACAAGCCAAATAAGCTCTTCCCGTGTTGGATGGGAGCCCCTATGGTCGGAATATGCAAGCTTGCATCCGATTACTTCACTTATAAAAACAATATCCTTACTCACAGAGCCTGTAAGGGTAATCGGAGGATACTGATAGGCGCTTGTAAAGCAATAAGCTGTAATTCCTTCGTTATTAAGGGCCTTTGTCTTTGCGACAAGGGATTCCACATTGCGAGTAATGCTGTCAGTACCAAGAAGGCCGACAAGGGTGGTCACACCTGCTTCAATTGCATCGCTAAGTAGGAGTTCAGGTGTCCTTGAGTGAAGACCGCCCTCCCCTCCGCCGCCTGTCACATGGACATGCTGATCGATAAAACCGGGAACGAGGTACTTACCCTTAGCATCAATTACTTCTATTCCGCTCAGGTCAAGAGTCAGACTATCATCAATTTTAATAATTCTATCAAAAGACAATAGGACATCTTTTTTCCCGAGAGGCTCAGGCGCATAAATATCTGCGTTTTTTATCAGTATGAACAAATTTACCCCCTTTATTTTTTACTCTATTCCTAATATTATCATATTAACAGGTATATTATAATGGGGGATAATATGGGCATTGCAGGAGTATCTTTCACAGGCAGTTATCTTGAATATCTGCCGGCAAATAAAATAATGAAATATATCGGGAATGCACCAAAGGGCGGAACGAAGTTTAAGGGCTACCCTCAGCAGCACCCGACTGATAAAAATAAGCTAATTCTTGTAAACGATCCCCTTGGCGAGAGTCCCGCTGTTTTGGAATTTAAACTTGATGATGTCATTTACGTTGAAGATGCCCCAAAGGCGGTTACCGAGAAGGGCGAGGGAATACCCCTAGTTATTCTTTGGATACGCCGAGGTGCAAGGGGCATGCTCCTTGAACCCTTTGAAGTGAACGATTCCCTTGACTTTATCGAAGTAAGGAAGGAACTAAGAGAACGCTTTGAGAAATGAGGGAGCGCCTAAGTTTTTCTCTTCCCGAGAAGACGGAAAAATCCTCTGCTCTCTTTGCCCGCATAATTGCCTCCTCCCCCCCGGAGGAGCAGGCAAATGCCTTGTCAGATTTAATGCAAGCGGCGCAGCCGACAGCGCTGCTGACGGCGCTGCTGACGGCAGGGCCGACGACAGGGCCGACGACAGGGCCGATATCCCCTTCTACGGATTTATCACGGGCCTTGCAGTAGACCCCATCGAAAAAAAACCTCTTTATCACTTTAGACCCGGGACGAGCATACTTTCTTTAGGATTTACAGGATGTAACCTTTACTGCCCGTTTTGCCAGAATAGGCATATCTCAAGGAACACTAATACTCAGGGTAAGTACTACTCCCCCGCCGAACTTATTGAGGCCGCCCAAAAAATGCCGGGGGCGCCTGCCATTGCATATACCTACTCAGAGCCCCTTGTTCATATCGAGTTCCTGTTGGATTGCATGAAAGAAGCTCGCAATGCGGGCGTCGCAAATATCCTTGTAAGTAACGGCTGTATAAATAATGCCCCTGCAAGGGAAATATTAAAATATACAGATGCCGCGAATATCGATTTAAAATGCTTTAATAATGATACTTATAAAAATGTGCTTGGAGGAGACTTAAATACCGTATGCGATTTTATTTCTGCCGCGCTTGAAGAGGGAGTGCATCTTGAAATTACGACCCTGATAGTCCCCGGCCTCAATGACAGCAAGACGGAACTGGACATGTGCAGGGATTTCATTGCCGACTTGCATAAGGGAAAAAACCGGGCGGAAGTTGCAATTCCCTGGCATCTATCCGCCTGTCATCCGAACAGTGAATGGAATAGGCCTGCAACAGAGGCTGCTTTCATAAAAGGCATTGCAGCAAGGGCGAATGAAAAACTTCCATACGTTTATACAGGTAATATTATAAGTGATAATAAAACTCTCTGCCAAAATTGCCGTGCTTGCCTGATAAGCCGGAGGGGATTTTATGCAGATATATCGGGGCTCTTACTCGAGAAGGAAACAGGAAAGTATATCTGCGCATCTTGCGGAAAGAAGGTGCCTGTTTGGAATTAAGTGAAAAAATGGAAAAATTACCGGGCAGAATATTCGAGACAATTCCCGGCTTTGAAGATCATTTAAAGAAAGAACTTAGTGAGGGCTTCGAGAGCTTTGGTCCCCTATTTTATTCGGAAACAAAGGAAAAAGTTTTTTGGCACAGGAATACATGGCTCAGCCCTGTTAAAATCGAGTTTGATTCTATAAATGAGGCTGCAAGGGCCCTGCGCAGTCTTGGGCGAAATTGGCATCCCAATCTTTTTACCCAATATAGGCGAGGAAGCCTAATCGAGTCAAAACTCCCCGTTCTTCGAATAAAGAAACACAGCTTCCCTCGTATAGTTCCCGATGTACCAATGGGAGCCTATACCCTTCTCGATGCAAATACCCTTCTAGCATCTGCAAACTGCTCAAGTCCCTTCCCCGGGGGGATAATAGACTTTGAAGAGGATAAGGAGGGACCGCCAAGCCGTGCATACCTGAAACTTTGGGAGGCCCTTACCATCGCCCGTAAGTGGCCTTTGCCGGGAGAAAGATGCCTTGATGCAGGTTGCAGCCCCGGGGGTTGGAGCTGGGTGCTCTCGAACCTTGGAGCCGAGGTCATCGCTGTCGACCGTGCCCCCCTCGAGCCGAAAATTGCAGCAATGAGGGGCGTAAATTTTCTAAAGCACGATGCCTTTACTCTTAGTCCCAATGAAATAGGCAGAATCGACTGGCTCTTCTGCGATGTTGTCTGTTATCCCCCAAGACTCCTAAAATGGATAGAAAAATGGCTCGAATCAGGGCTTTGCAGTAACTTCATCTGCTCGATTAAGATGCAGGGCGGTGTGGATGACAGCAATATACGAGAAGCAGACTTTGATACACCTAAGCTTTTCGCAGAAATCCCCGGTTCTACAGTACTCCACCTCCATCATAATAAGCACGAGCTCTGCTGGATTAAAGTTTCTTAATTGGATATGATGATATAAGACTTAATGAGAGACTTTACAAAGGGAAAAATCGGGAAAGAGCTGCTATTGTTCTCCGTCCCCATGCTTATAGGCAATATTTTTCAACAATTTTACAGCGTAGCTGACATGATAATAGTGGGGCGTTTTGTCGGAGGCCAAGCATTGGCAGCAGTCGGCATCTCCATGACCATGACAATGTTTGTCCTTTCTACCCTATTTGGTCTATCCACAGGAGCTTCGGTAGTAATTTCACAGTTTTACGGAGCAAAGCAATACGACAGATTAAAACGCACAATGTCTGTCAGTATTACAACAATGCTTGGCATGTCAGTCATACTAACAATCCTTGGCGTATCCCTTGCACCGACTCTTCTGCGTCTTCTAAATACAAACGAAGATATTTTAAGTGATGCGATACTTTATATGCGCATATTGATGTCAGGCATAGTTTTCCCGATTTTTTACAATATATATGTCGCATACATGCGTGCCTTGGGTGACTCACGCCGCCCCCTATACTTCCTTATCTTTTCTACGTTCTTAAATCTGGGACTAAACCTGTTTTTTGTGGTTGTCCTTGGCATGGGGGTAGCAGGGGTTGCCATAGCCACAATCATTGCCCAGTCCATTGTAGCACTTCTATGTTTCCTGTATGCCGATAGAAAAATACCCCTATTAAAGGTTAGGAAACTGATATTTGACATAGAACTCTTTAAGCTCATCCTAAAGTACGGGATTCCCCCTGCAATACAGCTCTCCCTTGTCTCATTCGCCCAGTTAAGCATTACCCGCCTAATCAACTCCTTTGGATCCCTTGCCATGGCAGGAATTACCGCAGCGTCAAGAATCGATCAATTTGCAATGATGCCCGCAGCAAACCTTAGCATGGCCCTGTCGACCTTTGTCGGGCAAAACATGGGTGCAGGACATGAAGACAGGGCAAAGAAAAGCCTTCACATTGCAATGTTATATATGGTGCTTATCTCGGTTTTCATGACCGGAGTTCTTATGGTATTCCGTGGTCCGCTAATGTCACTCTTTTTGAATACAGGTGATCCGGGTACCCCTGAAATCCTGCGCATAGGCAGTGAATACCTGAATATTATGGTCTCATTTTATTTCCTGTTCGCAATCCTTTTTGCCTTCAACGGCTTTTTTAGAGGCACAGGTGATGCGGTAATTGCGATGGTATTCCCTGTAGTCAGCCTGACCATCCGTGCATCTTCTGCCTACGGTCTTGTTGGTTTCTTTGGCATGGGTCCTGAAGCCCTCGCCTGGTCAATTCCCATCGGATGGGGCTTTAGCAGCTTTGCCAGTTGGGTGTATTATAAGAAGAGGCTTTGGGTAGGAAAGGTGGCTACGGTAAAGTTTAATTCAGAATAAAAGAAAAATGATAAAAAAAGGAGTAAAAAATGAAAACTGTATCAAAATCGGCAAAACGTTCCTTCAGTACCGAGTTGAGTATCATTTTCCTCGTCGGGATGCTTATTCTTACCGTGACTATATCAACTATATTTGTACTGCAGATGCGCTCTCTTGCTACGGGCCAAATCGAGGCAGAAATTAAAGATCAGGTCTCAGCCATTCGTGATAACCTTGAACTTACTTTTAAAATTCATGAGGAAGCCCTGTTTGCTTCCGCGGCAGGTGTTTCCCTCCTATACGAACAGACAGGCGAAACTTTTCTGAGCGCCCGAGCAATACCTCAGGATGATCTGCGCAGATTTCTCTCTCGAATTAGGGAAGGCTTGCCTGATGTAGCCCAGATGCATGTTGCGAACAATATCCCCTCCTTCCTGGAAGGCGGTTATTTTGTGATAAGCCCTGTATGGGACTTTGGAAACGATTTCGATCAATTAACAAGACCCTGGTATACCGGTGCAAAGTCAAGACCGGGTGAAGTAAATTATTCCGATCCCTATATGCTTATGGCCCTTGGTGTAATGGCTACATCTCTTTCAACCGTGCTTTACGATAATTACCAAAATGATCTTGGGACCATCGACCTGGACATCGCTGTCGATTCTCTAACAGGTATAGTTGCCGAATTTTCTGAAGCCTCAGGCCTTAATGCATGGCTCCTAAACAGCTCAGGTCTTTATATTAGCCATGATAATACTGAAGCGGTAATGAATGTTAATTTTTTTGAAGACCAAAACCTTATCCAATACAGGAATCATATTTTAAACAGCGATGACTTTTTTACAATGGACAATGTTCGGATCATAAGTTCAGCCAGGATCCCGGGAGCAAATTGGGTAGTTGTCTCAGTCATTGAAAGATCAGTGGTGTTTGCCGAGGTTAATCGCACAATTTTATTAACAGTGCTTCTGGCAGCAGGTATTATTATAGTACTCGTAGTCCTGCTTGCATTTATTGTCCGACGCTCTACAAAACCAATTGTTACAATTGTGCAGGCCTTAAAGGATATTTCAGAGGGAGAGGGTGATCTTACTCGCAGAATTAATGTAAGCACCAAAAATGAGATAGCAGACCTTGCCCATTATTTTAACCAAACCCTTGAAAAGATAAAACTCCTTATTATAAGTATAAAACAGCAGTCGACAAACTTATCAGAAATTGGTACAGAGCTGGCAAGCAATATGACTGAAACCGCCTCTGCAATAAACGAGATAACAGCAAATGTGCAGAGTATAAAGAGCAGGGTGATAAACCAAAGTGCAAGTGTCACAGAGACAAATGCCACAATGGAGCAGATCACAAATAATATAAATATGTTAAACGGTCATGTTGAAAAACAAAGCTCCAATATTACTCAAGCCTCTTCTGCCATTGAAGAAATGGTCGCAAATATCCAGTCTGTTAATCAGACCCTTGCAAAAAATGCTTCCAATGTAAAGGAGCTGATGAGCGCATCGGATGTGGGCCGCACTGACATGATTGAGGTTGCTACCGACATTCAGGAGATCGCCCGTGAGTCCGAAGGTCTTTTGGAAATAAACTCTGTAATGCAGAGTATTGCAAGTCAGACAAACCTTCTTTCAATGAATGCCGCCATTGAAGCAGCCCATGCAGGCGAATCAGGAAAGGGCTTTGCAGTCGTTGCCGATGAAATTCGCAAGCTCGCAGAGAGCTCCAGCATACAGTCCAAGACCATAAGTACTGTGCTAAAAAAGATTAAAAGTTCTATTGATAAAATAACAGTCTCAACAGATCATGTTATGAGCAGATTTGAATCGATTGATTCATGCGTAAAAACCGTTGCAGATCAGGAAGAGAATATCCGCAACGCAATGGAGGAGCAAGGAACCGGAAGCAAGCAGATACTTGAAGGTGTCGGCAATGTGAACGAAATTACAAGGCATGTGAAAAGCGGATCGGAAGAGATGCTCGAAGGCTCAAAGGAAGTTATCAAAGAGGGAAATAATCTTGAAAAGATTACCCAGGAGATAACAGGGGGCATGAACGAGATGGCTGTCGGTGCAGACGAGATAAATGAGGCAGTAACCAAGGTTAACGAGCTTAGCAGCAAGACCCGGGAAAATATTGGCCTCTTGGTAGCGGAGGTTTCAAAGTTTAAGGTGGAGTAACGGGAGGGGGTGACAGGCACCCCCCTCTTTGATTACTTAGGGTCCTACAGCAACAATCTTTAGATCATCCCCGTCTTCTACTAGCTCGAAATTATCGAGTTCATCTCCGTCACTGTCAACCAAGACAAAGAAATTGCTGAATCCTTTTCCATTCGTAACGGCAATTTCACCCTCCGGTGGTGTAGCAAAGTCTAGCAAGTATTTCTTATTACTTGGCTCAGGCTTAAAATTAAAATCAGGAGTACCTGCGGTCGTAATAGAAATATAATTATTAGCATTCACAAAAGTTATTCTGCCCTCCAGGGTGGGGTTTGAGCCAAAAGCAATATAACTATCCAGTTTAGTATTTGCAATCGCCACTCCCCCTGCCGCCGCTGAAACTGTACCTGAGTACATGGCAACATATCTTTCATTCTCAACTGCTACAGGACCTGTCGTTGTAACTGTGCCTTCGATTTGTACCCACCCACTTCCATCAGTATTCAAGACTGCCACAACATCTACTGCGGAGATAATACCTACCGGCCCAATATTAATTCTACCACCGTCACCAATATTTTTTACAGGTATACCGCTTCCTGAAGAAACCTGACCATTTATGGCTATAGCAGCGGAATTACTGCCATCGTTTTGAACTGCCACTCCAGTAGTCGCAGTAACTATTGTATCGTCGATTGAAATATGACCTGCGCCAAAATTATGAACTGCTACACCATTTGTTGCTGTTATTGTGCTTTCAGTTAAAGCAACCCATCCGGACGCATAATTCTGAATAACCATTACAGCGTTTCCTAGGTTACCTGTATTCGCGATATCTGCATAACTCAATAGCTCAATTTCATTTAAAACAAGTATTGTTCCTTTTAAAGACTCAGTATTTGCTGATGTAATACTGCCGCGAAGAATTATAGTGCCCCAAGTAATACTATCAGAAACTCCGGGATCATTATTAAAGCTTATTGAAGCAGTGCCAATGTCAAGGATTTTTCCGTCTTCTGCTAACTGAATATTAGGATATTGAGCATTATTTGCATGTATTCTAATCGCATCAATAATATCTTGAATTGGCTGATTAGCTTCTCCAATAATCACACCTTCCAATGTGGCAGTAAACTCATTGTCGCTACCTGTTATAATGTAAGTCTCGCCATGACCCTCGGGCCTTCTGTCGTACTGACGACTGCCGCCGCCCGTACCCGTACTTACTCCCGGGCGCGTGAAGCTCACCTGGATTCCATCGGAAAGAGGGATGCTGTGAATGTTTACATAATTACCTGATAGACTTCCGTAAAATTCTTGGCCTCCCCCTGAAGGAAAAAAGGTTAGATACATTCCGATAACCCGAATAGTACCGCGTAAAATCACATCCGGCGGATTAACATCGGTAAAGAGTATCTCAAAGCTATCTCCTGTTTCAGGAGTCATTACCGTAGAGCGGCTAATAGTTCTATTGGTTCTGAAAATTATTTCACTGGGCCTCCCGTCAATTCTCCCGCGAATAACAAGAGGCTCATAGCGCTCACTGTCATCACTATCGCAAGAAATGAAAGCCATGCTTAATGCCAATAAGATTACTGACATTACCAAAACAATTTTACCTTTCTTCACAGAAATCTCCTTCGCGGTTTTTACCACTATAAAATTATACAATGGATTTAATAATTGTCAACGATATAGTAAATTCTTTTAATCCGCTCCGCTTAAAACAGTAAATTGTCGCTGAAGGATATTACCGCTTCCATCTACCAGAGTTAAATTGCGAAGACCGGGGCCGGCTCTTGCTTCCATCTCATGGAAGTTTTGTGTGAAACCAAGATAGTCTTCATCTAAATGCCAGTAAATAATTTCTCCTACATTTCTATGCGCAGCAGAAAAAACTATCCTGCCTTCCCTTCCGTCAAGCTCCCTTGGTATAAAAACCTCTGCACCCGGCTCGGGATTAAAGAGGGCAAGTACAGCTCCGGGATTAATATCAAAGGTTCTTTCAAGAGGAGGCAGAGGTTTATAGTCAAGATTATGTCGGCGATAATACCACTCCTCCGCAGGGGGAAGGACGAACCATTTCTGCTCAACTGCAATTGCACTGCTCCCGGGCCCTAAAGTAATCCTAAAGTCAAGACCCTCGTTAAGAATTATGGTTTGACAGTAGGGACAAGCCCTGTGAGCAGGAGCATTTCTTGGAATATCAAAAACCCTGATCCTCTCGCAATGGAGCCCTGCAGGAAAGCCGGACGCAGCGCAGGTCTCAACCTGCCTTAACTCTGCAGTCGGCTGAAGGAACCAGGTCGGCCCCGATGAACTTCCCCACCCCACCGCATCCAGACTTGAAAAAATCTCAAAGAGCACAGGAGCCGCCGTAACCGTACTCCTTAATTCAGGTCTTCCCGCACCCGAGGCATTTCCTATCCAGACACCGACTGTCCAATTTGGCGTAACGCCAATGGCCCAGGCATCACGAAAACCGAAGCTCGTCCCCGTCTTCCAGGCAATGCGCCTTGCACTTGCATACTCCTGCCAGATTGCCTCATCGCCCGGACGAACTCCAAGGAGGAGGGCGTTAAGGGTGAGCCATGCGGCACCCGGAGAAATCAGGCCCTCCATTTCCATACTCGCCGCCCTTCCAAGGCCCGCGTAAAGGTCCGTTATTTCCCTAAGGGTTACTTCTGCTCCGCCCAAAACTAAGGGAAGGCCGTAATCATTCCCATGCCGAAACAGGGTTGTCAGCCCGAGGGAGCGCAGGTAGCGGGCGAAACGATCAACACCGTAGACTCTTAACATTCTTGCCGCAGGAACATTGAGTGAACGAGCCAGGGCCTCATCTGCAGGCACCACTCCAAGATAGGTTCTCGTCATATTCTGCGGGCTGAAACTTCCAACACGTGTAGGAATATCCGAAACAAGCGATGATGGAAGAATGTCTCCCGAATCAAGCATTGCAGCATACAGAAAGGGTTTCAATAAACTTCCTGAGCTTCGCCAAGAATTGATAATGTCTACTGCGCCGCCATGGGGAGTATCTGTATTACCGACATAAGCTGCAACTTCCCCTGTTTGAGTATTTATGATAATAGCAGCCCCATTCATTATTCCGTTATTCGCAAAGCGATTCGATGCTCTTTCAAGGATTGCTATAGTTCTCTCTTGTATGTCCCTGTCTATAGTTGTGTGAAAACTTGGAATACCGGTATTATCTGCTTCAAAAATAAGAGTATCAAGAAGATGTGGAGCAAGACGGGGCAATGGAAGAGGCTGATTTGGAAGAGGCTCTGCAAGGGAGAGAAAGAAGGTTTCTTCATCGAAGCGGCCCCTTGCATAGAGCCTGTGCAGAAGGGCATCGCGCCTATTACCGAGGGCCGCACGATTGCGCCCCGGATGAATAAGGCCCGGGCTGTTTGGAAGCACGGCAAGGGTTGCAGCCTCCGCCCAGGAGAGATCGGATGAACTCCTGCCGAACCATCTCCATGCGGCGGCTTCTAATCCTACGACATTAGCACCGAAGGGAGCATTGGCCGCATAAAGTGAAAGGATACTGTCTTTGGATTTGCCAATTTCTAAACGCAGGGCAAGCACTGCTTCCACAGCCTTCTCCAAGGCGGTGCGCTTACGGCTGCCCCTTGAAAGGCGAATTGTCTGCATCGTAATAGTCGATGCGCCTGAGACCACCCTCCCCCTTTGAACATTCTGCACAAGAGCCCTTACTGCCGCTATCGGATCAACTCCGGGATGCCGCCTAAACCTGCGATCCTCTGCTTCGATTAGGGAAATGACAAACTTTTCGTTTAACTCACCCGATTCAGGGAAGCGCCACTGTCCATCGGAAGCAACTCTGGCCCCTAGGAGCCTCCCCTCCCTGTCGTAAAGAACCGGAGAGTATGAATGCTCAAAAAGAGCCTCGGGCAGGGACAGTGCAAAGATAAGAAGCAGTACTCCAAAGGCTGAAGCATAAAGCAGGGAACGGTTTTTCTTCATGTCATATCCGGAAAATTACCGAAGCTCATTCTTTGAATTGGAGAGGGGCCATGACGTATAATTGCTTCCCTATGTGCCTTAGTCGGATACCCCTTATGTCTTTCATATCCATACTCGGGATAAAAAAGAGCGTAGTATTCCATTAAACGGTCTCTTGCAGTTTTTGCTAATATTGATGCTGCCATTACTTCGGGGACTTTACTGTCTGCTTTTACGACAGCCTCGCAGGGTATAGGAAGGTCAGGGTTAAAAAGGCCGTCGACAATTGCCCTTATTTCATCCGGGACTAAGGCTTTACCTGCATCCTCTCCTGCTTTAAGCATTGACTGAAATGCCCTCTTCATTGAAAGGAGGCTTGCATTGTGAATATTTATTTCGTCTATTTCTGCAGCTGAAACCCAACCAAGGCCCCAGGAATAAGCTTCCTTAAAAATAATTAATTTTAATTCTTCCCGTTTTAATGAACTTAACTTTTTTGAATCATTTAAAATTGATGAAGGGAAACCCTCTCCAAGAATCACTGCGGCAGAGCAGACAGGCCCTGCTAAAGGCCCCCTGCCTGCTTCATCGAGCCCGCAAATAAAAGCCGCTTTCATTACTTGTCTTTGTGTAATACTCCAAGCACTTCTCTTAGAGCAGGATCATCTTTATAGTAATACTCTTCAAGTTCCTCTTTGCTAAGACCTGTCAGTTCATGGCTTGAATAATGAATCCAGATATCATCATTTTCGGATGCGATTTCATGCTTTCTGCACCAATAATCGGGGTGTATTGGTAATTGCTCGGATTTATTTATGAAGTATTTATAGTCATGGACTGCTATCTTAATGTCTTCTCTTGGGACACCCTTCTCGATTATATCACTCATTAGATAATTTATGGTATTTCCCGAATCAAAAATATCATCAACCAATAAAACCTTATCACCTGTTCTAAGATACTCAGGTGAATAAGTCCAGCCCTCAACCTTAACCTTTCCTGCCTCACGCACTCCGGTATACGACCTTGCAACAACAGCGGCATAGTAAACCGGCCTCTCATGCACCCTGATAATTTTATAATACTCGCTAATTACATTTGCAAGATATGCTCCGCCTCTAAGGGAGGCGTAGATCACATCAGGAATAAAACCTTCATGATAAATACGATGTGCGAGCTTAAGCGCATTGTTACGAACCGTATTATACGATAGAAATTCCTTTTTCATATATCCTCCTTAACGTCTTGGCACGCGAAAAAAGCCGAAAAGACTGCCTATAAAGCCGCCTACGATATGTGCGAATTGAGAAATATTATTAGCCTCGGCACCAAATGTATCGAAAAGTTCCCTTCCAAGGTAGAGAATTAAAACAAGGATGAAGGTAAGAGGTATCTCGCCCCTATTAAAGTTTGTAAACGATGCAAGGAGTATCATCATGAATACCACTCCGCTTGCGCCTAACAAACCGGAATTGAAAAAGAGGACATTTAGAATGCCTGTAACAAGAGCTGTTATAAAAATCATTATAAAAAGGGAGGCAGAGCCGTAAATTTCTTCGAGTATTGGTCCAATTAAAAGTATGAAGGAGAAGTTTGATACAAGATGAAGCCAGCCTGCATGACCGAGGACATGGGTAACAAGGGTAACCCAGTGACGAAAATTCCCTGCTGAGAATCCGTCTCTGCCCGGAACCACAAACCACTGAATGGTTAAAGTGCGCATTACAGTTTGCGATAGAATCAAAACAAGTGCGCTGATAAAGGCGAAGGTAAGAACGGTGGGGGAATTATACCTGATTCTCATTAAAGGCCGGCCTTTAAATCCAATGTAATTTCGATTGGACAATGATCAGAGCCGTGAACATCGGGGCGGATTATAGAAGACTTTACCTTTGGCAGGAACTCGGGGTCTATACCATGATAGTCGATTCTCCACCCCACATTCCGCTCCCTTGCATTTAGCCTATATGACCACCAGCTATAATGACCTGTCTCCCCGGGCCGGAAGTGTCTGAAAGAATCGATAAAGCCTGCGCCCGTAAAAGTATCCATCCATGCCCTTTCCTCAGGCAGATACCCTGCATTTCCTTCATTTTCCCTTGGCCTTGCAAGGTCTATAGCAGTATGGGCAATATTATAATCCCCTGAAAGGATAAAATGCCGTTTTTTCTTACGGTATTTTTTACAAAGGTCCATGATCGCAGAGCAAAACCCAAGTTTATAATCAAGACGCTTCCCCCCGTCCTGAGAATTGGGGAAGTATGCGCTTATTAGGGTAAAATCCTCGAAATCCGCCTGGAGTACCCTGCCTTCATCATCAAATTCACTTACTCCAAGGGGTCTTACATCGAGGGGTTTAATTTTAGAGTAAATTGCCACCCCTGAATAACCTGCTTTTTTTGCAGAAGCCCAGTAAGCATGGTATTGCTCACCGGTTTTGCTTCTAATCCCCTTTAGTTCTGCGGATAATTGCTCGGGCCTTGCCTTGGTTTCCTGAAGACATACCGCATCAGCCCCCTCATCTTCCATCCAAGAGATAAAACCCTTCTTCTCAACGGCTCTAATACCGTTAACATTCCAGCTTAAAATACGCATTTTTGTGGATGTAGTATACCGTAAAATTAAAGAAGTGAAAAGATAGACAGTTCAGTATAATTCCTGAGTGACGTCATATATGCGTCATATATGTGTCGTATATACGTTAAATATGGTGTCAGATTCCATAATCTAATTAAAATAGGGGCGATGCTACAGATTAATTATGAATCATTACGCTTTATAGACAAATTTGCCTTTTCTCAATAAAATTATATCTACTAAAATGCCGCTTAATGAAGACAATATAGAAAAATTAATTTTTTCATCACCAAAGAAATATAAAATTATCGCAATTAAGAATTTATTAGAAAATAATGATATACCTATATCAAGTATTAAAATACATATTCAAGTAAGATGGAGTTTAGCCGGTGTAAAAGGATCGGGAAGAGTAACCGGGGGAAGAGAAAGGAGAGATAATTTAAATGTACCTATTGAAGAGTTTAATGAGAAACTTAATGATGCACAGACCTTCGAATTATACACATATGAAGAATATGAGAATATGACATTAGAAATAATAGAAAAAAATGTTGACTATAATTTTTTTGGGGATTATATCTTTAGAACAGACAATTATGATCAAATATATGAAATTTATTTGAATTTAAAACGTAACAACATACCTTGCGATAACATCGTTACAAAATATGACGATTATGATAATGAAGAATACCTATTATTCACCGATCCGGAAAATAGAGAACCTGCACTAAGTATGATTGACATTCTCCAAAAAAAGTAGTACTTTGGTAGTATGATTACTAAGAGAAAAACATCAGTTTCCTTGTCCACAAATTTACTGGAAGAGCTTTCCATAATAAACAAAGCCGGAAATGTTTCGGAATTTATTGAGAAAGCGCTGGTTCACTATATAAATGAACTGAAACGACAGGAGCGCAATAAGCGGGATTTGGAAATAATTAATGCCAATGCTAAGAGATTTAACAAGGAAGCAGAAGAAAACCTTGAATTTCAGGCCATGAAATGAAGAGAGGAGAACTCTACCGTATTTCTCTTGCTTCAAAACCGGATACTAAGAAGCAAAGGGTATATATAATAGTTTCAAGGCAGGAGCTTATCGACAGTGCTTATTCTACCCTTATATGTGCACCTGTTTATACCAATTTCGATGGCTTAAGCACCCAGGTGCCGGTAGGCATTGAAGAGGGCTTAAAGCATCCGAGTGCTATACGTTGTGATGAGTTAATCAGCATCTTAAAATCAAGGCTAACAGATTATGTGGGGGTTCTCCCTGAAGAGAAAATGCCTGAACTAGGACAGGCCTTGTCTATCGCTCTGGAGATAGGCTAAAAACATAAGTATCGAGAAAATATCATCTCAAAATACTTGCAAAGTGTTAAAAAAAATACTTGCTTTTTGTTAAATTTATCGGCATCTAAGACCCTGAGCATAGAGCAGTTGACCCGAAGGACTAACGGCGCAAGCCGGTAGTCCTGAGAGCCAACTGCTCCATGCTTTAGCATGGAGCAGTTGACCCGAAGAGCCAAGTTATCCCGGCCTATAGCCGGGATAACTTGACACACCAGCGAAAATCATACTATCCTCCAATTAAGGAGAAATACCATGGGACAAGCAAGTAAAAACTCACGAACTTCAAGTTCTACCCAGAAATTCTTTTGCTCATGCGGCGGCGAAGTTAAAATGAAGACCCTTTTTGAGAAGGGAAAGGTGAAAAACCATGCCGAATGTGAGAAGTGCAAGCATATAGAACGCCGTCCATCGGACTTTAAATAAGATATTAGTGGAGGATACATTTGGCGAAGAAGAAGTCGTCCGCCCAAAAGCGGCATAGGCAGAGTGAGGAGCGCAGGCTCAGAAATAAATCAGTTAAGTCTTCCGTAAGAACCAGTGCAAAGAAATTCGTGGTTCTTGCACAAAAGGCAGGACGTAACCCGGTTGAAGTACAGGGAGCAGAAACAGCCTTAAAGGACATGATAAAGAAGATAGATACCGCAGCACAGAAGGGAATCATCAAGAAAAATACCGCAGCCAGGAAGAAATCCAGGATGCAGCGCCTGTTTAACTCTATCAAAGCCGCTCAATAAAAACACAAAAGTCAAATGAAGGCTGACGGTATAAGCAAGGTTTCCAAAGCAGATATCGTAGATGCAATTTACGGTAAAGTCAGCACGGATCGTAAAGACATACAGAAGGTCGTAGATCTATTCATCGAAGAAATAAAAAATGCTCTTGTGTTGGATAAAATCGTAGAATTAAGAGGTTTTGGTACTTTTGAAGTAAAAATAAGAAAGGGGCGCGAGAGAGCCAGGAACCCAAAGACCGGGGAAATTGTATCCGTTACAGCCCATGGGATTGCAGCTTTCAGGGCAGGGAGGGAATTAAAGCAGGATGTCTGGGTTTTAAAAGGTGAAAAAAAGAAAGATAACTGAAACTTTAACTAAAGAGAGCAGATTCCTGCCGACCATACAGAATCTGATTGCAATTGCGGCAGGTTCTATACTCTTTGCGGCATCTTTTCCAAACTTAATTTTTACAAACGGCCTTCCCCTACTCGCATGGATAGCATTTATCCCGGTATTTTGGATGATCCGTCGAGTCGGACCTATAATCTCCATCGTCTGGGGAGCTCTTTATGGATATGCAGCCTACGGGCTTTTCAATTATTGGTTAACTGTCTATCATCCGCTTGCAGGCCTTATCGTAGGCTCGATCTACATGGTCTATATGGCAGTTCTCTTTTTTTTCCTAAGACTTTCAGTGCAGTTCTTCCCGAACCGCGGCTATATCCTTCAATTTCTCTTTTGGATGGCTTATGAATACCTGCGCACCCTTGGCTTTTTAGGATATTCCTACGGAATAGCAGGATATTCCCAATGGAATATGCTCCCGATCATCCAAATTGCTGATATTACAGGTGTATGGGGCGTATCTGCTCTGGTAGTATTTCCATCTGCCTATCTTGCGGCGGCACTTATAGGATATAAACCCGAAACCGGAATTAGAGGACTCGGAATAAAGCTAAAAACCTTTTTCTTAAAAGAAAAAATACCTGCTGTCATCTGGGCCGGCTTCTTAACATTTACAATCATCTACGGTTTTGCATCGCGCATCGATTATTCCGAGGCTCCTAGTTTTAAGGCGGCGTTAATCCAGCACAATACAGACCCCTGGCTGCCGTATCATAGTGATAATCCGGTAGAAGATTATAGGGAAGATTTCAACATTTTATCTCGCCTTTCAGATTCTGCCATTGCATCTCATCCCGATTTAGACCTGGTTGTCTGGTCAGAAACAGCCTTCGTGCCAATGGTTCACTGGCATACAACATATAGACCAAGCAGGTCTTACTGGCTTTTGGTAAGCGATTTTTTATCGTTCCTTGCAAGTCATGATGTTCCCTTCATCATAGGAAATGATGATGGAAGAAGGGACCCGATTTTAAACCCCGATCCGGATGTATTCAACATGGTAAACTATAATGCCGTTTTACTGTTTGAAAAGGGAGGAATTACAGATATTTACAGGAAGCTCCACCTCGTTCCCTTTACAGAGCATTTCCCCTATACACAATTCCCTAGAATACGACAGGCTCTTATTGATGCAGACACACACTTTTGGGTAAAGGGCAGTGAAGCAACAGTTTTTGAAGTAAACGGAGTAAGATTTTCCACTCCAATATGCTTTGAAGACACATTTGGATATCTTGGACGTAATTTTGTACTAAACGGTGCCGATCTCTTTGTAAACCTTTCAAACGATGCCTGGGCAAATAGTCTTCCTGCGCAAATGCAGCACCTTAGCATGGCGGTTTTCAGGTCGGTGGAGAATCGCAGGTCTACGGTAAGATCAACGGCATCAGGTCAAACAGCGGCAATAGACCCCAACGGGAGGATTCTCTCAATGGCTGAGCCTTTTACTGAGGCAGCTCTTATTGTTGAAGTGCCTATTATGAGCCGCAACAGGATTTATACCCTTTATGGTGACTATCTTGGCAAATTCTTTACCTTCTCGGCCATTGTTATGTTGCTATTTGGGTTGATACGATATATAATGCACTCATCAAAAGGCTCTTTAAAAAAGAAATAAACCTTAAAAGGGAAGGTTTTCCATGAACAACCAAAAAAAGATATTAATTGTTGATGATGAAACGATAAATTTAGATTTTTTCGATGTAATGCTGTCTAAACTGGGCTTTTCGGTGGAAATGGCAAGTGATGGTGTGCAGGCCCTTGAGAAAGTGAAGCAATTTATGCCCGATCTCATTCTTTTAGACAATATAATGCCTAAAATGACCGGTTGGGAAGTGACAAAAATCCTAAAAAAAGACCCGAAATATAAGGGGATTCCCATAGTAATGTTTTCTGCCTTAGACGATGTAAAGGATAAGGTTGAAGGATTTGAGCTTGGTGTTGACGATTATATTACAAAACCTTTCAATTTCGCTGAAGTTTTAGCAAGAATCAGGGCAGTTTTAAGAAATCGTGAACTTTTTGCACAAATAGTGGCAAGAGAATCGCGTTTAAACCTTGCAGAAGAGCTATCATCTGACATGAAGAAGCATTTACAAGACTTTATGACCAATATTGATGAGCTTGATGCGGCGATTTCAGCCATAAGCGGCTCCGGCGAGACTGCTGAAACCAAAAAGACTTTTAAATTAGTAAAAGAAAAGTCAAAATTGGTTCGCAGGCAGGTGGATGAGTTGGATGCAAGGATTGAAAAGACCATCGCAGAATGGGAAATGCTTAAGAAAAACGAGATAGATCTACCAATGTTGGAAACGCATATTCGTAAGAATATGGAATAAGAGGAGCAGACTATTCCCATGGCAAAAAATAACGGGAAGAAGAAGAGTATAAACAAACTTGTGGTTCTGGGAACCGGTACCGATTTTAACGGCCTTTTACGGTTCACAGAATCATTATGTATAAAGGGGAAGTTTAAGGGCAGCATTCAGGCTATGGGAGACCTGATTGTTGATAAGGGAGCTTTCGTAGAAGCAGAAAGTATTTCTGTAACTTCTCTATTGGTATATGGAACAGTAATTGGGACAGTTCGCGCAACCGATAAAATCGATCTATTCCCGGGTGCCGAGGTTAAGGGTGATTTAACAGCTTCAAGACTGCGTATTGCAGACGGCGTCCTCTTCGAGGGACAGTGCAGTATGACAGGCATAAGTAAGGATGTAGAAATCTTCTCCCGTCCTACCGAGGAAATAAAAGCTGAACTCCAAAGAACCGGCGATTGAAAATTTAATACAGGGCCTTATTGCTGAGAAGAAGAAGGTCGTTCTTGCAGAGTCCTGTACCGGAGGCCTTGCAGGAGAAATTTTGGCAAGTATCCCGGGTGCCTCAAATGCTTTTTGGGGTTCCTTCGTATGTTATACAAATGATGCAAAGAGGAAGATGCTTGGGGTAGAGGAAGAACTCTTAAAAAAGCATGGCCCTGTAAGCAGAGAGACTGCCCTTGCAATGGCAAAGGGAGCCCTGGAAAAAAGCGGAGCTGACATTGCTGTTTCAATTACAGGCCTTGCAGGACCCGAGGGGGATGGCTCCGGTAAGAAGGTGGGCACAGTCTTTATGGGACTTGCAAGTTTTAAGGCAGGGCAATTATACTTTGAAGATAGGGAATATTTTTTCAAAGGCTTAAGAAACGAAATACGAAGAGCGGCTGCAATTACAGCTCTTCAATTAATAAAAGATTTTGCTTTAGGGAGTATACACATTGCTTAAGTATGTCCTCAAAAGAATGGTTCTGATGGTTCTGACACTCTATATCGTAGCAACCATAACATTCTTTATGATGCATTCCATTCCGGGCAGTCCTTTTAATTCATTAGAGAATGTGCAGCCAATGGTGCTTGCTGCCATTCAGGAAAAGTACCGGATGAACGATCCCACCCATGTGCAGTATGCAAGGTATATGGGAGATCTGCTTCAAGGTGATCTTGGACCTTCCCTTAAATACCAAGGAATGACTGTGTCGGAATTAATTTCAAGGGGTTTGCCGACAACTGCACAGTTAGCCCTCTACTCGATTTTAGTGATAGTATCGGTGAGCATACCTTTGGGTATTTATGCTGCCTTAAAAAATAATAAGTGGCAGGACGGTCTTACAATGGCCCTTGCAACAATCGGGGTCTCTGTCCCTTCATTTATAATGGCCACGGTATTGCTTTACATTTTTGCGATGCAGTTGCGGTGGGTGCCTTCCATAGGCCTCGAATCAGGCAGGGCATTCATTTTGCCTGTTTTTGCCCTTGTAGCTTATTCCATAGCTTTTCTTACCCGTCTTACAAGGTCGAGCCTTATGGATGTAATGAACCAGGACTATATCCGCACAGCAAGGGCTAAGGGCCTGCCCGAGAGCAAGGTTATTTGGAAGCATGCTTTGCGGAATGCCCTGCTGCCTGTCGTAACGGTTTTGGGTCCCCTTATCGCAGGACTTATAACAGGTTCTTTTGCAATTGAGCGCATATTCGCAATCCCCGGCATAGGCGGACACTTTGTTGATTCGATTCAAAACCGTGATTATCCCACAATAATGGGAATGACAATGTTTTACTGTACTCTTTTGGTTTCCATGGTTTTTATTGTGGATTTGCTTTATGTAGTAATAGATCCGAGGATTAAGGTTGACAACTCATAACGACAAGTGGGCACCACTGCCCGAACACTTAAGAGCTAAAGAAAAGATCCATGGACAGCAAACAACATACTTTAAAGACGTAAGTTATAGGTTAATTTCGAATAAGTTAGCCATTGCAAGTCTTATCGTTATCATCATATTAATAATAACCGTAATAATTGGCCCTATGGTTTCTTCCCACGGCTACGAGACCCAGAATCTGCAATATGTAAACCTGCCGCCTGTAATCGGAACACATATGCATGGAGGGCAACTCTACTATATTGCAAGTAATTTTTCATTAATCGAAGTTAGCCGAGAAGGGGAACTAGGTAACACCCATCGTACATTGGCACAGGATACAGAGCAAAGAATTTTCACTTATAATATTCCGGGTCTACATGTAAGTTATGCGCAAATACCTGCTGTATTGGTTAACAGTGAGGGCAGGCAAAATGTTGTAAACAGGCTATACCGTTTTGGTACCGATGCTCTAGGCCGTGACATACTTGTGCGGGTTATGCACGGAACAAGAATATCACTTATGGTAGCTTTAATTGCCACCCTTGTAAACTTTTTTATTGGCGTAGTCTATGGCGGCATTTCCGGTTACCTTGGCGGCAATGTCGATCTTTTTATGATGAGGATTGTTGATATAATCAGTACCATACCGCTGACTCTTTATGTGATCCTGATTATGGTGATGCTCGATTCAACCGGATTTACAAGCATAGTTATTGCGATGGGCTCGGTATTTTGGGTGGGCATGGCACGAATTGTACGTTCCCAAGTTATGTCCCTAAGACAGCAGGAGTTTGTATTTGCTGCAAGGACAATCGGCACATCCACTTTCAGAATACTCTTTAAGCACTTAATTCCCAATTCCATGGGAGCAATTATCGTAACAATAACAATGCAGATTCCGGCTGCCATTTTTACGGAATCTTTTTTAAGCTTTATCGGCCTTGGTGTATCCGCACCTCAGGCATCTCTTGGAACTCTTTGCAATAATGCCCTTGGGAGCTTAAGGGTCTCCCCCTATCAACTTGTTTTTCCTGCCGCTGCAATTTGTTTAATCATGTTCTGTTTTAACTTCCTGGGAGACGGCTTAAGAACTGCCCTTGATCCCAAATCCTCGAAAACCTAAGGCTGCAATTATATGAACGAGACCATACTAAGCGTAAACAATTTGGATGTCTCCTTTAGAACAAGAGCAGGGGAAGTGCAAGCCGTGCGTGGCATTGGCTATGAGCTTAAGCGCGGAGAAGTAATGGGAATAGTGGGAGAGAGCGGCAGCGGAAAGTCTGTTTCTTCCATGGCTCTGATACAGCTTTTGGGCCGGAATGCAATTATAAATAGCGGAAGTGCAATGTATAAGGGCCGTGATCTTTTAAAGCTAAAAACCGCAGAGCTGAACAAAATACGGGGTTCAAGGATAACAATGATATTCCAGGATCCCATGACTGCATTAAACCCCCTTATGAAGGCAGGGGATCAGGTGGCAGAATCCCTTTTGGAGCATAATCCCGGCACGAGTAATGCGGATGCAAAAAGAAAAGTTATCGACCTCTTTAATCAGGTGCGTATTCCGACTCCTGAAAAGCGTTATCACTCTTATCCACATGAATTTTCAGGTGGAATGAGGCAGAGGGTCATGATTGCGATGGCTTTAGCCTGCAGCCCTGACATCTTAATTGCGGATGAACCAACAACAGCTCTTGATGTAACTATACAGGCCCAGATTATAAGGCTTTTAAAGGGATTACAGATTGCCACAAATATCGGCATCATTTTTATAACCCACGATCTTGGGGTTGTAGCAGAAATCTGCACGAAAATCGTGGTGATGTACGGAGGGAAAATCCTTGAGAGGGGCAGCGCAGAAGAAATCTACGGGAATCCGTCCCACCCATATACCCTCGGGCTCATGGCGGCAGTCCCAAGGGTTGACCAGGACAGGGAAAGCCCCCTTGATCCTATCCCGGGCTCCCCCCCGGACATGCTAAAACCCCCTGCCGGGTGCCCCTTCTGTCCGAGATGCCCCTATGCCAGGAATATCTGTCATACGGAAATGCCGCAGGAGTATGATATCGGAGAAGGACACTTGTCCTGTTGTTTTTTGCACGATAAAGAAGCCCCTGCAGAAAATAATCCCTTCCACGGCAGGAAATTATGAGTGAATTAGCACTTGAAGTAAATGACTTGGTAAAATACTTTCCCGTTACAGGTAAGAGAAGGAGCTTTGTAAAAGCGGTTGACAAGGTAAGTTTGAAAATTGAAAAGGGTCAGACCCTGGGGCTTGTTGGGGAATCAGGCTGTGGTAAGTCAACGGTAGCGCGTACAATCAGCCGGATTTATAGGCCGATGGCCGGGGAAGTGCGCTTATTTGGTACAGAGATTAGCCAAATGAATGAAAGACAGTTAAAACCCTATAGGCGCAGTATGCAGATGATCTTTCAGGACCCTTATTCGTCTCTTAATGGTCGAATGACAATCAAGAGCATTCTTGAAGAGCCCTTGATTGCCCATGATGTAAAGGGCGACCGTATCGAAATGATCTGTGAAATGCTGGAACGGGTGGGCCTAGAGAGAGAGCATATAGGCCGTTACCCCCATGAATTTTCAGGAGGGCAGCGTCAGAGGATTTGCATAGCAAGGGCCCTAATTCTTGAGCCTGAGTTTATTATTTGCGATGAGCCGATTTCAGCCTTAGATGTTTCGATTCAGGCGCAGGTGGTAAACCTGCTTAAAAAGTTCCAGAAGGAGAGGGGTCTTACCTACCTTTTTATAGCCCATGACCTTAGTATGATTCGTTATATTTCGGATAATGTGGGTGTTATGTATCTGGGAAAAATGGTAGAGTTTAGTAATAGCAGGGAGATTTATAGAAACCCCCTGCACCCCTATACAAAGGGGCTTCTGGCCTCGGTACCCATTCCTGATCCTAAGCTTGCAAGGGCAAGGGAACAGGTAATTATAGAGGGTGATATTCCTTCTCCAATAGATCCACCCCCCGGCTGCCGCTTTGCAAAGCGTTGTAATTCTGTTCTGCCCCGCTGTACGGAGAGGGACCCCGAGTATAAGGAAGTTGAAGAGGGGCATTTTTGTGCCTGCCATTTATTTTGATTTCGTTTTATTAAAATCTTAGGAGGATTTAAATGAAAAAATTACTTACGTTGCTTGTTTCTGTGCTGATCTTGCTTGCAATGTTCAGTGCATGCAACAGGGATGCTCAACCAAGGGCCGCTGTCGGTGCTGACACTCAGAGGTTGGTCTTCGGAATGGAAGCCGAGCCCAGGGGCTATGATCCCGGTATTGGAGGTGAAACTTTCGCATTACCGGTTGTCCGTAACGTTTTCTATGGGCCAATTAAAATGGGGCCCGATGGAGGCACAGTCCCGTCCCTCGCCACCAGATGGACAATTTCCAATGATGGCCTAGTTTATACCTTCTACCTTCGAGAGGACGCAAAATGGTCGGATGGAACGAATCTTACGGCTCAAGACTATGTCTACAGTTATAGGCGTGTTGTCGACCCGAGTTTCGCAAGCCCACAGGCCTCTTCCATGTTCCCGATCCTAAACGGACAGCAAGTTTTTACAGGACAAATGCCCATGGAATCCTTTGGGGTCACCGCTATAAGCGATTATGTTTTGCAAATAACCCTTCACAGTCCCATGCTTCACTTCCTTCAGACCATGCATGGTATGGCCTTCCTTCCTGTGAATCAAAGGTATGTTGAAACGGGCGAAGGTTGGCACCGTAATGCCTCTACTTATATTGGGACAGGGCCCTTTATGGTAACGAACTTTGATTTCGGCAATGCCGTTACCCTGGTTAAGAACCCTCATTTTTATGATGCGGACAATGTAAGACTTGAAGAGCTGGTTTTCCGTATCATCCCCGATATGGGAACGGGTGTTACAGCCGTGGCTACGGGTGAAATTGACGGCCATAATCAGGTTCCTGCGGCAGAAGTTGCCCAGCATAGGGTGCATAATCCGGCTTTCAGAAGCGTTACAATTTTGAGCACCACCTATTGGCTTGTGAACACTTCAAAGTGGCCGTATAACGACCCCCGTATCGGCAGGGCACTCACACTTGCTATAGACCGGGAAACCATCATTTTTGACGTATTACAGAATGCCCATGCCTTCGGTTATGCTCTTGCACCTCCGGGTTTGATTGTAAACGGCAGGGACTTCCGTGAAGCGGGGGGCGATTACGGATTTGGCCCGAATGCAGACGTAGCTGAAGCAAGGCGTCTTTTGGCTGAGGCAGGGTTCCCCAACGGAGAGGGATTCCCCACAATGCGTCTTAGGTACTATACCGACGAGAATGTCAGAATGACCGTGGAAGCAATTCAGCAGATGTGGGCAACGAACCTGAACATAAGAGCAGAGGTTGATGTCGCTGACTGGCAGATCTTCTATACAGAGGTTCAGAATCTTGAATACGATGTTGCCGCAATGGGTTCGAATCTGGGATATCCCCATCCTACAAGCATGCTTAACAGCTTTATGACAGGTAATACAGGCTCGGTAATGACAGCTTTCAGCAATGCGCGCTATGACGATCTTATGAGCAGGTCGTGGGTGGCCTCAAATGAGGCGGATGCAGCGGCATTGATGCATGAGGCAGAGGATCTGTTAATGTCATACATGCCCACAATACCCATATTCCATCAGGCTAGGGCATTCTTATTGCAGCCCTATGTAAGAGGTTTCTACCGCACAGGTACAAATGTAAAGTATTTTGAAAATGCCTACATTGAAGGCCGCGGAAGATAAAAAAAATTAAAGGGGAGGTATAATCCTCCCCTTCACTACCCAAGATGCAATTGCAATGTACTTGACAATAAAAAAATTTTCGTCTAGCATGAAGAATCCCCTGAATAAAATTGAAGGCCCGTCTATAATTTGCATATCGTCGGAGATAATTAATGGCAATAATAAGAAAAAGCAGAAAAGCTAAAAGCCCCGGAGTTGAATTATCACTCAATGAATCAATCAACGAAACATCGTTCGATGAACCGCCTGATGAAATATCACCTGAAGCAGGGCATGAGGAAAATGAAATAAGGGCCGAGAGCCCTCAAGAAAACAAAACCGTTGTGGTGCGTACAAGGGGACAGAAAAATATGAACGGGAGGCCGGTAAGCATCCGGAAGGAACCGGAACAGGCCTTTACCCGGGACGAGCCTCCCCCTTCATCTCATTCCTTGCCAAGGCTGCCCTCAATGCCCTTTATTTACGGACAGCCCGAGCCTCGCCTTGACCAGGATCACGGGAAGCCGAGGCTTACAATTAATGAGCTTATACGCCTAAACATGATAGACCTCCGCGATCTTGCATCAGCCTATAATATTTCAAATGATGATATGGTGACCCTTAAAAAGCAGGAGATAATATTCATAATCCTAAAGAGTCATACAGAGAGGGGCGGTATAATTTACGCATACGGCTCGCTTGAGATACTCCCTGATGGTTATGGATTTTTACGCAGTCCCCAAAACTCTTATCTTCCCGGGCCCGATGACATCTATATAAGTCCGAGCCAGATACGGCTTTTTGCCCTGAAAACAGGGGACACTGTATACGGTCAGATTCGGAGTCCAAAGGAGGGAGAGCGCTTCTTTGCAATGCTAAGGGTTGAAACTGTTAATTATGACGATCCCACTGTGGCCCAGAGCCGCATACCCTTTGATAACTTAACTCCCCTCTACCCGGATGAGAAACTGGATTTGGAATCCACTACGGAGGGAATCAGCGAGCGAATTATCAACCTTTTCTGCCCAATCGGAAAGGGGCAGAGGGCCCTGATTGTGGCTCCTCCCCGTACCGGGAAAACCATAATGATGCAGAAAATTGCAAATGCAATTACCCGAAACCACCCGGAAGTCTACCTTATAGTGTTGCTAATTGATGAACGCCCGGAAGAAGTCACGGATATGGAAAGGACAGTGAAAGCAGAGGTCATTTCTTCAACCTTTGACGAGCAGGCGAGCAGGCATGTGCAGGTGACCGAGATGGTATGGGAAAAGGCAAGGCGGCTTGTGGAGCATAGGAAGGATGTTGTAATTCTCCTTGATTCCATCACAAGGCTTGCAAGGGCTTATAATCAGACCGTCCCGACCTCGGGTAAGATTCTCTCGGGCGGTGTGGACTCGAATGCCCTGCATAAGCCAAAGCGCTTCTTCGGTGCTGCAAGGAATATTGAAGAGGGAGGGAGCCTCACCATCATTTCAACTGCCCTTATAGAGACAGGGAGCAGAATGGACGAGGTTATCTTTGAAGAGTTTAAGGGCACGGGAAACCTGGAAATCAACCTTGACAGGAGAATTTCCGACAGGAGATTGTTCCCTGCCATCAATATCAAGAAATCAGGGACGAGAAAGGAAGAGCTTTTGCTTAAAGATGATGTATTACAGAAGATTTGGATACTCAGAAAGGTTATTAATCCTATGGACGATATCGAAATTATCGAGTTCCTGGTTGACAAAATGAAGAAATCAAAGAATAATGAGGCATTCCTGCGTTCAATGAACACCGGAATTGCCGGAATGGATTAGCGGAGGTCCTATATGAAAGAGAAAATTCACCCGAAGTATGAAATGACGAAGATTAGCTGTGCCTGCAGTAATATTATAGAAACGCGCTCGACAGTGAAAGACCTGAAAGTGGAAATTTGCTCAGCCTGCCACCCCTTCTTCACGGGAAAGCAGAAACTTGTAGATACTGCGGGACGCATAGAGCGCTTCCGTAAAAAGTATAATATCAAAGAGACCTGATATTTTTGGACAATTTTCTTTCAACTTTTTCATTTATTCTTCCTACAAGGATAGTATTCGGGCCGGGCTCTATTAGGAGCATTGGGGAAGAACTCTCCCTGCTTGGAGTAAAGCGGCCCCTAATCGTAACCGATGCGGGGGTAAGGGCAGCGGGGATCCCCGAAAAGGTCCTTGCACAGTTACCTCCGGGCACTGAAAACCTGCTCTTTGACGGGGTTGAAGCCAACCCAAAGGACATTAATGTTGCAGAGGGGGCCGACAGGTATAGGGCCTTTGGTGCAGATTCGATAATTGCAATAGGCGGCGGCAGTCCTATCGATTGTGCAAAATCTATAGGAGTACTTGCTGCAAATGGAGCCAAAGACATAAAGGCATTTGAAGGCAAGAATGCTAAATCGAATCCCCTGCCCCCTCTAATATGTATCCCAACCACATCGGGGACGGGAAGCGAGCTGACCTTTTCATCAGTCATAACTGATACAAAGAATAACTATAAAATGACGGTAAAAAATGCATTCACTGCACCGAAAACAGCGATCTGCGATCCCGAGTTGACCCTGACTGTTCCGGCTCATTTAACCGCTGCCACAGGAATGGACGCATTGACCCATGCAATAGAGGCTTTTACTGCGACCTGCTCAGAGCCGATAAGTGATGCTGTTGCCCTATACGCTATAGAGATAATTTACCAAAATCTTTTAAAGACATATAAAAACGGGAATGACATCGAGGGGCGAAGCCGCATGCTAATGGGCAGTATGCTTGCGGGAATTGCATTCAGTCATTCGGATGTGGCCTCGGTGCATTGCATAGCGGAATCCCTGGGGGGAATGTATGACCTTGGCCACGGAATTTGCAATGCGATTATTTTACCTTACATGATGGAATACAATATGGACTATTGCACGGAAAAGTATGCAAGGGTTGCAAGAGCTTTTGGAATAGTTCCTGACAGCGGTAAGGAAGGGGCACTTGCTGCAGTAAATGCGGTAAAACAGTTAGCCCTTGATCTCCGGCTTCCGTCTTTTTCAAGTTTAAATATTGACAGTAAAGATTTTAATAAAATTGCATCATCCTCAGCAAAGAATATAAGTACAGAAAGTAATCCAAGGCCAATGAGGGAAGAAGATTATTTATCAGTATTGAAAATGGCACAATGACATATAATAACGGCAATTCCGTAAAGAGTAAAAAAATGTCAAGGGAGCTTTTAGCAGGTGCCCATGCAAGGCTTGATGATCTGATTAAGTTCCTTGAACCTTATCTTTTATCGCTTTATATGCCGGGAAGAAGAAATAAAGAGAAAAGCGAAACTGCTATTATGGAATTTCTTGAACTATCCCATGAAATGGCTGAAGGCAATCCCGAATGGTTTCCCATATTTTCAAAACGTGCAAGCTATGAGGAAAAGTTTTTCCTAAACCGCGAACTCTACCTGCTCTTAGAAAAAATGGAAATATTGCACGCGGCAATTCATGACATGAAAACCCTTTTTGGCAGTGATGTAATGGAGAGCTCCATGATTTTCTATAATAACGTAAAAACGGCTGCAAGGCGGGATCTGCCCGGAGCAAGGGCCATTTACGATGAATTAAAAGCTGTCTTCCCCACAAAGAAAAAATAAGATATATTAATGCCGGAGGCATTAAGGTGTACAAAAGTGTGGAACAAAAGGTAAGCTTTCCCGCTCTGGAAGAAGAGATACTGGCATTTTGGGAAAAAAATAAGGTTTTCGAGAAATCGATCTCCCGGCGTGAGGGGGCACAAGAGTATGTGTTTTATGACGGCCCTCCATTTGCAACAGGTCTGCCCCATTTCGGGCATTTTATTCCAAGTACCATTAAAGATATTATTCCCCGCTACCAAACCATGAAGGGTAAGAAGGTGGAGAGGCGCTTTGGCTGGGACTGCCACGGACTCCCCATTGAAAACCTCATAGAAAAGGAGTTAAACCTTAATTCCAAACAGGATATAGAAAAATTCGGCATAGCAGAGTTTAACGAAGCCTGCAGAGCTTCGGTATTACGCTATGTTAATGAATGGCGGCAGACAATCACAAGGCTTGGCCGCTGGGTGGACTTTGACAATGACTATAAAACCATGGACACCGACTATATGGAAACGATATGGTGGGTTGTAAAATCCCTCTGGGAAAAGGGCCTATTATACGAAGGACATTATGTCCTGCCAAACTGCCCGCGATGCGCAACTGTCCTCTCAAACCATGAGCTGAACCTCGGCGGTTATAAGGATGTCCATGATCCTTCAATTACGGTAAGGTTTAAGATTGTTGAAGGGAAAGATATCCCTAAAGAATGCTACTTTCTTGCATGGACGACCACACCCTGGACCCTTCCGTCTAACCTCGGACTTGCCCTGGGCCCTGAAATCGATTATGTCCTTGTCGAAGACCTCGATTCCTCGGATAACTATATACTCGCTGAAGCAAGGCTTCCTGCCTACTATAAAAGCGAGAAAGAGTACCGCATTGTATGGAAGAAGAAGGGTGCAGACCTGCTTGGGATCGAGTATGAGCCAATCCTGCCATATTTTAAAAATGCAAGGGAGAGCGGAGCTTTCAGGACTTTCCCGGGTGATTTTGTTTCAACGGAAAACGGAACAGGCATAGTACATATTGCCCCGGGTTTTGGAGAAGATGATGCAAGGGTGCTTAAGGGAACGGGTGTGCCGACAATTTGCCCCATAGACATAGAGTGCAAGTTTACAGACGAAGTGCCTGACTTTAAGGGCCTTTTTGTAAAGGATGCTGATAAGGGCATAATGGAAAAGCTAAAGGCAGAGGGAAAACTCATTAAGCGTGATCAGATACTTCACGCATATCCCCACTGTTGGCGCTGTGATTCACCTCTAATTTACAGGGCGATAAGCTCCTGGTTTGTGAGTGTCGAGAAAATTAAGCAGGACATGCTCGATGCAAACAGCAAGATTTTCTGGGTGCCGGGCCATATTAAAAGCGGGCGCTTCGGTAAATGGCTCGAAGGTGCAAGGGACTGGGCAATCAGCCGCAACCGTTATTGGGGGAATCCCCTTCCAATCTGGAAGTGCTCCGACTGCGATAAGGCTCTCTGCATCGGGAGCAGGGCGGAACTCAAAGAGTATAGCGGCGTCTCCCCGGATGATCTGCACATGCATTTTGTGGATAAAATCACCTTTAAATGCCCTGACTGCACGGGAACTATGAAAAGAATCCCCGAGGTTCTTGACTGCTGGTTTGAATCAGGTGCGATGACCTATGCACAGAATCACTATCCCTTTGAGAATAAGGAATTTTTTGAAAGTCATTTCCCCGCAGACTTTATTTCTGAGGGTCTTGATCAGACTCGCGGCTGGTTTTATACCCTAATCGTTCTGTCTGCTGCCCTGTTCAAAAAGCCTGCATTTAAAAACTGCATAGTCACAGGCATAGTACTTGCATCTGACGGCAGGAAGATGAGTAAAAGCTTAAAAAATTATACTGACCCTGCTGATGTGATCAGCTCATACGGCGCAGACGCTGTCAGGCTTTTCCTCGTTCACTCTGCCCTTATGAAGGCTGACGATCTCCGCTTTAGCGATGATGGTGTAAAGGAAGTATTAAAGAGCATAATCATCCCCCTATGGAATGCTTATAGCTTTTTTGTAATGTATGCAAATATTGATAAAATAACTCCGAACGAGGCACCGAAAAAGCCCGGGAATCCCCTTGATAAATGGATACTGTCCCTTGCTGAATCGCTTGTAGAAAAGTGCACAACTGCATTGGACAACTATGATCTTTCAAAAGCGGTAGACCCGATTGTGGAATTTATCGACCTGCTTAATAACTGGTATATCCGCCGCTCAAGGCGTCGTTTCTGGAAGGCCGGCAACGATACCGATAAGCTGGAAGCCTATGGAACACTTTATAATGTGCTCAAAACCCTTATTACGGTAGCCTCTCCATTCATGCCCTTTATTACAGAAGTGATCTGGCAGAACCTTAGAAGGGATGATGAATGTGAATCGGTGCATCTTGCAGATTTCCCTGTGCCGATCCCGGAAAGAAGGGATCCGGGCCTTGAGTTTAAAATGGCAAGTGTTCAGAAGGCTGTTTCGATGGGGAGGGCCCTTCGTTCGCAGTATGGCATTAAGAATAGGCAGCCTCTTAAAACAGTAGAGATTGTTACGGGAAACCCTGAAGAGAGGAAGGCACTTCTTGAGATGGAAGAAATTATTCAAGAAGAGCTGAACGTAAAGAATGTCGTCTTTAAAGACAATGAAGAAGATCTTGTTGAGTACGAAGCAAAGGCAAACTTCCGCATTCTGGGGAAGGAGCTCGGCAAGGACATGAAGGAGGCTGCGGAAAAAATTGCGGCCTTTAGCCAAGCCCAGGTAAAGAGTATTTTAAGCGGGGCCTCCTTAGCCATTGAAATTAGCGGAGAGAATGCCCGCTCAATCGAAATTACCCTTGAGAAACTTGATATAAGGCGGCTTGAAAAGGCTAACCTTAAAGTGCTTAACGAAGGCACTCTTACCGTGGGTCTTGATACAGAGATAAGTGAAGAACTCTCAATGGAAGGTGATGTTCGTGACCTTGTTCGCGGTGTGCAGAACTTGCGAAAGGAATCGGGCCTTGAAGTTGTGGACAGGATCACTTTATATCTTTCGGGCTCGGATAGGCTTAAGTCTGCCTATGAAAGTTTCGCAGACTATATCGCTTCGGAAACCCTTGCGACGAAGATACTCTGGGAGAAAAGGGAAGCTATGACGGAGATAGAGGCCGGAGAAGAAAAGTGGCAGGTTTATATTGAAAGAATTTAATTCTTCTTTATTTATTTTCACACAGAGCTCACAGAGACCACAGAGCTCACGGAGGATTTCCGGAGCAGGCAAAATTTCTTATCTCTCTCTGTGTGCTCTGTGCCGCTGTGGCCTCTGTGTGATCCCTATTTCGTTGGTGATTTTGATTGCCTTTGCATCCTGTGCGAGTGCTCCGAGGGTGAGCATCCCGGCGCCGGGGGAAGAGTCCCTGCTGCTTCCGACAGGGGGGAATGTTTATATAGTCGCCGATGCCATTACGGGAAGGCCCCTCCTCGATTTGCTCTCTCCTGTTGATTTAAACCACCCTGATATTGCAAGTATGATTGATAGAACAGATACGATGGCGGCGGCCCTTTACCCCGCGAGCAGTGATAGGAACTTTTTTCTTGCAGCCCTCGGGACCTTCCCCGGCACAAGCGCAAATTTTTCTTTTCTTTTTAGCAGGGGCTGGAGGAGGCAAAGCTCGGCAGGAAGTGGGAGCTATTGGTTTTCCCGTGAAGAAAATATAGCAATTTCGCTTTCGAGTAATCTGATTCGAGTTTCAAATACTGACCCGATAGCTAACTTCCAAACAGAAAGGCCGCCTCCGGGACTTGCCGAGTTTGGAAGGGGTATGCCCCTTATAGGATGGATGCCCTCACCCGCGGACTTTCTTAACGGGTTTTTCACTTTCCTTGGTATTCCCATTCAGATCCCGGCAGAGGAATTTTTCTTTAGTGCATCTCAACCTTGGCCTGATGAGGATGAGTACTGGGAACTGCTTTTCAGGATAAAAACCCCATCGGAGCTGCATGCACGGTCCATTTTGGCTCTGTTTACTGTGGCAAGGCTTGCCGTATTTCAGGGAATGGTCCCATCAGAAGACTTTATAAGCGGAATTTCAATAAACCCGCGAGAATTTGCATCCTTACTCCTTGCAAATCTGCCCGAAAGAGATGTGGACATCCTTCTTCTTCGCACAAATCCGATGACTGCAAGGCAGATGGCTTTACTTTTTAATATGTTCACGTTATATTAATTAGCTGAGAGGGAATATGCCTACTTATGGATATGAATGTAAAGCTTGCAAGCACTCCTTTGATGTTTTTCAAAGCATGAAAGACGATCCGATGAAGATCTGCCCTGAATGCGGGAAAGAATTGCGCAGGCTTATAAATGGCGGTAACGGAATTATTTTTAAAGGCAATGGTTTTTATATTACAGACAAGAACGGCAAGTCCACAATCGGCACAGGCGACACCGCTAAGAGCACTGAAAGCAAGAGTGACGTAAAGAGCGCCGATACCGGTACAACTAGTACTTCCGGTAAAAATTCCGATACTCCGACCTGTTCTAAAGCAGCAGGTTAATCATTTTGCCTGATTCCACAGGAACTCAAAATAAAAAACCTCGATTTTTTTGTGAAGGCTGCGGCAAGGAAGTACCAATAGACGGGAAAAAATGCCCGAATTGCGGAAAGTATTTTGCCTCTGTGCGATGCCCCTCCTGCGGCTTCATAGGCGATGATGCGGCCTTCATAGGCGGCTGTCCTATCTGCAATTATTCTGCATCACAGGGTCCACCCCAAAGCAATAAGAAAGACTTAAGGCCCGCAGGAGCACTCCCCTTTTGGGTATATATTCTAACGGCTGCCGCTTTTACTGCGGTAATTGCTGCATTATTTTTCAGGGTATTCTAGTAACACCGGTTTAAAGGAGCAATTATGAAAAAACACTCATATATTTTTTTATCGATACTTATACTTCTACAGTTTTTTTCCTCTTGTTCAAGCGAGTACAATCCTCCTGATCCTACCTTTATTTCAGGGGTATCGGGCGGCATTTTGGCAAGGAATGAGCAAATAAGGGTGGAGTTCGTTCATGGCAGAGATATGAACACACCTCTTCCGGGGAATGTCTTCAGTTTTAGCCCTGCACTCGCAGGCACAGCTTCCTGGCAAAATGAGCATACCCTCATCTTTACTCCAAATGAACCTTTGAGGGCAGGCAGGCAGTATAAGGTAAGAGTAAGGCTCCCCGGTATAACTTCTTTCGGATTTGACTTTATGACGGCTCTTCCGGTTTTTGAAGTAGAATTAAATCCGGTCAGGGTTAATAATCTTGATGAGGTTTTCATAACAGGTACAATAAAGGTTGATGATGTTGCAAGCTTAGAAAATATACAAAGAGCAATAAGTTCAGGCGAATTGGGACGGCCTGAAATTTACGGAGCAGGTAATGTTTACAGCTTCGCTTTTAATCCTGTTCTACGAGGCGAGACATCGAGGACTGCAGAAGTAACATGGAACGGCAGATCTCTTGGCTCATCCGAGAGGGGATATACAAGTGTTATTATCCCGGGCAGGGATAACTTCGAGATGCTGAGTGTGCATCATAATGCAGGTATTATTGAAGTGGCATTTTCTTCGCCGCTTAGAGAGTATCAAGACTTAAGAGGTTTTGCTTCACTTTCGGGGAGAACAGATGTACGCTTCTCAATTGAAGATAATATTGTCAGAATATTTGGTGATGATCATGGGGACATTCCGATCGGGTCTGAGCTTCTTATTAGAGACCTTACAGATATAAACGGAAATCATCTTACAGTTCCGGTTCAGTATAGGGTAGGTGAAGTATGGGAGCTTCCGGAAGTACGCTTCACGGGCAGCGGTGTTATTCTTCCTACAGGTCAGGGCAGTCAATTAGTTGTAGAAACCAGGAATATTGCAGGTCTCTTAGTTGAGGCTTTCAGGATACATGATCATAATATGATCCAATTCCTTCAGGTGAATAATCTTGACGGAGATCGCGAGCTTGACAGGGTGGGAGAACCTGCCTGGAGCCGTTCATTTGATTTTGAATGGGAAGAAAGGGATCAGAATCGCTGGATTCGCCGCGGCCTTGACCTCTCTGAGCTTTCGCGTAACTACCCTGACAGCATGTTCCACCTAAGAATCAGCTTTAGGCAAAGGCATATACGCTATGAATGCAGTGAAAGCCATAGAGACTTTTCTCATTTATTATTCCCCGATGACAGTTTCCCTGCCTTTTATACTGCGACAGGAAACAGCTTTTGGGACAATGTCTGGAGCTCTCCCGGCTTTGACTGGAATGAATGGTGGACTTATCGCAACGATCCCTGTCATCCGAGCTTTTATCACAATCACTATAATGGAAATATTATAAGAAGCCGCAATATACTTATTTCTGATCTTGGTCTTTTGGCAAGAAGGGGCCTTGACGGTTCCTGGCTGATTGCTACAACGAACCTATTAAATGCACTCCCCTCCCCTAATACCCGATTTTCTTTTTACAATTTCCAGGGTCGTCTTCTGTATCAAGGAAGAACTGATAATGAGGGGATGGCATTTATTCCCGAGCCGATTCCGGGAACAGGTCCTACTTCAAGGCTTTTCCTTATTGCAGAAAACTCAACAGGTAAGGCATATCTTAGGGTAAATGATTCAAGTACCCTTGCAATAAGTCACTTTGATGTTTCAGGCTCAACACCTGCATCCGATATTCGCGGACTAATCTACGGAGAGAGGGGTGTGTGGCGGCCGGGGGATGATGTCTACCTAACCTTCCTCCTTTCCGACCCAAGGGGAAGTCTTCCGCAAAATCATCCGGTAAATTTTGAGTTTGAAGATCCGAGGGGCCGTATTGTTATAAGTCAAAATTATACATCATCTATTGACGGGTTTTATCCAATACAGATCTCAACAGCTGCAAATGCTCCAACAGGAGAATGGACTGCCCGAATAAGAGTAGGAGGCAATGTATTTTCAAGACCTGTCAGAATAGAAACCGTTATGCCAAATCGCCTAATGATTAACATGGACATTGACGGTGTAGATTTTATTCGAAGCGGGACGCAGGGTGTTGCTCTTAATGCCGAGTGGCTCTTCGGTGCACCTGCCCCGGGACTAAAGGCTGATATTTCGGTAAGTTTTTCTGACAGACAGACTGTCTTTCCGCAGTTCCCCGATTTTAGCTTTAGGGATCCTTCAAGGAGGGTGAGCTCTGAGCGCCACAATGTCTGGGAGGGAAACCTTGACGATACAGGCAATGCGGTTTTCCAAATGAGTCTAAACCCGGGAGTATCTGTCCCCGGGAAGGTCAATGCCGGTTTCATGACAAGGGTCTTTGAGAGTTCAGGGGCATTCTCTTCAAGTCAGTTCAGTGTGGAATACTCACCGTATAGCCGCTATGTGGGCTTAAGGCTTCCTGCAGGAGATGCAGAAAGAGGCATGCTCCTTACCGACACTGACCATACAGCCGAGATAGTACTCCTTGATGAAGAGGGGAATCTTGTTCGGGAAAGCGTTACCCTTAGCGCCGAGCTCTATGAGCTGAACTGGCGATGGTGGTGGGAAAGGGGAAGAGAGGATTCGGCTGAAATTGCTTCAAGCATTTCAAGACGCCCCATTGCAAGAGGGACTGTAACAACTGTTAATGGAAGGGCGAGCTGGGATTTCAGAGTGAATCATCCTGATTGGGGGAGATACCTTGTTATTATCAGAGACGGTAACACCGGCCATGCTGCGGCCCAAATTGTATACATTGACTGGCCGGGTTGGGCAGGGCGAGGACAGGACGGCGGGCAGGGGGTAGGAGCTATGCTTAACTTAAGCTCTGATAAACCTGCTTATAATGTCGGAGAAAGAGTTACTGTTAGCTTCCCTTCGAATATCGATGCAAGGGCTAATATAGTTGTAGAAAAGGGAGGAGAGATAATCGAGCATAGGTGGATGTCTTGCGAAGACGGTATAACACATTTTGAGTTCATTGCAAACCCATCCATGGTTCCAAATGTTTATGTACATGTAAGTCTTCTGCAGCCTCATTTACAAACCCAAAATGATCTTCCCCTAAGGCTCTATGGTATTATTCCAATTACAATAAACGACCCTAGAGTGGTGCTTTCTCCAAAAATAACTGCACCTGAAAACTGGCAGGCAGAGTCATCTGTTTCTTTCACAGTAAGCGAAGAATCCGGGAGGCCAATGGCATATACTGTTGCGGTTGTCGATGAGGGGCTTCTCGGCCTTACCCGTTTTAACTTGCCAAATCCAATTAATACATTTTATGCGAGGGAGGCTTCCTTCCTTAACAGTTGGGATCTTTTCCATGAAGTCATAGGAGCTTACTCAGGCAGGCTTGAAACCCTTCTTGCCATTGGCGGAGGGGAGGATATTATTATGGACTCTGACAATGAGGCAAGACGCTTCATACCCATAGTTCGTTTCTTCGGGCCTTTTGAAATTGGCTCAGGAGAGCAGAAAACCGAAACCTTTGAGCTTCCCCCATATATCGGAGCATTGCGCATAATGGTGCTTGCAGCCTCGTCTTTAAACGAGGTGCAAAATATTTCACAGAGGGCATACGGGACTGCAGAGGAAAGCGTAAGGGTGACTTCCGATCTGATGGTCTTTGCAACCCTGCCCCGCGTCCTTTCTCCGAATGACGAAGTTGTGGTTCCGGTGCATGTAAACTCCTATATTGAAGGAAGCAGAAATGTAAGGGTGAGTCTTTCTGTTGAAGGAGCCGAGATAATCGGACAGACTTCCCAAGTTTTGAGCTTTAACGGGAGCGGTGAGCAATTGATCCGCTTCACAGTAAAGGCGCCGCCAAACCCGGGCCTATTAAGGTTTAGAACAATAGCAGAATCCGAAAGGCTAACTACGGCCCGGCATGAGGTTGAGTTACAGGTTAGATCTACAGCAATCCCTGTTACAAGGACAATGTACAGCCTTCTCTCCCAAGGGGAAAGCTGGAACGGGAATATTGAAATGCCGGGAAGGGAGGGAAGTAATACTGTTACAGTTGAGTTCTCCCGCATGCCTCCCCTAAACCTTGAAAATCGCCTTGGGTTCCTGATTAATTATCCGCACGGCTGTGTTGAGCAGGTAGCAAGCAGCATTTTCCCACAGCTCTATCTTGAAAGAATTATCAGACCTGACGAAAACAGACTCCAAGAGATACGAAGCAATGTGAATGCGGGAATTACCCATCTTCTGGGCATGCAGCTAATGTCAGGGGGTTTTAGTTATTGGCCGGGAGAAGCTGCGGCAAATGACTGGGCATCATCCTATGTTGGACATCTCCTGCTTGAAGCTCGCCGCCTTGGATACAATGTTCCTGACAATGTAATTCGCAGTTGGGTTCAATACCAGAGAAATAATGCGGCCCTCTGGACTGCTCAAAGCGGCAGATTTAATGAGCAGGCATATCGGCTCTTCACTCTATCTCTTGCAGGAGAAGCTGACCTTGGCTCAATGAACAGGCTTAGGAGTCATGCTAATTTGCCTCCCCAAGCCGGTTGGAGACTTGCCGCATCTTATTGGCATGCAGGACAGAGGGATGTCGCACGGAATATGATCCGCGGGCTTTCCATCCCCGAACATGAGTACAGGGAACTTTCGGGAACCTTTGGTTCGACTCTGCGGGATAAGGCCATGATTTTGGAAACATTAATTCTAATTAATTCAGGTCCTAATATATCAACCGAAGAACTTGGAAGGACAAGGGTTCTCTTTGCGGAAATTTGTGAAGTTTTATCATCAGAAAGATGGCTTTCCACCCAGGAAACCGCCTTCGCCCTGATTGCCATCTCTCCTTATATCGAAGCAAATGCAGGAACCGGCATAATGACAGTGGATTATAATACCGGAGGTTTAGCGGGAACTGCTAGTTTTGAAAGTCCCGCTTTAATACTTGATGCAGGATATGTTCAGGGAAATATGACACAATTTAATTTCACTAATCGTTCACCTTCACCCGTTTATGTGAAACTTATTGCAAGGGGCCTTCCTATAGAAGGAAGCGAGCCGGTGCTTTCAGAGGGCCTTGAACTCTTTGTTGAGTATAGGAACAGCAACGGCATTGTTATTAACCCCGACAGTTTAGCACTCGGAGAAGACATGGAAATAAGGGTTAGGATACGCAATTCATTTATAAGCACAGTTGAGGAAATTGCCCTTATAGTTCCTGTTCCTGCATCTTACGAGATCATAAATACTCGTCTTGCAGAATCTACATCGATAGCAGAAAATTTTCGCTATAGGGACATTCGCGATGATAGAGTAATGACCTATTTTAACCTCAATAGGGGCGAAGAAAGGGTTTTCAGTTTCATGGTAAATAAATCCTACGATGGTATTTTCTATAGGCCTGCAATTCATGCCTATGCAATGTATGATGAATCGATTAGGGCCCTGATTCCGGGGAGCAGGTAGGAGGAATATATGGAATGGCAGAATCCTGAAATTTTACATATAAACAGGGAGAAGGAAAGGTCGTATTTTATTCCCTTTCAATCTGAAGAAGCAAGTTTTAACTTTATTGATAATAGGGGCAGCTCCGCTTTCTTTAAATTATTAAACGGAGATTGGGCATTTAAGTATTATGAAAGTCAAATTAATGTTTCTTCCTGCGATTTTAAGCGGGACTCTGACCTATGTACCTGGGATAAAATCCCTGTCCCTCTAAGCTGGCAAATGGCAGGTTATGATATTCCTCTATATAGAAATGCCGGCTATAATATCCCGCTTGACCCTCCATTTGTGCCTGACGAAAACCCGGCAGGTATTTATGCCCGAGACTTTTTCCTTAACGAGGAATGGACAAGCAGAGATATTTTCATCGTATTCGAAGGTGTAAATTCTTGTCTTTTTCTTTATGTTAACGGTGAATATGCAGGTTATAGTCAGGGTTCTCACATGCAGAGTGAGTTTAATATATCCAAGTTCTGCTCAAGGGGGAAGAATAGGATTACGGTAAAGGTTTTAAAATGGTGTGACGGGAGTTATCTTGAAGATCAGGATCATTATAGGCATAGCGGCATTTTCAGGGATGTCTATCTTCTTTCAAGAAGTAAAAACCGTATCCGCGATATATTTATTAAAACAGATCTCGACGAGGAACATAATAATGCTGTCTTATCCATTGCTCTTGAAAAGGAAGGGAGTGGAAACGATGTTTCATTTAAACTATTTTCGCCTTGCGGTAAAAATATTACAGAAAAGAAGCTCATATTCGGTGAAAACTCCGTCAAGATAGAGTCTCCCCTAAAATGGAATGCAGAAACTCCCCTCCTCTATAGGGCGATTTTCAGCTTTGAAGACGAATGGATACCAATAGACATAGGCTTTAGGAAAATTGAAGTTGCTGACAACTGCTCTCTCTTAATTAATGGAGTTTCAGTAAAGCTTAAAGGTGTTAACCGTCATGACACTGATCCTGAAATGGGGCACTATACCCCTTCTAATCATATGAAGCGTGACTTAGAGTTAATGAAGCAGAATAATATTAATACTATAAGGACTTCCCATTATCCCAACACACCTGAGTTTTACAGGCTCTGCAATCGTTATGGCTTTTATGTCATAGACGAAGCGGATCAAGAGATGCACGGTTTTTGCGGCATGAATATGAAGGAGGGATGGAAGTATGTAAACTTCCATCCCGAGCATCCCACAGAAAAGCCTGAATGGAAGAAAGCTTTTTTAGACAGGGCGAGGCGTATGGTGGAACGGGATAAGAATCATCCGTGTATCATCATGTGGTCGCTCGGGAATGAGACTGCTTTCGGTACCAATATTATTGCAATGGCTGACTTAATAAAGGATAGAGACCCGACAAGGTTAATACATTTTGAGAGGGCCAGTGCAGGTCTTAGAAACGATAAAGATGCAAAGTATACAGATGACTGTATTGACGTTGAAGGCGTTATGTACCCTTCCCTTTCACTGCTCGAAGATGCAGGGAAAAACAAAAAGAAAGACAGGCGGCCGTTTTTTATCTGTGAATATGCCCATGCAATGGGTAATGGCCCCGGAGGTCTAAAGGATTATTGGGATATTTTAAATAAGTACCCGCGTCTTATTGGCGGCTGTATTTGGGAATGGGCGGATCATTCAATAGTTCAAATTGATGAGAGAGGTAAGAAATATTGGGGTTACGGCTCAGGAGACATGCTGCATGACGGCAACTTCTGCAATGACGGCTGTGTTATGCCTGACAGGAAGCCTTATCCCGGTTTGAGAGAAATTAAAGCGCATTATTGTTATATAAAAAGTAGTTTGTTTGGCATTGACGCAGAGAATAAGAAAATAACAGTAAAAATTACTAACAAACACGACTTTATTACTCTAGATGACTATTTAATAAAATGGTCATTAAATAATGACGGAGAAGCAGTATCTGAAGGGAGCTTTAATATTACAGGGCTTGGCCCAAAAAAGTCGAGGCAAGTTACAATTAATACAGAAATCCCTGAATCCGGTTTTTTTGGTCTTTACTTAAACTTAAGCTATCATCTTATAGAAAGCAGACCCTGGGCAGGCAGGGATTTTGAAACAGGCAATATGCAATTAGCACTTCCTGTTTTGCAAAAGAGCCCCGGATGCCGGGGACATATTAATAAAAATGTCGCACCGTTAAAAATAGAAAATAAGGGGCTTCTTACAATTATTGAAGGAGAAACATTTAAATATGTTTTTAATAATTTTTATGCCTGTTTTGAATCGATAAACTATAATGGTACCGAACTGTTAAGCACCCGTCCGCGTCTGAGTGTGTGGCGTGCACCGACAGATAATGATCGAAACATTCAAGCAGAATGGAGAAAGGAAAACCTTGAGCATGTACTTAGCAAGGTTTATGATATAAAAACTGAAGTTAAGGATGATTCAGTAATATTCAAAGTTAAGGGAAACCTCGCCGCCATTTCCAGAACCCCCTTTGCACAGACTACTCTCTGCTATACAGTATCGAAGTCGGGAGAAATAAAGATCGATGTTTCTGCCAAGATTAGAGAGAGCATGGTCTTCCTTCCGCGTTTCGGCCTTGAAATGGCAATGCCCAAAGAATATGAATACCTTGAATATTATGGCCTTGGCCCCGATGAAAATTATTCTGATATGTGCTCTTCATTAAATATGGGCCATTATAGATCTACTATAAGCGAACAATACTTCCCTTATATAACACCCCAGGAGCATGGAAACAGAACTAATGTTAAATGGGCGGCCCTTTATGATAAACTTGGAAGAGGTCTCTTAATTAAGGCAGAAACACATTTTGAGTTTAATGCATCGTATTATTCTAGCGAAGCACTGACAAGAGCTTTAAATACAAGTGAGTTAGAAGAAAGCGGCAAAACAATTGTCCGCATTGATTATAAGGTTGGAGGGATTGGTTCGGGCAGCTGCGGGCCATATACTTTTGAAAAATATCTTTTAAACGATAAGGATATTCACTATTCTTTTAAACTGCTTCCGTTTTCTATAGAGGAAATGCCTGCCTGCGAGGCAGCTAAATACATGCTTTAGCTTACTTTGTCAGTTCCTTTACCATAGGAACAAATTTGGTAAATTGTCTAAAGAATAAAAGACCTATGGTACCGACAGGTCCATTACGATTCTTTGCGAGGATTAGCTGTACCTTCTGAGTGGGTTCTTTTTCCTGCTCTTCATTTGTTTTATCCAGGTTCCTGTCCCTATTAATGAACATAACCATGTCTGCATCCTGTTCAATTGAACCGGATTCCCTAATATCTGCAAGGCCCGGCTTCTCCTTTTCTGCTTCCCGTCTCAACTGGGATAAGGCAACCACAGGAATATTTAATTCTCTTGCAAGTCCCTTAAGAGCCCTTGATACCTGCGACACAAATTCATAGCGTTTCTGATCTCTTTTATCTTCAGAGATTAACCCGATATAATCAATGAAAAGGATTTCTATGTTTTCCTGTATCTTAAGCATCCTTGCCATTGTACGAATATCACCAATTGTCATGTGGGGCATATCAACAATAAATAAGGGGGCCTCATGAATCTCTTCTGCGGCATTCATCATTTTTTCACGCTCATTTCCCGTGATCATGCCTTTTTTAAGTTTATAAGAATCTATATTAGCTTCCGATGAAAGAAGCCTAATCATTAAAGATACATCTGTCATTTCCAATGAAAAAAAGGCAGCGCTTTTTCTCTGTCTTATTGCTATATTAGCTGCCATATTAAGACCGATTGCTGTTTTTCCCATTCCCGGCCTTGCGCCAATAATTATAAGTTCTCCGTTTTGAAAGCCGGATGTCCAATAATCCAGATCGTAAAAACCTGAGGGTATACCGGTATATTCAGGCTTATACTTAATAGCATACTCAAGATAATCGACAGTGTTTGTAACAACATGCTCGGTCTTTTTATAGCGAAAAATTCTGGTTGGATCACTAATCTTAAAGAGCTCGTGCTGAGTATGTTCCAAAAGGACCTTAGGGTCTACCGTTTCATCGTATGCATTTGTTGCAGCTTGACCTGAAATCTTTATTAAACCCCTGCGTAAACTGCACTCAAGTACTATACCTGCATAAAAATCAGAGTTTACACTGGAATAAACATTATGGGTTAATCCTGCAATATAGTCATATCCGCCTGCCTCTTTAAGGGTTCCCTGTTTTTCCAGTTCGCCTGAAAGGGTTAAGAGGTCGGGCCTTGTTCCATTATTAAATAAGTTTGAAAGAGCCTTAAAAATCTCTTTATGACGCCCTGAATAAAAATCATCAACTTTTAAATACTGTCTTACACCTGCTGCTGCATTTTCATCAATGAGCATTGCCCCGATTATTGCTCTTTCTGCATCAAAATTATGAGGAGGGACTCTTTCAATGCCGGAGTTAGTATTACGAGACCCATAGGGTTTACTTTCTCCGGCATCAGAGGTCATTTATTCTTCTCCGAGAGATGAATCGGAGGATTCTTCTTCAGCCTCTTGTGCAGCAGCCTGAATCTCCGGCGGTACTTCCATTTCAGGGATTTCTGCAACTGCTGTATCGGCAGCTTCTTGAGTACTCTCCTGCTCATCACGCCGCCTCCTTGCAGGTCTTGGAGGGGGAGCTTTCCTTGTTTCGATCTTAATTTCCTGCCCAATCACCGTAAAGCTTAATTCCGCAGATGCATTTTCGTAGAGTTTAACCGTTGCCTTAAACTTACCGACATTCTTTACGCTGTTTCCCGGCAGATCAATCTTCTTCCTTTCGATCTTAAACCCAAGCTTCGTAAGCTCATCCATTATGGTCTGACTGGTTACAGCACCATAAAGTTTCCCGTTTGGTCCTGCGGGCATGGTAATTTCAAGAACCAGGCCTTCCAGCTTCTCTTTAAGTCCTGCGGCATCTCCCCGCTTTTGGACCTTTCTAAGCTCGATTTCCTCTCTTCTGCTCTCGAAAAGTTTAATGTTTCTCTCAGTATATGGAAGGGCTATGCCCCGCGGGAAAAGATAATTCCTCGCATATCCCTTTGCAACATCCTTGACATCCCCTTCTTCTCCAAGGGGTAGGAGATCCTTGTTCAAAATAACTCTCATACTCAAGCTCCTTGATTCTATCGGGCTCTAATTACGCCTGTGGAGTAGTAGGCGGCCCGTTTATTTTAGGCGCCCTGAAGGGCACCCAGTTTTCGGTAATTCCAAGTATGGTAAGGCCAACAAGGAGTACCAAATTAAGCACAGGACTAACGATTAAAAAGACAAACAAGATCATAAAAAGAATACCCATAAAGGGGGGTGTCGAAGGCTTAGAGAGAAAAAACTGCAATATTCCAATACCCTGTGCCAGATATAGAATAACGCAAAGAATTAAAATATTCCAGAGTATGATCTCTATAAGCTTGAAATTAATTAACCTTGACAGAACAAGAAGGAGCAGGGAGATTGATAAGACCCAGATAAGAATAGAACTTGCATGAAACTGAACAAGCGAGCTGGGAGAAATATCAATCTTTTTTCTTCTTAAAATAATTCGGGCAAGGAAGTAACCTAATTGCCTGCATAACGTAAATAGAAGAATACAGGATATAAGGCTTCCGCCTCTAACCATTATGGACATTATTGCATCCAGAATCTCTTCCACAGTGATTGATTGGAGCAGGGCATTTTGTACCACATTGGCCCCTGTATTACTCAATAAAAAGTTGTTCAGCATGGAATCCATATAATCCAAAAAAAAGGGAGTCGAAATTACCCTCCCCATAATAAAAATTAGGAGCAGGGCACCAAGGCAGGACCCAAAGGAAAGCCTTATACTCATTGGAACTTGATTACTTGCAGGAGGCGGGGAAACTATCCATGTAAAGATGCCTGCCATGGCAATATAAAAAAGAAAATTACTTATGTCCCTGTTTAAAATACCAAAGTTAAGAAGAATATTGCCAATTACTATAAAAGCAAAACCTGTCCAAGCTGTTCTATAATCGTACCTATAGGCAAGAAAGCCTAAAGGCACTAAGAATAAAAGACTAAAGAGCCCGCTTATGGCAAGGAAAATACTCACCCCGGCTCCAATAAGAGCAGGAACCAAAACTTTTCTGTCATATATATAAGAAATCATTGGCTATAAGCGTTTATTGCCTGTTTATATCAGTCAGCTACAAAGGGTAATAAGGCGATCATCCTGGCTCTTTTTATTGCAAGAGCCACGGCTCTCTGATGCTTTGCACAGGTTCCGGTAATCCGCCTCGGGAGAATTTTCCCCCTTTCGGTGATAAAACGACGCAGGGTATCTGCATCTTTATAGTCGATTTTCAGCTTTTGCATGCAAAACTTGCAGACCTTCTTTTTAAAGAAAACCTTACCCTTCCTGCGCTCCTCATCACGGCCTTCCATCTGGGGATCCATCCCCCTGTCACGGGAAAAACGCTCATTACCTTCCATATATTTTTCGTCAGACATAAATTACCTCATGAATTAAATTAAAACGGTATATCATCAGAGAAGTTATCATCCTCGGGGGGATTATCTTCCCTATTATTTGGTCTAAAACCGGTTGACCCTTGGGAGTTTGAATCCCGGGATGAACCGGAAGAGGGGCCTCCGCTTCCTAGAAGCTGAATATTATTCGCCACAATCTCAATCTTTGACCTGTTCTGTCCATCCTGCTGCCAGCGCTCCTGGCGCAATTCGCCCTCAATTCCAACCAGCTTACCCTTCTGAAGATACTGGTTTAAGGATTCGCCCTGGCGGCCCCAGAGGACTATGTCGAAGAAATGTGCTTCATCCTCCCAATTGTCGCCGTTTTTACGTCTCCTATTAATTGCAATTGCGAATTTGCATATAGCTTGGCCTGAACTCGTATATTTAAGTTCTGCATCCCTGGTCAAACGTCCAACCAGGACTACATGGTTAATATCAGCCATTTTTTTCCTTACTTTCGATATTTACGAAAAGGTATTTTAGAAGATTGGCATTAAGCTTAAAGATTCTGTCCAGAGTTGCAATTTTAGCAGGATCAGCCTTGATGGTAAAAAGGACGTATCTGCCTCGTCTTCTTTTCCTGATTTCATAAGCGAGGTCTCGATCCCCGATTTCATCGGTTTTCTCGATCTCAGCTCCATTGTTTCCAAGGTCGGATAGTAGCTTCTCCCGGCCTGCCTTTTGCTGATCTTCTTCCAGGGGGAAGATGACCATCAGCTCGTATTGACGCATAGGTCCTCCTTACGGACAATAAATTTCGGCCCTTTAAAGGGCAAAGAGGTAATTTAATATAGCAAGTTCTTCAATTTTATGCAAGCCTTTTTATAGCACACTTTAAAGCCGATATTAAGCATAATGAGGATAACAGGCGGACTCCTAAAAGGACGGCAGGTAAAGACCCCCGGGGGCATAATTCGCCCTGCCATGGATAAGATGAGGGAGTCTGTTTTTTCTATCTTAGGTGACCTGTCAGACCTATCCTTCCTCGATCTCTTCACAGGCTCAGGCATTATTGCCCTTGAAGCTGCTTCAAGGGGAGCCGCATACATCGAAGCTGTTGAAATGGACGGGGAGAAGCGCAGAACCCTGCTGGAAAATGTAAAAATATCTCCTTTGCGCATACATTGCCGCTTTATGTCAGCAGAGCTCTATATAATGCGTGCAAAAAAAACCTTCGATATTATTTTCTGTGACCCTCCCTTCCCGTATAAATTTAAACAAGAGCTAATGAATTCAATCGTAAATTCCCCTCTTACAAAGGAAGGCTCTCTAATCCTGCTGCACCGTCCGAGAGAAGAAACTCTGCAGATCGATAAAATAATACAGGAAGACAGCCGTGAATACGGTCGTTCCATTGTAGATTTTTACAGGGTTTTAAATGAATAAATTTGACAATATTAGAGATTTTATATATCTTATACACGAAGGATTAAACAATGGACTTAAAAAGCATTATAAAAAAAATTGAAGGAGAGTCCGCCTTCATAAAAACCACCGAAAAAACGGTGATGGATGGGACGCAAAAAGCGGCTCTTAATCGTAAGGGAAATCTGCTCTATAATTCCGGTGATATAGAATCAGCAAGAAGAATCTTCCTTACAACCGGATATTCCGACGGCTTAATTCGTGTAGGCGATTATTATATGTCAAAAGGCAGGCAGCTCGATGCTCTTCGCATGTACTGGATAGCGCCTGACCGCCGGAGAGCTGATCCCATCATAATGCAATTGTCCGCGTTAATTCAAAGTTTGTTACAAGACACTTGATATAGATGAGGGGTATTCAAATGAGTGAAGCCATTGAAGTCTTTCCCAATAGGGAAGGTGATCCCGAAGAAAGGGATGATATCTCAGGGCTTTCCAAAAAAGGCTATCTTTACCTTAAAGAGAATAGGGTTAGCGAAGCCGCAGATTGTTTTACAAAAATCTTAAAATCTGACGAGAACAATAATTATGCCTTGGTAGGAATGGGAGATGCAGAGAGGAAGCAGGGGGGGTTTAAAAACGCAATAACCTTCTACCAGCGCTGTCTTGACCATCATCCCGGGAATAATTATGCACTTTTCGGCCTTGCCGACTGCTATAAGGCTTTAAGTCAATTTCACACTGCAATAGAAATCTGGGAGCAGTACCTTAATCATGATGATAAAAATATCACGGTCTTAACCAGGGTTGCAGACGCATACCGTAAAGTGAGGGACTATAATCGTTCAAGAGACGTATATCATAAGGTATTGCAAATGGAAAATGATAATCCCTATGCAATAATCGGCCTTGGGCATCTTCATTACGATTTCAGGGAGTATAAGGAAGCTTTATTCTATTGGGACAGGATGTTTCAGAGAAATAGAGAGAATGTTGATATACGGGTTCTTACCTCGATTGGTAATTGTCATAGAAAGTTAAAATCTTTTAAGGAAGGTCTTGGCTTTTTTGAAGCGGCCCTGAACAGAGAACCCGGAAATTTTTACGCCCTTTTTGGCCTTGCAGACTGCTATAGGGGGCTGCGCCAGCAGCGCATTGCCCTGGATTATTGGAATAGAATACTTGCCCAAGACCCGCGGAATAAGGTAATCCTTACCCGCGCAGGTGACGGATACAGAAACCTAAATGACTATGATGCAGCCATAGACTGTTACCGCAGGGCCCTTAATATAGAATTTGATACACATGCGGTTCTCGGACTTGCAGTTGTTGCAAGACTTAAGGGCAATTACAACGAGGCTATAGAATCCTTAAAACGCCTTATTCAACAAGACAGCAAGGGCTATCGGCTCTACCTCGAGCTTGCAGACTGTTATCTAATGAAGGGTGCAAAGCGGGAAGCAGTGGAAATTCTGGAAGATTTCCAACGCCAGGGAGTTAGGAATAGTATGATAAGTGAGCAGTTGGAAAGGTTAAAAAACTGATTCTTGCAGGGCTCTTAAAAGAAGAACTCATCTCCTTACTCAAGTCTTATCCCGCCTATAGGGCTGCGCAGGTTCATGAATGGATATGCAAGGGGAAATTAAGCTTTGAAGAGATGAGTAATCTCCCTGCTTCAATAAGAAAAAAATTAGCCGAAGAGTATACTTTAGTTCCCGGCCGCCTTAATACCGAGCTAAAGGGTGGGGATGGGACGATAAAATTAGGCATTGAACTCGATGACGGGGTTATTATAGAGACGGTACTGCTTTCTGACGGGAAGGGCCGAAAAACGGCCTGCATTTCGACCCAGGCAGGCTGCCCTGTGGGCTGTGTATTCTGTAAAACGGGGACTCTTGGTTTCAGGCGAAACTTGAGCGCGAGTGAGATTGCAGGGCAGTTTCTATATTTAAAGAGCAGGGCCCCTGAAACTACACATATAGTTGTAATGGGTATGGGAGAGCCCCTTCTTAATCCGGTTGAGTTGCGTAAGGCTATAAACTTTTTCACAGAAGAGGCAGGGCTTAATATTTCCAAACGGAGAATAACAATTTCAACTTGCGGAATAGAGAGGGGAATCGAGGAACTCCTGGATAAAGGGCCCCATGTACGATTATCACTTTCTCTTAATAGTGCAAATGAAGGATTAAGAAAACGCCTGATGCCCAGAGCAAGGGATTCTCTTTTCAATTTAAAGAACCAACTCTTAAAATACAGGGATATACATAGAATAACCCTGGAAGTTGTGCTTTTAAGGGGAATTAATACAGGGAAAGACGAGGCAAGGGCAATAACAGACTATAATCTTGGCCTTGATGCTCATATCAACCTTATCCCATGGAATAAAGTAGAGGGCCTTGAGTTTGAAGGAAGGGAATTAGAGAGGCCGGGGAACCGGGAAATTGAAGATTTCGCTTCTGAACTTAAAAAAATGGGCCTTAAGGTCACTGTCAGGATGGGCAAGGGCGGCAGTATTTCAGGTGCATGCGGCCAGCTTGGCAGATAGCAGGAAGCAGCACTATCTTTTTTTTTCAATTTTTCTTATAATCATCATATCAAACAAACCGGGGTGGTTGAGCGCTCGTTGAGTGCGATGCCTGAGATAACACCCGTAGAACCTGATCCGGATAATGCCGGCGGAGGGAATGACATGAAGAGAAATATCAATCTTATAGTCGTTTCAATTTTACTTATTGCCACGCTCATATTGGGCGTTTCGGCAGGCAGCAGACAGAGTACAAGTAATACAAATGAGCTTATTATTTGGACTTCCGATTCTTTCATATCAAGTTGGGGGCCGGGGCCTGCCGTCGCGGAAAGATTTGAGGAACTTACAGGGATAAGAATCATCTGGGAAGGCCATTCGGGAGCGGGAACAATGCTTTCAAGGCTGCTTCATGAGGGTAGTTCTGCAGATGCGGACATAATTCTGGGCATAGATCAGAATATGGCAGGGCGTCTGCTCGAGTCGGGCCTGCTCGAGTCATACAGGCCTATAGGAGCAGAAAGGATCTTCCCCGAATTGATTTTTGACCCGAGTTTCCGATTAATCCCGATGGATTATAGCTATTTTGCCTTTGTTTACGATTCAGAAACGATTACAAATCCGCCAAGGAGCCTCGAAGACCTGACAAGGCCTGAATATAGGGACGGTATCGTTTTAATCGATCCAAGGACTTCGTCTGTTGGTCTTGGTTTATTCGGCTGGGTAAAGGAAGTTTACGGGGAGGGCTGGCGCGATTATTGGAGGAGGCTCTCTCCCTCGATTCTTACTGTTTCAGGCGGCTGGAGTGCGGCCTACGGTCTATTTACCCGAGGCGAAGCACCTCTTGTTCTTTCTTATACCACAAGCCCCGGATACCATCTTGAATTTGAAGATTCCGAGCGTTTTAAGGCAGCAATTTTCCCGGGTGGCCACCCGTTGCAGATTGAGGCAGGGGGTCTTGTCAGGGCAGGGGGAAATAAGGAGAATGCCAGAAGATTTATGGACTTTATGATAAGCCCCGACTTCCAGGATATTATCCCTCTTACAAACTGGACTTACCCTGTAATTGATATTCCGCTGCCTGACTCATTCAGGATAAACCCAAAGAGTGATATTTCCTTTATAGCTCCTCCTGTAAGCGAGGCAGAGCTGAATGAATGGGCATCATTGATGGCAGTGAGGTAAACTCAAGAGGTACGGTGTTCGCTATAAAGGGAAGAACCTATAATTTTACTCTTTCTTATCTGCTTGCCCTTCCTTTATTTTTAGCTGTCGGGTTATGTTTTTTCCTCCCTTATGGCGGAGCATTTGCCAAGGCTGTAGAGGGGGGATTAACAGGCGGGATTACCGTACTTCAAAACAGGGCCCTTTGGAATATTACTAGTTTTACTCTGAGGCAGGCCTTCTTCAGCGTGCTCCTTTCTCTTGCAATAGGGCTGCCGGGTGCATGGTACCTTTCAAAGAGGGGACGACTTGCGCCGGTTCTTAGAACCCTCTCTGCTGTTCCCTTTGCAATGCCTTCCATCCTTGTAGTCTTGGGCTTCGTATTGTTTTACGGGAATTCAGGCTGGCTAAACCAAGGGCTTGGCAGTTTTGGGGGCCCTGTCTTGAGGATCCTCTATAGGCCCGAGGCAATAATCCTGGCCCACGGTTTTTTTAACTTTCCCCTGGTGATTCGTCTTGCAGGTGACGGGCTTGACAGGGCACGCAGGGCTTATTCACCTGCAGCGGCTGTTCTTGGGGCCTCCCCTATCGTAACAGCTCTTACCGTTACCCTTCCCCTGGCAATCCCCGCGATAATGTCTGCAGTATTGCTGGTCTTTCTCTATAGCTTTACAAGTTTTGCAGTGGTACTTGTCCTTGGAGGCGGCCCCGCTTCAACCACCCTTGCAGTTGAAATTTACCGGCACGGAAGGATATTCTTAAATTATGCAAATGCAGGAACTCTGGCCTTCGCAGAAACCATAATTGCCGTTATTTTCTTCCTCAGCTATGTTTTTTTTAATAGGAAAGCAAGGGAAATAAAAACAGGCACAGAAGAAAGGATCCTTGAAGTAAAGAGGAGCAGGGGTTCAATAATTTTTATGATAGTATACTTCTTTCTTGTGGCCATATTTGTCCTTGGTCCGATATTATCGATTATACTTGAATCCTTTCTTTACCAGCCGTCGAGGGCAGCCCAAAGGATTTTTAGCACGATTTGGTGGCGCAGCCTTGGGGAAGGCGCCCTTCCTGCCCTATTCCGATCCCTCTTCTTAGCCTTTTTTGCTGCCTCAGCCTCATGCATCCTTGCAACTCTCGCCTCTGCTTCGATAAAGCTAATTGAAATGAGACAGGGAGAGAAGGTGCTCATAATTAATCTTATCCGCTTTATGGCTGCAGCTCCCCTGGTCTCTTCGGGGATTGTCCTTGGTCTTGGCTGGATAGTTATATATGGAAGAAATGTGAGTCCGGTTGCTGTGGTTCTTCTTCATGCAGTAAGTGCCCTGCCCTTTACTTTCAATTTTATCTCAGAGGGCTTTCGCTCCCTTCCCGGCAATACCTTAAATGCTGCAATGGTACTTGGAGCCCCTCCTCTACGTACCATGCTCGGTATAGCTCTGCCCCTTTCTCTAAAACAATTACGCTCTGCATGGGGTTTTGCCGCTGCCCTGAGCCTCGGTGAACTCAACGCAGTAATGATGCTCGGAATTAGGAATTTTGAAACCCTACCCCTTTATATCTTTAGGGCCACAGGTGCATACCGTTTCGGAGCAGCCTGTGCTGCAGGGGCAATGCTCATTCTTGGCTTTATCATCCTTTTTCTGCTCTCGGAGGGAGGAAGGAGGAAATATGTCTCTTAAAGCAAGCTCTCTACGGAAAAGCTTTGGGAATTTCACGGTCATTCTCGACATGGAAGTGGCTGAAGGTGAGACCTTAGTCCTTGCAGGACCCTCAGGCTCGGGTAAAACCACTGCAATAAACCTTATTGCAGGGCTTGCAGAGCCTGACAGCGGGGTTTTAAGCTCAAACGGAGAAGATATTTCGGCCCTGCCCTGCTGGAAGCGAAATATTTCCGTGGTTTTCCAGGATCTTGCCCTTTTTCCTCATTTGGATGTGGGGGGAAACATCGCTTACGGGCTTAAAATAAGGAAAATGCCAAAAGAAGAGAGAGTGAAAATCGTAGAAGAAATGCTTAAACTGGTTCGACTTCCGAATTATGCATCAAGGCGCATACATACGCTTTCAGGGGGGGAGCGTCAGAGGGTTGCAATTGCCCGCTCCCTTGCACTTAACCCAAGGGCCCTGCTCCTTGACGAACCCTTTGCAAGTCTGGATACTCCTCTAAGGATGGAATTACGCCGTGAATTTCTTGCGATACGCTCAAAATCAAAGGCCCCCTGTATCTTTGTGACCCATGACAGGGAGGAAGCGGCAATGCTCGGAGACCGCATAGCTCTTATGAGGGGCGGGGAGATAGTAGAAACAGGAACGGCAGACCGGCTCTTCAATTCACCGGAAACAGAGTTTGCGAAAGATTTTTTTTCATCGGGTAAGAAAATTTAATGCTTTCAAGATTTTTACTCACCTTGCTTGTGGGGTCATGCGGAGGCCTTCTTGGGTTCAAGGCTAAGATCCCCGGGGGCGGCGTAATCGGAGCAATGCTCGCTGTGACGATTTTTGGCGTTACAACAGACCTTGCTTTTTTCCCGTGGAAGATAAGGATGTTAACCCAGGGAGTTGCAGGAGCTTTCCTTGCGGCTCCAATGACTATGGAGAGGATAAGGACCCAGACCCTTCTCATTAAACCTGCAATTATAG
>Ga0099364_10000567_pt1 | contig 62945 bp, 55 predicted proteins | sample TergutTh196P3_FD_73070 | JGI IMG/M metagenome (GOLD analysis project Ga0099364, IMG submission 73070) | Microcerotermes parvus P3 segment gut microbial communities from Pointe-Noire, Republic of the Congo - Th196 P3 | ecosystem: Host-associated > Arthropoda: Insects > Digestive system > Gut ... | reverse complement strand
GACGGAGGGATCAGGGATTAGGGGTTAGGGATTAGTAGGACGAGGGCTGCGGAAATACCCAAACCAAAAGACTGATCCCTAATCCCTAGCTCAGCAATCACATCCGAACAAAAAAAACGCCGGAGCTTCCGGCGTTTTTTGTAATGGGAAAAAGATTGCTATCATATCTGCGGCGTGTACGTTGCCTTAGTTAGCCGTAATTCGCCTGCATCATAATCAATTTCCTTGTGGAGGATATTTTATGGGAGGAATCAGCCTTCCGCTCCGCTTTCATCCTCTATGCCCAATAGAGCTTGCGCATCCTCTCCCGTGTAGGTCTGGACTCCGCGCAGGCTTCTGTTTATGGCCCTTGTCCTGCGCCCGACCAGCGTTTCTATCTCGCTGCCCGCCTGAGTTATTTTGTCGTGCGCTTTATTTAAGACGCTCTCAAAATTCTCAAACTCTTTTTTTACCGCGCCGAGCGTCCTTTCTATCTCCGCCGCCCCTTTTTGGATCTGTAATGTTTTGAAGCCTATCTGCATCGAGTTAAGCATGGCGGACAGTGTAGACGGGCCTGTAACTATGACGCCGTCGCGCCTGAGGTTGTCCAGGAAAACCGGGTCTCTTACAACTTCGGAATACAGCCCTTCCGCCGGCAGGAATATCACCGCAAATCCGGTCGTATCCGGCGGCGAGACGTATTTATCCTTCACGTCTTTGGCGAAAGCTTTTATTCGTGACAAAAGCGCTTTGCGCGAGGTTTCGATCTGCGCCGGGTCCCCCGCCTCGTAACCCTCCAGCATGCGATAATAGTCTTCCAGCGGGAATTTGGAGTCGATCGGAAGATAGACATGTTTCCCTTCTTCCGCGCCTGGCAGCTTAACGGCGTATTCAACCCGCTCCCGCGAGCCGCTCACCGTCGGCACTTCGACGTCATAAAGCTGCGGCGGCAGCATATCCTCTATGATCTGCCCCAGTTGGAGCTCACCGAGAATTCCCCGGGTTTTCGCGCCCGATAGAACTTTATTAAGCGACCCTACGGACTCCGCGACGGTTTTCATCTCGCCGAGCCCTTTGTTTACGCTTTCAAGCTGGGTGCTGACCGTCTCAAATGATTTTTGAAGCCGAGTTTCCAGCGTTTTTTCCAGTTTTTCGTTGACTGTCAGGCGCATCTCCTCAAGCTTTTTTTCATTTGAAGACTGAAGCGCGCTTATGGCTTTTTCAAGTTCGTTTTGAATCTTTTCCAGACGCTGGTCTACCTTGTCGCGGATGCTCTCCATGCCGCTTGCGCTGCTGGCGGTCAGTTCCGACAGCCTCTTGCTTTGATACTCGCTCGTTTGGTTAAGCATCACGGTGATCGAGTCGCGCAGACGGTCAAGCTTCTGTTCCAGCTCCTCACGAAGCGCCCGGTTTTCCCGCGATATCTGATTTATGACGTCGGCAAACGCCCGCCGGACCGTGTCGTCGATCACCCTCCCGTCAAACTCCTTAGGCTTCTTCAGCAGATTCGCAAGCGACAACCCCAGCACAACAACAACTAAAGCCAAAATCAAATAAAGTTCCATAGTTTCCCCCCTAAAGCGGACGATCTGCAATGCAGAATGCAGAATGCAGAATGCAGAATGCAGAATGCAGAATGCAGAATGCAGAATTACGCAGCTACCAGACTAATCCCTGATCCCTAATCCCTAATCCCTAATCTCGCATGAAACGGCGAAACAAACGCATCCTGCGGCGGGCTTCTCATGCTGTCGCTGTTGTTGACTATTCCTGAGCTGTATAAAAACAGCACGTCCTGATCGGTAAAGTCAATATAATCGCCCACAAGTTCCGGGCGGATATAACGCAGATCCACAAGCTTGACGGCGCTGTAACCGGGCAGGAGCAGCGGCGCTAAGGAACTTGCAAAAGAGTCGCGGAAAATTATAAGTTCTTTCGCGCCCGGGTTTAACGGGTTTTCTGCCCTTATTACAGCTTGTGGGCCATGCATAAACAAGTTATATGAATCCATGCCGCCCAACTGTCCGGTATCGTACACCGCGAGGGTCGTGCCGGGGCGTTCTATGCTTGTTACGACCGCGTTTTCCGTTACATCGCTGACAAGATATATCATCTCGTCCGGCTTGACGCTCAGCGCGGATTGCCCGAAGTACACCCCGTGGAACGGGGAGTAACTCATCTGAGTGTACCCGCCGGCTTCAAACCGCAGCCCGGAACCAAACGCCTGAGATATAGTATCGACCACATCCGCCAGCTTTTCCTGTCTCCAGTGCGTGTCGGTCATGTAATAGCTGTCAAGAGATAATACACCAAAGAGGTCTATTTCCCCGATTTCGCCGTTGGTACCCGCGCGGGCTAAATCAGCCAGAAAGCGATAGTCGATGATCAGGTGGCGATGGTCGTCGAGATAATAGTTTTTTTCGGGAACAATCGCGTAAAAAACGTCCATGCCGTAGAGATACTGCGCATATATATAGTTGGTCAGCTCGCTGAGCCGGGTGACGCTGTTTTCGCGCAGCGGATAATCAGTCTTAAATACCTGATCCCCAACGACGAAGATCGCGTTGTTGTCCGCTTTGAGCCATACGTTTAAATCAAATCTCGCTTTGAGCCTGCGAAACTGTTCCCTAAAGACGAACTGGTCAACCGCGAAGTCGTCAAACCCGTCCATGCTCTCGGCGTTGAGCACAGCCCTCACGTTGATATCCGGAAACTGCGCAAGCCTCCGCCGCTCACTGAAACTAAGTTCATCCGCCGGCTTTATCAGGTTCAGCGCAAGCCCGGCATACAATATGCCCAAAAACAGCACAACGACCGAAATATCTTTTAATTTCATCTGCTTCATGACCACCCGCAACCCCCGTCCTACTAACCCCTAACCCCTAATCCCTAATCCCTAACCCCATCAAAACCTAAAATACAAAAACGGATTAAATGACGAATCTATCAAATACGCGGTGACTATTATCAGCAAAGCCGCTATGAAAACCGGGTTCAGGGAGTCTGTGATGTTCTTAAGCAGCGTGTTTGCGCGCGCTTTTATGACGATGTTTTTAAGCAGCGGGGTAGCCCCTATGATCGCGGCAATCAAAATGACCTTATAACTGTCCAGATAATAAAGAGCTTCGGCGCTGACCGTCGGTAAACCGGCAAACCCAAACATCCCACTGTAATGCCCCAGTATGCCCTGCATCGTCTCTATATGGAATATGACAAAACTCAGCGTAACTATAATAAGGCAGTAAAAATGCGACAGCGCCCGGGGCAGCTTATCGAGCAGCTTTTGCAGAAACAGCTTCTCTATCGTAAGCAATATGCCGAAAAATATGCCCCACACGACAAAATTCCACGCTGCGCCATGCCAAAATCCGGTGCAAAACCAGACTATCGCGATGTTGCGGATCCATTTAAGCCGCGATACCCTGTTGCCGCCAAGCGGGATATACACATACTCCCGGAACCATGTACCCATAGAGATATGCCAACGCCGCCAAAACTCGGTTATGCTGCGTGATATGAACGGGTAATCGAAGTTTTCCAGAAATGTGAATCCAAAAACCTTACCAAGGCCGAGCGCCATATCGCTGTAGCCGGAGAAGTCAAAGTATATTTGCAGCATAAATGAGATTATGGCTATCCAATACATCAGTACGCTCTGGTTTGTCGCAGCCAGCGCCGTAGTGTTCAGTTCGCCCAGCGCGTTAGCTATCAGCACTTTTTTGCCGAGCCCTATAACAAAGCGCCCCGCCCCGGAAGCAAAATTCCCGAGGGAGTAGGCGCGCTCGTTAAGCTCATCCGCGATCGTCTGATAGCGGACTATCGGCCCCGCGACAAGCTGCGGGAACATAGTCACATACGCCGCGAAATCAAGCGGGTTTTTTTGCACTTTTGCGTCGCCGCGGTATACGTCTATCGAATAACTCATCGTCTGGAAAGTGAAGAAGCTGATGCCCAAAGGCAGCGGGATCCGCAGAAGCGGGATACCGGTCCCAAGCAGCGCGTTTATATTCGCGATGAAAAAGTCAGCGTACTTGAAGAAAAGAAGGAGTCCAAGATTTGCTACTATTGAGCATATCAGCGCGTATTTTGCTTTTTTTGTTCCCCTGTGCTTTTCAACCAATAAACCGATGGTGAAGTCTATAGCCGATGAGATGATAAGCAGCACCACATATTTTGGTTCGCCGTAAAAATAGAAAAACAGGCTTGCTGCCAGTAAAATGATATTACGCAGCTTTTTTGGCGCCGCGAAATAGGCCAGAAAGATTACCGGCAGAAAATAATATAAAAATGATATACTTGAAAACAGCATGTCATCAGTCCGCTAGCTTCTTAAATGCATCATGGAGCGCCGGCCCGTCGTTACTCAGTACCATAAATAACAGATTGCCGATGCTGTCCACAATGACCTCTTCCCTCGTCACTCCCGCGCAAATCCATTTCATAGGATCTACGCTTGTCCTGATTCGTTCTTTAGCGGCTGCGATATCCGCGTTATCCGCCATACGGAGCAGCACGAGCGAATGCGGTATGGCCCCGATCACAGCCTCGGACGCGATTCCCTCCGTAAACGGGATGCCCTTTGCCCCGATGTAGTATACGATCCCGCTTTCAGGAAATGCCATATCTTCGGAAAGCTCGATATTACCCACAAACGGGAGCTGCACGGATTCATCAACATTAGCGTAAAGCTTCTCCATCAATTCTTCCAGACTGCCCTCGATGTTACTCTCCCCGGACGACGCTCCGCCGCACCCTGCAAAGGCAGCAGCGATCAGTAAAACGCATAAAACCGTCATAATAAGCTTTTTCATATCTCACACCCCATCTATTTGCACATATTCTACAATACATTCTGCCTTTACGCAAGGTAAATAAATCTTGAAGAGATTGGGCAGATAAGGTATGATGTATACGGACATTATTTGGTTTTGAAAAGAGGAGGCTGTGATGGAAAAATCAAAGGTATATATCGTTTCGACCGACGACAGGGCGGTCGGTGCCCGGCGCTGTCTGGAATACTTCAAACTGCCCGACCTGACTGGGAAAACTGTGTTTATTAAGCCAAATTTCAATACTGCGGACCCCGCCCCCGGTTCTACTCACAACGACACTCTGGCAATGATTTTCAAGGCGGTCTGTGAGAAAAATCCCAAGAAGATCATACTGGGCGAGAGAAGCGGGCCCGCTGTTGTGGCCGAAGTCTTTAAAGAAAAATGCCTCGCGCCTTTATGCACGGAGTACGGCGTTGATTTTTTGGATCTTGAACAACTCCCCCCGGATGGGTGGGTGGACTTTATCAGGGAGGACCTGCACTGGCCGAGCGGCTTTAAAGTCCCTCGCACGCTAACAGAGGCGGACGCCGTTATCGCTACATGCTGCCTGAAAACGCACGCATACGGAGGTGTCTTTTCAAACGCGCTGAAACTTGCTGTCGGCCTTACTCCCAAGGATTTTTCGACTCTGCACAACTCGCCGGACATGCGCAGCATGATCGCGGAGATCAATCTGGCGTACACGCCCGACCTCGTTATTGCAGACGCAGTGGAAGTTTTCACAGACGGCGGGCCTATGAGCGGCGTCAGGTTTAACGCTAACTTGATGTTCGCGGGAACCGACCGGATAGCGCTGGACGCTGTTGGGCTTGCGATACTGAAAAGCATCGGCTCTAACAGCGCCATCATGGAAAGGCCCATATTCAGGCAGGATCAGATAGTCCGCGCCGTAGAACTTCAGCTCGGCATCGCTTCACCCACCGACATCGAACTCATAACAGACGACGACAAAAGCGAACGAGACATATCAAACATCCGCAAAATCCTGCTGAACGGGTGATGCGAAAGGAGTGTTTCTCTATGAAAAAGATAGCTTTGGAAGAGGCCTTTGCGGTGAAGGGTGTGGAAAATTTTACGCCGCAGTTGCTGTCGCTTCGTGAGTTTCGGCAAAACGAAGCAAGGCTCCACGATCTCGCCGATATGAGATTACGCGCCATGGACGAGGGCGAGGTGGAAATCTCTGTCCTCTCTGCGACGTCGCCTTCCATTCAGGGGATAAAAGACCCCGAGATCGAGATTGAAACCGCGCGCGCCTGGAATGACTACGTCGCGGAAGCGATACGGCCGAATATAGACCGGCTTCGCGCCTTTGCCTGTTTGCCGATGCGTTATCCCGATGCCGCCACCAACGAACTGCGTAGGAGCGTCAAAGAACTGGGGCTTGTAGGCGCCCTTATAAACGGATATGACAACGCCGGCGGGTCACAGCCTGTATACTACGACGCGCCGGAATATCTGGATTTCTGGAAAGCCGCGGAGGATTTGGACGTCCCTATATACATCCATCCGCGCACCGTGCCTGACGACAGGGAGACGACATATAAACCGTACCCGGAGTTAAAAAGCGCCTCCTGGGGTTTCCATGTCGAGACTGCCGAACATGTTCTGCGTCTTATCTTGAGCGGGTTGTTTGATAAGGTCCCGAATCTAAAGATTATTCTGGGGCATATGGGGGAGTTTTTGCCTTTCTGGTGCTGGCGCGTGGATCACCGCATACAAAGAGAGGGCTGGGACGGCGAAGTAGCAGCCCAAAACGGAAGACCGAGAAAATTTACTGTCACGGAATATATACAGAGCAATATGTACATCACCACCAGCGGATTCTTCTATACCCCGGCGCTGGACCATGCCATGGAGGTGATGGGGCCCGACCGCGTCATGTATTCGGTAGACTATCCTTATGAGGACAGCGTAGAAGCAAACAAGTGGTTTAAAACGCTTGATCTTGCCCCGGACATACTTCAAGCCATAGCATATGACAACGCAAAACGCTTACTGAAAATTTAAAACTATTGTTTTCTATTCAATATACCCTGCCTTGCGCAGAAGCTCCGCTGCGCGGTTGAAGTTTGATTCGCTTACCATTATCACGGGTCCGGTGCAGCCCATGGCGCTTTCGGCATAGACGCCGTCTTTCCACAGAAGCCGCGCTGCTTCTTCGATGTCCATCACTTCGATGCCGGGGATCTCTTCCGTGACCGGCTCGCGCTCGGGCGGGGTGATATCATCGCTCTGTACGGACGTCTCTTCCTTTTGCTGCGCGGCTAATATACCGCGCAGTCCGCATTTGTCCGCTTGGGCAAAAACATCGTCAGATGTTTGGCTCAGGCCGCCGGAAGATACCTCGGCCGCGAAGCGTATAGCGTTAAAAATGACGGGAGTATCGGAAGCGCGGGACACTATCAAAACCGGGTTTTTAATGTCTTTGCCGATCCCCGGTCCGTAACCGTAACCGGAGCACTCACGGTCCCCGCCGGAATTAAACGCGGACAGCATTTTAATGAGCGCGTTGCCTGTGAGCGGATCGCACACTAAAACATCCGCCGTGCCGAGCAATATGTCGTTGCCCCGCATTACGGCCCCACCGTCCGCCCTGGCGGAGCGGGCAAAATCGATCGGAAATCCTCCGTCACGCAACTTGCGCAGTGCTGTTTCCGCTTTACGGGCGCCGTCAATGTTCAGTAAACCAACAGACGGACTGCTAATACCGCATGACCTTGCCGTTATTATTCCGTAAAGCGCCCCTAAGACAAGAGCTTCGACCCTGCCGGCTGATGGCGTACCCGTTGTTGTGGCGATATACATTTCCCGTCCGCGCGCCGGTGTGACCACGCGGCCCACGGTAGCCGTGCCGATAGGAAAAGTGTGATGCATCGCTACGGCCGCGCCGCATTCGCCGGAGCTTAACAGGCGGCTCATTTCCGCGACGCACGCATCCTCGCTTGAGCATGTGATATTCACCGCTCCGGGAACGGTTTCAATGCCCAGATAACACACATCATAACCCTTAGCAACTGCTGCGGCGCAAGCGTCTGCGACCGCTTTTTCGCCGAGTTCACTGCCGAGTCCCGCCACTGCTATGCGGCCAAAGGACCGAGAGTAGGGGGTAGGGGGTAGGGGGTAGGAGACGGGGGTAGGAGACGGGGGATGCGTGTTGTTTTGATTTTTGGTTGCGTTATCTGATTTCGAGCTGCTTTCGTTGGCTTTTATCAGGAATGATACGCCGTCGAAAAGGTTTGTCATTCTTCCGAGGAACAGGCTTCCCTTTCCGATAAGCATGGCGTTTTTGAGCTTGCCTTCCATTATCCTCTCACGGGCAAAGCCGAGAAGCGGAATCCCGGAGGGTATATGCCCCTGTGTGGGCGCCCAGCCCGGAAGTCCGCGTTCGGCGATAAACTTCGTGAGTTCGTCTTTTTTCAGCTCGCCCTGCATTACGGCAAGGGCGCCGATCATTTTATAGTTTGCAAGCGGCACGTCGCCGGCGCCCGCAGGTTTTGTCACATCGGGGTTTTGCATTTCAGACGCGAAAATGTCTACGTCTAGTATCTTCATTCCCGCGCGCTCAAGCGGCGCCGTTACAAGTGAGGATATCACTGCCTGCGGGGATGAGCCCGTCGCTACTGTGTGCCGTCCTACGACGCTCAGGTCTATCTCCGGAGATATCCCGTCGTTTTGAGTGATTATCACGGAAAACCCGCCCATAACATCTTCAAGGATCGGCAGGCCTTTTTTTATATGGTCTTTTCCGTTCATTCCCAGCTTAGCCGTGCTGCCGCCGGCTGTGACGGCTACCGCCTTGAAAACGCCTGAGGCAACAAGCGCAGCGCCCGTAACGACAGCATGCGCGGGCGCGGCGCAAAAACCGCGCAGATCCGCCCCGGTTGCGGAGGAAAGCCCGGCGGCCTCGGCAACGGACTTAGACAGCCCTCCCCCTCCGCGCTGATTCATATCGCCGCAAGCTTCCTCAGAACAGTCGATAAGATACTCGATCTCAGCCTTTGAGACGCCTGAGTTGCGAAGACCGTAGAGCAGCGCGAGCGTCGCCGTAGCCTTGGAAGCTATGTTTTCGAGCATCACATGAGCCGAGAGATTTTCGTCTATATCGTGTGCGCGTTTCACGCATCCGACTACGGCGCCTTTATGATACAGCGCCTGCGCTCCGGAACCCGCTATCAGCGATGTTATTTCTTCGAGCGGTGCGCCCGCTCCCACGCGTGATATGATATCGCCGTCTATGATCGGATCATCCTTAAAGCGCGGCAGCGTCTCCTCTATGAACGTGTCGGCGAGGAGTACGAGCTCAAACGTATCGCACGTGCGCATAAGAAGTAAAAGCTCGTCCTGCGGCATGATCTCCCCGAACTTGCCGAACCTGCCCGCTCCGGCATATGGCTTATCATACCAGGGTATCTCCATCTCCCGTAAAACCTCAGGCTCCGCCGCCCCGATATACACCTGATTCGGCGCGTATGCCACAACATCGTCATATTTACGGAGTGCGGCGCCGACCGCCCGCAGATAATCACTTTCGGGATTTATCTTACGCTCAGTCGTCTGTGTAGTGCCGCAACTGAGTATCATATCGGGAACATGCGCGAGGATATACCCCGCGCCGCGAATCACGCTCATATGTGTTCCTCCTGATGCGGACAAGCCGCTGTTATTAGGGATTAGGGATTAGGGACTAGTAGGACGGGGGAACGTTCCGGGAGAAAAAGATTTGACAAGTATGGTCGTGACCTGCGTCTCCTAATCCCTGGCCCCTGATCCCTAATCCCTAAAATTTGCAGTACTGTTCTCTGATGGAGCTCATCTCGCCGACGATATCATCGACGTCTAAGACCATTTCCATCATACCGCATTGCTGCTCATAGACATCGCTGTCGAACGTTTCTTTGATCTCCGGTTCGCAAACATGGTAAACTCTGAGTCCCAACGAGACTCCTGTCAATGGACCGGCATATGTGGGATCCCCGGCTGTCACCGTTTCCGCGGCAATTCCGGAAGCCTCCCCTTCAGCGGCGCCGAGCAGAACAACAACGTTTTCCGCTCCATACTTTTCCGTAAACTCAAGTATGCGCTTCTGATTTTCCAGATCCATTGCGCCCGCCGCCGTTCAGACGAAGCATTCTGTTGAAGAGAATACAACCTCCGCCCCGGCGGATACGGCACATTCGGCTATCGACTGACCCGGTATGCCGTCACGGTCGCCGATAGCGATCACTTTTTTGTCCCGAAGCATTATAAACCTATCTCCTTTCATTTTTGTGTTATAAAAAATTACGCAAATTCGCGCAAAAGCGCTTCAAATTTTTCCGCAGTGGCTTCCTCCCCGACAAGCTCACGTATCCTTTCACCGTCTTTATATACCGCAAGCACAGGCAAACCCAACACCTTCTGGCTGATCGCCAGTCTGCGAGCCTTTGATGTATTAAGCGCTGTGAACTTAAAAGATCCCGCATATTTTTCAGCGATCTGCTCAACACGGGGCCGCAGGGCTTCGCAGGGTATGCACCCGTCGCCATAAAAATCAACGACCACGAGCCCCTCAGCCTTCAAAACCTCATCATCAAATGTTTCCTTAGTAAGCTCTAACACAGTAAACCTCCCCAATTATGCATTATGAATTATGCATTATAAACTTCTCCGCCTGCATTGCCGAAATTGCGCCGTCCGCCGCCGCCGTTACTACCTGGCGAAGGCTTTTTACGCGGACGTCACCGGCGGCGAAAACTCCCGGAATGCCGGTAAACATATCTTCGTCGGTTTTTATGTAACCGTTTTCCAGCGGAAGCAGCCCTTCAAACAGCGCCGAATTCGGAATAAAGCCGAGAAAGGCGAACAGTCCGAAGAGACCATCGTCTTCGTCTGCGGTTATTTCCGTAAGCTCACCGGTCTTGACGTTACGTACCGTCATCCGCTCAAGCAGACCGTCGCCGCCGACGCTCTGTATCACGCTGTCCCACATAAACTTGATTTTATCGTTTTTAAACGCTTTCTCCTGAATGGACTTTGCCGCGCGAAGCTCATCCCGGCGGTGGATCACCGTCACGCTTCGGGCAAATTTAGTAAGATATACCGCCTCTTCTATCGCGGAATCACCGCCGCCCGCGACAAAGACTTCAAAATCCTCAAAAAAGTTCGCGTCGCATGTCGCACAGAATGATATCCCCTTACCGACGAACGCTTCCTCACCCTCGCAGCCTATAGCGCGGGGACGGGCACCGGTCGCAATTATTACGGCCTTTGACTTGTACTCTGCCCCGCCTGCGCAGGTCACGGTTTTTACGCTGCCTTCAAACTCTACTCCTGTAACCGTGTCATACACGCGCTCCGCACCGAAGCGTGAGGCCTGCTCGGTCATCCGAGCCGTCAGCGTTGCTCCGGTTTCGTTTTCGACCATCGCTCCCGGATAGTTTTCTATCTCGTTTGTGATTGCCACTTGACCGCCGTCGCTTGATTTCTCGATAAGCAAGGCGCTCAGCCGTGACCGCCCCGCATAGATAGCCGCAGTAAGACCGGCAGGGCCGGCGCCTATGATAATAACGTCATAAATCATGTTTCCCTCCATAGCAACTTAAAGCAACTTAAAATCCCCTCCTATTATAATCAGACGTATATCATTTTGCAAGCATTTAAATCCCGAATGCTCACCGGGGGTGAAGTGTAACACGCGCTAAAGCTATTGAGCCTTTTCCTCCCGTATGCTAAAATAGCGGGAAAAGAGTCTATTGCTGGGAGGTTTGCGTCATGCAGCGGAAAGAAGCTTTACTCAGGCAAATACCTAATGTTGACAGGCTGCTCGCAAATCCGGCTGCGGACGGCTGCGGCACATACAGGCATGAGCTTGCGGACGCCGTGCGTGACGTGCTTTCACGGCTGCGCGAACGTCTAATCACGGGCGAGACTGATATTATACCCGAGGACGGCGAGATAGTGCAGATCGCTATGGACCTGGCCCGGCGGAGCGCCCGGCGCGGCGTGCGGCGCGTAATAAACGGTACCGGCGTTATACTACACTCAAATCTGGGCAGGGCGTGCATGTCTGAGGCTGCGGTGCAGGCTGCGATGGAGACCGCCGCCGCCTACACGACTCTTGAGTATGACGCCGAAAAAGGCGTTCGGGGCAAACGCACCGCTTTTATCGAAGAGAAACTGTGCGCTGTCACGGGCTGCGAGGCCGCAGTCATAGTAAACAACAACGCTGCGGCCTTACTTTTGATCCTTTCCTCGGTCGCTTCCGGCGGGAACGTTATAGTATCACGCGGAGAACTGATAGAGATCGGCGGCGCGTTCCGCGTACCGGAAATAATCACGCAGAGCGGCTGCCGGCTGCGCGAGGTTGGGACCACAAACAGGACGCGCCTGTCCGACTATTCAGGCGCCATCGACGGTGAAACAAGGGCTCTGCTCAAAATACATTCCGGTAACTTCAAGATAGTCGGATTCACGCAGTCCGTGTCGGTAAAAGAGTTAGCTGAGCTCGGAGCGGCGTTTAAGCTGCCAGTTATAGACGACGTGGGCAGCGGCGCGCTTATAGATATGCGAAGGTACGGAATATACGACGAGCCGTTCGCTCCCGAAAGCCTGAAAAACGGAGCTGATGTTGTCTCGCTCAGCGGGGACAAGCTGCTTGGCGGCCCGCAAAGCGGAATCATTCTCGGCCGGAATGAATATGTAGACGCGATGAAAAGACACCCCCTATACCGCGCCCTGCGTCTGGATAAAATGACGATCGCCGCGCTTGAAGCAACGCTGCGTGTATACTCAGACCCACTCGCCGCAGAGCGGGAACTGCCCGTTTTGAAAATGCTGGCCCTGTCTGAGGATGTTTTATACACCCGCGCGGCGGAACTTTGCAAACATATCCTCAAGCGCGGCGGAAACGCGGAAGTTGTTTCCGCAAAAAGCACGGCTGGCGGCGGCGCGGTTCCCGGCCTGGAGCTTGATTCGTTTGCTATCATGCCGTCAGGGCCGCTAAACGCCGATGAGACGGATCGCGCCCTTCGCGCCCTTCCTCTGCCGATAATCGGACACATCGAAAAAGACCGACTCATCCTCGACGTCCGCACGATGTTTGAGGAAGATTTTACCTATATCGCAGAATCTATCGCCTCACTGACTACTGTACAGTAACGCTTCCATGTGTGAGGTATAACCCCTAAACGCGGACAAGCCCGCAGTGAGCAATGAATAATTGATGAATAATTTTGTCAAAATTCTACATTAATTCTTGACTGTTGCCTACAAGTCTGTGTATAATGGTGTGGATTCGGCCGCTTTTGCCGGAATCGTTGGTGTGCATGATTGACGAGGGTTACAATATTATATTGGAGAAAGGAACGATTTTAGTATTATGACCATTAGAAAAAAGATCATGCTGTCTCTCGTCCTTATGGCAATTATCGGAATTATTCTCGGCACAGTCGGGCTTATCACCACCAGCAGCCTTACGAACCTGTCACGGGATCTGCATAAACTGGAAATCGAAGGCAACGGCGCAAGCAACGTGCTAAACGCTCATTATGTATGGAGGCACGGGTTGACGGAAGCAGTGTTTACCGGCAGCAATTTCACAGGTTCGCTCGACCCGAACAGTTGCGCTCTGGGTACATGGTTTACAGGCAATGTAGCTCAAAATATCAAGGATCCGGAAATCCTTTCAATGCTTGGCCGCATCAGAACTCCGCATGATTTTATCCATAATGAGGCGCGGACGGTCATAGGATACCTTGACGCAGGCGATACGGAAGCGGCAACGGCGGAGCTTACAGACGTCATTCTTCCGAAAACGCAAGAAGTTATTACGCTCCTGACTGAGATGACACAAAGATATTCAGACTTGATAGAAGCTAAGAGCGTAGAAGTCGAAGATCTTGGAACTATTATGGATACGATTCTCATCGCGCTTATCGTTATAGCGGTGATTGCTTGCGTCATTCTGACGATTTTTGTCACAAGGAGCATAGTAAAACCTTTGATCCCTCTTGCAGCCTTTATGGAAAAGGCGGGTACAACAGGTGATATTTCGCTCACCCAGGATGATATAAACACTATCTCCAAGTACACCAAAATCAACGATGAGATCGGACAAACCATCGCCTCTTGCGCTTCTTTTATACAACATGTTACGGAAATCAGCAATGAACTCGGAAAAATCGCAGCCGGGGATATCTCTGTCGAAACAGAAGTTCTCTCAGACAGAGACATGTTGGGTGTGTCCATACAAAAAATGACAGATAATCTCAACGAAATGTTCTCAGATATCAACTCGTCTTCCGCGCAGGTGTCCGTTGGCGCCGGAGAGGTAGCGCATGGCAGCCAGTCGCTGGCTCAGGGTTCCACTCAGCAGGCTGCTTCAGTGCAGCAGCTCTCCGCATCAATAACAGATATCTCACTCATGACGAAGGAAAACGCTAAAAAGGCTAACGAAGCCTCAGAGCTGTCTCAGGAGATCAGAACTCACTCCGAAAAGGAAAGCGCTCAAATGTCACAGCTAATGCAGGCTGTTTTGGAAATCACCGAGGCGAGCAACGCAATCAACAGAGTCATCAAGGTAATCGACGACATCGCTTTCCAGACGAATATCCTCGCTCTAAACGCAGCCGTTGAGGCTGCACGCGCAGGTCAGCACGGAAAAGGCTTTGCAGTCGTTGCCGAAGAGGTACGCAATCTGGCCGCTAAGAGCGCGGAGTCCGCAAAGGATACGGGAAGCCTGATAGAGAACTCCATACAAAAAGCCAATCTTGGCCTCTCTATCGCGACTGAAACCTCCGAATCACTAAAGGAAGTCGTATCTGTTATAAACAAAAGCGCGGAGATTGTCTCTCAAATCGCACATTCATCCGAAGAGCAGGCAACAGCTATCTCTCAAATCACAGTCGGTATCGATCAGGTATCGCAGGTTATACAGCAAAACAGCGCAACTGCCGAGGAAAGCGCTGCCGCTTCGGAAGAAATGAGCGGACAGGCAACAGTTTTGCAGGAACTTGTTAAGCGTTTCAAACTCAGGGACGGCGGGTTTACGGGGCAGATACCGCGTCAGCTCGCGAAACCCGGGAAACAATATAACACACCAAAACCGGATGAGCACATTATTACCGAAGACATCGGAAGTTTTGGTAAGTATTAAAGCGGTCGCTTCGCTCGTGACTGCAAGCGGTCAGTTTAATTGTCAGCAGACGGCTAGACATGGATTAATGGGAGAAATTAAATTTATAATATTGGTGGAGGTATAAGTTGTGAAAAATATGAAGGTTTCTAAAAAGTTAATTATCGGATTTCTCATCGTTGCCATTCTGACTGCCATCGTTGGCGTAGTTGGCATAATTGGCATGCTGCAGATCAATCAGGGTGCAAGTGGCATGTACAATAACCAGACTGTTCCCATGGCCTACATGACGACAATCGTCGAAATGATCCAGCGAGAGCGGGCTTGTATGCGCGAGTTCATTATCGGCGCGGCAGTAAACGACATCGACCTTATAGAGGATGCGTACAACAGATCCACCAACTATAGGGAAACCATGGGGCAGTATAAGACGATGTACAGAGATACGATCAACACCGCAACACCTGCGGGTAGGGAAGCACTCAGTCTTTTTGACGAGGCCACGCGTCTGTACGATACCTCTTTTTCCGATTGCGTAAACTATATCCATCAGGGAGCTTTGGCGGGAGAAGATCCGGCCGTCTTGTACGAGCTCATGAGAACGTACACGAGCGATATAAACACCGTCACTGATAACTTTGAAAAAGTCCTATCAGCTAAGATTCAGGTAGCATCCGATGCCAACACCACAGGCGACAGCCTCTTCACTACGCTGCTTATCGTCATCATACTCGTGCTGGCTCTGGCGCTTGTGATCGCGATGTTCCTCGGAGTCTACATATCTCGCCTAATAAGCAAGCCGCTCATCACTCTGCACGCTTTTATGTCAAAAGCGGGTTCAACGGGTGATATCACACTTTCCCCCGAAGATAAACGAATTATAGGCGAGTTCAGCAAGATCAAAGATGAAATCGGACAGAGCATAGCCGCGTCCGCATCGTTTGTCGACCATGTGACAAACATCGCCCGAGAACTGGAGGTCATATCAGGCGGTGACCTTAGCCGCGATATCAAACCTCTATCCGACTCCGACACGATGGGTAAGTCCCTTCAGGATATGGTGGGCAGCCTCAACAACATGTTCAGCGAGATTAACTCTTCCACGGCCCAGGTCTCTGTCGGCTCGAAGCAGATAGCAGACGGCGCTCAGTCCCTCGCTCAAGGCTCCACCCAACAGGCCGCTTCGGTGCAGGAACTGTCCGCCTCTATCTCCGAGATCTCTAAGAAGACCAAGGTCAACGCTGAAATGGCGCATAAGGCCTCCGCCCTGGCGGGTACTATCAAAGACAACGCGGAGAAAGGCAGCCGCCAGATGGATGAAATGATGGTTGCCGTCAATGACATAAATCAGGCCAGTCAGAGCATCAGCAAGGTAATCAAAGTTATCGACGACATAGCGTTCCAGACCAATATTCTGGCGCTCAACGCCGCTGTTGAGGCTGCTCGCGCAGGTCAGCACGGCAAGGGCTTTGCCGTGGTGGCAGAGGAAGTTCGCAATCTCGCCGCCAAGAGCGCGGAGGCGGCAAAAGATACCGGCATCCTTATCGCAGACTCGATGGAAAAAGCCGTACTGGGGTCACGGATCGCGGGCGAAACCTCAGAAAGTCTGGCTGAGATAGTATCCGGCATCAATGAGAGCAGCCAAATCGTCACAGAGATCGCCCTTTCATCAGAGGTTCAGTCTTCGGATATCTCGCAGATCAACAACGGAATCGACCAAGTGGCGCAAGTAGTGCAGCAAAACAGCGCAACTGCCGAAGAGAGCGCCGCCGCGTCGGAAGAAATGAGCGGTCAGTCCGATATGCTTGAGAAAATGATCGCACAATTCAAATTAAAAGAGAGCGGCGGGATGTACAGAAGTCTCCCTTCAAAAAGTGCTCCGGCGGCAAATCAATTTGACGCGCCTAAAAAGCCTGCTTATGACTATCCCGAAGGCAGTGGAGATTTTGGTAAATACTGATGCGCTCTGCGGAGCGCCAGTGATCAGTGACCACTGGCCGGCAGACGGGGGAACAGTTTTATTGGTTTTTATTTAATCCGTTAGGCCGCAAGTAATCAGCGGTCAGATGACGGGGGGTTGAGATTCATGCTTGTCAAAAAGCAAGAACTTCAATCCCCCGTTCGCTAACCGGTCAGAGACCACTAACTGCTGACAGCCGGTCACTGATACAGTAATTTCTCACAAGTAATGAAACAGGGTGAGAGCGCCGTTGCTTTTCCGCTGCGGGGCAGCTCAGCATAGACGTTACACTCTTCAGCCCGGCATATTATATAACCATCGTATGACAGCCAATCCAAAGACCAGTATCTATCGTCGGCAAAGATTGCGGATGAGTCTTCCGGAATTACGCTAAAGGCTTCGGGCGGCAGAGAAAAACCCAAGCCCGTACCCTTCATTATACTTTCTTTTGCGGTCCATAGTCGATGAAACGTGTCACGGCAACTTGAACTGCGCATCCATTTAAGCTCCTGCGGCGTAAAGCAGCGGGCGGCTACCGAGTCTGAGTAATTTGCTACTTTTTCAATGTCCACTCCAACTTCGCTATCGGACGTTGCCAAAACCACATAGTCGCCGGAATGTGAGATACTGAAAAACGCTCCGCCGTCTTTCAAATACGGTTTTCCTTTTGCTCCGTAGGTCAACTGAAAATCGTCCGTAACGCCGCATACCCGCCGCAAAAGAAGCCCGGCAATCAGACACCGGGCTTTATCTTCAAATCTCACATATCTGTCTATACGCGCCCTTCTCGACTCTGTTAAGAGTTCAACGCCCTTTAAACATTCAATCTCCCTGATACCGCTGATATATAACTTCATTACATTCCCCCCGGGAGCTTTACGGTTACTATGATATTATATATCATAAAAAGCTGTACTAATCAAGCAAAGGAGCATATAATGTAAACAGGAGGTGCAAGCTTATGTATAGTTTCCAGCCTGTGACTGATCGAATTTGGAGGATGCGTGAGCGTATTCGTGATCGTGTGATTCGATGCGATTCTGACCGTGCGATTATAATAACGGAAGCAAGCAAAAAATATGAAAACGTCGTGCCGATCATCAAAAGACCTTTGATGTTTAAGGAGATCGCGGAGAAACTTACGACGTATGTGGACGATGATGAACTCATTGTAGGCGGTAAAGGACCTTACCTGTTTGCCGGCGCATCTTATCCCGAGTGGGGATTTCAGGACTGGGTCGTTGACGCGGTCCGCAGCGGACAGTGGAAAAAACGCGACGACGGTCTGTACCATAACCCGGACTCAGATGAGGTTCGGTTATGTATAAGCGAAGAGGATTGCGCCGCGTTTGAGTCAATCAGAGATTATTGGGAAAACAGAAAAGTCGGGACTGTCGCTCAGGCATGGCAGCCTGACGGTTATGACGAACTCATACGTCTCAGCGTGAGCCAATACGGCGAAAGAAGTGGTATGGGCCTTATCGGCCTGTCCGCCGGTCATCTCATCGCAGGTTATCCCAAAATCCTGAAGCTTGGCTACAAGGCGCTCCTGCAGGAGGCGAATGATTGGCTGGAGGCACACCGCGGCAATATGATGGGCGATGACGTGAATAAGTATATGTTTTATAAGTCCGCGCAGATATCCTGTCAGTCCGCGATGATTTTTATTAGACGCTACGGCGACGCCGTCGCTGAAAAAGCGGCCGCATGTAAAGATTCCAGGCGCAAAGCCGAACTTGAGTTCATGGCGGACGGACTTTACAACCTGTCCGAAAATCCTGCCCGCAACTTCTGGGAAGCCTGTCAGGGCGTTATCATGTACCAACTGCTGATAACATTGGAAACTCAGATACCTTCCCCGTCTTTTGGCCGATTTGATCGGTATACATGGCCGTATCTGAAAAAAGACCTCGATGAAGGTAATCTGACGCTTGCTCAGGCGCAGGAAATAGTTGATGCGTTTTTCCTGAAAGCCAACTGCTTCTACGGCGCCGCACCGCCGCAGATCGTGACAATCACCGGCGTAGGCAACACATATCAACATACGACCATCGGCGGAGTAGAGCCGGAAACAGGCATGGACGCAACAAATCCAATAACTTATATGGTCCTGGAGACTGTCGGGCGGCTGAAGCTGCATGACCCCACAATCTCGCTGCGCTTTAATAAAAACAGTCCTGACAAACTATGGGACTGCGCTATCGCTACTTCAACGCTTGTGGGGGGGCTGCCTCTCTATCAAAATGACGAGATCATAATCCCGACTATGATGAAAGAGCGTGGTTTCACACTTGAACACGCGCGTGACTATGGCGTTATCGGATGTCAGGAGCTTGTCGGCTGCGGACGTGATTTCCCCGCCGGCAACGGTATCTTCCCGCCGCATGCGACTGTCATGTGGGGCTCAATTTTTAACATGGCGATAAACAATGGGATAAATCCATTCAACGGCGAACAGGCGACGCTAAAGACAGATTATCTCTACAACATGACCTCAATCGACGAGGTTCGCAGCGCTGTAGCAAAAATGGCGGAATACATCCACAAAATGCATATATCGATCAACAACTACGCCGAATATATCGGCTATTACCACCTCACCCAGCCCATGCTGTCCATTTCGATGGAAGGCTGTATGGAAAAAGGATTAGACTGCACCGCCGGAGGCTGCACATATAACGGCTACGGAGGAACGGCAACCGGACTGGCGACACTTGCCGACAGTTTGTCCGCTATAAAATACATGTGTTTTGACAAGGGTATCGTGACCACCCGCGAGTTTTATGACGCCTGGATATCAAACTGGGAAGGATATGAGCCGCTGCGGCAGCAGATAATAAGCGAAGTCCCGCATTACGGTAACGCAGATCCGTATGTTGACGATGAACTAAAATGGTGTGTTGACTTGTTTTACGGCATCAGCAGCGAGTGCCGCAGCGTCCGGGCGGAGAAATACTGCTGCGGGCTTTACGGCGCTGCCGACCATGTAGCTCAGGGCTGGACAACATTTGCTACGCCTGACGGACGGCGCACGGGCGAACCTATCGCCGATGCAATGTCTCCGTCACAAAGCAGAGATACAAACGGGCCGACAGCCGTTTTCATGTCGTCTAATTGTTTCGATCACACAAACTTCGCCGGCGGCATCGCGCTTAACCTGCGTATGCATCCGTCTGTGCTTTCACGCGACGACGGGGTGATAAAGCTCCGCGATATGACAAAGACATATTTTGAAAGCGGAGGCATGGAAGTCCAATACAACATAATCGATACCGATACTCTGAAAGCTGCGCAACTGACCCCTACCGAACACCGAGACCTTGTAGTGCGTATCGCCGGCTATTCTGCGTACTTCGTCGAGCTTGGACGCGAGCTGCAAGACGATATAATCGCCAGACATGAGAACATGATATGATAAGTGATAGATTTAAACCTGACTCACGGAATATCAAGGGTTTCAGCCTTATCGGCATGGAGAGCGGCGGACCGTGTCTTGTCGATTCAAAAGACGGCAAAATCACGCGTATCAGGCCATATTCTTACGACAAGGAGTATACAGACAAGTTCTGTAACCCCTGGGTCATCAAAGCCCGCGGCAGTGAGTTCCGTGCGCCGGAGCGTACATCTATCTCGCCGTTCGGACTTGGATATAAATCCCGGGTGTATTCGAAAAACCGTGTCCGCTGGCCGCTAAAACGTGTTGACTGGGATCCAAAAGGCGAGCGTAATCCACAAAACCGCGGGAAATCCGCTTTTGTCCGGATATCCTGGGACGAGGCGGCACAGCTCGTCGCGGACGAGCTTTTGCGGATCAAAGAGACTTACGGGCCTGAAGCCGTTCTCTGCCAAGCGGACATGCACGGGGAGGGAAAACACGTCGCACCCAGCCACGGCTGCCCAAACCGTCTTCTTTCCATGCTTGGAGGATACACCCTGCAAATGCGCAATAAGGACAGTTGGGAGGGCTGGTATTGGGGGGCAATGCACGTCTGGGGCTGCGAACCCGTCGGAGAAATGATGCCGATGACGAATCTCTACCCCGACATCGCAAAGCACACGGAACTACTTCTGTTTTGGGGATGCGACCCGGAGACGACCCCGCGCGGCGTCGTCGGTCAGCTCCCGAGCCGATTGTGCTACTGGTTTACGCAAATCGGGTTAAAAAGCGTATACATATGCCCCGACTTGAATTACGGCGCAGCCATACATGCCGACAAATGGATCCCGGTACTACCGAATACCGACGCCGCGCTCCAATTGGCTGTCGCATACATGTGGATAACCGAGGGCGCTTACGAAAAAGAATATATTAAAACGCATTCTTACGGCTTTGAGAAGTTTTCCGACTATGTGCTGGGCCGTACGGACGGCGTTCCAAAAACGCCTGAATGGGCGAGCGAAAAATGCGGGGTGCCGGAATGGACGATCAAGGCCCTGGCGCGCGATTGGGCAAATAAAACCGCCAGCATACTGCATGGCAACGGAGGCAGTTATATCAGGGGGCCTTACTCTTCTGAACCGGGCAGGCTTGAAGCTATTCTGCTGGGTATGCGCGGTCTCGGCAGACCCGGCGTCCATCAGGCAAAGATGATAGAGTTCAACCTCTGGAATGCCGACTACCCCCTGCCGTATCAGGGCGAGTTTCTGCCCGCGCTGCCGCATATAGCAGACCCTCTGAGACCCGTAGACGGCGATATTTCCCCCAAGATCAATATGAACCGGTTCACATTGACCGATGCTCAGCAAAAACGCGCACCGGAACTTATCGAGCTGTTTAAACAGCACCCCGCACCTTTGCAGTTTATACCGCGTACACTGATCCATAAGGCCATAATCGACGGCAAGGCTGAATGGTACGGACTGCAATGCTTTTCTTCCAGTCAGGTGCCGGGTAAAGATAATTACAGGCATCCGACCTCGGAATACCAGTTTGAAAAAGTGGTGTTCCCCCGCCCGGGACTGTCAAAGCTTCATATGATCTGGACCGACGCGCCTTGTCAGACCACATGCTGGAACGACGGAAATCTGACAATAAGGGCAATGCAGCATCCGGATATTGAATGCATAGTCGCACAGCACCCCTGGCTGGAAAACGACTGCTGTTTCGCCGACATTGTCCTGCCGGTCGCAACAAAGTTCGAAATGGAAGACATCGGCAACGACCTTTCCTGCGGTCATTTTGTGTCCGTTTACCATGAAGGCAGGTGCTGTGAGCCTGTCGGTCAGTCCCTGTCCGATTTTGATGTGTGCGCAAAAGTCGCGGAAAAGCTCGGAGAGGATTACTATAAAGCCTACACAGGCGATTTGACGGAGGCGGAGCGCGTACGGTTTTTTTACAAGGCCACAGGCTGCGAAGACTACATGACCTGGGAGGATTTTCTGGATCGCAAGATTTTTGTCGTCCCGTGTAAAAAAGACGCGCAGGAACTCCCGGCGGGACTTCACAATTTCTATAAAGATCCGAACAACCATCCTTTGTCAACACCTACGGGACTTTTAGAGTTTTCTTCGACTGCCATAGAAAAAAATATGCCCGACGACCCCGAACGCCCGCCCGTACCGGGGTGGATCGAAAAAGGCCCCAGCCACGATGAGCGGCTGTCAAGTGAGCGCGTAAAGGACTATCCGCTGTTGTGCATGTCCAATCACGGCAGGTGGCGCATGCACGCGCAGTGCGACGATATAGTCTGGAACCGCGAGATCGAAACGATGAAAATCCGCGCCGGGGACGGATATCAGTACGAACCATGCTGGCTCAGTCCCACCGAAGCCGAAAAGCGCGGGATAAAACACGGCGATATTGTTAAAGTTTATAATGAACGCGGGACAGTTCTGTGCGCCGCATATGTGACAGAGCGCCTAATCCCGCAAGTATGCTATATTGACCACGGTTCCCGCGTCGACTCGATCATTCCCGGCCTTCTTGACAGGGGCGGTGCGATAAACCTTATATCACCAACGGCACAGACTTCCAAGAACGCGTCGGGTATGGCCACATCCGGTTTTCTTGTGGAAGTGGCCAAAGTCACGGACAAGGAAATGGAAAGCTGGAAAAGAGATTATCCCGAGGCGTTTAAGCGCCCGCTGGATCATGCCGCGGGAGTTTGCCTTGAAGGATGGCTTTTAACCTAAACTCTCAAACTCAAAAAGGCTCTCGTCGAAGTCCCTTAATATGGCTGCCCTGACCCTGCCATATTGCTCCGCCGTCACACGGATACGGATCAGTTTGCCGCCGGGTAAAACATAGGCTTCCGTGATCCCTTCAAGCGAAGGAAAAACATTCTCTCTGAGTTCTTCGAGCAGCTCCGCCATTGTGCCGGCGCTGCTCGAGTAGTATTCGGTATCATGCAGGCTTAAGTAGCGCTGAGGCACTCCAAGATCGATGGTGAAGGCAAGGTAAGTACCGACAGCGCTGAGAATAAGGATCAAAGCCATACCAAACGGCCCGATCTTCTTCAAAAAATCCTCACGCATGTTCTCACCCTTAAGTGTTTCAATTCGCGCTGTAGTTTCCGCCAATCAGCCGGTCGTATGCGATCAGTTCCTGCATAGTTGCAAGAGAACTTGAATCCTCTGTTTCAGGCAGCCTGAGCTGAATGTTGTAGAAAGGCGTCTTACTGTAATGGTCAAGAATAAGATTCATATACGGGGTGCGGTGAAAACCGGTCATTTCCGCAAGGACGGAAAGCAGATAATATGTAGAGATGTGGTTGTCTGCGCCGGCTTCAAGAAGACCCTGACGTAACTCACGGTTAGAGTATATCAAAAACGGAGTTGAGAACATCCACAGCCGCTTTTCCGTAAAATGGAGGTTGTCAAGATCAAACATGCCGGTCTGCAGGTAGGCGGCATGGTTGTTTCCAAGATTCGGAAGATGATCGCCGTAGAATAGCAGAACAGTCGGGCGATCACGCTCGTCAATGTAGTCTATAAGCATACCGAGCATAATGTCCGCATTGTATAGTATCTGCGTGAATGTCGTAACACTGTCAAGCACATCCGGAGTCAGCAGATCTGACGTAACTTTTATCTGAATCTCATCGGGGGATAGCGGATGATATGGCTGATGCCCCTGTATTGTTATGGCTTTCATGAACATTGGTCCGTCGGCGTTGTCTAAAAAACGCCTCATCACGTGGAAAAGCGAGACATCGGTCACATACCCGCGCATACGATCCGGCTCAAACTCATCTGAAATCTCCGTCTCGCCGAAGAACTCATCAAATCCGATAAGCGGATACGCTTCATTTCGTGAGTAGAACCTCTCGTTAAAAGGATGCAGAGCTATGGTTCGGTATCCGGCGTCTCCGTAGTTTGACACATAGGAGGCCAAATCCTGCCTGATCAACCCATAGGGTATTAAGCCGGGGGCGAGCGAGTCCGTTGTAAGCCCTGTCAGTATCTCGAACTCCGGCCTTATCGTCCCGCCGTAAAGCGCCGTTGTGTATACCAGCCCGCCGTACGTGTTTGCTCGCGCCATGACCTCGTCGAAATTAGGCAGCGGATTTTGCGAAAATTCCAAACCTTCCAGCAAACGCACGTCAAAGAAACTCTCACTCAAGACAACTATAACGTCAAACAGCTCTACTTCGGCGGGCGTTTCCTCAAACCCGGCAAGCAGCGCTTCTATCGTCTCCCGCGAGTAGTTTGCCGGTCTTGCCACATTCATGCTCACAGCATTAATGATAAACGCGCCCAAAAAGCCGTTGCCGATGTAATTCGACCTCTGGAGCGCGGCATTAAAAAAGCTCATGTTGAATTTTCCGAAAACCAACTCGGAACGCTGCGGAGAGCTGAATAGCAGTACAACTGCCAAAACTGTACACACCGCCGAAGGAATACGAATTTTCCATGTAAGCGGTATCTCCGCCCTAAAAAACCAAAGTAAGGCAACCCATAAGATGACCGCCGCAACCCCAACCCAAAACCATCTCGGCACAGCCCCGCCGACAAAGGCTGTAAGGTCGCCCACGCTTACTATAAGGCCTATGTCGGCAGGGAAAAAGTTGTCGCCGTTTGTCGCAAGTTTCATGTAGTTGATATATGCGAAAACCAGGGATATGAAGCCAAGTATACCGGCCGCGACTGCGGCTTTACGGCATAAAAGAAGCAAGACGGCAAATGTAAGCAAGATTACCAAAGAGGAAAACAACGCAGACAGCGTGCTCTCCAGCACAAAACTCCTGACATGCCGCAGATTCTGCAGCACGCCGCCCGAGTTCATGTACTCCATTATGAACAGACAAAAAAGAGGGAACAACGTCAAACTTACATGTGCGAGAATTCTCAAGGTCTTCTTTTCGCGGAGTTTTTTTAATATACGATACACTAGAATACAAGCTTTTCAGACAAATACGCAGCCAGTCTGTCTACCTCGACGCGTTCTTGATCCATCGAGTCCCTGTCGCGGACGGTGACGCATTTGTCATTTTCAGAGTCGAAATCGTACGTGATGCAGAACGGCGTGCCTATCTCGTCCTGGCGTCTGTAGCGTTTACCAATCGAACCGCTGTCGTCAAAATCAGTCATGAACTTTTTGCATAATTGTCTTTGGATCTCTTCCGCCTTGGGCGACAGTTTTTTTGACAGAGGAAGAACGGCGCATTTATAAGGCGCAAGCGCAGGATGCAGATGCAGCACGGTTCTTATATCATTTTTTTCCGCGTCTACGACCTCCTCGTCATAAGCGTCGATGAGGAACGCCAGCAGCATACGGTCAACACCGAGCGACGGTTCTATTACGTACGGTATATATTTTTGGCTCGTATCCTGGTCGAAATACTCCATGTTCTCGCCCGAGTGCTCCTGATGGGCCTTGAGGTCGAAATCTGTGCGGTCTGCGACGCCCCACAACTCTCCCCAGCCAAACGGGAACAGAAATTCAAAGTCAGTCGTCGCATTGGAGTAGTGCGACAGTTCTTCTTTTGAGTGATCGCGTAAACGCAGACTCTCCTCACGCAGTCCGAGCGAGTAGAGCCAATCCCGGCAAAAACCCCGCCAATAATCAAACCATTCAAGGTCAGTCCCCGGTTCGCAGAAGAACTCAAGCTCCAACTGTTCAAACTCTCGCGTACGGAAAATGAAGTTACCGGGTGTTATCTCGTTTCGGAACGATTTGCCTATCTGGCATACGCCGAACGGTATTTTTCTACGCGTTGTTCGTTGAATGCTTTTGAAGTTTACAAAAATACCCTGAGCCGTCTCGGGACGCAGGTAAACTTGCGCCGCCGTGTCTTCGTTTACACCTTGAAACGTCTTGAACATCAGGTTAAATTTTCTTATATCCGTAAAATCTGACTTACCGCAATGCGGGCAGCTAACACCCTTTTCGCGGATATATTCGACGAGCTTGTCCTGACCCATTATCTCGACCTGCACGTCCTTAACGCCGGCCAAAGCATTCCATTCTTCTATGAGTTTATCTGCGCGATGACGCATTTTGCAGCCTTTGCAGTCGATAAGCGGGTCATTAAAAGTGGCGACATGTCCGGAGGCCTCCCATACACGCGGATTCATCAGGATAGCCGCGTCAAGACCGACGTTATGCGGACTTTCCTGAACAAATTTCTGCCACCACGCGCGCTTTACATTGTTTTTAAGCTCGACTCCAAGCGGACCATAATCCCATGAGTTGGCAAGCCCGCCATAAATCTCGCTTCCCGCAAACACAAAGCCCCTGCCCTTGCATAACGCTGTGATTTTATCCATCGTTTTCTCAGTGTTGCTGATCATATAATATTATCCTCCTATAACTCTGCTTCCGCATGCAACAATGCGCGAAAACAAGATTACCACAATATCAGCTTTGTGTAAAGTTTTTTCCCGCACAAATCCGACGCCTGTGCCCTTCCCCCGCATTCCGAATTCCGAATTCCGAATTCCGAATTCCCTAAACTACCGTAAGCGAAAACACAAACTTTGTGACCCCTTCGCCGCTGGTCACGAATACGTCTTCGTTGTGGTTGTCAAGTATCGTCTTGACTATATACAGCCCAAGGCCCACTCCGTCCCTATCGGCGCTACGTGATTTATCCGTCTTGTGAAACCTTTCAAAAATGTGCGGCAGTTCATCTTTTGGTATCGTTTCGCCATGGTTCTCGACGGAAACATATGCCCGGCCGCCTTGCTTCCACAATGCTATGTTTATCGCTGAACCGGGCGCCGAGAACTTGACCGCGTTATCCGTGAGGTTATAGACCACCTGTGTTATCGAATCCTTATCGCCTCGTGTGATTATTGGTTCTTCCGGCAGTTCCGCGTTGACATCAAGCTGCCTTTCGCTGATCTTACCGTCAAGGCTGAGCAACGCAAGCTTTACCACTTCTGTAGCGTCGAACCAGCTGTCGCGTATAAGATTTACGTCCGCAGAACGGAACTTTGACATATCCAGCATACTCCCTACAAGCCTTGAAAGACGCTTCGTTTCCGAAGATATGACGCGGAGATACCGGGTCTCGTTTTCAGGCGGGATAGTGCCGTCAAGAATACCTTCGGCAAATCCGGATATGACCGTCATCGGGGTTTTCATTTCGTGGGAAATGTTTGCGATGAACTCTCGTCTGAGTGTCTCGGCGCTTTCAACCGAATCAGCCATGGCATTGAACGCTTGCGTGAGCTGACTTATCTCGTCTAACTTTCCGTTATCCTCAACACGAGAAGAAAAATCGCCGCGTGCGAAACGTCTTGCCGCGCCGGCCATCTCTTTTAGCGGTTCCGCCTGTCTTTTTGTAGCCACGTATGAAATCGCGAATGTCAGGACCATAACATTAAACGCGATCAGCGTGAATACATTCAAAAACTCCCGCCAACTCTGCCTGAATGCAGCCATATCACTGGAGACAAAAAGATACCCAAAGACGACAGTCTCACCGTTAATACCTACTGCAAGCCGCGTACCCGTAACCTGACGGCGTTCCGGGTATATTTGACCTAGATCAGAGCGTACCACGGCATTATTGCTAACCGCCTCCGAGTTTAAAAAAGACTCCGGCACGATTTTGCCCAAATGCCTGAAGTCCCCGTAGGAGCACGAACTGACAACCCCGTATGCATCGGTGACCAGCAGATTAAACCCAGAAACGCCTGAAATCGTCGCCAACCATACGCCAAGATTAAGATCGTCTGTTTCAACCCTGTAGTCGAGATATTGCGTAGTGATGTACCGCGCTGTCAATTGAAGCGTAGACGACATTGTTTCCCTGTTTTCGGACGTCCAGCGCCTGTAGGTCCAGGCTGTGGACAATCCCCCAAGCACGGAGAAGCTTATAAGTACAATCAGGGCTGTTACCAAAAAATTGCGAAAATATATGCTGTGTTTCATTTACGATACCAGTTCAAACTTGTACCCCACTCCCCAAACGGTTTTGAGCGACCATTTTTCGCTCACGTTTTCGAGTTTTTCGCGCAGCCGTTTTACATGAACGTCAACAGTTCGTGAGTCTCCGAAATAGTCAAATCCCCACACCTCGTCAAGCAATTGGTTTCTCGTGTATACCCTGTTCGGCGATGAGGCCAGATGGAATAGAAGCTCCATCTCTTTCGGCGGCGCTTCTACTCTTTTTCCGCGGACAAGCAGTTCAAACGAGTCCATATCGATAATGAGGTTATCAAAGACAAGCCGTTTGCTTTCAGCTCCGCCGGTAGTATCGAACCGCCGCAAGACGGCATGGATTCGAGCCATCAGTTCGCCGACCTCAAAAGGTTTGACTAAATAATCGTCCGCACCCATGTCAAGCCCTGTGACCTTATCTAAGGTTTCGCCTTTCGCCGTCAGCATTATTATCGGCACATTGGAAATAGCGCGAATCTCCCGGCAAACGCCCCAACCGTCAAGGATAGGTAACATAATGTCAAGTAACACAAGATCAGGCTTTTGCCTCTCAAACTCCGCCACTCCCGCCGCGCCGTTTTCCGCAATGGTTACGGTGAACCCGTCCTTTTCAAGATACAAGCGCAACAGTTCAGCTATATTGCCGTCGTCTTCAATAACAAGAGCCTTCTTTGTCATTTTATATTTTCACCTCATTAATCAGAAAATCAGCCAGTCCTATTATATCATCAAGATCGAAACAGGGCTTATCCGTATTTTCCGGAGCGTCCGTCACTATAGCGAAAAGTTCCTCTAACGGAACCGGCAGCGGCGTTCCCGCCGAGCTCCGCATTACGGCAATTTTTGGCCATACGCCGTGTTTATAACCCTCCGTCAAAATTATATCTACATCCGTAATCCAACTCAGCAGGGTTTCGATTGAAACGCGCCTGTTTTCCATAATCGCGGCTTTTGTCTCTGAGATTACGGCGGTGACATCCGCCCCTGCGCGTGTAAAACGCCAACTGTCCTTGCCCTCGCGATCTATGTCGAACTCATGAGCATCATGTTTGACGACCGCGACACGCAATCCGCGTTTTTTAAGTTCCGCAACGAGTTTTTCCAACAGCGTTGTTTTCCCTGTACCGGAGAACGCAACGAAAGAAAATATCGGTATATTACTCATTTTATCACTATAGTCGCTTTCCTTTGTTTTCCATCCTGTTAAATTTCCAGATATGAGTCCGCATAGAGCGTATGATTTAAAATTATGTCGCAGGAGCGTATGGTTTCCATCAGGCGCAGATCACCGGGGTTTGCTATTGCCGAGGTAAGTCCGCAGTACATAGCCATCGCCAGCATAGCGCTGTCCATAACGGGACGTACATGGCTTGGCATCATGTTTGAGATGTTAGACAACCCTCCGCTTGAGCTTAACCCCATATCTCTGAGCATACCGATAAACTCAAGAACCTCCGTCTGTTTATCCTGCATACCTTTAACAACAAGGAACAGCGGATCAAACCACAGGTCTTCAGGCTCCATCCCCAACGACATACCGCGTTCCAGCATCTCCTGACAATACATCATCCGCTCGTCATTATCGGACGGCACCCCCGCTTTTGAGCAAAGCGCAATGCATATCGCGCCGTTTGCTGCGGCAAGATCGATGTTTTCAAGCCTGTCGCCGGCATCGGCGGAATTGACTATGGGTTTGCTTTTTGAATTGTTGTGTACGGATATACCCGCCTCGATAGCTTTCTTGTTTGTAGTGTCGAGGCAGATCGGCACATTGTAGCAGTTTTCCTGAATGAGTGTGACCGCCCATTTCATAAGCTCTTCGCCGTCTCTTTCGGCGGGTCCGATATTGACGTCGAGATAATACGCGCCTTGAGCGATTTGGTCCTTTGCGCGCTTTAGTATCGGCTCCGGGTCTCTTGTCTCCATCGCTTTTCTTATAACGGGCGAGATGCAGTGTATACGCTCGCCTATCACGATAAACTTGCTCATAGTTATCCTCCCTTATACTCCTTGAAGAATTTAACCAGTTCGACTGCCTCGTTAGGAGCCACGACGATTTTCCATCCGTGAAGCTTTTCCTCTATTTCGCCTTTTAAGACGGCGACTTTTCCGGGGATAACAAGCGTACGGTTTTTTATCTTACTTTCTATTTCAAACTCAGTGAAAAACTTCGCTATCGAAGAAGCAGAGAGCTTGCCCGCCGCCCATGCGGTGAGAACGGAATAGCCGCCGGCGTCTGAAATGAGCAGATTGAGCGGTACGCCGGATCGTTCCAATTCACCGGATACGATAAAATATGTCAGAGCAAAGTCAACTGTCGTGACGCAAACCGAGTTTTCATCCGCACCGTTTATCTTATATATTCCCGGCTCTACTTTCATCGGCTTTTGCGGGTCGGTGAAAATATTCTGCCGCAGGCCATACAGCGGCAGCGCCTGCGCATAGCTCATATTCTCCATGACGATTATCGAGCCGTACTTCAATGTGAAAACGGAAGCCAGCGCAGTCTGCAAATACTCGTTTCCGGGAGCCAGTTTGCCGACATTAACAAGCGACGGGTACCCAAATGCGCGGTTTTTATTCCTGATCGCGGCTCTTCTTACCTGCACCGCGCCGGCAAACGCGTCCCTTATCGAGACACAACCAACATCGAGTACGAGATTTTTGTTACCCAGTTGCTCAAGCGCCGCTGCAGTATCATATAATTCGTCAAGGCTGCTCCCGCTCACGCCTAGCACGACGCCAAATTGCGCGGCCAGCGCATTCATTAACTCATAGTTCTGCGGATTCGCGCCGTTTAGCAGCGGCTTACCCTCCGCGCTGATCTCAAGCGCCGCGCGCGCGGCATCGGGATCGTCGCAATCAAGTATAAGTGTGCGGCCCGATTCCGCCGCTTTTTTGACAAGTTCGGTATACCTGCCGATATCTCCATCATAACGAACATTTAACAGTTCTACATACATATGCTCGCCCAGTCGATCGTAGTCGATTTTTTGGATCTCTGGCGCTATCTCGTCGAAGCAGTCCGCGCAAACTGAGACGGCGAAAAGGTTTTTCGAAACAAAGGTCTTCTCATGACGAAAAAGCACTGTTTCTCCGCCAAGGGTATACATGTCGCCTGAACCGAGGGTTACTTTTTTCATCGGCGGCGCCGTTGCGTCACCAAGCTCCGCGAGTGCTTCGTCATTCATATGCGGGCATTTTTCAAGCGCGATCGCACCCTGCGCAACCTTCATCGCAAACGCCATGCAGGTTGGGTTTCCGCAATCCTTGCAATTTGTTTTCGGCGTCAGCTTAAAAATGTCTAGTCCTTTAAGTGCCACTTTACCTTCCTCCCATCATATGAGTTCGTCTATCAGCTTTGAAACCGTCGAGACGGAATCAGGGTGCATCAAAATAACGGCGTTCGAACCGGCCGCAATACAAGCCGCTGCAGTAGCTATCTCCATATTGACGCCGCGCGCCTCGGCACATCCCCATTCGGGATAATCCTCCTCTGCGGCGATCGATTCCTTTACAGACCATGTTTCAGAGAATACCGGTGTGACTACCGGCATTTGGAGCATGGCGTCGTTCTGCGCAAGCGCGGCGAGCTTGACCCTGTCTATTGTCGAAGCGATGTATTCAAAACCGTATCCTGCGGCTGCGGAACCGAGATCCATTGCCATATTCTCGGGTTTAACGCCCATCTGACTGACAAGCACGTTTAGCTGTTTTGCCAGATTGATGTCAACTGCGGACTCCGCGCCCACTCTATGTCCGTAAGCGAGTCCTGCGGCTGCGGCTATTACTTTATAGTTCTCTTCACGCGCCGATAATATAAGGACGTTTTTCCCCTGTAAAGCTTCCGATACCTTCTCAAATACTTTCGAGTCTTTTTCAGTATTCTTGCAGCCTTCTACGGCGATCGGTATATCAACCGCGTCCGCGATCTCCCTTACCAGCGCCGCGCATTCCTCAGGCGACTTATCACTTTTATCCGGATGAGCGCCCTCCAGGCAGACCACCAGAAAATCCGCACCCGGCATGGATGCGGCTTTTTTTGCGGCGTCAACGGCGGATTCGGCGCCTGCGTAAAACGCTTCGACGCCCGGTACGCCTCTATAGTGACCGGAATCTGAAATGGCGACCCCGATTTTCGGGCGATTTTCAATGGGCGCGTCGAAGACGTAAAGCGGCAAGACGTTTTCGCCGCCCAGCACGAGCTCATTTCCGCCCGAACCCACTCTCAACGTACCTATCTTCGACGGGAATACCTGCGGTTCCTTTTTAAGTGGCATACGTTATTACCTCCCTATTATCTTGATTATGTTACCGGCGAGATCTATGCTTTTAAGGACGCCGTTTATCACCATCTCAGCTCCTGTGATATCGGTCAGCGTTATAACTCCGTTGTCAAGGCTTATATCGGTCACGTACTCGAAAACAAGCTTTTCGCCGTCGTCGCGGATATCGTATACTTTTGACAAACACATGGCCCTAACTCCTATATGATCTGTTTGACAGCTTCTGCAAGCTTTTCATTGGCGTTATCGTAGGCTTCTATGGCTTCGTCTATCAGTACCGCCGCCGCGTTTCCGGACTGCGCAAGCCTTGCTCCCATGTCTTTCAGCTCAAGCGCGTGCTGTCTGTTATGATCCAGCATGTATTTTAAAATCGCTAAATCCTTTGCCGTTCCGTCCGTATTTTCTCCGTGAGCATGCCCGTGGCTATGCGAATGCCCGTCTTTGTGATAATACTTCATCAGCATAGTAATCTCTCTCTCCTATAATCTACAAATGATTATACAGATATATTGAAAAAGGTCAAGGAAAAAACGGGCTGCCGTGCCAAGTTCGGCTGCCCGTTTGTTTAATACCGTTTATTGTTAAAACAAGGATTTGTCATCTTTATTTGATAAATTCATCTGCATTTCGATGATTTTTATAAGCAGCATCTCAGCCAATGCAGCGTTTAAGTTAAGCGACTCGCCGCCTCCGCTCTGCACTCCGGGACCCCCGTTATATCCTACAGTACCGGCGGTTATCGGGCCTCCGCCCATATTATCCATAACTTTGCTTATATAGTTTTCACAAAACGAAGGGACTCCGCCGTGTCTGGACACCGTACCCGGCCCCGCGTTGTATGAAGCAAGAGCAAGCCGCAAATCGCCGTTATGTTTGTCCAGCATCTGTCGAAGATACTTCGCTCCGCCCATGATGTTCTGATAAGGGTCAAATGCGTCCGTGACCCCGAGCCCCGCCGCAGTACCAGGCATAAGCTGCATTATCCCCATAGCGCCTACTCTCGATACCGCCTGCGGCCTGAAGTTTGACTCCACTTTAGCGACCGCTTTCAGCAGATCGGGAGACAGATTATATCTTCGTCCCGCCTCTTCGAAAATCGCGTCAAGATTTGCACTGCCGCTGGAAAGCGAGGTCCGCAGCGTCTCGGAAAACCCTGCCCCCACTGTTGCGGGAACTCGTTCCATAACTGCGGCTCCTCTTAGTGATAACATTTCTCTAACAATAGGTTCGACTGACATACAATGCCTCCGTCTCTTGTTAATAATTATCTCCAATAGATATTATCGGCATTTTCAAAAAAAACTTTAGCATTCTGCATTATGCATTATGCATTATATTACCCCCCCAGCCGCTCCGCTATCGCCGTGATCACCGGTGCGAAAACGATCGCGGGGAGGTAATTTGCTACTTTGACCTTTGTCACGCCTATCAGGTTGAGTCCGATCGCGATTATCAGGATCGAGCCCGCGCAGTTCATTTCAGCGATCAGGGACGGGCTCTCAAGAAGAGGGCGAAGGAGCTGCGCCAGCAGTACCAGTGCGCCCTGATACACAAATATGGACGCAGCCGAGAACATCACGCCAACTCCGAGGGTGACGGCAAGCATCGCCGCCGCGATAAGGTCAAGCGTGGATTTTGTATAGATCATCGTGTGGTCGCCCGTCAGGCCAGAGTTAATAGAGCCGACGATAGCCATGGCGCCGACGCAAAACAGCAGAGAAGCCGTCACAAACCCTTGTGCTATCGGCGTTTTTTCCCCGTTTTTGCCCGTCGGTGAAAACCGCTTTTCGATCTTTTCTCCCAGTACGTTCAAACCTTCGTCAATCTTCAGCGCCGTGCCGGACACCGCTCCGAGCACTATAGAGGCTATGAGGATTATAAAATTTTCGCCCCGGAGCGCGCCGTCAATGCCAATATACACAACACATAAGCCGATACCGGTCATGATCGCCCCGGAAAATCGCTGAGGTATCCCTTTTTTGACCAGCAGCCCCATAAGCCCGCCGATAAGCACCGCGCCTGCGTTAACAATGACTCCCAACATTCTAATATCACACACCGATCACTTTAACCTTTACACCCGGGAAAGCTATACTATCACACTGCGGTCTGCTTTACAATTATGAAATATGCATGAGAAAGCTTGCCTGTATCGGTAATTTATAGTAATATTATTGTATGTTTAGTGACTCAAAAATCGCAATGATCATACTGGCCGCAGGGCTGTCAAAACGTATGAGCGTTTTCAAACCACTTCTTCCTACAGGGGACTTACCCGCCGTTGTGCGATGCGTGCGTGCGGCGGAGACTGCCGGCGTGCGCGATATCATCGTCGTCACAGGGCATAAACGCGATGAACTTGAAAGCGTTTTACTGAAGATGGCGCCTCATGCGCGCACCGTGTTCAACAGCCGTTTTTCAGACGGTATGTTTTCGTCCGTACGCGCTGGCGTTTCCGCTTTGACAGACGATACAGACGGATTTTTTATCCTCCCTTCAGACTGCTGCGCAGTTACGGGGGACATGCTCGCGATGCTTATCTGGCATTTTGAAAAAGCCGGCGGACTGGCCGTTACACGCCCAAAATTTAATGGCCAACGCGGTCATCCCCCTCTCATTCCGGCTGTATATATCGCCCCTCTTCTTTCGTATAACGGAGATAACGGCCTGAAGGGTTTTTTATCTCCGCTGCCGACTCTGGAAATCGAGATGGAAAACAACGCAGTTCTTCTGGATATGGACACGCCGTCAGATTATGCCGCGCTTCTTGATCATATGGGACTTCCCGGATATCCCTCCCCTGCGTTATGCAAGGATACCTTAGCGAGGCACGGTGCGTCGGAAGACATTATTAGGCATGGAGAGCAGGTAGCGTCAATTGCGTTGGAGTTATCACGGGGGCTTGACGGGCTGAACCTTGATTTGCTGGAATCGGCATGCCTTTTGCACGATATAAAGCGAGCAGAACCCAACCACGCGCACGCGGGCATGGTCCTTCTGTTAAAAGAAGGTTACCCAAAAACAGCCCTGCTTATAGGCGGCCACATGGATCTGCCTGACATGCCCGGTCAGATTATCAGTGAACTTGAGCTATTATATCTTGCCGACAAACTGTGCCGCCGCGATAAATATGTTCCGCTGGAGGAGACGGCGCTGGAGCTTGAAGCAAAGTATTCATCCGATGCCGAGGCTCTCGCATCCGCAAAAAGGCGAATAGATCACGCGTTAATAATCCGGAACAGGTTATGAGTTTAAGTTTCAAAGTTGTGGAATTTAAGGGATTATATGTATAATTTTATGTTTATATATCTCTTATTTTCCGCTAATTTTTAACATATTATATATCATTTACTATTTTTGCTGTTTTTTATCCTCCAATAGGGTTAAAAAATCTTATAAAATGATGAATATTTCATCAATCATTCTGCATTGGCACATCGCTCATAATGGTTGCAAGCCTAAGTGTTGTAGCGTAACGTTTATTGCGCGGCCTCCCTCTGGAATGTATAATAATAGTGTAATAAACAACATTAAAATGTGTCTTATATGGTGGGTGAAATCCAATGAATTATCAAAATAATACTAAAAATAGAGATGATGGTCGATATCTTTTGCTCGACCAGACGTCGGCTTTTGAAAAGAGTCAACGCCGCGATTATTTTCGAGTTCCGGTCAGGTTTAAAGCCGCAATATGTGAGTACAGAGATCATGTGTTGGACGTCCTGCCGTTGCATCTGGATGTGTTAGGAACCCCTGAGTTGGAGAGAGTCGAGACGAGAAACATAAGCGTTTCGGGAATACTTTTAGAGACAAAGCGCATGTACATGCCCGGCGAAAAATACCTGTTGCAGTTGTTTTTTGACGGTCCGAAACATAAATCATCGCCATTTGCCATATTTGCCGAGGTCATGCGGACGATACCGGGAAAAAACCCCAACTCGCATCAAGTAGGCATGCAGTTCTTTGGCAAGACAGAAATTATGAATGAGTCTCTCGCAAGATTTGTTTTGACACAGCAGCAAAAGCAAGTTCAAAGAAGAAGGCTTGTTGAACGGGATATCAGGGTAGACGCTGCTTGGCATTAATGCGCTCGTTTCGCTCGGGACCGCAAGTGGTCAGCGGTTAGCAATCAGGTCCCTGATTACTTCTCCGGCGATAATAAACCCGGCGACCGGGGGAACGAAAGCGTTACTGCCCGGAGTTTGCCGCCGCTTTGTGTTCTTTCTTTCCACACCGCAGGGACACACGCAAAACGTTTTGCAGTTTGTCTGCACATCTTCTTTTGGAGTGATAGCGTGTTCTTTTGAATAAACCACCTTCAATTTCTCAACCCCGCGCCTGCGAAGCTCGTGCCGCATTACTCTGGCGAGAGGGCAGCCCGAAGTGTCGTATATATCGGCAACCTCAAAAATCGCCGCGTTTACTTTGTTCCCCGCACCCATAGAGCTTATAATACGAACGCCGTGTTCTTTGGCTTTCAGCACAAGCTCAATCTTCCCGGATACCGTGTCGATCGCGTCTATTATGTAGTCATATAACGATAGATCAACCTGTGACGACGTATCCGGGATATAGAATAGTTTATGTGCATTGACAATCGCGTCCGGATTAATATCATGTACACGTTCTGTGGCGACGTCGACTTTATAGCGTCCCACATTTTTTATTGTTGCGTGTATCTGTCGGTTGATGTTCGTCACGCAAATCTTGTCGTCATCGAACAAATCCAATACCCCAATACCGCTCCGGGCAAGAGCCTCAACAGCATAGCCTCCGACACCCCCAATACCGAAAACGGCTACTCTTGCCTCAAACAGCTTTGACATACCCTCTTTACCGAAAATCAGCTCTGTCCTCAAAAATTGATCGATCATATAAAACCTAACCTCAATATTGCCACCAATAAAACCAAATGAAGCGGATAAAACGCATAGAACGCCCACTTCGCTTTTACCCCTTCTTTACCATTATAAAGAAGAACCATCAGAACTGCCGCCAATGAGAATAAAAAATACCACGGTCTGACAAAGCTTAGACCATAAAGATACGCCATGCCCACAGTCAGAATGACCGCGCGGGTGATTCTTTTTTTGGGATATGCAAGGTACAAAAGAAAAATCAAAATGACGCCGAATGCGCCGTAGTCAGCACCGAGCACTTCGGCTAAAAATATAAGCGGCAGCGCCGGCAGGACCGCAAGGATCTTGCTTTTGCTCTTTAGTTTCTCATAAAGCGTAATACAGGCAACGCCTAAAAACAGTGTATAAAAGATGTTGGTTTTGCTTATAAAGCTGATGTTATTACGAAACGCCAGATCAAAAGGTACCTCTGAAACGACAGCGAAAATACCCAACCGCAGCAAATACTTACCTAAGCTTTTGGTATGCAAACAGCTTTGCGCTATCATATACGCAAAAATCGGAAATGCAATTCTGCCGACCGAGCGGAAGATAACCGGAGCAAACCCCCTAAACACCGCTCCGATATGGTCTATCAGCATAGTGATCACCGCGATCATTTTCAGCAAAAATGCAGTCAATGTGTTACCTCGCTCAATTGTTATTAAAGTGCCATAACACATAACGGCACTTTAATAACAAGTATTACTACGCCTCACTTTAAAGTCTCGTCGCTAACAGTCTTATCAAAAAATCACAGAGCCTGTCAAAAGAGTGCAGTGACATTTTCTCGTCCGGGCTGTGCGCGTCGATTATTTCCGGGCCGAATGCGATGATGTCGGCATCCGGCATTTTTTGGGCAAAAATCCCGCATTCTAGGCCTGCGTGAATGGCTGCGATAGAAGGTTCTTTACCGTACATTTCTCTAAAAACCTTGATCGCCATATCGCGGAGTGGGGAAACCTCTCTATACTCCCAAGGCGGTTTCTCATTTTCGATTTTAATTTCAACGCCCGGTGAGTCGGCGAGCGAGGTTAGTTTTTTTATTGTTTCCGCCTGACCTGAAGAAGACGAGCTCCGAGGGAAGTAAAGCAGCGTTACAGCGGCATCGTCTGTAACCACGACCCCCAGACTGCATGAGGACTCAACCAGACCCTCAATGTGATCACTCATGGCAAGTATTCCGTTAGGCGAGTTTAAAATAACGTTTTTTACTGTTTGTAAGGTTTCGCTTGTCATTACGCTTTGCACCGGAGCAGTGTCATTTATTGTTATGATTAAATCCGTGTCCTCCGGGTACTCCGTTTTAAACGCGGCCTCTGTCTGCGCGGCAATCGATCGGATCGCGCTCAGATCATCTTCTTTACACGAGAATACTGCCGAACATTCCCTCGGTATGGCATTTCGCTTCGCGCCTCCGTCAATTTTGTTCAGATATAGCTCAAAGCCTTCAAGCGCCCGAAGCAGGCAGCCCATCAAAAAGTTCGCGTTTGCCCGCCCCTTATCTATATCGACGCCGGAATGTCCGCCGGTCAACCCTTTCACCGTCATCTCATATGCCGCAAAGCCCTTCGGCAGCGGCTGACTTTCGGTCTTTACGGAAATGTCGACATCAGCGCTGGATGCACAGCTCACTGTTATGACATCTTCATCGCCTGAGTCCAGATTGATAATACGTCTGCCGAGGAGCAGAGAAGCATCAAAGTCCGTCGCCCCGGTCATGCCGACTTCTTCATTAACGGTAAACAAAGCTTCTATCGGCGGCAGCGAGAGGTCCTCCGCAGACAGGATCGCCATAGTAATTGCCAGTCCGCCGCCATTATCAGCACCTAATGTCGTGCCCGGCGCCTTTATCCAGCCATCTTCTATTATAGGCAGGATCGGGTCTTTAAGAAAATCATGGTCAGTCTCTTTATTCTTCTCGCAGACGATGTCGATATGGGTCTGCAAAATGACCGGCTGCTCATTTTCACGCCCTTTCGAGCCCTGCTTCCTGATAAGCACGTTATAGCTTTCATCCTGAAATGTCTCACAGCCCAGCCCTTTTCCAAAAGCGGTCAGATAATCGCTCGCCGCTTTCTCATTGCCGGATCCCCTGGGGATTTTGGATATTTCGAAGAAGTAATCAAGCGCATTTTTTATTATATGTTCATTCATTTTAATACCACTCGTCTATATTTTCTGTGTTTCATTGCTACGTTTACGGACTGAAGACCATCATATACCCAGATAAGCCTGCCTGATGTAGTCGTCTTCAAGCATGCTGTCTCCCGCGCCCTCTTTAACTATGCGGCCATTTTCGATAACATAAGCGTAATCCGCGATCTCAAGCGTCTGATGAACGTTTTGCTCAACTAAAAATACGGTTATACCCTCAGAGTGGAGCTGCTTTACGGTCTGAAATACCGCCTTCGCCATTTTTGGCGAAAGACCGTATGAAAGCTCGTCAAAAAGACAAAGCTCCGGATTGCTCATCAGCGCTCTGCCCATGGCGAGCATCTGCCGTTCTCCGCCGCTCATGGTCTTGGCAAGCTGCTTTGAGCGTTGCTTCAGTATGGGAAACATCCTGTACATACGTTCCATATCGGGCTTGCGTTTGCCCCAGAATTTCCGGTGATAGGCGCCCATCTCAAGGTTTTCTTTTATGGTCATATCCGGAAACACTCTGCCGCCCTCAAGTAGATAGGATATCCCTCTCTCGATTATTTTACTGGATGAAAGGTTGTCTATACGCTGCTCCTTGAACCGTATAGTACCCGATGTCGGTTTAATTGCGCCTGTTATGGTATTCAGAAGCGTCGTCTTGCCCGCGCCGTTCGCGCCGAGCAGGGCGACCACCTTACCCTCTTCGATATCGAGGCTTACGTCCCATAGCACTTGAACATTCCCGTAATTGACGTTTAAGTCCCTGACTTCAAGCATCGCCACAACTACGCCTCCTCTCCCAGATATACCTCTATGACCTGCGGGTTGTTTGCCACCTCGTCGGGCTTGCCTTCCGCTATGAGCTCGCCGTGGTGCAAAACGATGATACGATCACAAATAGCCATTATGGCTTTCATGACATGCTCGATCATAAGCACCGTTACTCCGCTTTCGCGGATGTTGCGTACAAGGGCCATCGCGTCGTCAACCTCTGCGGGGTTTAATCCGGCCATCATCTCGTCAAGCAGAAGCGCAACAGGTTTAGTCGCCAATGCGCGCGCTACTTCAAGCCGCTTCTGCAGAGCAAGCGGCATGTCCGGCACGTTCACACCTGCGCATCTGACCAGATCGGTAAAGGCCATTGTCTCATCGGTGATCCTTTCCGCCTCCGCGTATGACGTCCCGGCTTGCCCGAAAAGCGCGCCCATGCGTACATTTTCACGGACCGACATATCAGGAAAATTCTTTGCTGCCTGAAAGGTTCTGGCAAGACCAAGCCGACAGATCTTATCGGGACTGAGTTTATTAATTTGCTTGCCGCCCATAGTAATTATGCCTTCATCAACTCTGTAGAATGCTGAAATACAGTTAAAGAGCGTTGTCTTTCCTGCGCCGTTTGGTCCTATGAGTCCGAGTATCTCACCTTTTCTGAGTTCAAAATTGACGCCGCTGACGGCAGTCATGCCACCGAAGCGTTTTGTGACGCCGCTGCCGGTTATGACCTTTTCAAAATCACTCATCACCGGCCACCTCCTCGCAGCTACCTGGTCCGCGCAGCTTAATTATTACCGATTCCGCAATGCCAAACAGACCCTTAGGCATGATAAGCATTACGATGACCATAACCGCTCCGAAGATGATCATGTACCAGTTAGTGGTCCGAAGCAGATAGTCTTGCAGCGCATAGAATACTACCGCGCCTACAATGGGTCCGTATGTACTGCGCATTCCTCCGAAAATAGCCATGAGTACCGGAAAAAAGCTGGTAGTCAGCCCGAACGCTATATCCGGATCGATATAGCCTATCTTAGTGCTCATCACCGCGCCGACCGCCGCCATAGGCGCTGCGCTCAAAGCAAACGCCAACACTTTTGTTGTTGTGGTCCTTACGCCCAGATGCTGTGCGCTGTCTTCATTCTGCCCTATGCATTTCAGTGAGAGTCCAAACTTCGATTTGTTAAAAACGATCATCGCTATAAGCGTGACGGCAAGTACAATAAGAAGAGCATAGAAAACCGTTTCATTACTAAACGGCCTTACCATACGCCCTTTCGTCCGTGTGAACACCCCCTCATACCAGTGTATGAACCTGTTTAAGAAAAGCGAGAGACCAAAAGTGAAGATCGTGAAATAAATACCGCGCAATCGCAGCGTCACGACGCCGATGATAAACCCAAGGACAAACGCCAGCGCCGCCGCGAACAGAATCGTAAGACCTAATGGGAACTGTCTCCCTATAATCGCCATCAGATACATCCCCATGCCGTAGAAGGACGCCGAAGCAAGCGAAACATAACCCGTCTTGCCCGAAAAAAACGACCAAGCAAGAGACAGGACGCAATATGTCATCATCCATGAGAGATACAGTGGTGTAAACGAATCTGTAAAGTGCGGAATGAAGTACACTATGATTATAGCCGCAATAAGTGCGCCGGTTTGAATTTTCGCGGGCGTAGTGCTCCAAAATGTGTCTTTCAGAAGTCTCATTCCGTCACCTCCCGAGCAGGCCTTTGGGCCTTATTATCAGCATGATTAGAATGATCATATAGAAAGCCGAGATCATGAATACCGAATCGATAAAGGCGCTTATGGCATAACCTATGATACCCATGATAAACCCTCCGAGGATAGCTCCCTTGACACTTCCAAGACCGCCGAGTACAACGATGATAATTGCTATGGTGGTATACCCAAGGCCCGACACGGAGGAAAACTGCTCTCTCATACTTATGAGTACTCCCGCACAAGCCGCCAGAACGCCTCCTATTGCAAAGCATAGCGCCATTATAGTGTTGATTTTTACGCCAAGATGCGAGGCTGCCTGCGGGTCCTGCGCTGCCGCGCGTATAGATTTGCCCAGGCGAGTGTGAGACAGAAACATCGTGTAAACTACGCATATTACGACCGCGATCATCATTACAAAGAGACCCGATGCAGAAATATTCGCACCGCCTATGCTGACCGTATACATCATAAACGGGTACGCCATCGGAGCCGATCCGATATTTGTCTGGATCGTGTTTTGAACTATGTAATAAATGCCGAACGAAACAAGGATAGCGTTGCCTTCAAAGGCACCGAGATTTGGCGTCAGCCTCTTTACGCGCCTGTACAGTGTGATGTGAAGCAAATACGAAATGATAAACACCAGTGGACAGGCGATGAGCAGACAAATCAGTGGGTGTATGGCTGTTCTGATGTGCAGGGTGAAAGTTATGGTAGCCGCAAGAACTATAAACTCACCATGCGCGACATTGAGTATACGGGCAACTCCATACTGCGTACTCATGCCCATAGCCATCAGAGCATAGACACTGCCTATTATGCACCCGTTGATGAGAACCAAGAGAAACATAGTCATGGATTCTACCTCTTTCTTCCAGGGGGGACGGAGTCCCCCCTGGATACGAACCGCTCTGCGGTTCGATACCCCCCTCGCGTTTGCACGGCAAACGCGGTCGCTCGGCGGGCAGTTGTGTCCTACCGGGGAAGTGAATTCCCCTGCGGAGATTTCACTTGTGACTTTTAGTCTACATTCCAGGGCGGTTTCGGGATGATCGGGTCTGCTGTCCTGCGGCCGTCGGCATCGACGACTTCAAATACGCCGTTCTGCCACTGGCCAATGTTTCCGAGATACATATCGTCTTCCAGAATGTTGTTTGTAAAACGGAGCTGCGGGTGCATTACGGTGTCAAATGTCGAGTTGCTGATATACTGAACCAGTGTCGCGTTGTTTATCATACCGTCTTCATCCAGTTCACCGGCATTCTCAACAGCTTGCTGCAAAATCTGCATCACGGAGTAGTAAGGGATATGACCCCACCAATCCTGAAAAACGGAGCCGTCGGGGTTGAAGGAACCGTCTGCATTTTTCCAGAAATCATTTTTTTCGATCCAGTAATTGCGGAACATCTCACTGTACGCCCTGGCTCTGTCGCTGGACCTCTCGTTCCACGCGCCCCATGCCATCATTCCTTCCAATGCGGAGTTTGTGTAATCGCCGAAAGTCCAGAGTCCGAACATGTCATAACAAGCTCCGGGTCCGACAAGGTACAAATCAGGGTTGTACCCAAGCTGAGCCGCAGTCATCGTTATCGGGATAGTCTGCGGCGGGTATGCGAACAGCAGAAATGCCGAAGCGTCGCTGGCCTGAGCGTTATTGATGACGGCGGGAGGTATGAAGTCGTTCGGGTCAACAGGTTCGCTGCCCTTGATTTCTATACCGGCTGCGACAAGACCCGTCTCAGCGGCACTCCAGTACTCTATGCCGTGCAGGTCGTTTATATACGCGCAGTACACGGAACTGATTCCCTCGGCCTGCAGAAGCTTGACGAGCGCCGGTACCTGAGTGTGTGAAAAGCTGAGTATTGAGAAGGTGTTTACACTGCCGTAGTCTTCCCTCATGAGTTCAAATTGCTCTGCAAGGGCCGCAGCGCCGCCTTCAGCGGAAAGCAGCAGGTATCCATACCTCTGCGCTATGGGTGAACACGCAAACAACTTAGCCGTGCCTTCTGGTCCGAGTATGAGATCCGGCTTTTCTCTGGACACCATTTGCTCAAAGAGTCTTGTTGTGTTGGCTATGTCGGAAGCGTCGTCATAGACTTGGACCTCAACAGGGACCTTGCGGTCGAGCGATTTGACGTAGAGACCGCCATCAGCATTGATCATGTCCACCCACATCTTGTATTGCGGGCCGAACGCAATCTGCTCAAAAAGCGCATCGCCGCCCGTCACGGGTCGGACCGCGCCGATCGTAATGACGTCTTTCTGCATGTCTGACTGATAGCCTCTTTCGACAAGCTCGCCGCTGGGCGCCGACGCTCCGGGCGATGCCGGCGCGGGATCGCTGCCGCCGTTGCCGCAGGCGGACAGAAACACTGCGGCAGCCAAGACCAGTGCAAGTAGAATCGCGCTGAACTTTTTCTTTTTCATGAACATTTCCTCCTAATCGTGATCATAGTGATCTTTTTATCATGCATCGGATAATACGCTTAGGTTTTATCTCCGATTTTGATAGTGGGATCATTATACTTCCTACACCCCACACATGCAAGTAATTTTATTGACTGAACCTTAAAGAAATTTACCTGAATTTATCCGAAAATATATTGAAAATAGCTTTTCACGTGCTATAATGACATGGATCTGGTACAGGAGGTATGGCCTTGGGTAAAATTATCGCTGTTGCGAATCAAAAGGGCGGGGTCGGCAAAACGACGACCTGTGTGAATCTGTGCGCCGCACTTGCCGATAGGGGCATTGGCGTTCTGCTTTGCGATATGGATCCGCAAAGCAACTCGACATCCGGAATGGGCGTTGATAAAAACAAGAGCGAACCGAACATGTATAATGTGCTCATAGAGGGAGTAAATGCCTCCGATGCAGTTGTAAAAACTCCATATGGCTATCTGCTGCCGTCAAATAAGATTATGTCCGGCGCGGGCGTCGAACTTGTAACGACACAGGGCAGGGAGTTTGTCTTGAAGAATGTGCTCGCCGGAATTCGCGATATGTACGATTATATCTTCGTCGATTGTCCGCCGTCGCTGGAAATGCTGACTCTGAACTCCCTTTGCGCGGCGGATACTGTGCTTATACCCGTACAATGCGAGTATTTCGCTCTCGAAGGATTGACCGACCTTATGACGACTATCAGAATGATTAAAAAAGGCTTAAACCCCATTCTGGATATAGAAGGCGTTTTGCTCACGATGTATGATTCCCGCACAAATTTTTCATATCAGGTAGCTGCGGAAATAAAGCGTTTCTTCAAGCAGAAGGTCTATACGGTCTCGATCCCCAGAAATGTGCGTTTGGCGGAGGCACCGAGCCACGGAAAACCCGCGATCGATTACGACAGGACTTCTCGCGGCTCAATCGCCTACGTGGAACTGGCTAAAGAAATTATAAAAAGGAATAGCACGTTATGAAATCCAAAGGTCTAGGCTCAGGACTTGGCGCACTGTTTGGCGATGCGGCGGTCGAAGACGTCCTCAACGACTTTGAATACTTGCAACTACAGAGGATCGAACCGCGTCCCGATCAGCCCCGCTCTGTCTTCGAACAGGAAAAAATCGACGAACTGACCGACTCCATTCGCGAACACGGCGTCCTTTCTCCGCTCACGGTGCGAAGCATAGACGACGGTTATTACCAGATCATTGCCGGAGAGCGCAGGTGGCGCGCCGCGCGCGCTGCCGGTTTGACGGAAGTGCCGGCTCGTATCGTCGCCGCAGACGATAAAAAAGCCATGGAGCTTGCTATGGTCGAAAACCTCCAGCGTGAAGACCTGAGTCCTATAGATGAAGCGCGCGGGTATAGGGCGCTCATGGACGATTTCGGCATGACCCAGGAAGATGTTTCAAATAGGGTGAGCAAATCACGTCCGGCAGTCGCCAACGCGTTGCGGCTTCTCTCCTTGCCATCAGAGCTTATCGAGCTTGTCGGCACTGGAGAACTCTCCGCAGGGAGTGCGCGGGCGCTGCTCGCGCTGAAAAGCACGGATAAAATGCTCGCTGCCGCAAAAACGGCGGTCAATAACGATTTGAGCGTCCGAGAGGTTGAATCTCTCGTAAGAAAACTAAGCCGTGATAAACCGGATGTCTCAAGACAGGCCGACGCGGAAGTCGACTATATTCTCGAAGCCCAAAATCGTCTCACCGAAGCGCTTGGACGACGCGTGGTAATAAAGCATGGACGCAGTCATGGACGCAGTGAAGGAAAGATCGAAATCGAATACTACGATCAGGATGATTTTAATAATCTGTTTGACACATTAATTGAGAGGAAATATCAATAATGATCGACATTAAGCTAATACGCGAGACTCCCGACGCCGTCAAGCAGAGTCTGCAAAAGAAAGGCGTGGATTGCTCCGCTGAAATAGATCGCATCTTACAGTTGGACGTGCGGCGCCGTGAGATCATCGCTGAGAGCGAGGCTGATAAAGCCGAGCAGAACAGGGTTTCAAAGCAAATTCCGCAGATCAAAAAAGAAGGCGGAGATACGGCGGAGATTTTCGCGCGTTTAAGCGCGTTGAAGGAGCAAGTTCGCGCGGCGGGGGATAAGCTGCGCGAGGCGGAACATGAGTTAAGCGAGCTTATGTTATGCCTGCCGAATCCTCCGGAAGACGATCTTAAACCGGGCGGAAAAGAAAACAACGAACCACTCAGATATTTCGGCAAACCGCACTCGTTTGAGTTTGAGCCGCGCAATCATGTCGATCTATGCACGAGCCTGAATCTGATTGATTATCCACGCGGGACAAAGCTCTCCGGCAGCGGATATTGGATATATCGCGGACTGGGCGCGCGTCTTGAGTGGGCTTTGCTCAACTATTTCATTGACACACACATCGCGGATGGATACGAACTGCTGCTTGTGCCGCTCATGCTGGAATATCAATGCGGTCTTACGGCAGGACAGTTCCCCAAATTTGGAGACGATGTATTCAAGATTGCTAATCCTACGGATGACAGAATGCGTTATATGCTCCCAACAGCGGAAGCCGCGCTCTGCTCACTCCACCGCGACGAGATTTTGCCGGAAGCCGAGCTTCCTAAGAAGTATGTCTCATATACGCCTTGTTTCCGCCGCGAGGCCGGCACATATGGGGCCGATGAACGCGGGATGGTTCGCGGACATCAGTTTAACAAAGTTGAGATGGTACAGTATACTACGCCGGAAGAATCCGGCAATGCGTTTGATGAACTTGTAGGCAAAGCTGAAGCTCTGGTCGCCGCTCTGGGCTTCCATTTCAGAACGGTCAAACTTGCAGCCGGGGACTGCTCCGCTGCGATGGCGCGCACGTACGACATAGAAATCATGATCCCTTCAATGAATGGTTATAAAGAAGTTTCATCTGTATCTAATGCGCGGGACTACCAGTCAAGGCGCGGTGCGATGCGTTTCAAGCGCGAGTCAACGGGTAAAACAGAGTTTATGCACACGCTGAACGGCTCGGGACTCGCCACCAGCCGGATCCTCCCGGCTCTGGTAGAACAAAACCAGCAAAAAGACGGCAGTGTCGTAGTGCCGGAGATTTTACGTAAGTACTTGGGTGGAATCGAACTCATCACACCGCAAGAATGAGGGGAGAAATGAAAGGTAAGAAAAAGAAGATTGAGCATGAAAAGCTTAAGGGTTTTTTTCACGAGTTCAAAGCCTTCGCTATTAAAGGCAACATGATCGACATGGCGGTCGGCGTTATTGTCGGCGGCGCATTTACAGCGCTTGTGACCGCGATCGTCTCCCATATCGCTACGCCGATGATCGGTATTCTGATCGGCGTTGACTTCAAAAGTCTGGAGATAGAGCTGCCGCGTCTTTATGGCAACGCTGAACCGACCACATTAGGCATCGGATTGTTTATCAATAGTGTGATAAACTTTGTTGTTATCGCCTTTACCGTGTTTATTTTTGTTAAAGCCCTCAACAAGTTCAGAAAGAAGCAAGATGCTCCTCCCACGCAGCCTCCGCCCTCAGCCGATGTGCAGTTACTTACAGAGATCCGGGATATACTCAAAACGCAGAATACGGAATGCGGAATGCGGAATAGGGGAAACGCGGAATAATGCAGAACGCGGAGTTAAGGGGTGTCAGTTGCAAACGGTTACGCAAATACTCGCTCATGGCGCGGCGATACTGGGTATCGCGTTGCCGCCGGAGGCATATGCGGCTTTTGAGATTTATTATGATTATCTCGAAAGACGAAGCCGCGATTTTAATCTGACTGCTATATCAGGAGTTGAGGATGTTGCTCGTCTGCATTTTCTTGACTGTCTTGCCCTGTTAAAAGCAGCGGATTTTGAAGGTGCGCATGTTATCGACGTTGGCAGCGGCGCGGGTTTCCCGGGTCTCCCGTTAACGATTGCCGAGCCGTCGGTCGATATGACCCTCTTAGACGCGACCGGCAAGCGTGTCGCTTTTTTATCTGAACTTTGCGCCGAGCTGGGTATAGGCGCGGCGTGTGTCCATTCCCGGGCGGAAGATGCATCGCACTGTGCTGACAAGCGTCAGCGCTACGACATAGCGCTCTCACGCGCGGTCGCGCGGCTGGATGTATTATGCGAACTATGTTTACCGTTTGTGCGCGTCGGAGGCAGTTTTTTGGCAATGAAAAGTATTGATTGCTTAGACGAGATAACAGAGGCTCATGGCTCTATCATTACTCTCGGCGGAGAGCTTGAAAAACAATTGGATTACACTATTCCAGGCACGGATATAAAACACAGGGTCGTGATCATACGCAAGTTGTCGTCAACGCCTTCAATGTATCCGAGAAGATTTGCAAAAATACAAAAATCGCCGCTTTAGATTAGGGAGATGGGATGCATCTTGTAGAAATAACGGGTTATGGTTCGCGCGGCGAAGGTGTCGCGCGGCTTGAGGGCGGCAAGGCAGTCTTTATACCCGGCGCCGCACGGGGAGATGTTCTGGAGGTGTGGCTTAATGAGGATAATGGCCGAAGCGCCCGAGCGGAGATTGTGAGGATAGTGACTCCTTCACCATATCGCGTCGAGCCGGACTGCCCGGTTTATCAACACTGCGGCGGCTGCGATTTCCGGCATATTACATACGAAGAAGAACTGTGGGCAAAGCTTCGGCGGATAAATGACGCAATAAGCCGCATCGGCGGGTTGCCTTTGCAGATAGATGAGATTTTGACTACCGGGAGGATAAACGGTTACCGAAATAAAGCGATTTTTCATAACGACGGAACCTCGCTTGGCTTTTATGCACCGAAAAGCCATAATCTTGTCCCAATTGAGCACTGTCTGCTCTTGAAAGACGAATTAAACGCCGCTTTGAAGGATTTACTTCTGTCAAAAATTCCCGACCTGCCGGTTAGCGAAGTCACGCTGCGTTCCGGGCGAAACGGTATAAACCCTCCGCTCGAAGAAGAAATGGACGGTTTGATTTTTGGTGTATCGGGTTTTTTCCAGATAAACACCGGAGCGGCGCTGCTGCTTTTCCAAAAAGCCCGCAAGTATGCGGCCATGTCAAAAGATGAGGTCCTCATCGATCTGTATTGCGGCGTTGGCGCGTTAACACTTTTTGTCGGGCGTGACGCGGGTCGCGCTATCGGAGTCGAGTCAAATCCCACCGCTGTAGAAGCTGCACGCGAAAACGCGCTGCGCAACGGGCTTAAACATATTGAGTTTTATGCGGCGGACGCGGCAACATGGGCATCCGCAACTGCAAACCCGGACTGCGTCATTGTCGACCCACCGCGCAAAGGCCTCTTGCCGGGCGTTAAGCGGAACATACTAAAAATGTCCCCTAAACGAATAGTATACATTTCCTGCGACCCCGCGACGCTTGCGCGGGACCTGCGCGAATTTGATGGATATGCGGTAAAAAGCGCTTGCGCCGTTGATATGTTTCCAAGAACAGCAAACGTAGAATGCTGCTGTTTGTTAGAGCGGTCGGAAGAATGTTTCACGTGAAACATTCTTTTCGTACTGTGATTTTTGAGGGCGAAACAAATGCATGAACCACTTTTTCTAAAAAATTCCGGTAAAAATAGTATCATCGTGTTTATTCACGGCTTTATGGGCAGCCCGCGTCAGTTTGACATGCTTGCTCATTCCGCATACTCACATGGATACTCCGCTTATTCACTTCTTCTGCCCGGACACGGCTCTACAGCCAGGGATTTTTCATCCACAACTATGGATATGTGGCAAACCCACGTTGATGCGGAAATAGGGCGTGTCGCGTTTGAATATGACAGCGTATTTATTGTGGGGCATTCCATGGGCTGTTTGTTAGCGCTCAACACAGCCGTCATGCAAAAGGGGCATATCTGCGGCCTTTTCCTGATTGCATGCCCTATGGTTTTGAAAGGATTTTCTTTACAATCACTGAAGGTAAGGCTGAAACAGGTATTTTTCCGTAAAAGCCACCCTGTTAAGGCTGCGTATTTGACCGGTTCCGGCGTTCCGCTTGTGCCAAGCTTGATTTGGCTCAGCACGAAACCTGCGGTCGAGGTAAAAAAGCTCACGCTCTTAGCAAAGCACAATCTGCAAGACATTGATATTCCCGTTACGGTGATTTGTTCATCATCCGATGAACTTGTGTCTTTAGACAGTCTCCGTATTCTGAAAATCGGTCTGCGTCAGTCGGCTTTTGACAGCATAACCCTTTCAGATTCATACCACGCGTATTTTCCGGAACATGAGCGGTCAATAATCGAAAGCGCATTGCTTTCCGCTGTCGACAGGTAACTGTTCAGTGCCGGTGAGTCCGGTGAGTATAGCTGTTTTTTAATCTCTTTGCGAGTTGAGCTTGCATTTGTTTGTGCAAAGAGATAAAAAAATAGCTGTGCGAGCGCAAGGCACTGTTACGCCGACAGTGCTATTGTGTGATTTTTCGCCAACAATTACTTGTAATAGTGTGATTTGCATGGTATACTTAGTGCGCAATTATGTGAGGTGGTTGTTTTGGAGCGATTGGTTCTCAGTAAATTAGCCGCATGGAAAGAGTCTAAATACCGAAAGCCGTTAATTCTCAAAGGCGTACGCCAGGTTGGGAAGACATGGATACTCAAGGAGTTTGCGGCGCGGCATTACAGCAATATTGCGTATTTCAACTTTGACGAAAGCGGGGAGTATAAGCAATTTTTTGAGACGACAAAGGACATAGACCGTATCCTTCAAAATTTGGCCATGGCAAGCGGGCAAAAAATCAAGCCTCATGAAACCCTGATCGTCTTTGATGAGATACAGGAATGCAACAAGGCTCTCAATACGCTTAAGTATTTTTGTGAAAATGCTCCCGAATACCATGTGGCTTGCGCTGGATCTTTGCTTGGCGTCGTGCTGACCAGGCCGGCTTCATTTCCTGTAGGCAAAGTTGATTTTCTTGACATCCTGCCTATGACGTTTACGGAATTCTTGCTTGCAAACGGCGATGGAAACCTCGCCGAATATATGAACTCGATCTCCGCCATTGAGGCTGTTCCCGAAGCTTTCTATAATCCGTTATATGAAAAATTGAAAATGTATTTTGTGACCGGAGGAATGCCTGAGCCGGTGCGTTTATGGACAGAAGACAGAGACGTTGAAATGGTACAGCAGTCGCTTTTCGGAATTCTCGGCGCTTATGAGCGTGATTTTGCCAAACACGCCGAAAAAAAGGATTTCCCAAAACTGTCATTGATCTGGAAATCCATTCCATCACAGTTATCGCGCGAAAACAAGAAGTTCGTATATAATGCCGTAAAGGACGGCGCCCGCGCAAGAGAATATGGGGACGCCCTGCAATGGCTGTGCGACGCCTCGCTGGTCAGCAAGATATACAGGAGTACAGCACCGGGACTTCCGATATCCGCGTATGACGACTTATCGGCATTCAAGCTGTACCTCGTTGACGTCGGGCTGCTGCGCCGATTGTCGCTGCTCTCTCCGACAGCCTTCGGCGAAGGCAACCGCCTGTTTACCGAGTTCAAGGGCGCTTTAAGCGAAAATTATATCCTTCAGGCGCTCATAGGTCAGACAGAAGCGCCACTGCGTTATTGGGCGACAGATCACCCCCGCTATGAGGTAGATTTTTTGATTCAGCATGATAATGAAATAATTCCTGCAGAGGTTAAATCCGAGTCAAATGTTGAAAACGCGAGTTTAAGAAAGTATAAAGAAAAATATGGAAATAAAGTAACGCTGCGCCTTCGCTTCTCCATGCTAAATCTTAAACTGGACAACGATTTGTTGAATATCCCCCTATTCCTGGCTGATCATACCGACCGCATAATCAGATTAGCGCTGCAAGGCTCCGGGAGCTTTTTACAGATTTGACATAGATTACAGGAGCTTTTGAAACAGCCGGTACGGTGCAAGGAAAAAGGGTCTGACTTGTAACCATATATCACCTTATATTTTTAATATTTTCTAAAAAATTTGAATAAGACGTTAATATGTGTTAAACTGGGATTTGCCGATCAAAACAGGGGGGTGTTTTAGATGTCCAAGGAGAACGCGAAGAAGAACAGCCTGCTGGGGCTAATCAATGACATTTTGGATATCTCAAAAATCGAGCCGGGTAAATACACATTGACCTCCGAGCGATATGACGTGGCAAATCTTGTCAGCGATAGAGACATTAGTCGCAAATATTGATGCATAGGCGGCCGGGCAACCGCTTACGTAAGCGATTGCCCGTCTTTAGGGATAAGCTCTTTAGAGAGACTCATTCCTTTCAAATGCATTTATTTTCAGTATTTACCTTTTGGGAGGCAGACCTCTGTTTTCTTTTCCCTCCTGCCTAAGATGAAACTGCGTAATCAAGTTCTCCAACACCGCAGACTGTCCGCTCATTTCCTCGGAGGCGGCAGCGCTTTCCTCTGCGGTAGCGCTATTTTGCTGGACAACCTGCGCGACTTGCTCGATCCCCTTATTGATTTGCTCAATATCACGGGACTGCTGATCGCAAGACGCAGCAATATCACTGACGATTTGTGCGCTCTCATTTATGCCCTTAACTATTTCCGCAAGGCTCGATGCCGTTTCGCCGGCAATGCGTGAACCTAACTCCGCTTTTGCTACCGAGTTTGAAATAAGCCCTCCGGTGTCCTTTGCCGCTTCCGCGCTTTTCGCAGCCAGATTGCGGACTTCCTCCGCAACTACCGCAAACCCCTTGCCGTGCTGACCCGCGCGAGCAGCTTCCACTGCGGCGTTAAGGGCGAGAATGTTCGTTTGAAAAGCTATATCATCTATAACCTTTATGACCTTGCTGATACTTTGGCTGGCTTGATTGATCTCTCTTACGGCTTCCATCATTTCCAGCATCTGACTGTTGCCTTTTTCGGCGCTGTATTTTATATCATTGGCAAGCGAAGACGCTCTGCCGGCCATCTCAGCGTTCTCTTTAGTTTTATGCCCGATCTCACCCAAAGAAACACACAACTCTTCAACGGCGGCTGCCTGTTCGGTTGATCCCTGGGCAAGCATTTGTGCACCGCCCGCAATTTGCCTTGAACCGTCCGCAACCTGAACACCGGCATTAGCGACCTTCTGTAACACATTTAATGTACTCTCCAGCGTGAGCTCTATTGCCAGATTTATAACATCCTTATCCGAACGGACTTCCACCTTGGGCGTATAATCGCCCTCGGCGATGCGGGCCAGTACATAAGCCTGCTTCTTGAAACTGTCGATCATATGTGAGAAGGAGCGCTCAAGCTTTACTATCTCGTCGCGGGTTACGTCGGTCCCGGAATCCAAGCCTTCTATATCTATGTCTCCGATAGAAATCGCTTCGGCGTCTGCGGTAAGCTCAAGCAAAGGCTTAGTAATACGCTTGACGACAGTAAGGAGAACCACAACGGCAATAATTAACAGAATTAAGGTAATGATCAATCCTGTTCGTACAAACGTCCAGATGACCGCCGTCGATTCATCAAGAAAATATCCGACAAACGCCATACCTATGATTTGACCATCCGGCCCTGTTATCGGGGCGTAGCACGCGACCGCCGCCCGATCTAAAATGTTAGTGCGTCCGATAAATTTGCTCCCGGAAAAAACCGTCTGCACGATTTCTTCCGCAGCATTTGTGCCGACCGCGCGAGCGCCGTCGGCTCCCGTCACTGTCGTAGCGATTCTTTCATCTTCTAAAAACATAGTCGCTTCACATCCCTGAAGCTCTTTTATTGTGTCTACAAACATATCCGTGTCCAAACGAAACCCTACGGATACGACTCCGACTATGCTCCCCTGATCGTTAAAAACCGGCGCGCCGGATCTTATTGATAACCGCACGGCCGTACCCCTTTCGATGAGCGTCATGCTTCTGCCCGCTATCGCTGACCTTATATTCGCTTGCGAGAGTACAGAGTCCCCGTAGTTATCCGGTTCATGAGTTCGCAAAACTACTGTGCCTTCCTCGTCCGAAATCGTGCAGAACTCCACATCTGTTTCAGTCTGTAAAGCTCTCGCGTGGATCAGCAGCGCATCCCTGTCGCCACTTTCCAAAGCTGTCGCTATATCGATGTTTTCTGACATGTACAGCGCCGCAGTTTTTGATTTTTGGCGCAATACGTCGATATTATACTCCACAACATCCATTGCGACCTCTACCCTTTCAAGCGTCGAGTCGTTAACATAGTTTGAAAACAACACAATGTTAGAAATCAGTATGCCTGCCGCAATTACCACTGCCAGCACCACTGCCGGGATGAGAATTTTCGTTTTGATACTCATATTAACCATCTCCCCTTATACTTTGACAATACCATCCTTGATGCTAACAAATGCTATCTTGGGCATATCATCATTCAGCATCAGTACTACTGCGTAAATCTATCACATCGAAGCATAAAATACAAGAAATACTTTGTTTACCGGGGTAGGATTTTAATGCTTACACTCACAAAAGCACTTCTTGAAGAAACTGATTTAAAACGTCTCATTTCATCCATCGAGACCGGAATGTGTCCGGTCGTCATTTCTGGACTGTCTGAGATCCATAGGGCTCATGCGGCTGCGGCCATCCGCGCGGAGACTATGCGTCCCATCGCGGTTATTTGCGCTGATGACGATGAAGCCTCGCGACTGGCGCACGACATATCGGCGCTGACAATGGAGCAAGCTTTTACGTTGTGTACGCGCGAGTTCACATTTCACAGCGCTGAAGTCGTTTCCCGCCAGCTTGAGCAGCGCAGAATCGCGACTTTGACCGCGCTTGCGGAAAACAGCGCTCCGATCGTCGTCATGTCCGTCAGCGGCGTACTCCAGAGAACAATACCGCAGACCCAACTTCGCGATGCCGCTATGAAACTGAAAACGGGCGGTTTATATGACTTAAACGAAATCACCGAAAAGCTCACGTTATGCGGATACAGCCGCAGCGAGCAGGTCGAAGGGCCGGGGCAGTTCGCTTTGCGCGGCGGTATATTGGACTTTTTCTCTCCTGCGCATGACGAGCCGGTCAGATGCGAGTTTTTCGGCGATGAACTCGATTCAATGGGCTGTTTCGACGTCTCCTCTCAGCGAAGGACCGAGCAGTTAAGCTCCGCGCAAATCGTCCCGGTCGCTGAAACGCTGCCCTCTCTTTACAGCGGGTCCTGCGGTGAGGGGTCTGCCGGTCTGGCAAACGAAATAAAGGCTCTTTGCTCTCGAATTGAAAAGAGAAGAACGGTCAATCCAACGCTGATAAAGAACCTTATCGCAGACGCAGACAGGCTCATGAGCGGACGGAGTTTCCCGTCCGCAGACAGATATATGGAGCTTATCTATCCCATGGCAACGGCTTTTGACTTCCTGAGCGACGATACGATCATTATCCTTTGCGAGCCTTCGCGTATAAAAGAGCGGGCGGAGGTTTATTTGAAGTTTCTCGGTGAAGACTGTGTCTCTCTGCTCGAAGCCGGGATAATTGAAAGCGGGCTTGTCCGATTCGCGGAGGATTGGGTCGGTTTTGTTACGAGTATCGAGGATTTTCCCGTGATTATGGCGGACAGTTTCTCGGGCAGTTCATATCCCTTGAACCCCGGAATGATGCTGAATGTCAGCGCAAAGCGTCTTCCGTCATACGGCGGCAGTCTTGAAACCGCAGCGTCAGACATAGCGCATTACAAAGAATCAGGCTTCAAAACCGTCATTCTTTGCTTAGACAGACTGCGGGCTGTGCGACTGCGGGAATACCTTGATAAGCGGGGCATAATATGCGCGCTTGACTACAGTTTACAGGCGCTTCCGGGTTTTGGCGATTGCGTCATAGCGGAAGGCGAAGTTTCCGCCGGGATGGAGTATCCGTCAATCAAGCTCGCGATCATAACCGAAGGGCAAATAATATCCTCCGGAGTCCTCGCTCCGCGCCGCAAAAAGAAAAAGGACGTGTCAAACCGCGAGCGTCTGCAAAGCTTTGCAGATCTGGCGCAAGGTGACCTCGTCGTACATGATCAGCATGGTATAGGCAGGTTTGTCGGCTTTTTCAAAATACCGGTTGACGGCGTAGAAAAAGATTATATAAAAATATCTTATGCCGGCACAGATTTCCTGTATGTTCCCGCGACTCAGCTTGATACTGTCGCAAAGTATATCGGCGGCGGTGATGACTCCGGAGCGGTTAAGCTTTCGAAAATGGGCGGAGCGGACTGGATTAAAGCTAAAACGCGGGCCAAATCAGCGGCGCGGGAGATGGCTAAGGAGCTTATAAAGCTATACGCCGAACGCAGGCGCATCAAAGGTCACGAGTTTCCTCCGGACACGATCTGGCAGACAGAGTTTGAAGAAAAGTTTGGCTATCAGGAAACGGATGATCAGCTTAAGTGTACGCGTGAAATAAAAGACGATATGGAAAAGCCGATCCCCATGGACAGGCTGCTGTGCGGCGACGTCGGCTACGGCAAAACAGAGGTCGCCCTTCGCGCGGCCATGAAATGCATTTTGGGCGGCTTCCAGTCCGCGATCCTGGTGCCGACAACCGTACTTGCTCAGCAGCACTACGTCACTTCAATGCGCCGCTTTGCGGGTTATCCGGTAAACATTGAGGTTCTCAGCCGTTTTAGGACTTCGGCGGAGATCAGAAAAGCACTGCGAGGGATGGAAAACGGCAGCGTCGATCTTGTCATAGGCACACACAGATTGCTGCAAAAAGACGTACTGTTTAAAAAGCTCGGTCTTCTGGTTGTAGATGAGGAACAGCGATTTGGCGTCTCGCATAAAGAGCGGCTTAAGGATCTCTCAAAACAGGTTGACGTGCTGACGCTGTCGGCCACGCCGATCCCGCGAACACTTAACATGGCACTGAGCGGGATACGAGACATGTCAACTATCGAGGAGCCTCCTCAGAGCCGCCGGCCGGTGCAGACCTACGTGCTTGAGCATGACTGGTCTGTCCTTTGCGACGCTATACGGCGCGAGGTGTCGCGCGGGGGCCAGGTCTATTATCTTTATAATCGCATCGATAACATCGAGCGCGTCACAGCACGGCTTGCGGAAATGCTGGAAAACATCAGATTAGCCGTCGCTCACGGCAGAATGGATGAGAACAGTCTCAGCGATGTTATGGAGCGCATGACTGCCGGTGAAATACAGGTCCTCGTCTGCACAACGATAATCGAGTCCGGCATTGACATCCCAAATGTTAACACGCTGATAGTAGAAGACGCCGATAAACTCGGCCTTGCCCAACTCCACCAGATACGCGGCCGCGTCGGCCGCTCACCGCGCAGGGCCTACGCCTATCTCACTTTCAGGCGCGGCAAGGCACTTTCGGAGATCGCTGAAAAACGGCTTAACGCAATACGCGAGTTTGCCGAGTTTAACTCAGGGTTCAAGATCGCGATGCGTGATCTTGAGATAAGGGGTGCGGGAAGCCTTCTAGGTGCGGAGCAGTCCGGCCATATGATAAGCGTCGGCTATGATATGTACCTGAAGCTTCTTGAGGAGGCTGTTCTCGAAGAAAAGGGTTTAAGGCCGCAAAAAAGAGCTGAATGCCCCGCCGATCTGAACGTTTCCGCCGGAATTCCGGATAAATATGTTCCATCCGACAAACAGCGCATGGATCTGTACAGACGTATCGCGCTGATACGCACCGAAGAAGACTGCGACGACATGATCGCCGAACTGATTGACCGCTATGGCGAGCCTCCTTCCGAGGTCATAGCGCTGACATCGATCGCCATGCTTCGTGCGGAGGCTTCAACTGCGGGGATAACTGAGATTTCACAGAAAGAAGGCCACCTCCGGTTAAAGCTTTCGGATTTTAATATGGAACGCATAACACGCCTGTACTCCCTGCCGGAATACTCCGGACGCGTAAAAGTTCTAGCCGGTACAGACCCCGGCATCTCGCTCAAATTAAAAAGCCCCGCCGTTGTCGACGAGGCTGTAAATTTTGTCAGGGCTTATGGTCTGGGGAGCGTTTGAAAACTCTTTTCGCGAGTTCAATAATACTCACATTAATCAACTCTGATTTGCAGTTTCCGCAGTTTCCGCAATATTTAGGCGGCTTTTCTCCGAAATATTTGAGTACATATCCCCGCAGACAGTCCGTCGTCGAGCAGTAACTCCTCATCTCACGCAGACGTTCACGATCCCGCTCAATACATTTCCTCCCGGTCTCTTCATCGAGATTTTCCGCTCTGCCGGCGTTGCTTATAAGCCACATGTTTGTTTGCACATCTTTGTCGCCGTATAACAAAACACATTCGGCCGGCGCCCCGTTACGTCCGGCTCGCCCCGCCTCCTGATAATAGTTTTCAAGATTCATAGGCATATTGTAATGTACTACAAAAGACACGTCCGGTTTATCGACTCCCATGCCGAATGCGTTTGTCGCTACCATGAGCCGTGTTTGGTTATCCAAAAAAGAGTTCTGATTATCGTTCCTCTCCTGATCGGAAAGCCCCGCGTGGTAGCGCGACGCTGTGCAGCCGCTGTGATTCAGCCTCAGGCAGACCTCCTCAACCGCTGCGCGTGTAGAGCAATATATTATCCCACTCGAGTTTTTCTTATTGTCTATAAACTCCTTGAGCGTTAAAAACTTATTCTTTGGCCTTTGCACTTCAAACCGCAAATTCTGCCTGTCGAATCCGGTTACTAAAACCGTAGGTTCGTTGAGTTTAAGCAGATCTATAATATCTTTGCGGACTCTGTCGGTTGCTGTTGCCGTGAATGCAGAAATTACCGGCCGCCTGTTGATTTTTTTTATAAACTCCGGTATTCCGGCATAGCTCGGGCGAAAATCATGTCCCCACTGTGAAACACAATGAGCTTCGTCGACTGTCAGCATCGATATCTCGTTTGACCGCGCAAGCGACAGGAACTCACCCGCCAACAGGCGCTCCGGTGCGACATAAATAAGCTTGTACTTTCCACTGCTCGCATTAAGCAGCGCTTCCTTCATCTGCTTGTCGCTCAGTGACGAGTTTATAAACGCAGCCGGTATCCCTGATCGGCCAAGACCGCCGACTTGATCCTTCATAAGTGAGATCAGAGGCGAAATTACGAGCGTCATGCCGCTCATCATCAGCGCGGGTATTTGAAAGCATAAGGATTTCCCCGCTCCGGTAGGCATGACTCCCAGAACATCCTTTCCCGCGAGTATGTCGCTTATCAGAGAATCCTGACCGTCGCGAAAAGAGTCATGACCAAAGTATTGTTTCAAGTATTCGAGCGCTGTCAAAGGCGTCCCTCCCGCTTTGAGCTATTAATAAACCGTGAATAATATTATGTTTTGATTGCATACCGGGTACGCAGGGAGTATAGTATCTATGCTGGATTTGGAGGATAACAATGAAAAAGTTTATAGCGGCGATTTTATGCGCGATCATATTTATAACGGTAGTATCAGGCTGCAATCAGACTTCTCCGCCCGATTACATGTATGAAGAACAGGAGGAGGGCTTGCCTGCAGGGGACGACGTCACCGAAAGCCCCGACAGTTCCGAGTTCAGCTTTGACGCGGCATTTGCAACGTTTCCGCCGGATGCCGTCATTATGCGCGCAGGCGGTTTTGATGTGACGTGGGGCGAATTTTTCTTCTTTCTGCGCGATAATGTAAAATATCTGCTTTCGGTTTACGGCGAAATAACCGATTGGTCTGATAGTTACTTTGACGACATGACTCTGTCCGAGTCTGTTATGCGCGCCACTGAAGAAAACGTGCTTCTCTTCAAGGCAGTCCAGTTCGGCGCGGAACTCAATGACGTAACGCTGAGCGAGGATGATCTTCGCGCCATACGGGATGATTTTGATCAAACCGCAGAATATCTAGGCGGAGAGGAGGAGTTCCTCAAGCTTCTTTGGGAGCAGGACGGCTTCCACAACCGGGAATTGCTTGAATACCTGATGAGCATAAGCATGCTTGCCGACAATCTCTTTATCAGGTTATACGGAGAAGGAGGCATGTTATTATCGGATGACGACGTCTCCTTAATGACGTTTTCAGACGGATACCTCATGGCCAAGCACATCCTCCGCCAAAACACCGAAGAAAGCGAAGACGCCGCGCTTGCAGAGATCGAAGATATTCTGGCTCAGCTTGACGCGTACAACGGCGATGATTTTGACGCCTTTTTCGACGAACTTATGTTTACGCACAGCGCAGATACAGCCGGGCTCATGCAGTTTCCCGAAGGATACCTGTTCCAGTACGGCAATATGGTCCAATCTTTTTATGAGGCGACTGTTGCCCTGGAGATCGGCGATTACAGCCGCGCGGTAGAGTCCGAACACGGTTATCATATCGTGTACAGACTTCCGATAAACTATGATTCTGTTCCGAACTCTCTTTATATGTATGGGGATTACAGGACGCTCCGTCACTATATGGCTTATATATTGTTTGAAATGACGATGCAAGGGTGGCAGTACGATCTCGATCCGGAATACACGGCCGATTATGACTTGATCGACCTGTCCGTAATGTTTGCGGGAGCGAGCTGAACTATTTCCTGTGAAAAAGCCTTTTGTTTTGATAAACCGGCTCGCATGTTATATGTACGCCCAGTTGTCGGAAAACACTGATGTCAACCTGCGACAGTATCACGCTCGAATGCGCCTCTGAGTTTGCAAGCTTCGGGAGTTGTTTTAGGACAAGTTCGGCTGTCGGGTTTGTAGCTGCGCATATTGAGAGCGCGATCAGCACTTCATCTGTGTGCAGCCGCGGGTTTTCATTGCCAAGATAGCCTACTTTCAGTCTCTGGATCGGCTCGATAACTACCGGGGCGATAAGCGGAACCACATCGTCTATACCCGCCAGATGTTTCAGCGCGTTTAGCAGTGCAGCGGAAGAAGCGCCCAGAAGCGGCGTGGTTTTTCCGGTAATAATAGTTCCGTCGGGCAATGCGATGGCGACACCCGGCCCTTCTGTCAGTTCTGCTTTTTGCAGCGCGGGTTTTACCGGCAGTCTGTCGGTCGGGTCTAATCCAATGTTATTTAGCAGCAGCTCAAGTTTTGATGCCGCTGCTTTGTCTATATTCCCTCTGGCGTATTCGGCCTGCGTATAGAAATATCTTCGGATCATTTCCTGCTTTGACGCTTCTGAGCAGACTTCGTCATCGGTGATGCAATGTCCGACCATATTCACGCCCATATCTGTCGGCGACCGATACGGGCTTTCTCCCCAGATGCGCTTAAACATCGCGTTAAGCAAGGGGAAAACTTCTATATCGCGGTTGTAATTTACGGCTGAAACACCGTATGCCTCAAGGTGGAACGGGTCTATCATGTTGACGTCGCTGATATCCGCTGTGGCAGCTTCGTATGCAAGGTTTATCATATGTTTGAGCGGACGGTTCCAAATGGGAAATGTTTCAAATTTTGCGTATCCGGCTTTGACTCCGCGTTCGTTTTCATGATATAGCTGAGAAAGGCATGCCGCCATCTTTCCGCTGCCCGGACCGGGTGACGCCATAACGACGAGGGGGCGCTCAGTCTTTATATAATCGTTATTGCCGTACCCCTTATCGCTAAGGATGAGCTGGGTATTTGAAGGGTAGTGCGCCTCGGGTATATAATGCATCACATAAACCGTAACTCCGCGCCCTTCAAGATAATCTTTAAACTTATCCGCCGCAATCTGACCGTGGTATTGGCTGATAACAACGCTGCCGACATACAGCCCGCTCATGCGAAACTCGTCAATGAGACGCAGTACATCGTCATCATAGGATATGCCCGAGTCTCCGATCGCCTTGCTGGTGTCTATGTTTGAGGCATTTATAGCGATAACTATCTCTGCTTTTTCCGAAAGCGTTTTCAGCAACCGAACTTTGCTGTCCGGCTTGAAGCCGGGCAGTACGCGCGAGGCGTGATAATCATCAAAAAGTTTGCCGCCGAACTCAAGATAGAGCTTATTTTCAAACATCTCTATCCGCTTAAGAATTTTCTCAGATTGCATTTTCAGGTATAGATCATTATCAAAACCAATTGTGTACAAGAAATCACTCCCCCCGTCTTTTACCATACACATTCTAAGGGACGGACTTGCCATTGTCAAGCGGTCCATGTTCAAAATAACCCCACATACTTGCGCCGCCTTTTTCCGCAATACTTCGTTGCTCATCGGTTAAATACCAACGGGTATTCGCCCTCTTCGCGCCTTGTCTTGCGAAAAAACTCAGTGCAATTTTTGCGGGGTTATTAATCGCATATAATAGCGAGAAAACATTGTGTAAATACCGGGCTTTAATGCCCTTCAGCAGCCAGTCTAATATGCGCATGAATAGCCGACGAAAATGCCGACCTGATTAAGAATTTAGCGTGCAGAGGTAGACAGCATCGAAATCGAAGTTATGCGCCACAACACTTCTTGTATTTTTTTCCACTGCCGCATGGGCAAGGCTCGTTCCTACCGATTTTTACCACCCTGACCGGTGCGGGCTTATCATAGATAATCTTTTCATGGCTGGCGCGAGGCCATTCGAGCAATTCCCTTTTTAGTGCTTTATCGGCTTC
>Ga0099364_10000566_pt1 | contig 62982 bp, 47 predicted proteins | sample TergutTh196P3_FD_73070 | JGI IMG/M metagenome (GOLD analysis project Ga0099364, IMG submission 73070) | Microcerotermes parvus P3 segment gut microbial communities from Pointe-Noire, Republic of the Congo - Th196 P3 | ecosystem: Host-associated > Arthropoda: Insects > Digestive system > Gut ... | reverse complement strand
CACATTCCGAAGCACGGCAACTCTTTTACCAAAATACTTTGATTCCATTGGCAGGGTAACAAACCCAACCATTGTCAGCGTGGAGATGAAAACCGCAATCTGTGCAATGCCCGCGCCGTTATTCAGCAGTTCAGCGGCGACAGGGAACGCAATCAGAACGGGAATCAATGCGATAGCCCCAAACAGCGAGATTATCAGCATACCCAAAAATCCGCTTTCAGCGCCGATGACACGATGTATTGTTTCGGGGGTGACAAACGCAAGCAATAGCCCGACAAGCAACAGGATTGCCATAAACTGCGGCAAGACATTGATAAACATCGTCCATGCCCTTTTGAGGGATAAAGCGGTTTTCTTCTTGTTTTTTATAAAGGATAAGCCAAGCAAAACAGCCGCTGCGCCGTAAAGAGCGTAGGTAAAAACAGAGTCCATAGTATGCCCTCCCGCCGATAGCTTTTTCCCAAATCATGCACCACCCTTGTATTTCTGTTGCCAGTATAATACAATACCTTCGAATGTTTTGTTGCGTGTGCAACCAAAAGCGAGGGGGTAGCATGAAAGCGTATATTGAGGAATTGGCGCAGACAAAGCTGTTTTCTGGCATTGAGCCAAAAGAGATCGCAGGGCTTCTCGCTTGCGTCCACGCAAGGAACGCCCAATACGCGAAGGGCGAAATGATCATTGAGGAAGGCAGCCGAATATCTGATTTTGGCGTCATGCTGTCCGGGCATGGGCGCTCTGTCAAATGGGACGCCTCAGACAAGCTGATTATCATCACGCTGCTGCAAAAGGGCAGCGAGATAGGTGTCCTGTTGGCGGCCAGCCCGGCGCAAGAAAGCCCGGTATCGGTACAAGCGTTGGACGATGTTGCCGTATTGTTGATCCCCTATGATTGCCTGATTGACCGCTGCAAAAAGGCTTGCGCGAAACATGAGATTTTGTTGCGGAACTATATTGCTGTTGTCGCAGAAAAGGGGCTTGTTTTGCATGAACGCATGAACTGTCTGCTCAAACCAAATTTGCGAGAGAAGATTATGACGTACTTGCTGCGGATATCGCGCGAACAGCAAAGCCGGACGTTTTCCATCCCGCTCAACAGGAACGCCATGTCCGATTACCTCAATATTGAGCGAAGCGCGCTTTCCCGGGAGTTGTCCTATATGAAACGGGACGGCTTGATTGACTATCACCGAAACAGCTTTAGGCTGCTGAATGCATAACGTATTTTCGGAGAGATGTTGTCAAGGGTACTTGTCCAATTTACAGAATTGTGATTTCGTGTTGCGTTTGTTATTCATTCGTGCTACGCTGAAACTGTTAAGGAGGTGTGGACATGGCTAAGACCGATACTATACACATGAGAGTCTCTCCCGAGGTGAAATCCGAGGCTGATTCAATTCTATCACGGCTAGGAATCACAACTACCGATGCTATCAATATATTTCTGAATCAGGTCATACTGCGAGGAGGTCTACCATTCGAAGTTCGCCTACCGACTGCAAGGGCAGAAACTCTTGCGCGAATTGAGCGTATTGAGAATGGAACAGCCGAAATGGCTGGGCCATTCAAGACATTCGAGGATTACAAAGCTTGGGTTACCAGCGATGAAGAAGATGAAATATGAGATTCGTGCAGAAAAAAGCTACCGCAAGCAGTACAGGCTTCTCGAAAAACGGGGCTATGAAATGGAGCGTCTTGATGAGGTGGTTTTCTTGTTGGCAAGTGGCGAAGCGTTACCGCCAAAGTGCCGCGACCATCCTCTGCAAGGAGACCGTCGCGGTTACCGCGACTGCCATATCCAAGGGGATTGGGTGTTGATTTACAAGATTGATAAAGGCGTGTTGACGTTAATCCTTTCCGAAACGGGGACACATTCCGATTTGCTTGAATAATACGAAGAGTCGCATAATCTGCGGCTTTGTTCATGTGCTATACTCCTCTGAATGAAAATATTGCTTCTCTGATTGCCTGTGGTATTAACATCAAACCTTTCCGCCCTCCGCCAACTCCTTGAAAAGCTGCTCAAATTCTGTTTTGAGCGCACTCATAAGATTAGCCGGGATACTGCGGATATCGGAGCCTGTGCCCATGACCTTCAGAAGCTCCGCTTCAAAATCGGCGGCGGCTGTTTGCATGGCGGGCCTGCCAATCATGCCCGCGTTGCCTTTCAAGTCGTGAACCAGCCTATGGGCTGCCGGTATGTCCCCGGATTCGATTGCTTCGCTAATTTCCGCGATTTTTGTCCGATTGTTTCTTATAAAACTATTAAGGATCCCTTCCGCCATGTCATAGTCGTAGCGTTTATAAATCTCCCAGCCATCCAACACATCCCGTTTGATTACTGATGGCCCGGCATCGTCCGCCGGCGAAGCTTTCCCGATATGATTTTGAAGTACGCGCTGCAGCTCTTTAGTGGTAAACGGCTTGCCTAAGCAATCGGGCATACCGTGATATTTGTATTTTTCGATTTCGCTGGTCATTACATTTGCCGTCATTGCCACTATCGGCGTCCCCGTACCCAGCGCCGTTATTCTCTCCGCGGCTTCAATGCCATCCATTACAGGCATGAATATATCCATCAAAATCAAGTCAAAGGGCTTTTCCCCCTTTTGAATGCGCTCCTGCACCATCTCTACGGCGATCTTCCCGTTTTCCGCGGAAAGTGTCCTAAGGCCCACCTGCGTAAGATGTTCGTACGCGACGTCCCGGTTCATGGAGTTATCATCGCAAATCAGGACCAAGCCGTTGTACCGCGGCTTTTCACCGGCTGCGAAGTCCGCGTCACCTGTCTTTTCCACGCCGGAATCTGTAGTTTCCAGCACTACCTCAAAGCTGAAAGCGCTGCCTCGGCCGGGGACGCTTTCTACTTTGAGTTCGCCGCCCATTAGTTCGACGATGCTTTTTGCTATGGCAAGCCCCAATCCCGTTCCGCCGTAGTTGCGCGTTGTGCTGGAGTCCGCCTGTGTAAATAAATTGAATATCTTTCCAACCTGCTCAGGCATCATGCCTATGCCGGTGTCTTTTACTTCAAAGTATACTACGCAGTCGTCTTTGCCGGCGCCCCTTACCGAAGCCGTGAAGCTTATCGTTCCTGTTTCCGTAAATTTAACGGCATTTGACAGCAGATTCATAAGCACTTGATACAGCCTGACCGGATCGCCTACCAGGTTTTTGCCGTTTATCGGCTCGGCATAAACCCTTAAATCAAGGTCTTTCCCCCTAATCGCGGGCAGTATTACAGATTGGCAGCGCAAAAATACATCCTGAAGGTCAAACGGTACATGCTCCAGCTCCATTTTACCCGACTCAATTTTCGATATATCCAGTATATCGTTAATGATATTCAGCAGCCACCCTGTACTGTCCGTTATTTTGCCTAAGTATTCCTTGATTTTAGCGTCTTCCGTTTTATCCCGCGCAAGCTCCGCGAAGCCCATGATACTATTCATCGGAGTGCGTATCTCATGGCTCATTACGGCTAGAAATTCAGATTTAGCACGGCTTGCAAGCTCGGCGATTTCCAGTTGCCTCCGCTCTGTGACGTCAGCGTAGTATCCCTCGATGACGGCGGGCGAGCCGTCCGGCTTTTTCTCGATTACGTGGCTGCGCTCCCATATCCATTTCTCTGTACCGTCCCTTGTGCTCATACGAAAAGTAGTCTCAAACGGCAAGCCCACAAGTATCGTTTCCTCCGCCAATTTCAATACGGGGTCAAGGTCCTCCGGGTGCACCAGATTATGTAACGTCACCGTACCGTCTGTCAGTTCCTCCGGCGCGTAGCCCGTCAAGCCTTCGCAGCCATCGCTGACAAAGGCATATGTATACTTGGGGGGGTCGCAGCGCTGCTGAAACACCATTCCGGGGAGGTTCTTCACAATAGCGTCGGTCCTCGCCTTCATAAGCTCGATAGCTTTGCTCTTCCTCCGGTCTTTCATATATAAAACCACCATAATGATGAGCAGCAGAGTCATCGCTAAAACCGCTCCGATGATCCAGGGGCGTTGTGCATACGCAAGCATTAAGCGGTAGTCATATGTCCTGTTCAGCCATTGCCCGGAAATCATATCCATATCAATGAGCATCATAGATTTGTCGATGATGGAACGCAAGATATCCGCGTCCCTGTGGAACCCGAAAGTAGATTCAAAGCTGTCGTTGAACACGATGTTGATTTTATAATCCGGAAGCTCCATATAGTTTGTCAGCCACAGAAGGCTTACGCTCCCGCCCATCACCATGTCAACTTCGCCGCTTATCAATGCGTTGAATGCGTCCCCCTGGCTTGGATATTCCACAGCATACCTGTGATCCGGGAACCATTTCCGGAACAGCTCGGCATGCCTGTTGTCCTTGCCCAGGCCTATTCTGATGGTATAGATTTCATTGGCGATGATGCTCCGATGCTGCGACGATGATATCAGCGCCGAACGGTCGGATAAAAAAGAGTAATTTGACCATAAAAAGTCGCCTTCCCGATCCGGAGAATGGATAAGCTCAGAAATGATGCTCGCTTCACCGTTTTCCAGTAATTGCACCAGATCAGGCCATTTTGTGTCGTTATCGTTAATGACTTTGAAACTAATTCCGGTGAGCGCCTCCACCTCGCGCAGCACATCATGGCTTGCTCCCTGCCATTCATTTTCACGGGTGTGATAAAAGCTGATAGGGTAATTATAATATTCAGCTGCAAGGGGTATTACGGGGCTTGCTTGTATGAACGCAAGCTCCTCATCGGTAAACCGCGAATGCAGAAGTGTTTTGCGGTATTCCCAATCGCCTTTGCCGTATAGCTCGTTGAAATGGTGGATCGCCCCGCTTTCAAGCGATTTCTGCACAACCGAAATAATCGGCTCAAGCTCCTCTTTAGCCGTCAGCAGGGAAACAGGGGTGAAAACCGGCGGGAAGAAGTCTTCAATGACATTGTCGTCATAATTTGCCATATAGGCAAGCGCGGGGTTTAACAGGATTATCGCGTCGACTTCACCATTTTGCAGCATCGAATAGGCGCCGTCGCCCCCCAAAGTGTCAAACAATATGGTTTCGTATGAGCCCGGCTCAGTTACCGCCGCCACGTCGTCAATGGAGACGGTATCCCTCATAAACGCGTAGCGGAGGGGCCGGGTAAGCGCGATCGTTTCAAGCGCCGGGGCGTCTTTATGCCGGACTCTGATGATATTGCGCAGGGCGATTGGGCCCGTCGCGATATACGCCGGGCGGCGTTCCTCTGTGACACTGATATCACCCGTAAAATCAATAACTCCATTTTGTACATATTCAAACACATTAAACGTCGGTAATAAAGTCGGCACGAAAGGGATATCAAAAAGCCCGGTCAGCCATTCGCACACAAAGGCGGAAAACCCGCCGACTTCGCCATCCGTATTAATAAACGCCTCCGTGCTTGGAACAGAGCCGTAGGTAAAATACTGATATTTCTCCCTGAGCGCGTCAATAGCGGCTATTTCCCGCTCCGTCACACCGGGGACGTCCCGGTACGTCAGGTTTTCAAATAAAACCCCTTGTTGTGTGGCTGCTTGCTCAGAGCACCCTGCAATGACGGATATAATCAAAACGGCAGCCATTGCCGCTCGGGCAATTCTTTCAAACTTTTTCAAAACTCCCCCCATCTTTCGGGCACCCACAGTCCGCCCCTGCCAAAAAACAAGACGCACCGGGGCGTATTTGAAAAAAATCTCATCGAAAACTCTTTTCGTCATTGCGGCCTCCGAGCCGCAACCCCCCCATTCCGCAGGGGATGGCGGGTCAAGCCCGCCATGACGCTGAGGTGAGGTTTTTGGCGCGAAACTTCAATGCCTGTTGTTGCAATGGTTTTGAGTTTTCGAGGATACTAAAAATGCATCGGAGGGGATCAACATAAATTATGCGCCCCCCCTCCGTTTTACTTCGCGTTTTCCAGACTGTTGTACCATTTTACCGAGTCAATATAGGAGTCGTTCACAATTTGCGCGTCCAATTGGTTTTCCTCCGTGAAGCGGGTCACTTCGTCCCAGTTCGCGTATTCGTAGTTTTTGAAGAATACCAGGATATCGGAATGTTTTCCTTCCGCCGTCATCAGCGATTGGCGCACGTCATTGGAGATGTGTATCTCGTCGAACAAGTCCTCCTTTGATTTTTCAAGCGCAATATGCAGAAGCGACAGCATCCCGACCATGAATAACTGGTTCGGGTCACGCTTGGTCCTGAAATGCGGCGCCAGCAACTCTCCAAACCGCGCCCTTATCAGCGATATTCTGACAAGTTCAAGGGGCTTGTCCTCTGCGATGCCCCGCAGCGCGAGTACTGATATCCATCTTTTCAGGCTTTCTTCCCCCAAGTAAGCCAGCGCCATCGCGACTGAGGACACGTTGCGCAGCCCTACCGCCGCGGAATTAAGAATACTCAGAAGCTTGTAGGTGAGGGCGACGTCGGAAGCAATGGCGTCGCTTATTTCGCGGAAGTCCATATAATCATCCGTGCTGGAAAGCTTCAGCAGGCGGAAGTAGTTTGCTTTCATCGGGGCAATTTCTTTCGTCTTTTTCAAGACTGCCGGCTGGTGGCTGAAGAAAAATCCCTGAAACAATTGAAAACCGATGCTTTTGGCCGAATCGAATGCGGCTTGCGTATCTACGCCGGTCGCAATGAACTTGATTCTTGGATGATCGGAAATAATTCTTTTCTGCGCCATCGTATTTTTGTCTTCCGGGTTGAATTTGCAGTAGTCTATTAAATCATAAACCTCCGGGACGGTTTTTCCGGTGTGCAGGCCGTTTAGCGCGACATGATACCCCGCATTTCTCAAAAGACCGAATATTTTGAGATCGTTATCTTTTACCCTTCCCGAAAGACGCATTTGTACGATGAACTTACCCCTTGGCAATCCCGAAAGTACGGCGGGGTTCAAAAGCTGCTTTGAATATGCGATAAAGTATTGCATGTTATTCTCAATCTCATTAAGCCCCAGTGCGTCTAAAGCTCTGTTAAACTCACTCAGGCTGACGGTATCGCCGCCTTCCATCTCGCCTACTCCGCTGTCGATAAGCTCATATCCGAACGTTTTTCCCGATGCAAGCAGAACCGGCTGGATATTAATATAGAGATCCTTGAATTTTTGGGCGATATCATAACGATCCGCAAAAAGGACCATCTGGTTGCGGCCAGCGTCCTTTGCCTTATAAAGCGCGATATCGGCTTTGCGCAAAAGCTCCGACAAGTTCTGCCCATGCTTCGGGAAAAATGATACGCCCATACTTATCGTGCATTCCAGTTCGATATTGGGCAATGTATAGCTTTGAAGCGTGGCTGACAGCAGATGATTGTAGTAATCCGCCATTTCCTCGTCTGTCTTGACGCTGTCCGGCGGGTCTGTGAATAATAATACGAACTCATCGCCGCCCAGACGGTACAAGTGCCCGGCAAACTCCTTTTCACTGTTGATATGTTCGGCAAGCCTGCGGAGGACCACGTCCCCGGTATTGTGGCCATAGGCGTCATTTATCTCTTTAAAATTATCAAGATCGAATAATGCAATTGCCCCCGCCAGCATATCATTCGCGATCCTGTCCTCCAACTCGGCGAAATCCTCCTTGAGCCTCTGCCTGTTCGGGATGCCGGTTAAATGGTCTGTATATGCCAGCGAATATAGCTGCCGGATGGTTCTTTTTTCCTTAGTTATATCGCGCATGAACAGAATAGCCGCAGCCTTTCCGTCAATCCAGCTTATTGAGCCGAATTTGGCCGAATATACATGCCCGTCCCTGTCAATAATCTCAAAAGGTTCCCAGACGGTGTCTTTTTCCTTTTCGCCAAGCGGACAACTGGCGCAAAGATCCGGAAGGCTTTTTGCGTAGCCGGGTTTGCATTTGCGATCGGCGGATAAGGAAAACCCCATACGTTTCGACGCCTTCGAATTGGCGTAGAGAACCTCGCAATCCTTGCCGCGCAAGACAACAGCTTCAAGATCAGGCGGATCTAAAATGCTGCCCAAAAAGCTCTCAACTTCCGTTTTCTTTATATTTCTCTTAAAAACCATTAGGTGCGCCCCTTCTATGAGTTCATGCTCTGACGACAGCATATCATATTTCAGAGATAAACGCCATAAAAATCTGCATCCTTTTTCATCAAAAGTCAAAACACGTCCGCAGTCACCCCAGGTGAGTATAGCCGTTGCGAGAGCAATAGTGTGATAAGCAACAACATATGTTTATGCCCGGAAGCAATGTCACTTAAGTTAAGGAATACCGTCATTGCGGGCCGGGCCCGCAATCCCCCGCGGTACGCACCGTTTATGGGATTCCGTGTCAAGCACGCAATGACGCGGGGTGAGTGATTACCGGAAAGCAGGTATCCGCCATGTATTCATCACCGCGATGAGAGATACCCCGACATCGGCAAAAATGGCCTCCCATATAGATGCTACTCCCATTGTGCCAAGAAAAAGAAATACAATCTGGACGCCAAGCGCAAAGATAATGTTCTGCCAAACAATCCGGTTCGTAAAGCGCGCCACTTTGACGGCTTCAACGAGTTTTGCGGGTTCGTCGGTCATTAATACTATGTCCGCCGCCTCAATAGCCGCATCGGAGCCAAGCCCGCCCATTGCCACGCCCACGTCCGCCATTGCCAATACAGGCGCGTCATTGACGCCGTCGCCGACAAACGCCAAAGCTTTTCCAGGCTGCATCTGCTCTTTGAGCAACTGTACCCTCTCTACCTTTTCCCAAGGAAGCAGACCGGCATAGGCTTCATCAATCCGCGTTTCATTTGCCACCGCCCGGGCCACTGCCGGAACGTCACCCGTAAGCATGACCGTTTTCCTCACCCCCAAAGCTTTCAGCCCGGAAATCGCGGCGCCGCTGTCTGCTCTTATTTCATCCGCGATGATGACGCATCCTGCGTATACGTTGTCTATGGCAACATATACCTTTGTGCCGAAATCATTATTTTCAGGATAGCCGATGCCATTTACATCCATCAGCTTTTCATTCCCTGCCAAAATCGCCTTGCCGTGCGCATAAACGCTTACGCCATGCCCCGCAATCTCCACATATTGGCTTATACCGTCTTTGTCTATCTCCTTTCCGTATTCATTAATGATTGACAGGGCTATTGGATGGCTTGAAAAAGATTCCGCAAAAGCAGCCGATTCAAGCAGCTCACTTTCGGAAAAACCATTTGCAGGGAGCAAAGATGTAACCTTGAATACTCCTTTTGTAAGCGTCCCCGTTTTATCAAACACTACGACGTCAAGACCTGCCAGAGCTTCTAAATAGTTGCCGCCTTTGACCAGGATACCTTTGCCGGACGCCGCCCCAATGCCCGCAAAGAATCCAAGAGGTATTGATAACACCAACGCGCATGGGCATGCGATAATAAGAAGCACCAGGCTTCGATATATCCAGTCAAACCATGCCCCGTCAAAAAGCAGCGGCGGCACAACAGCGATCAGCAGCGCAAGCGCCATCACAACAGGGGTATAGTACCGCGCAAATTTTGTAATAAAAGTTTCTACCACCGCTTTCTTTTCAGCTGCGTTCTCAACGAGGTCGATTATTTTTGAAACGGTTGATTCCCCAAAGGTTTGCGTAACTTCTACGGTCAGCACGCCATTTTGGTTGATACAGCCGGATAATACCTTGTCGGAAACAGACGCTTTTCTCGGTACGGATTCCCCGGTCAGCGATGAAGTGTCCAGCAAAGCCCAGCCATCGGTTACAATACCGTCGAGCGGGATTTTCTCGCCGGGTTTTACTACGATCACATCGCCAATATTTACATTTTCGGGTGAAACCCTGCTAAGCCGTCCGTCTATTTGCAAGTTTGCATAGTCAGGACGAATGTCCATTAAAGCGGCAATGTTTCTTTTGGATTTCGCAACCGCAAGTTCCTGAAAAAACTCGCCGACTTGATAAAACACCATGACGGCAGCGGCGCCCGAGTATTCGCCGACGAAAACAGCGCCAAGCGTGGCAACCCCCATCAGGAAGCTTTCGTCAAATATCAGACCCTTTGCGATATTGCGCACCATCCGTATGAGAACCTTTAGCCCTGTCAGCAAATAGCTGAAGGCAAACAGGGCAAGCGCTATGTACTCGCCCGTTTCTGTGCCGATTCCGTGCTGAAACAGCATACCGGCAAGAAACGCGGCTGTCCCGGTAATCAGCCAAAGCGATTTTAGTTTGCCGGCTGAATCATCCGCCGGCTGTTTAGCAGGCGCGCTTTTCTCCAGCACCCGGACTTCCGGCTCATATTTATGGACAATTTTTGATATTTCAGCATGTAAATTGTCCGGGAAATTGCCGTCAATCTCTACTGTTAATTTTGAATTGACGGGGTTTAGCGATGCTGATGAAATGCCCTCCGCTTTTTTGACGGCGCTCTCAATTTTTGCCGCACAGCCGGAGCATTCCAGGCCTTCTAATAAATATTCTTTCTTAATACTCATGATTTCTCCTTGTGCAGCGCAGGTTTGGTTCCGGCCTGGCCTAATGTCATTTAGATAAGGTCTCCTTGCCCCCTTCGCGCACGAAGGGGGTGCCGTCCGCAGACGGCGGGGGTTGCTCCCCGCAAGCTGACGCCAGTGGACAACCCCCGGCGCTTCGCGCCATCCCCTTCGTGCGCGAAGGGGGCTTTGACAGCTTCAGCTAAATGGGCTAGTAACTCGCAACACTTTTTTCCGTATTGCCTTGCGATGCCAATAAGTGATTGGTTGCTTGCTTATTCAACTGTTGTTTCAAATTTTTATATGCTTAAGTCCCAGCGAGGATAGCTGTTTCTGTTCACGCAAAACGCAACCAAGGATGGTGGAGTGCTCGCGAATTGACGCAGGATGCGTCATTGAGCGATTGCGTGAACAGAAATAGCTGTCCGGGCGCAAGGTTTTGGGCAGTCACCCAAATTCTTATTCGTGAATATGCAAAAATCCGTTGTCGAAAATGTCTTTTACATGGTCGTCGGCAAGGGAATAATATACGACCTTTCCCTGCTTCTGAAATTTGACGAGATTAGACATCCGCAGGGATTTAAGCTGATGGGATATCGCGGATTTCGTCATATTCAGCAGGACGGCCAAATCGCAAACGCACATCTCATTACAGTGCAGCGCCCATAATATTTTCACCCGCGTGGGGTCCGAAAACATTTTGTACAGGTTGGCAAGGTCGTAAAAATCCTTGCCGTCAGGCATCTCAGTACGAACACGGTTGACAACATCCTCATGTATTACATGACAGTCGCACGCTGTCTGAGCTTTAATGGTCAAACCTGCACCTCCAATAAAACATATGAATGGTTGCTCAACTATTGCAAGTATACATAACAATCAAGTCTTTGTCAAGGCTTTTTCTCTGTATTGGGACGAATAACCGGCTCATTCGTGTTTGGCTATGTATTTCCCCGTCAGATATCCCAATGTGAGGCAGACGCCGTAGTTGTGGCCCGCGATGCGGAAGTTGTAGCAGTTGGCGTACATATCTCCTATCAAAGTGCCCGCCGCGTAGAGGCCGCCCAGCGGGACGTCGTTTTCGTCGCAAATCTGCATATTGTGGTTTGTCCTGGGTCCGCCGAGTACCGAAAAGAACCGGTACTGCCCCATTGACCCGCCATAAAACGGGGCGTCTTTTATCTCCTGGAGGTATTTGGGCTTCTTATAAAAATCCATATCGGCGCCATTTCGGCAAAATCCGTTGTAACGCTCAATCTCATAAAGCGCCCTGTCACGCGGGAGGCCGAGCTTTTCCACTACCTCCTCCGCCGTTGCGCCTTTGACGAAATTGCCTTTTTCCGCCTCGGAATCCCAAACCCTTATTACATTTTCCGGCGGCGTTCCGGCGCTTCCCCTGGTGCTGCCGTGCGCGTGCCATCCGATATCATACGCATAATTGACGCCCCATACCGCGTAAGCGGTCTGCTTAGGCTCGCGCAGTATAGCCATTGCGGAATAAGGGGCGTTCGCGTCTTCATTCATAAATCTTTCGCCGTTTATATTCAAGCGCAGACCCCTATGCGCGCCGTAAGGCATATTAGAGCATACCCGGCTCCCCTGAATAAGCGGGGCGTTCGGAAATGTCCGCTGCCATGCCGCGCCTGCCCAGAGTGCCATAAGATGCCCTTCGCCCCGATATAGCCCTTTTTCATGAAACGCCACATCGTAGTTTGTGTTGGCGCTTGTGAAATACCGCGCATACGCAGGGCAGTATTTTGCCATCATATCCCGGTTTGCCGAGAAGTCGCCTGTCGCGAGGACGACAGCTTTGGCAGCCGAGTATTTTGTATACCCGCCATCCTCGCCCAATGCTATGACGCCCGTGACGCGCCCCGAGGCGCTGTCCTTCACCAGTTGTTTCGCTGCGCTGCGGTAAAAAACTCTTCCGCCTCGCGCAAGGAAGTTTTTTTCGAGAGTTTTTAGCGCGAGGTTTATCCCAAGGCCCGCGAACGTGGTTTTATCGTCTTGAAACGCATGCGTCCCCACAGGCTGCGTAGTCGGACTGTGGGGGTCGTCTTCATTTCCGTTTTCAAGCACGATACGCGCACCGTCCGCTTCAAGCATATCAATGAGCCAATCCATCGAAGCTTCGCTGTTATTGTAAAAACTGTACCATTTTCTTTGGTCAACAGTGTAAGAATTCGAAGCAAACTCCTGGAGAAAAAAATCCGTCGGGTCAAATCTGGGGTAACCCAGCCTTTGCATCACCTTGCTATAGACCGCAAACACGGAACCGCCCCTGCCGACCGGCTTAGCGCTTGCCGTGACGATAACGGTATCCAGCCCCTCCTCAACTGCTGACAGCGCAGTACACAGACCGGACATACCCTCGCCAACGACTACAAGATCAGCCTCCACTGTCCCGGATATCAGGCTCTCGTCAATTGGCTCCGGGGGTATTTCAAAGCTCCACTTCTTCGCGGCGATATCAGCGTTTAGATACGGGGCTGCAGGTTCGTTATCCATTGCGCTGTCTCCATTTATCGTTTTGAATGCCCCCCGTAAGATTCCTTTCAGGAAATTTCTCGTACCACTGACCGACAGGGCAGTATGACTGACATCTTCCGCAATGCCATGATTCCGTATGCTGCAGACCTGTCACGCTAAGGGGCATTTTAGCGCGTGCGTCCTCTATTTCTTTTGGCGACGGATCGTGTGACGAAACCCAATTTTTCGCTCCGCCGAATTCTTTGCGCAGACCCTCGGTTACAACCTGACAGCGCGGAAAGGCTATCTTTGCGTATGTATATTTATTGTCGCCAACGGCGCATGAGTGGCAGTTTTCGGAACCGTACACTCCGATGGCGTTTGTTGGGCAGCAGTCTGTGCAAACCGTACATGCCGCGGGGTTGCAGAGCGGCGGGCCGCCATACATTGGGTCCGGCTCAATTTCCGCCGTCGTCAGAATTACGCCGAATCTGTTTCTCGGACCAAACTCGGGGGTCAACACTATGCTCATCCAGCCGAACTCCCCAAGCCCTGCCGCGACTGCCGCGTGCCTTATGCTTATCTGTATGCCGTTAGTCATCGGGCCCGTTGACAGAGGCGTTGCTATTTGACCGGTACTTCTTTCTATAGTTTGCGCGACGGCATAACAGGCGTAAGTCAGAGCGAAGTTCGGAAGCATTGTATATCCGTATGTGGCCCAAAGCCCCTTCAGATCCTCGCGTCCGTCCTCGAACGTCCTGAAGTTCGCCTGCACGATCCCGTCGAGCAGCCTGGCCGCAACGACTATGACCGACTTGCATCCCGGCAAAGTCTTTGTGGGGTGACGGCCCTCGGGCGCTTCGGAAAACCGGTCTACCCCCGCTACGCCGCACAGATCCATGCCATGTTTTAACGCCGCTTCCTTAATCATGCTTTTGATATCCATAAGTACTCTCCCATTTCTCAGACGACGCGTATAATTTGTTTGCCGCACACACCCAATCGCGCCATCTGTCGCCTGAAAAATGGCAAGCGGGCTGTTTTCTAAATTACACCATGATACGTCTCTCCCTCCGCGAAAGAGGGAGAGACGTCTGCGGTTTTCCTGCAATCAGCCTACAAGTGACACAAGGTTGATGTTGGCGCTTCTCGGCTGAACGACGCGTATGCCGGTAATATAATCCCTGTAGACGATAGCGGCCCTGGTTTCAACAATCGGGAGATGCCAGTATTCATCCATCAAAAACTGCTGGAGCTCGATCATGATATCCCTTTTTTCACTTACGGTCATGGCCGCCCTGGCCGCTAACGCCAGCTCGTCGGCATGCGGGTCGGACACCGCCGCGAAAGACACTGAGCCGGTGGCTCTCGACAGGTTGCCGAGGATGACGATGGATTCCATAGTGGGGTAGGTCCCCAGCATAATACTCATGTCATAAATATCGCTGCCGGTGTTTCTGAAGTTTGTTACATGGACAGTGGGGTCAACCGCCAGTAATTGAAGGTCAATGCCAACTTCCCTCATCTGAGCCTCGATTGCTTCAGCCAGGGCAAAGTTAGTATTTTGAGTATTCGTTCCGAAAATCAAAGTAAGCTCGCCCGGGGCGTAGCCCGCGTCTGCAAGGGCCTGTTTTGCACCCTCAATATCCTGTACATGTTCCCTGTTATATGCGTCACTCATGCTTCTGGGCATAACCGAGGTCGCGGGCAAGCCCAGAAAATCGAACGAAAATCTGTTCAGGGAAAACGGATCCAACCCCATGATCAAAGCCTTCCGCACGTTGATATCATTCAGCACGGGGTTCATCTCTTCGTTGAAGACCAGCGTGAAGGTTTGCAGTTGAGGATAGATGTCACAAACGGCATTTTCAATATCGCCGTTTATGACCCTGCTGACGTCGACCGGGAGCGGGTTTATTATAATGTCGAGGACGCCTGTTTCAAAGTCGATATACAATGTTGACGCATCAGCGTAATAACGGATCACGATGTTTTCAAAAGCGCCCCTCTCCGATCCCCAGTAGTTGTCGTTGCGGACAAGGTTATAGCGGTCGCCTTGTACAACGCTGTCAACCTTGTACATGCCTGTCCCGATGCAGTCGTTCCACCATGCGTTATCCTCGCCGAGGGTCTCGATGTGATTCTTGCTGAACAGCCAGGCCCTTGTAAGGCCGGCGACGACGGTAATGGTGGGGTTGAAAAATACGATCCTGCCCGAATAATCATCGAATATCTCGCTGTTATCCAGGTCAATATTGCCGAATACGCTTCTGTCGGCCTGTCTCGACAACTCCGGTTGATTCAGGCGCCACAGTGAATAGAACACATCCTCCATCGTCGCGTTTGAACCGTCGTGGAATGTTATGTTGTCGTGAATGGAAAATGTCATTGACAACCGGTCGTCCGCGAGCTCCCATTCCTTAAACACCTTGCCCACATATTCGGTCGTATCAAAATCAATGGTAATGAACTGGTCGAAAAGCAGGTCATAGACGGGAGAATCCCCGTTGGCGCCGGGATTGCCGTTTTCAACAACGACGGTCTGACCCACAAAAAGGGTGGTCGGGTCTGATTTCGGCATTGGATTCGGCGCTTCGGTGATATAGCGTGTGATTTCGCCCGTGGTGCTCATAAACGTTTCCATTCTTACACCGCCGGACTCCGTGGGAACAGGCAAAGTGTCTGTCGGCGCCGACCCGCCCGGGCTTGGCGAAGTACCCTGACCGGCCGGCTGGCTGGGCGCTGTGGGCGTGCCCGGCTGCGCGTTGTTGTTTCCTCCGCACGCCGCCAGTGGCAGGACGAGCGCGAGGGCCAGAATAATAACTATTAGCTTTTTCATTTTTTCCTCCTATATTTTTTAGTTTTTATATCAATGTCAACAGGTTAAGGCGTTTATTCGTCGTTCCTTTGTAGGGGCGATTATCAATCGCCCGTGTATCTGCACGGCATTACGTATCGGGCGATTAATAATCGCCCCTACACGAGAACCGTTAACCTGTTGACATTAGTTTTTATTTTGTAAACTACCGCCGAAACGGGCGTTGACCGAAAAACTATGACTGCGCCAAGCCGTTTATTTCTTCAACATAATGACAGGAAACATAATGCTCAGGCAAGACCTCCCTAAGCGCGGGTTCCTCGGTCAGGCAGAGGTCCTTCGCAAACACACAGCGGTTTGAAAAACGGCATTTCTTCTCAGGATTGATGGGGGACGATATTTCACCCATCAGAATCGTTCTTTTCTTCCGCTCTGCGGCGGGTACGGGTATCGCCGAAAGAAGCCCCTTTGTATAGGGGTGCAGCTGACGGTTGAAAAGCCCCTCCGGATTTGATTTCTCGGCGATGCAACCTAAATACATAACCATGATTTCGCTGGAAATATGCTTTACCACGGAAAGGTCGTGCGTTATAAACATGTATGTCAGGCCCTTAGCCTCCTGGATATCCATCATCAGGTTTAGTATCTGCGCCTGAATGGAAACATCCAGAGCGGAAACCGGTTCGTCGCAAATAATGAAACTCGGGTCCAGTGCAAGCGCCCGGGCTATACCGATCCTCTGGCGCCGTCCGCCGTCGAGCTCGTGAGGGTATGTAAAACGCAAACGCTCGGACAGACCGGCAAAATCCATTAGCTCGGTTATCCTCCTATTGAGCTCCTGTTTGCTTTTGCATACCCTGAAATTTCTCAGCGGTTCCGCGATCAACTGGGAAACGCACATCCGGGGATTAAGGGATGAGAACGGATCTTGAAAAATCAGCTGCATTTCCGTAAGCAGCTTCCGGCGCCCGCCGCTGCCAAGTCCGGTTATTTCATTGCCGTTGAAATAGACCTCGCCGGAGGTCGCCGGCAGCAGGCCTATTATCACATTGCCCAAAGTTGACTTGCCGCAGCCTGATTCCCCCACAACGCCCAAAGTCTGCCCGCGCTTTATCGAAAACGTCACACCGTCGACGGCGTGAAGCTCGCCCTGCGGGGCCTTGAAATACTTTTTCAGGTTTTTCACTTCGAGAAGGTTCTCCATCCGGGCGTCTCCTCATTTTCTAGAATCTCAGGCATCTGACAAAATGACCTTCTGCGATCTCGACAGACTGCGGTTCCACGGCGGCGCATTTGTCAACGCGGTCAGGACACCTCGGATGAAATGCGCAGCCGCCGGGGAGGTTAGACGGGTCGGGCATAAGCCCTTCTATCGGCTTAAGCCTTGTGACGTTTTTATCGAGAGTCGGAATAGAGCCGAACAGCCCTATCGTGTACGGATGGCTGGGGTTTAAGTAAATATCCTTCCAGCGTCCGGTTTCCACGATTTGCCCTGCGTACATGATAGCTACTTTATCGCATGTGTCGGAAACAACACCAAGATCGTGAGTGATCAAAATCATGGAAGTATTTAGCTCGGATTGCAGCGAGCTGATGAGATCCAGAACCTGCGCCTGGATCGTGACGTCAAGGGCTGTGGTCGGCTCGTCGGCGAGGAGCAGCGTCGGGTTGCATGCCAGGGCAATGGCGATCACTACCCGCTGCTTCATTCCCCCTGAGAACTGGTGCGGGTATTCTCCCGCGCGGCTTGGCGATATGCCTACCTTTTCAAGGATTTTCAGCGCTTCAAAATGTGCCTCGCGCAAAGTGCATTTGCTGTGCTCTTTGATCCCCTCCGCTATTTGATCGCCGACCGGTTCAAGAGGGTTTAGGGCTGTCATAGGATCTTGAAATATCATGGATATTTTATTGCCGCGAATTTTTCGCATTTCCTTTTCCGTGGCTTTGAGCAGGTTCTTGCCCTCAAAAAATATCTCTCCCTCGATTATCTTGCCCGGCGGCCGCTGGAGCGTACCGATAATACTGAGCGCGGCGGTTGTTTTACCGGCGCCGGTCTCTCCTACCAAACCGAGCGCTTCCCCCGGCTCAAGCCGCAGGTCGATGCCGTTTACAGCGCGCACCGTTCCGTCGTCAGTATTATAATGGACCCGCAATCCTTTTATCTCCAGCAAACTCATCCGCTATCCCTCCGTTATTTCTGCCTTGGGTCCAGGGCGTCTCGCAGACCGTCCCCGAACACATTGAAACAAATAACGGTCAGAGCGATTGCGAGGCCGGGGAAGGTCACGATCGGCCAAAAGTCGCGAATATACTGACGCGCACCGGCAATAATGGAGCCCCACTCCGGCGTCGGAGGCTGAACTCCGAGCCCGATAAAGCTCAGGGCGGATATTATCATTATTCCCTGGCCGAGCCGCAGCGTCATTTGAATTATGAGGGGCGCCATAGAATTGGGCAGCAGGTGCACGAATACCTTGCGCAGATCCCTCGCGCCGCATATCGTCGCGGCATGCATGTATTCGTTATTGGACTCTTTTAAAACCTGCGCGTATGATATCCTGCAAAAAGTGGCTATCGTGGGTATCGTAGTGGCGATGATCGTGTTTACGACGCCTATCCCCAGCGCCGTGGAAATACAGACGGCGAAAAGCAGCGGCGGAATACCCATTATCACATCCATAAGACGCAGAACCAAAGTCGCGTACACCCCTTTGAAATATCCGCTGGTCGAACCCAAAGTCGATCCTATCAGAGCGGCGGCCAATGTAGATATCAGGGCGATCAGCAGCGACATCTGGCCGCCCTTGAGAATGCGGGTCAGAATATCGCGGCCGAAATTATCGGTGCCGAAGGGGTGCTGCCAGCTTGGAAACTGAAGTATTGAATTCGCGTCCTGCCTTCCGAAGTCGTATGGCGTCAGATATTCCGCAAAAATCGCGGACAGCACGATAAGGGTGATAAGCACCATTGATATAACGGCCAGCTTATTCCTGCATAATCTGCGCCAAACGTCTCTCCAGAGGCTGCGTTTTTTGTTCTTCACCGGTTTATCTCCGGCTTTATTATCAGCGGTAATTGTCATCATTGCGCAGCCTCCTGAATAACAGCAGGTTTTTTTTGCTTCTTTTTGTTTTTTCGCTGTGAGTAGCTCGCCCTGATGCGCGGGTCGGCAAAACCGTAGCTGATATCAATTATCAGATTAATAAAGCAAACCATCAGCGACAAAACGATAACCGTACCCTGTATCGCCGGAAAATCCTTTGTCCCGATGGCAGTCATCATGTAGGAACCTATGCCGGGAATGGTAAACACCGTTTCCACAACTACCTGTCCGCCTATGCTAAGGCTGGCCATAAATCCGAAAACGGTTATCACCGGGAACAGTGCATTTTTCAGCGCGTGCTTGAAAATCACCTTGCCGTCGCTGATCCCCTTGGATTTGGCTGTGCGTATGTAGTCCTGCCTTATTACCTCCAGCATGCTTGACCGGGTCGTCCGGCAAAGGATCGATACCGGGGCAAGCCCCAGGACCACGCTGGGCAGCACCCAGTGCCTCCATGTTTCCAGCCCTGTAGCCGGCAGGATCCCAAAATTGACAGCAAAAAGCAATATTAGCATCAGCGCAAACCAGAACGCGGGCAGGGAAGAGACAATGAGCGCCGCCAAAGTCACAATATAGTCGATCTTCCGGTTCTGGTTTATCGCGCAGAGTATTCCGAAGATTATACCCAGGACGGATGATATGATAAGGCTTATCAGAGCGAGGGCCAAGGTTGTCGGCAACCGCCTAAGCACCTCCTCCCTGACGGGTCTGCGTGAAGAAAATGAGTTACCAAGATCAAACCGCGTGACGACGCCCCTGACATAGTCGAAAAACTGTACCGGCATGGATCGGTCAAGCCCAAGCCTCTGGCGCTCGGCTGCATACTGCTCCTCTGTCGCGTCCGGCCCGAGGATAGCGGCGACAGGATCACCCGACATGCGGTTGACCACAAAGACTATAAGCAGGACGCCAAGAACAACGGGTATCATCATAGCTATTCTGCGAAGAACGAATCTTGTCATGCGTTCACCTCGGCTTAAAAGCTGCTAAGGGTCTGTCGAGAAATAAGTTGGTAGATTTGCCGTCGGATTTTTGTCGTCATGTGGTGCGGCAAAGCCGCAGGAATCACCACTATGGCGAACGCCATAACCTCTATAAACGGGATTCAACCCCACAATCCCACAGCAATGCCTGTGGCCTGATCTGGTTTTGACGTGCCGCATGGCGGCAAAAAGACAAGGCAAAATGACAAGTTATTTTTCGACAGACCCTAAAGGTCTTTCCATGCGTTTCCGGCTGCCAGATAACCCCAGGTAACGGCACGTCCGTGTCCGGTTCCCGGAATGATTGTCGGATAGTCTACGCCGTAAAGCCCGCCGGCGACGTTGCCAACCGCGAATAAACCGGGGATCGGGTCGCGGTTTTGATCCACAACCCGCAGTTGCGTATCAACGAGAATGCCGCCCATAACAACAAGCCGGGCAGGCCCGAATTTCGAAGCGTAAAACGGCGGCTTTCTGATTGGAAACAGGAGCTCGGGGCGTTTCCCGAAATCCGGGTCGTCTTTCATTTCAACAAGCTTGTTGTACCGGTCCACGGTGGCTTGCAGCTTTTCGGGCGCTATTTCGATCATCCGCGCCAGATCGCAGATATTATCGGCAACTACGACTGTGCCGTTTTTCAGCCCGGTTTCCACAAATCCGCGTTCCATTTCACCTGTAAACGGCACGCCGTATGTGGAAGCTGAGTTATCGTTGAACATCCCGCCGCTGTACGGCATACCCGCTACCATCTGCTCGATATGATCCGCGTCGAAAATGCTGAAAGCGTAGTCCGCATTGCCGGGTTGTTTCAATACATTCAGGCTTTTAGCCTGACACCATGTATCCTCGTTCATGAACCGGTCCCCGAAAATATTTACAAACAGGAAAAACGCCTGCATCCTGCTATAGCCCTGCGGATGCATGACGGTGGGCAGCGGGGCTTCTTCCATCACGCCTCCCGCCCAGAGCCCCATTTTATGCCCGTCGCCTGTGTTGGCGCCCGGGGGCGAGTACTGGCTCTGTGTGACTTTAAGGAAAATCGGGCAGTAAGCCTCCAGCATCTCTTCATCGCCATGTATGTCGCCGGTGGCGAGTATAACGCCCTTTTCAGCCAAAAACCGCATGTACATACCGGGCGCTCCGGCAATAACGGCCGTGATGCGTCCGTTCTCTTTTTCAAGGTATTTTCCCGGCGTCGAAAAATAATAGCGCGCGCCAAGCGCCACGCTGTCATTGTGAATATTGCCCGCCGCTTCCGCGATGGCGTTTCTTTGCTTACCCATGAAAAGGTGCGCGCCGTACCTTTCGGTATATGCGGTCCCGGTATATCGCGCGCCTACGAGCCTTGGCGTTATTCCATGTGCGGCCTCGCGGTCGATCAGCCAGTTCATGGCTTCCTCACTGGAATTTATAAAGAGCCACACCTGTTCTTCCAGCGCGCGGTTGCCGCAGGCAGCTATCCACTCCCGCGCAAGTTCCTTTTTGTCGTTAACGACGCCTGCCTCGCGCCATGCTTTGGAATTAGCTGCGCCTATATGTCCGCCGCGCACGTTCCATGAGTTCGTTTTTTCTATGACGGCGACCTTTGCTCCAAGCTCGGACGCCCTCAACGCGGCGCACAGCCCCGACAAACCGGCGCCGACGATCACAATATCCGCTGTAACTGTCTCGGTGATTTCTGTCTCGGGAACCGGCGGCGGCGGCGTCTCAAACGAAAAACGCCCGGTTTCAGGGGCGACACAGTTTTTCTCTGCCATTTCTACCCTCCCCGCATCTTATGGATATTTCCGCGGTCAGCTAAGCTCATCTAACTATCGCGCTAAAGCGCAAGATATAACAAGATATAATATTTTAACATTATTAGAAAAATATTCAACAGTTAATGCCGGTAATTCAAATTTATATTTTGCAATTAAAATTCCATAGTGGAAATCAATTTCTCTTGACATTATCGGCGCCGCCGCAAAAAAGGAGTCCGCATGTGTTGCGCTGCAACAATTTCGGGCAATTTGCGGACATTTTTGATTTGAACAAAATATGTGTCAACCGGTAGCTTGGGTTCGCAGCCTGAAACTCCCTGTCTCCTTGACATCTTACTTAGGTTGCCTTAGAATTGCAGATATAATAATGGTTTCGCCACTGCATACCATCATGCGTACGGGCATGAAAAACTAATAAATATTTATTATGAAAGGGAGAAAAAAATGAAAAAGTCTATTGCGTTGATCCTCGCACTCATCATGGGCCTGACGCTGTTGGCGGCGTGCGGAAACGGCACGGATGCCCCTCAGCAGCAGGCCGGCGCGCCGCCAAGTGCGCCAAGCGAAAGCGTCAGCCCGGGACAGCAGGGCCACGGAGGCGGGCACGCACTGGAGCAGGCGCCTCCGGTTGCGGCAGAAACAAGGTACGCCGAACATCTCAACATCAACACGGACACCAACGCGATCGGTACTCTTAACCCGTTTGTTCCTCCGGCAAACAACACCTCGACCAACTGGGCATTCATTATGATCCATGACAGGCTCGTATTTCGCGAGGCTGATGGATCATATTCACCTGTTCTTGCAACATCATGGAGTACAGAAGACTTTCAGACCTACACATTTAAACTGCGCGAAGACGTGGTTTTCCATAATGGCGACCATTTCACGGCAGAAGATGTGGCTTGGACCGTTGAAGCGGCAAGAGAAGGGGTAGGCTCTGCGGGACATGACCAGTGGCGGCCTGTGGAAACCGTGAATATCATTGACCCATACACGATTGAGTTTGTTTTGGGTACGGTAAACGTTGACTTTTTGGCCAACATCTCAGCCCCAATGAGCGGCATCGTCAATAAAAGGGCGATGGAGGAAGACCCCGGACTGGGCTCAGCGGTAGGAACCGGCGCTTTTTATGTCACAGAGTTTTCCCCGAGCAACTACGTGAAATTTGCGCGCAATGACGACTATTGGGGGGAACTTCCAATAACGAAGACGATGGATTTCATCTTCATTCCGGAAATAGGTACCCGCGCGATTATGATGCAAAACGGCGAAATCCAAATCAGCTTCGGTATTGGCGCGGAAGAAATATTCCTTTTCCAAGAGGATACCGAAAACTTTGATGTTTTCCCCCAAGTTCAGGGGAACCCGCAATCGCTCCAGTTTGTGTATACATGCCCGATAGCTTCTGACTATAACTTCAGAATGGCCATCATGCACGCTGTGGACAGGGCTGAAATAGCTATCGTTGCAGCGGGCGATTGGGCAACCCCCGAGACGGGCGGCACCCTCTGGGGCCGCTGGACGGAATACCGAAACGAAGATATCCCGATTATTCCCTATGATCTCGATTTGGCCAGGGAGTATCTTGCGAATTCTGTGTACAACGGCGAATCAATTGAAATCGCGGGAGGCGGAACCTCAAATATCAACGCGGCGGAAATCTTAAAAGTTCAGCTTGCAAGAATAGGTGTTGATTCATGGATCAACGGTTTTGATACCCCGGGGTTCGGTGTGTATGCAGCTTCCCCGGAGTATAGTGCCACCATCATTCTTTCCCCCGTTATGACTTCGCTCAGCGCTTCTTCTCTGAGAACGGCGTTTCACCCTGACGCCGTGTCAAACAGAATGAGATACAACAACCCAGAAATCACCCAAATGTTTGTTGATGCGGGCACAATGACAGACGATGCGGAGCGCAGGGCTCAATACATGAGAATTCAGGAGATCATGGCAGAGGATCCGCCGGCAATCAACTTGTTTTGGAGGCTCAACGGTATAGTGAGCGCGAAGGGTGTCGGAGGCGTTCTGATTCCGCACGACCACCACCGCTCCGATCTGAGATACGCGTATATGGCTCTCGATGATTGATAGGGCTGAATACAGCAAGTATTACTTTGTACCTGACAACCTGTTCCTGTAAAAGTAACTATTCAGAATCCCATCCCGTCATTGCGGGCTTGACCCGCAATCCCCTGCGGGTTTCGAGGGGATTGCGGCTCGGAGGCCGCAATGACGAGGCTTGGAAGGTTTCAGCTGCGGGGTACTGAGCAGTTACCTGTAAAAAATTAACAGCTTGCCGGGGTTCGGTGTTGTGCAGCACCATACTCGCGGTCATAAAGACAAGTGAGAAATTGCAAATCTTTATGACCGCGAGAATAATACCCCGGCAAGCCATTGGAGGAGGACGGAAGATTTGATTTGGTATTTGGGGAAGCGACTATTATGGTTGATTCCTGTCGTAATAGCTGTTTCGTTCATCGTATATTCTCTTTTTGAACTGGCCCCCGGCAGCATTATTGACACTATGGTATCAGAGTCCATGACAGATGAGGATATTGCTGAGTTGAGGGCGCGGTACGACCTTGACAGAACCATGTTCTACAGATATGCCAAATATATGCTGAACCTCGTTCAAGGCGACATGGGCGAATCTTATGTCAGCGGGATGAGCGTGTTGCATTTATACCTCTCCAGGCTGCCCAACACATTGCTCCTGTCATTTTCTGCGCTGATCATCGCGTCTGCTATCGCGATTCCAATGGGGATACGCGCCGCAATGAGCGCGGGGACTCTGGTGGATAACGCTATGACCACATTCACGCTCATCGGTATGTCGATGCCGGGTTTCTGGGTAGGGCTTTTGCTGCTGATTGTGTTTTCGCTTAATCTCGGATGGTTCCCGGGGGGGCGTTTTGAACATGGGATAAGGAGCCTCATTTTGCCGGCGGTCTGCAGCGGCCTTGTGATGACCGCAACCGCCACCAGGCAGACGCGGTCCAGTATGCTGGAAGTATTGAGATCGGACTACCTGCGTACGGCAAGGGCAAAGGGCGTCCCCGAAATCGTCGTCATCAGAAAGCACGCGCTCGGCAACGCAATGATCCCTATCCTGACCGCCCTTGGGGGGTCGCTCAGCTTCCAACTTGCGGGTTCCGTCGTAGTTGAGCAGGTGTTTGCCTGGCCCGGGGTGGGACGGCTGGCCGCTGAGGCTGTGCTGTCGCGTGATGTGCCGACAGTGCTTGGATGTGTGATACTGACAACATTGATGTATGTCCTTGTACATCTTATTGTAGACGTTCTCTACGCATTCGCGGATCCGAGGATCAAAGCCCAGTATGTCAACTCCGCAAAGATGAAAAAACGTACCGGATCCGTTTCAGGAAAACAGGGTGCAAAAAGGCAGGATAGCTCCGGCGATACGGCTTTACCTGAGCATCGGCACTCCGAGCCGGGTAGTGCCGCGGATAGCGCGGCTTCGGTCTCAGGCAGCGCCGGTGCGGAGTTACTTGAAGCACAGCTTGACAATGTGCCGGTTATGCAAATCGTTGATACGCCCAATCAAAAGGCAACCGAAGAAGCCGCTGCCGGTCAAACCGCCTCAACCGATGGGCTTCACTCTGCCGAAGCGATTTACAAGGCGGAAAGCAAAGCTGGCGGCGGGGCGGATGATTCTATCAAAAGCGGGCGGGTTACAGTATCAAACAGTCAGAATGAACCGTCCAAAAAAGCCGGCGAAAAGCCTGACAAAACTGACGCCGCGCACAATATAAGCAGATTTAAAAAGCGAAGCATTTCAAGCGACATATTCAAAAGGTTACTTACCAACAAAGGCTCGATGGTCGGCCTTATCATCATCGCCGTTTTGTTTGTCGCGTTTATTGCCTCTGTGTTCCTGATAGATTACGGAGTAATCTCCGACTCAAATGTCTCCGTAAGGTTTTCGTCGCCCAGTTTACGATACCCGTTCGGTACCGACAACATGGGCCGCGACCTGTTCCAGCGCGTGATTTACGGAACACGCTACTCCTTAGCTATCGGATTTGGCTCGGCGTTTATCGCGGTAACTGTCGGTGTAACTTTTGGCTCGCTTGCGGGTTACTACGGCGGGAGGACAGAAGACATCATAATGCGGTGCTCAGATGTTTTAGCCTCGATACCCGGAATGCTGCTTGGCATGGTCATAGTTACTGTTTTAGGAAAAAGCCTTCCAAATCTCATCTTTGCCGTGGGCGTCACGGCTATACCTCCGTTTATTAGAATAACGAGGGCGTCAGTACTCACGGTTAGCGGCAACGAATTTGTGGAGGCTGCGCGCGCGATAGGGCTCCCCAATTTGCGTGTGATATTCACTCAGGTTTTGCCAAACGGGCTTAGCCCCATAATCGTTATGGTCACCGCAAATCTGGGTGTGTCGCTGTTAGTTGCCGCGTCCTTGTCTTTCCTGGGATTCGGACTGCCTGTGGGACAACCGGAGTGGGGCGCGCTTGTTTCCGCCGGTAGGAGTTATTTGCGCAACGCGCCGCATATGACAACATTCCCCGGCTTGTTTATTATGATAACGGTATTGGCATTTAACCTGATCGGGGACGGTTTGCGCGATGCGCTTGACCCAAAAATGAAAAAGTAATACGAAAAGGAGCTATGATAAATGATTAAATACGATGTTGACGTTCTCGTAATAGGCGGCGGCTGCGCGGGTGTGGCTGCCGGGATATCCGCAGCGCGCCAAGGTCTGCGGACACTGCTTATTGAAAATCTGACAAGCCTTGGAGGCCTGATGACAAACGGATTCGTCACAGGCCCTGCCGGTATCATTGAAGGTATCTGTAAGGAGCTTCTCGACAGGATGAGGGCGAAAGGTTTGCTGTATGATACGCCGCACACGCCGGCAGTCGATCCGGAAAAATGCAAGTTCGAGATGGAAACAATGCTGCTTCAGTCCGGCTGCCGGCTGCTGTACGGGATGCATGCCGTAGACGTTGTGATGGACGGCCCGAATATCAGCAGCGTCGTGTGCTACTCAAAATCCGGGCGCAGTGAAATAAAGGCAAGCCTTTTCATAGACGCCACAGGCGACGCCGATATCGCTGCCGCCGCGGGTGTACCATGCGAGGTTGGCGACGCGGAGTACATGGGACTTAACCTTGCTCATACAATGGGCGTTCGCATGTCAAATGTGAACATGGCGAAATACCGCGAGGCGATGGCGGCCTGGATTGAGGATAATAAAGGATACCCCGAGAATTTGAGCCTTGGCGGCGAATGTATGGATAAGGCAGTGGCAAATGGCGATCTGCCATACCCGCTCTTTCCGGGCGGCCTAATCTATCAGATTCCGGGCACGCCCGATGAGTCCGCAGATATCACATTCAATGTGGCGCACAGTTTCTACAACCAAAACCTCTGCGTCGAGAATCTGTCGCGCCAGATCGTCGAGCAGCACCAGCAAAACCAGTGGCTTGAAGAGGCGTACAGGAAATATGTTCCGGGTTTTGAAAACTGCCGGATATCGGGCCTTGGTTCGCTGCCCGGAATACGCGATTCCCGCCGCATAGTCGGGGAGTATATTATGAAAGACGCCGACATAGCCGCCGCCACAAAATTTGAAGACAGCATAGCAAAATTTCCCGAGTTTTACGATACGCACCACCCGACAAGCGGATACTGGGGTTTCAGGCACCACATTCATTCAAAAGAACCGATTCCCGGCGCTATCAACATCACAGAGCCTTGTGATAAGGCAATGCACCCGTTTTGCCCGCCCGAGGAGGGCAGCTATTCGGTATATCAGAGTCCAACGAATTACTGCGACGTCCCGTATCGAGTAATAGTGCCGCTGAAAGTAGACAACCTGTTCGTTGTGGGGCGCAGTGTTTCATCACAGTTCCACGCGATGGCTGCAGTGAGGATAATCACGATCTGCATGTCCACCGGCCAGGCGGCCGGACTCGCGGCTAAAATGTGCCTTGAAAAAGGCAGCCGCCCGAGAGACCTTGACGGAAAGATGGTTCGCCAGGCTATGATTGATGACGGTGTACCGCTTGACAAGGCCCCTGACGGGTTCTGGGCGCATCTGGCGGAAATTTCCGCAGATGATATGGGTAAGCATGAATTCGTCAGGATACGCGGCGATATGATGGGCGTCCGTTTGCCTGACGGAAAGATCACCCTGCGCCACGGCAACCACAAAAAAACCACGACAACAAATGAGGAAGGCAATAAGTAATAATTGCTGTTTCCGAGGATTCAAAAGAAAGCTGGTGACTGTCTATGGGAAGTGACTATAAGCATGTTTTTTCGCCGATAACGATACGCGGCGTGGAATTTAAAAACCGCATTGAAATGGCGCCGACCTCGCCAAAGTATACAACCGAAAATGGCTATTTAACAACAGAACACATAAACTATTTTTGCGCGGTGGGCCGCGGCGGAGCGGCGATTATCACGCTCGGCAACTGCTCGGTGGATATTGAAAACTCACAGGATGAGCCAAGGCAGGTCGGTATTGGCAGCGACGATTATCTCATCGGCCTTGGCAGGCTTGTGGATATGTGTGACCGGTACGGCGCGTTAGCTTCGATTGAAGTAAATCACTCGGGGCTTGACTCAATATGGGAATACAATAAAGTTCCGGCGCTCGGGCCTACCGCCCAGTTTATGACCAAGGAACTGCAGCGTGCCGCATTGAAAGGCCGCAAGCCTGTTCGCGCCTTGGAGATGACGATTGATCAAATCTATGAGATCGAACAGATGTACATCGACGCAGCTTTTCGGTGCAAATCAGCCGGGATGAAAATGTGCCTTCTTCACGGGGGGCACGCGAATCTGATCGCCCAGTTTTCGAGTCCGCTGTACAACAGGCGTACTGATGAATACGGCGGCAGCCTTGAAAACCGCGCTCGGTTCGCGATAGAAATACTTGACGGCATAAGAAAAAAATGCGGAGAGGATTTTGTCATAGAATTTCGCATATCAGCAGACGAGATTCACCCCGATGGGATGCATTTCGACGAAACAAAAGAATATGTAAAAATGCTTGATGATAAGATTGACATACTTAACGTTTCCGCCGGCATCCACACCGATTTAAAGTATTACCGCTTCTGGTCTCCGACTATGTACATGCCGCGCATGGTCAATCTGCAATACGCGGCGGAACTGAAAAAGATACTCAAATGCAAAATCACAACCGTCGCCGGCATTACAAATCTTGCCAATGCGGATCAAATTATCGCTGACGGCATGGCTGATTTCTGTGCTATGGCCCGCCCGCTGATGGCAGATCCCGAGATGCCTCGCAAGTATGCGATGAACAAGCCCGAAGATGTTGTGCCATGTACTCGCTGCGGCTATTGCGGAAGAAGGATAGTGACGATCCGGACTGTCGCCTGCGCAGTCAATCCAAAGCTGGGAAGAGAAGATGCGTTGGAAAACGGTTTGGTGCGGCTTGCCCGCGTGAAGAAGACGGTTGCGGTGGTAGGCGCGGGGCCGGGCGGGATGCAAGCTGCGCTCACGCTGATTGAGCGAGGCCATAAGGTGGTGCTTTTTGAAAAAGAGTCCGCTGTCGGAGGCAATCTTGTACCGGCGGCTGCGATGGAACTAAAGCAGGACATGAAGGACTATCTCAACTATATTTGCCGCACAGTCATGAAGAGCGGCGCGGATATACGCCTAAACACGGAAGCGACTGCCGAAACAATAAAGGAACTAAACCCCGATGCGCTTATTATCGCAGTCGGAGCCGTCCCTTATATTCCCGATATTGAAGGCGTCAACCTGCCGCATGTCCACTGGGCTGCGGACGCGGACATGGGAAAATGCGAAGTTGGCGAGAGTATCGCTGTCATTGGCGGCGGCTCTTTGGGACTTGAGAGTTCGTACTCGCAATTAATACGCGGGAAAAGAGTTCGCTTGTTTGAGATTCTGCCGGAGGTCAAAGGGAGAGAGGTTGACGAGCTTTTGCCGATGCTGATGGAAAAGGGCCTGGAAGTCTTTGCCGGCCGCAGGGTTACGGCAATACATCCGGACAAGATTGTATGCAGCGTCATCGGTACCGGAGCTGCTGAGGAACACATGTGCGACACGGTTCTCATATCGGCCGGTCTTATCTCCAGGAAGGAAACTGTCGAGACTATGCGGCGCATTCTGCCGGAAACTGAGGCTTACATAATCGGCGACGCAAAAGAACCGCGCTCAATCGGTGATGCGATACACGACGGATTCAACGCGGCGCTCAATATATAACTGGTAGCGGCGTACAGCAGAGCTAAAATCTGCCTGTACGCCGCATTTTTTTTATCTTTCGTCAAACTGCTCTCCCAGCAGGAATCCGAATGTCAATGCCATGCCGTGGCTGTTGCCGGCCAGTAACATCGGATAGTCTACCCCATACCGTCCTCCGGCGGCATTTCCGATTGCGTAAAGCCCGCTCACGGGCGCACCGTCTTCATCCAGGACGCGCATCCCGGTGTCTACCCGCAGGCCGCCGACCACAGCGAGCAGCGCCGGCCCGAACTTCATTCCGTAAAACGGAGGCTTGTCAAACGGGATAAGCAATTCTCTGCGTTTACCAAAATCTTCGTCACGGCCCGCCGCAGCCATTGCGTTATAACGCGCGAACGTCTCAGCAAAAACGTCGGCCGGAACGCACATTTTTTCAGCCAGTTCCTCGGGTGTCGGTGCAGAGACAACGACGCCGCGATCCAGCCCCTCGTCAAAGCACTTTTGCTCAACCTCAGGGTCAAACGCGGCTTCTCCCAACTCATAATCATGTCCCCAGAATAACCCGCCGCCGTATGGAAGCGTCGCCGGGACTTTCTCCCGCCAGGCCGAGTCGGCTATCGACCAGGCATGCGACATACGTTCCCGCAGAATCGCAATGCTTTTCCCCTGAACATAATTATCCTCGTTCATGAAACGAGTCCCGTCCTGCTTTATGAAAAGGAAGCAGTAATTCCTGTAATGGAAAGCCTGCGGATGTAAAATCAACGGGAACGGATCGTCCTCAAAAGAACCGCCGGCCCAAAGGCCCATGCGGTGTCCATCCCCTAAGTTTCCGCCTCTGGGCGAATAAAGTTTTGCCGCGCAGCGATTGGCAAGCGGGGCAAGATCTTCGCACATATCATGATTGCCGCCTATATCGCCGGTTGCGATCACTACTCCAAGACGCGCTTTTACAAGCACATGGCCGCCATCGTCACTGAGCGCGTAGACGCCGGTGACCCGGCCGCCCTCTTTGAGTAGTTGTATTGCGGGCGTCTTAAATAAAAACCGCACACCAAGCTTGACGGCTTCGCTGTACATTGCAAATACAGAGTCGGCGCCACCGGCCCGCGCGCCTTTCTTTGCCATAGGGCCGTCGAAAAACCTATGCGACCCGAGTACTTCACGGTATGTCTCGCCCTCGTAGTTACATCCTTGAAGCGCCGGCCGCGCCCCGTATTCAGGCTGCGTGACGATATCTACAAGCCAATCCATCGCCCTGCCGCAGTTATTGAGAAAAAGCCAAACCAACCTCTCATCACAGCGATTTCCACACCGCTTAATCCACTCGCGCGCGATATACTCATTGTCGTTTTCAAAGCCATTGGCTCTAAAGAAAGACGAGTCCGCGACTCCGATATTGCCGCCGCGTCCCGACCAGTTTCCGCTTTTCTCCAGAACAAGAACGTCAGCCCCGGATTGAGCGGCGCGCAGGGCGCAGGAAACCCCGGACATACCGGCGCCCATTATGACGACGTCGGCATGCATCTCATTTTTAACACGATCCCGGGTGATCAACTCCGGCGGGTCAGCCCACGATCCCCAACGCTTGCTTGTGCCGGCCATAAAAAAATCCCCCTTCTGCTGAAGGCATTAAGGAACTGTCTGCAATCACTATTCCCATTATACTCTCGCAGGAAGAATTTGCAACCGCAATATTCATTGATTAGGGCGTGTTTGACTATCATGCACCGGTCAAAGTCAAGTCATTAGAAAAGCTTAGGGTTAATGCCGGTAATTCAAATTTAAATTTTGCATTTAAAATTCCATAATGGAAACAATTATTTGCTTTTAACAAACTCCCTTACACATTCGATAAAATTAATAAGCATTCCGCTTCTGTTTTCTTTCCGAGTCAGAAAGTATGAAAGCGAATAAGTGTCCCAGTCCGAGACCCTGACGAATTTGATGCCCGGGTATTCAAAGGATGAGCGCAGCGCGGGGATCGCGATCTTCATCTGCTTGGCCAGGTAAAATGAGCTCGTGTCACGCGGGTCAATGAAAAGGGGCTTTAGGTCAAAGCCCGACTTTTTGCTAAGCCGCGCGAAAGGTTCGATCGTCCCCGCTTTGACTAGGATCCTCTGATCTGAATGAAAGGTGACCGAAAAATCACGGAATGCGGAAAAGGCGGCCTCATCCTGCTGCGCCAAAGGGTCCTTGTCGGATATCCCCAGATAAATATTGGACTCCCGGCAGATAAAAAAAGATTCCAGCTTCGGGTCGCTGAGCAAACCGGTCAGTGTGCTGAAGTTTTGCGAGCCGCTCTGCACGATAAGAAATATACCGTCAATACTCCCCGAGCATAGACTATGAACCAATGTATCAAAGTCGTGCTTTGACTGCTCGACACGTACGTCAGGGTACTTTCTTAGAAAGATTGCCATGATCTCTTCCCTGCCCAGGGAACTTAAGTGGCCGGTAACGCCGATTTGCAGCAATCCGCTGTTGTTGTACTTAAGAGCCGATGTATTGCTCTTAAGCTGCACAATGCACTCATGGATCTGTATAAAGCATGGCATAAGGGCCTCGCCCTCTTTTGTGAGGGAAATGGAATTGGCGCGGTTGCCTCTAAAAAACAAAACGACGCCAAGCTCTTTTTCCGCATTCGACACATGCTTTGATATCACTGAAGGCGAATAATTCAGCATCAAAGCCGCCTCATGAAAACTTTTGCATTTGGAAACAGTAACGATAGTCTCAACCTCATTCAGCCTCATAAAGCGGCCCTCCGATCAGCCAGCCGATATATACTCTCAGTCGAAAGCATTTTCAGTTTATCGCTTGTCTTTTTCCATTCTGTTACAGGTGTTTCATTATAGCACACAAAAATGTAAAAAAATGCTTTTGCGGCAAAAAATATATCTGTTCAGGGTTACAGGGGAAAAAAGGTGTGTTTCCGTGTCCCGCCAAGCGGAGCATGGATGCGAAAAGTCGCGAATTGGCGCACGGATGCGCCACCCCGCGATAAGGGACTTAGGTTGTTACTGGTCACGGGGCATAAATCGCGAATAATGCTCTGTCATCAACAGTCCGTTGTAGGGGTCGATGCCCTCATCGTCCCGCTTGACAGGCATATTCGGCTGAAATGGGCTGATGTGGGCATCAGCCCCTACAAGGCGTGACCTGTAATGGTTAACGCAATATCATATTATCATCAACAGCAATATATTGTCAATTCCCGCCGATTATGTTAAAATCCGATAGTAGCGTACACAGAAATTATTTGGAGGCAGCAAAATGAACGAAACTTTAAAAAACATTGCCGAGCGGTACTCATGCCGCGACTTTGCGGACACGCCGCTCACCGAAGGGCAAATCAAGGACCTGGTCAGCGCCGCGCTTGCCGCGCCCAGCGCGCTTAACATTCAGCCGTGGCATATCGTCGTAGTCACAGATAAAGCTCTTCTCAAAGAGCTTGACGATGAGGGTATTGGCATATTGGCCGCCGCTGAGGACAAGACCACCTATGAGCGCATCATGGGGCGCGGCGGGAAGCTTCTGTACAACGCGCCGTGTTTGATCTACATACTGTCCGACGGATCCAGGTACTCCGTGCTGGATAGCGGCATTCTCTGCCAGAACATAGTGTTAGCGGCGCAATCCCTCGGCCTTGGCACTTGCATAGTCGGGATGGCGGGGGTTCCGCTCTCCGGCCAGCGCGGGGATGAGTTTAAAAAGAGGCTGAAATTCCCGGGCAGCCATGAGTTCGCAATCGGAGTTCTGGTCGGGACGGTAAAAAGCGGCAAAGAACCTCACGAGCCGGATGTATCAAGGGTCACATATGTATAAGCTCCTCGGCTTTGAAGGCCAATAGCAGCAAGAGGCGAGTGTCCGAGTCATTCAGGGATACCCCGAGCAGATCGCTTATTTTTTCCATATGGTACAGGATCGTGTTTCTGTGCATATGCATGACTGATGCCGTCGCAGTCGCGCTGCGGTCATTTTCCAAGTATGTCCGCAGCATCCTTGCAGTCTCGGTCCGGTGCTCTTCGTCGTACTTGCGCAGCATCGCGATCGAGCTTTTCAGAAATGAGTTTTCATATGCCTGGGGAGCGGCGAGGTGGCCGGAGCTTATCATATGGTACAGCATATGATCGGAAAACCTCCGGAAACGTCCGGTATTTCCGTTTTTCCCCATTGCCGTCAGCCGGCCGGAAATGTCTGAGGCGATGGAAGCCTGCTCGAAAGCCGCGGGCAGATCCCACAGGCTGCCAAAGCGGTTGCTGATCCCGCATATGAAGTCCGTTTTTGACAGCGCGGCTTCCGCTTTTTCACATGTCTTGCCCGCATCGGCGCGCTCAAATTCGAGCAAAAGGACGTTTGCCTCGCGGGAAAAGGCGACGGCGTCCCCGCATGTTTTAGTCAGCAATGATATAACATGTGCGACGGGCACGTTGTCTTCGTCCTCAAAAGTAAAGACATAAAGCCGGAATCCGCCCTCAAACGGGTAGCCGCAGTATGTAGAGCGGACGCGGGCGTCTTCCTTGCTGCCGGCGCTGTTATTCAGAATGTCAAGAACCAGCGATTTTACGCCGCCGACGCCCCCTGTCTGCGCGATATCCAAGTCCGCATATGCCTGTATATATTCGATCAGAATGCCGAACAGCTCAATGGTCGCGTTATCCGCCGGTTTTCCGCAGCATTCCATGACGACCAGAATAAGCATCGATCCGCCGAGGTGAAAAGCTTTTTTGACGACGTCAAATTCGCTTGTGATCTTGTCCCGGCTGACGATAACTTCAGGTATGGTCTTATACTCTTCGACACGGCGGTTCCGGCGCAGCAGCTCCACCGTCTCGGGGGGGTGGAAGCCGTGCTGCACAAGGCGGCTCATGACAATGCCCGGCGGCTTGATGTTTTTTGTGTAGGCAATGAGCTTGAACGTGCTGTCCTGAATAGTGATGAAGTTGTTAAAAACCGGTTCCGAAAGGTCGATAAGCTCCTGAAGGCCGAGGCGCCGGGCTGAACTGCGCTCCATCGCCATGACCCACTCCGCAACCTTCACGAACACGCGCAGGACGCGGTTGAACAACACATGCAGCTCATGACTGCCCCTGACAACGGTAATTCCCTCCAGCATCCTCCCGCTGACGCTTAAGTCCACCGGCCCGTCACGGACGCAGAGAAAAAATGCCCCCTCAGGCTTATCGGCGGCGACCGCTTCCGACAGGGCGCAGACAAGAAGTTTGCTGCCGGCCGGCGGTTTTTCCCCCGCTGTGTATAACTCGACCGAGCTGAACTTCGGATTTGAGCCGCCCGGCAGGTACGAATCCGCTTCAAGCCCCAATTCGTCAAGAATAAGCGCGAGGCTTAGCTCCATATACTTTTCCTCCATACATCAGGGGCGGCAGAATGCCGCCCCTGCACGTTTTTGATATATTACCACTCTACAAACTGGCTGATCAGCACGAAGAGGATCAAAATGGGCGCGAGTATCTTGATAAGCCATGACCATACGACCTTCAGCTTGAATTTATACCCGGGTGTTATCTCAATCTCGGCGATCGCGTTTTGAGGCTTCCAGCACCAGCCGACGACGATACACATCAGAAGGCCGCCAATGGGCAGAAGTATATTGTTTGCAAAGAAGTCAACGGCGTCAAATATGGGCATGCCCGTACCGAGGAAGTTATCGCCGGTGAAAATGGTCCCTTCCGACATGGACATGGAGTTCGGAATCGCAAGTATGCAGAAAAGGACGCAAAGCAGCGTGACGGAAGGCTTCCTTTTCCATTTCCATGTGTCAATCGTGAAGGCGGCGCAGGCTTCAACAAGAGAAATTGCCGACGTGAGCGCCGCGAAGAATATCAGAAGGAAGAATAACGCGCCAAACAGCGAACCGAGGGGCATTCTGGCAAACACGTCGGGCAGCGTAATAAACGCGAGGCCCGCGCCCGCGCCCGGGTTGCCGCCCATCGCGAACACTGCCGGGAAGATGGCAAAACCCGCGAGCAGCGCGGCGCCGGTATCGAGACCGGCCACTATGGCGGTATTTTTGGGCAGATTCTCATCTTTTTTCAGATAGCTTCCATAGGTGATCATGGCACCCATTGCTAGGCTCATTGAGAAGAAGACCTGACCCAGCGCCGCTGGTATGGCCTTAAACGAAAAACCTGCGGTGTTGGCGAACATAAACCGGAAACCCGCGCCCGCTCCCGGCAGCGTCACGGAACGTATGATGACAAGGATCAGCAGCACAAGCAGCGCCGGCATAAGAAACTTGCCGGCTTTTTCTATACCTTTCACGCCGAAAATACAAACGGCCCAGCAGATCACCATGAACAGCAGGTTCCACAGTACCGGCTGCCATGCGCCGAGGCCCAAATGGCCGCTGATTAGCGCGATGAAATCGGTCCCCTCCCCGGTAGTGATAAACGAGAACATGTACTTTAGCGCCCAACCGCCGACGATGCCGTAATACGTCATTATGAGGAAAGGCGCCAATATTGCCAGTATGCCGACAAATCCGCTGCCCTTCTGGATTTTGGAGTAGGCGGCGACGGGGCTGAGGTGCGTATGGCGCCCGATGGCGAGTTCTCCCAGCATGACAGGCATTCCGAGTACGACGATAATGATGAGATAGATAATAAGGAACCAAAACCCGCCGTTTTCACCCATCATGTACGGGAATCGCCAAAGGTTCCCGACCCCGATGGCGGAGCCGGCCGCGGCAAGGATAAACCCTGCGGAAGACTTCCAACTCCCTCGATTATTCTGCATTTTGATTATTCCTCCATATATATTTATTAGGCGCGCCTGATACGGCATGGCCGCCCATCACACTCAACATACCAAATGATATAGCCAATTGTCAACAAAATTATGATGTAATAACCATAAAGAATGGTGAAATATCACAATTATGCTTGCTATATCACCCGGTATGTGTTATCATTTTCATACGGGTCGGTGCGGTCCGGGTATTTGTGTACCGTAATTCCCGAATAAAGCGTTTTTTATCATGCGCATACACATACATATGTTTATTTGTCACAAAAGCCCTGAGCGGGGCGCGCGCTGCCGCAGAGGGCCGGTGAATATTACATTAACCGGATGTATGGAGACGTCCGGGTATAGCGAAAGGAAGCGAAAAAATGCGTATTAACAACAATATCATGGCTATGAACAGCCATAGGCAGTACGGCATAAACAGCGGCAACATCGGAAAGAACGTCGAAAAGCTCAGCTCCGGATACCGCATCAACCGCGCGGGCGACGACGCAGCCGGCCTTGCCATCTCCGAAAAAATGCGCGCCCAGATCCGAGGGCTGACAATGGCGAGCAAGAACAGCCAGGACGCGATCTCCCTCGTTCAGACAGCGGAAGGCGCGTTGCAAACCTCGCACGACATACTCCAAAAGATGCGCGAGCTGGCGGTACAGGCATCTACAGACACGTATCAGGGACCGATCGACCGCGAGGCGCTGAACGCGGAGTTCCAACAGCTTATTGCGGAGATCGACGAAACGGCGGCAAAGACTGAGTTTAACAACATGCCACTCATAGACGGGAGCTTTGGGACGGCCAATCCCTTCACGGTTCAATCCGGAGCTAATATGAAAGATGAATTAGACATCTCAATCAAAGCGATGGATTGGTCGACAATTGTGAACGCCGTGAAGGGTATCAACCCACAGGAAGCCGTGCCTACCGGTGTTACAACCGCTAATAACGGACCGGCAGGAGGCAAAAACGCAACTGATTCAACTCTGCAAGTCAATCTTCACACTCAGAAAAACGCTTCTGCCGCCATCTCAATAACAAACCATGCTATTAACCAGATTTCCGTGCAACGCTCCGAGCTCGGTGCGCTCCAGAACCGCCTCGAGTTCAAGATCCAGAACCTCGACATCTCGGCTGAAAATCTCCAAGCAGCCGAGAGCCGCATCAGAGACGCCGATATGGCGAAGATGATGACCCAATTTACCAGAGATAATATCCTGTTCCAGGCATCCACAGCGATGCTTGCACAGGCGAATGCCCTGCCGCAGGGGGTCCTGCAGCTCCTGGGGTAGGAGGGGTCGGCGAACAGACTAACGGCCCTACCGGCGACCCCAGAGGCCCGCCACCCATGAATGGGCGCGGCGCCGCAGAAATCCCCACCTACGTGTAGGAAGCGCCGCAAAAGGCGGCGGCCAAGGGCCGATAACGCGCCGCGAAAGCGGCAAAGAAATCAAAACAGCGCGCGAATTAGCGCCCGGGCAGCAATGCCCGGGCGTAGTTTTTCACCACAGTATTTACTAAAAAAGTATTAGACATGTAATGTCAAGCATTTCAAATCCTTTTTGCTTTTTCATGTTTTTATGGAATATCAGCCGATATTCTGATATACTAAACCGGAACCCGGCAAGTTATCATCGTTTTCTGATTTTGTGACGATAAACTGTTGCAAAACGAAGTTTTTATATAATAGAAGTGATATAACAGACGGACAGTAAATCCCAAGTAGTTTTTATAATAACTGCCGATATGGGATTTGATTGCTCTCGGAGGTGGAACAATGATGGAAGCAATACAAGCGTATTATAATGGCAGCGTTTTTGTACCCCTTTCTCCTGTCAAGGCAAAGCTGAACCAGCCTGCCTTAGTCACTATTTTGGAAGCCGTAAACACGGAAACGGGCAGAATTTGCTACTTCGAGCTTTTTGGGGCGTTGTCAAATGAAAGCTATTCAGAGATTTGCGAGGCATTGAAAGACACAGAAAGGGTCGATGCAGATGAATGGTGATATGTTGGACACTAACGTCATAATAAAGTTTCTCGCCGGGGACGAAGCAGCAAAACGGTTGCTAGAAAAGGCCTCTGATATATCGGTATCGGTTATCGTTGCCGGCGAGCTTCAATACGGAGCACAAAAATCGTCAAGAACAGAAAGCAACCTTGCTTTGTTTATCCGTCCGTTTCACGGTGTTGGCAGCGAGTTTTCAGAACAGATTTTGGCTGACCTGATTTCACAAGGGTATGGAGGCCAGGAGCTTTTGCTGAAGTTTAAGGAATACAGCCGCGCTGTGCGCCCCGCCGTGCGAAAGCTGATTGATGAGGCGGACGCATACGCGAAAAGCGGCGAAGGGAGCGTTCCTATGGGCGAATTGTTCGGAACGGAGGGATAATCTGTGTATGACCTGCGCTATATGAGTCTGTAGAACCTGTCATAATCCAACATTTTACCGTCACGCTTGTGGCGGCTTTTCTTTTTCATTTGAGCAAAGCGCAACGGAGCTGCACATTGAGCGCGAGCTTGCGGTACAGGCTGTGACCGACACGTATCAGAAGATAATGTAAAAATGCAAAAAGGTGTAAAGTAATGAGATAAAGGTACGATAATACTAAACGGAAGCAAAAATAGAGAAAGCCCTAAGTTATGCGCGACAGTGGAAAGGAGTTTACTCTGTCATAAAACCCGGGAGGGATGCGCGCCCCGATAAGGGTTTGTGAAATAAAATATTATAAACCGAGAGTATGGATACTCCGGGTAAAAACGAAAGGAAGCGAAAAAAATGCGTATCAACAATAATATTATGGCTCTTAACAGCCACAGACAGTACGGTATCAACAGCGGCAACATCGGCAAGAACGTCGAAAAGCTCAGCTCCGGATACAGGGTCAACCGGTCAGCCGACGATGCGGCGGGGCTCGCGATCTCAGAGAAAATGCGCGCCCAGATCCGCGGTCTCAATATGGCAAGCAAGAACAGCCTCGACGCCATCTCACTTGTGCAGACGGCGGAGGGCGCGTTGCAGACATCCCATGACATACTCCAGAAAATGCGAGAGCTTGCCGTTCAGGCATCCACAGACACTTATCAGCTGGAAGTCGACCGCGAAGCCTTAAACGCAGAGTTCCAGCAGCTGATCGCAGAGATAAACGACACGGCTGACAAAACGTCCTTCAACAACATGGGGTTGATAGACGGAAACTTCGACCCGGAAAACGGAAATAAACCGCTCACCGGAGACCTTACCGGACCGGGCCTCATATTGGGCACAACCTTTGTTGTTCAATCAGGCGCCAATATGGGCGACGAGCTGAAAATCACCATCAAGAGGATGGACTGGATCACGATTTCAAAGGATGCGGTAGAGAGCTTGACCACATCAGGAAAGTGGGACTGGGAAGATATCGGTGATATCAGTGACGGTCAAATAAAGGTAAACCACGGTACTGATATTATCACTGACGCCGGCGGCAATGAAGTATCGAGGGGCAATCCTCAGCAAGTAGACCTTCACACTCAAAAGAACGCCTCAGCCGCCATCTCCATCGTAAACGCTGCGCTCAACGTCGTATCCTCTCAGCGTTCCGATCTCGGTGCACTCCAGAACCGCCTTGAGTTCAAGATCCAGAACCTTGATATCTCAGCCGAGAACCTCCAGGCCGCCGAAAGCCGTATCAGAGATGCAGACATGGCAAAGATGATGACGAAGTTCACGAGGGATAATATCCTCTTCCAGTCTTCGACCGCCATGCTGGCACAAGCTAACGCACTGCCGCAGGGAGTCTTGCAACTGCTTAATTAAGGGACGGCTTAATGACGTCCGGCTCGCGCAGTCAACGGATGACGGGGGCATAAAGCAGGGAATAGCGGACGCCCGCGTTGGCCGGACTAGAGCCAACCCAAATCAAAGCACGCCGCGTTTGCGGTGTAAGTTGGTTAAGATTTCAAGCGCGCGCTTTACCGCCCGGACCGCAAGGCCCGGGCGTAAATGCGTCCTGGTGCGCTGTGTCTCAACATGGGAACACGGTTTTCTGCGGCATTGCGGTATAGCAAAGAAAAGATTGAAGATTGGCGCTGTCTGTGATATTCTGTGGGAAATTAAAAAACTGCGAGAAGACCATGTAAAACTCTAATGTTTTCCGCGAAAAATCCGATAAGATTTATAGAAATGAAAGGAGTATACACCGTCATATTACCCTCTAAGGGATGCGCGCCCCGAAAAGGGTTTATGAAATAAATAAAAACCGAGAGTAAGGATACTCCGGGTAAAACGAAAGGAAGCGAAAATCATGCGTATTAACAATAACATTATGGCTCTTAACAGCCACAGGCAGTACGGCATCAACGCCGGCAACATCGGCAAGAACGTCGAGAAACTCAGCTCCGGCTACAGGATCAACCGCGCCGGGGACGATGCGGCGGGACTCGCGATTTCTGAGAAAATGCGCGCTCAGATCCGCGGCCTCACGATGGCCAGCAAGAACTCACTGGACGCCATCTCCCTCGTACAGACGGCGGAAGGCGCTCTGCAGACCACCCATGACATCCTCCAGAGGATGCGTGAGATCTCCGTTCAGGCGGCTTCGGACACGTATCAGAAAGAAGTCGACCGCGAGGCACTCAACGCGGAGTTCCAGCAGCTCATCAGGGAGATCGATGACACGGCGGACAAAACCTCGTTTAACAACATGGGGCTTATCAACGGTAACTTTGACAGCGTCAATGGGTTCAGAATTGACGCAACCGGCACACCAGGCGCCGGCGCCCTGGGAACAACTTTTGTCGTTCAGTCCGGCGCGAACATGGGCGATGAACTGAGGATCAACATCAAAAGAATGGACTGGGTCACGATCACCGAAGACACTCTCGGCAATGGCGACGGTACAGCAGAAGGCAAAAAAACAAAGACAATTGACTGGGAGTGGGAAGAAGCGGTAGGCGTTGAAATGAAATATGCGGAGGGGAACAGTCATGACGACAGGCGTGTTAATCTCCAAACTCAAAAGAACGCCTCCGCCGCTATCTCGATCGTCAATTCCGCTCTTAATGTGGTCTCCACCCAGCGTTCCGAGCTTGGTGCGCTCCAGAACCGCCTTGAGTTCAAGATCCAGAACCTGGATATCTCAACGGAGAACCTCCAGGCCGCCGAAAGCCGTATCAGAGACGCCGACATGGCAAAGATGATGACGAAGTTCACAAGGGACAACATCCTGTTCCAGTCTTCCACGGCGATGCTGGCACAGGCAAACGCCCTACCGCAGGGAGTCCTGATGCTGCTCGGGTAAGAGACTTTAAGAAGTCCGGCCCGCGCGGTACGCCGTCATCGGAGATTAGCCGCATAATGACAAGGGCGAAAACCCGCCGTCAACGCCGGCTGGACAAGAGCCGCCCCAACGGGGCACGCCGCATAAGCGGCAAGGCAAATAAAGAACTTCAAGCGCGCGCGCTTACGCCCGGACCGAAAGGCCCGGGCGTAAATGCGCCCTCGCTGTTAATTGTGAGGGTATAGAAAAACCATGTTTTTAGCCTTGCATAGATGGGGGTTGTGTTGTATTATCGAGTGGATGCCTGATTTCAAAACAAGAAAGGTGGGGACATAGTGCGCTGTGTGTACTGCAAAGGAGTCTTAGAGGATAAGATGTCAACGTTTTCACTGACCCTGGGAAATCGTGTTGTCATTATCAAAGATGTGCCTTCTCACGTATGCCGCCAATGCGGGGAAACGTCTTATGAAGACGCTGTGTTTAGGCGGCTGGAAGTAATCGTTGAGCAATTGCGCGACATGATAACTGAAGTTGCCATTACAAGCTACGCAGTAAAAACTGCATGAGGCGAGATTGTTAGTGGTGGAGGTATGCAAACACATCGAAAACTCAGGGCTGAAAAAAAAGAAAAAAAGTGCGATTTATTGTGCAATTTGGGCGTTTGAGGTATAATGTTTTTCGAGAAAAAAACGATAATAATTAATGTGAGAAGATAGAGGAAAGGAGCCCACAAGGTCATAACACCCATGAAGGGTCGCGCGCCCCTGAAAGGGTTTATGAAATAAATAAAAACCGAGAGTAAGGATACTCCGGGCAAACGAAAGGAAGCGAAAATCATGCGTATAAACAATAACATCATGGCTCTTAACAGCCACAGGCAGTACGGCATCAACTCCGGCAACATCGGAAAGAATGTTGAGAAGCTCAGCTCCGGCTACAGGATCAACCGCGCCGGGGACGACGCGGCGGGACTCGCGATCTCTGAGAAAATGCGTGCTCAGATCCGCGGCCTGACCATGGCCAGCAAAAACTCACTGGACGCCATCTCCCTGGTACAGACGGCGGAAGGCGCACTGCAGACAGTCCACGACATACTCCAGAAAATGCGCGAGCTTGCAGTCCAGTCATCCACGGACACTTATCAGAAGGAAGTTGACCGTGAGGCGCTAAACGCGGAGTTCCAGCAACTCATAGCCGAAATCAACGACACGGCGGACAAAACGTCCTTCAACAACATGGGCCTGATAAACGGAAACTTCGATCCGGTAAACGGGTTTAAACCGACAGGAGACACTCTTGCAGCGCTTATCGACAAGGGCAATATGGGTTCAGGGACATTCGTTGTTCAATCCGGTGCAAATATGGGTGACGAGCTGAGAATTACCATCCAAAGGATGGACTGGGTCACGATTTCGAAAGACGGTGTGAAGAGTTTGATAGACTCAGGCGAGTGGACTTGGGAAAATATCGGTACAATAAGTGAAGGCGCAATAGAGGTAAACCATGGTACTGATAAAATCGCAAGCGAAGGAATCACAAGGGGCAATCCTCAGAAAGTAGACCTTCACACTCAAAAGAACGCCTCAGCCGCCATCTCCATCACAAACGCCGCACTCAACGTCGTGTCCACCCAGCGCTCCGAGCTTGGCGCACTCCAGAACCGCCTTGAGTTCAAGATTCAGAACCTGGATATCTCAGCAGAGAACCTCCAGGCCGCCGAGAGCCGTATAAGAGACGCCGACATGGCAAAGATGATGACAAAGTTTACCAGGGACAATATTCTGTTCCAATCGTCAACAGCGATGTTGGCACAAGCAAACGCCCTGCCGCAGGGAGTCCTGCAGCTTCTCCGCTAAGGCTGATTTACAGGGCCGTAACGAACCAATGCGTGCCGCTTTTGCGGCGAGATTATAACCAAGGCGCGCGAGCCGGCCGCCCGGACCTCATGGTCCGGGCGTCTGTGCGTTCGGGAGCTTTTTAAGCTGAGAGATGGTAGTTGGGGATTGAAAGGCAGGAAACGTGTAATTTCAAATGTTTTTTCAATTTTTTTCCAAAAACAGTAAAGTTCCCGGGAAAAAGGCCGATAATGCCTTATGGATTGAAAAATGCATGGATGCAATTTGAAACACTTATCATTATGATTATATACCCGTGGAGAAAGGAGACTCCCCAGGGTCAAAATGAAAGGAAGCGTGCACCATGCGTATAAACAACAACATTATGGCTCTCAACAGCCACAGGCAGTACAACATCAATGCGACCAATATCGGTAAAAACGTCGAAAAACTCAGCTCGGGCTACCGTATCAACCGTTCGGCTGACGATGCGGCGGGCCTTGCCATTTCCGAGAAAATGCGCGCCCAGATCCGCGGCCTGAACATGGCCAGCAAAAACGCCCAGGACGCCATCTCCCTCGTACAGACGGCGGAAGGCGCACTGCAGACCTCACATGACGTACTCCAGAGGATGCGCGAGCTTGCCGTCCAGTCCGCCACGGACACGTATCAGCTCGAGGTTGACCGCGAGGCGCTCAACGCGGAGTTCCAGCAGCTTATCGCTGAAATCAACGACACGGCGAGCAAGACGACGTTTAACAATATGGGAGTTATTGACGGTAACTTTGAATATGGCAAGGCGCTTCCCGATGGCCGTACCGGCGTGACTTTCGTCGTTCAGTCGGGCGCCAATATGGGCGATGAGATGAGGCTCAACATCAAGGCTATGGACTGGGAAACCATAATTAAGGACGCGATGACTAGCTTGGGCTTCAATTTTGAAGATGATTTAGCCTCTTTGCCCGACTCTGTTAGGCATAACCTCAACGTTGCCGATCAGCCGTTAGGCAACGCTGAGTATAAAGTCAATATCCACACCCGGCTTAACGCCTCGAGGGCTATCTCAATCGTAAACGCCGCGACGAACGTCATTTCAACGCAGCGCTCCGAGCTGGGCGCGCTCCAGAACCGCCTCGAGTTCAAGATGCAGAACCTGGATATCTCTGCGGAGAACCTGGCAGCCGCGGAAAGCCGCGTCAGAGACGCCGACATGGCAAAGCTCATGACGCAGTTTACAAGGGACAACATACTCTTCCAGTCGTCCACCGCCATGCTCGCCCAGGCAAACGCGCTGCCGCAGGGAGTGTTGCAGCTCCTTGGTTAACGTACCGGATTAATAACAGACATACAATCCGCCCGGGCATATCGCCCGGGCGGCAAGCGTTTTCCGCACAGAGTCCACAGGAAAAAGGTGTGTTTCCGTGTCATGCCAAGCGGAGCAGCTCCTTCAATTAATGCATAATGCGGTAAGCAAATTAATCTCTGTTAGAGCGATAATTAACATGGATATTGTCAAATAGCCCTCTTTGAAGTATACTATTTAATAATGAGAGAACCTGAAACGGCGGATGAGGCTGAAAGATAGAAGCCCGCCGAAAGATGAGGGGAGCCTTCATGAGTACATTGGAGGATAGAACTGTGGTTTGCAACGGGAATCAAATCACGAAAATCAAGGTCATGGGCTTCAAATCGATACGTGAAGCCGAGATTAATCTTGGGATGCTTAATGTCCTGATAGGGGCTAATGGGGCAGGAAAAAGTAATTTTGTTTCGATTTTTAAGATTCTTAGAGGGATGAATGCTCACAAGATTCAATCATACATCGCACAACAAGGCGGATCAGAGCGCATCTTGTATATGGGAAGCAAAACAACCACGGAAGCTGTTATTCAACTTTATTCAAAGGATGTGGAACGTAAAGCCATCCTGTTTCCAACAAACGGGATTGGTATGAGTGCTGTTGAATTGCTGCCGGAGACTGATGAGTGTTTTCAATGGGGTGTGTACCATTTTCACGATACAAGCGACACAGCGCACATGAAAAAGCCATGTGGATTAAATGACAACATTGAGTTTGCCTCCGATGGGCGCAATTTAGCTGCATACCTGTATCGGCTGCGTGAAAAGGAAAGGCCGTCGTACCAAAGGATTGTTAGGGCGATCCGACAGGTTGCGCCATTCTTCGATGATTTTGTACTGCGGCCTAACCCCCTTAACGAGGATATGATTCAGTTGGAATGGACACGGATTGACAGCGACATACCATTCCTCGCGACTCAGATATCGGACGGGACACTTAGGTTCATCTGTTTAGCGACGCTGTTGATGCAGCCGAGTCACTTGGCGCCGGAAACCATTGTTATCGACGAGCCGGAGCTTGGACTACATCCATACGCGATAGCCCTGTTAGGCGCAATGGCAAAAAGCGCCTCGGTCGATAAGCAGCTTGTCCTTTCCACGCAGTCGGTTGACTTGCTCAACGAGTTTGATGCGGAGGACATCATCGTCGTTGACCACATCAACAACGCATCGTCGTTCCGGCGGCTGCCCGCTGAAGAGCTAAAGATTTGGTTGGAGGATGATTATTCGCTTGGGGAGCTATGGTGTAAGAACATTTTGGGCGGGAGGCCGTCCTGATGACAAGAGTGTATGTTCTTTGTGAAGGGCAGTCGGAGGAGAGCTTTTGTGGCGGGTTGCTAGCTCCTATGCTCCAATCCAAACATATTATACTAATACCAATCATCTGCCTGACAAAACGCAGCAAAGACGGCAAAAAGCATAGAGGAGGGGCGTCTGCATACGGTAAGATTCGCAATGAGCTTCTCACGCTCTGCCGGCAACACCCTCATGAGTTTGTAACCATGATGTTTGATTATTACAGGCTGCCCAATGACACACCCGGTATAAGCAGCATTCCCGGTGATTCGGCAATAGACAAGGTTCAGTATTTGGAGGAGCGGGTGGGCCAGGACATCGGTAGTAGAAACTTTATTCCAAACATTGTTCTGCACGAGTTTGAGGGGTTGCTGTTTTCTTCACCTGATGCATTTGCTTACTGTGGATTGTCGGAAAATAATATTCGCAAACTTCAACATATACGTGATAATCATGATTCACCGGAGCATATCGACGATGGGGCAAGCACCGCTCCGTCAAAGCGTATACTGGCGATACATCCGAGATATAACAAAGTCCTTGATGGAACCGCAATAGCCCTTGACATAGGTTTAGAAAAGATACTGGGTGAGTGCCGTCATTTCAGCGCTTGGGTCAAAAAAATAGAGGGCCTGAGAGACTTCACACCCCGAACAACTCAAAGTATACCCACTGACCAGTAACACGAAGCGTTTTCAGGTCATATCAAAAGCTTTCTTTACCTTGCATATACAGTCTGACCGTGCTACAATGAGACCCGGAACTGCCGTGCGGCGGATCGGTCACTCTCCCGGGAGGGAGGTGATGCTGTGGTTACATATGAAATGTTATTTACTTTTCACATGTTGATTATAGCCGTTGTGACTCTCTGTTACATGATATTAAAAAACAGAGATAAATAATGCGAGACGCCTTAGAAGCTAAGGCGTCTCCACCCGTTAATTCGGACTGAGCCGCCCTGCTACAAGCGGCAGTTCCATCCACAACGTACTATACCATACGATTATAAGATTTGTCAACTGCGTGACGTGTTAAGGCGGCAAGGAGGCAACAGATTTGAGCAAAAAGAAGCATAAAAAAAGAAACCCGCAGCCGGCGCAGCCTCTTGTCCGGCTATCCCAGTGCATGATCGTCAAAAACGAGGAAAAAAACATCGAAACGGCGCTGAGTTGGGCAAAGGGCATCGCTTTTGAGCAGATAGTCGTTGACACAGGCTCGACAGACCGAACTGTCGAAATCGCGGAAAAAATGGGGGCGAAGGTATACCATTTCGAATGGATAAAAGACTTTGCCGCCGCGAAAAACTACGCGATCGAACAGGCGTCCGGCAACTGGATAGCTTTTTTGGACGCCGACGAGTACTTTTCCCGCGAGGACGCAAACAAGATGATGGGGCATATCAGGCGGATACAGGCGGATCCTCAACTGCGGGCAAACTGGCTGGTGCTTCACTGCCCGTGGGTGCAAGTTGACGACGAGGGCAAGGCATCCGCCATTAACGAACAGGGGCGGGTATTTCGGAACCTACCGACCGTGCGGTATGTAGGAAGGATTCACGAGATACTCAGCGTACAGAGCGAAAACACGGTGCGCGCGGACGATATTGCGATAATGCACACCGGATATACTGATGCTGCATATGAGGAAACCGGAAAGCTAAACCGCAATATAGACATACTCAGGGCGGAGCTCGCGGAAAAACCGGACGACCTGAACCTCAAAGGATATCTTGCCGATTCCTTGAAATCCCAGGCAGACGAGGAAAGCCTTGCGGAAACGGAATCACTTTTCCGGGAGGTTCTGGGCGGCGGCGAGGAGGTCTTTCCCGCGCTGAAAAAGCGGGCGTACATGTTCCTTATGGATATGAGGGCAAGCTCCGCCGAAGACCTCCTGAAACGCGAGGAGACGGCGCTGAAGGCCCTTGATGAGTTCCCGGGCGACCTTGATCTTGAGTATTATTACGCCTCCATCCTTAATGCCAAGGGCGACCACCGCACCGCTTGGGATATCCTGCAGGGATGCGAGGTCAAGATGCTTCGCGCAGGTTCGCTTGAGGATTCCGAAGTAGCCACTACAAAGCCGATGCTGCTTTTTAACCAGCTTGTGCTTGCGGCAAACGGCCTGGACGACGTGGAAGGCGTCATCAAATACGCTACAATGACGCTCACGGCGGATAAGACGCAGGACAGGGTGCTGCGGCCATATATAGCGACGCTTTTGAAAAACAAAGTGACCGAGGAAGAGCTTATCGGCCTTTTGGCCAAGCTTTACGATTACAGCAGCCCGAGAGACCTCATGTTCATAGCCCGGGCGGCAAAAGACTGCGGAGCGCTCAATTTTGCGCGCGCGGTTATGGACATGGCAAGCAGTATGCTGGAAGGGCATTGAAGAAGGGTAGTAACTGCTCAGCAGGGTACTGAGCGGTTACGGAGGCAATGTCAACAGTTTAACGATTCTCGTGTAGGGGCGATTAATAATCGCCCGATACGTAATGCCGTGCAGAGACGCGGGCGATTAATAATCGCCCCTACACGGGAACGATGAATAAACGCCTTAACCTGTTGACATTAGTTACGAAGGGTATTATATATGGGTATTGGCGCCGGGGAACAACCTGAGAACTTGTCACAAATCATTATTGAATTATTATCGGAAACCGGGCCGCTTATTGAGCGGGTAGACGAGCTGCCGAAGGAGACAGCCGTTGAGCTTTATGATATGTACGCGACGCTGGCGCGTACAGCAACCGAAAGCATAAGCAAAATCGACACTGAGCTACGTGTTATAATTTGCGACAATCAGGACAGGATACTTGAGCGGGTCATCGACCTTGTACCCGCGCCGCTTGGCGGTACGCGTTCGGTATACACGCCGGCTGTGAATAATTACAGGCGCTGGTCAAATGTGGAGCTGATGAAAGACAAGGGCCTGCTCGGCTACACGCTGGCAAAAGAAACCGGCGCCCGTCCGGTCATGTATTTTGGGACAAGCATTCCGGAATATCCATATCTGTCTGATCTGCCCGGCATGGAGCTTTTGTGCCATGAGTCGGAAAGCGGAAACGCTGATGCTTACTATGATCATTTGAGTGAAAACCACGGCGATATGGATACCCTTATCCTCCACGGCATGTATGAACATACCATAGAATACCTTGACGCATACCGCAAGCTGCGCCCCGATGGAATTGTTTTTTGCGGACTGGACATGAACAGCTATTGGATGGCGAAAATTCGCTGGAACAGCGCGGAATCAAGACGGTTCGCGGAGCAATGCGACGTCATAGCCACGTCATGCCGCTCCTTGCGCGACGCGCTCAACAGAAGCCCGCTGGTTCACTTCCCCTGCCGCTGGTTTCCAAACGGCTTTTATAACCCCGCCGGCGTCCCGGTTATAGCCGACCCGAATCAAAAGGAAAACGTCATACTCACAGTCGGCAGAATAGGCGTTGCCGTGAAAAACAATTCAGAGCTTTTATTTGCGTTCGCCAGGGCATCGGAGGCTATGGAAGGGTGGAAAATTCGGCTTGTCGGCCCGATTGAGCCGGAGTTTCAGTCATATATTGACACTTACTTCACTCACAGGCCTGATTTGCGTGACCGCGTGATATTCACGGGTGCTATCAACGATAAAGCCGAGTTATACAAAGAGTACGCCAGAGCGAAGATATTTGCTTTTAATTCAGTGTCGGAGGGCGGCAGCCCTAACGTATACGCCGAAGCGCTTTTTCACGGCTGTATGTTTGTAACGTCAGATATTGACGCGGCTGACGATATTATAAACTTCGGGGAACTGGGCGTAAAATACAGGCTGGGCGACGCCGACGCTTTGTCTACCGCACTTGTGAAGCTGTGTTCAGGCGCCAACAAGCGCGCGTTCATAAGCCATATCCCAAAAGCCCTTGCGTACGCACAGAAGCATTACGACTGGAACCGCAATGCAAAAAAACTTGCGTACATGCTGTATTCCGGGTGAGTCTCCTCGAAAACTCTGTTCGTCATTGCGGCCTCCGAGCCGCAATCCCCCCGAATCCCGCAGGGGATGGCGGGTCAAGCCCGCCATGACGTGGAGGTGAGGGTTTCGCCGCGAAACTTCAATGCCTGTAGTTGCAATGGTTTGGAGTTTTCGAGGATACTCCGGGTAATTATGGAGGTGTGCAGAAATAAACTTTACATCTTGCCTTGTCTTTTTGCCGCCAGACGTCACGCCAAAACCTTGAAAGGTCACAGGCATTACCGCGGTTTTGTCGCGCCGCCTGACGACAAAAATCCTGCGGCAATCTTGTAAACTTTATTACTGCACACCTCCTAACGGGCGGCTTTTTGCTTACAGTTAGCCTGTTGAGATTATACAGTTCACTACAGATTAAGGAGTAAACGCGATATGCCGATAAAAATCCCCGACCAACTGCCATCCAAGGACATACTCGAAAGCGAAAACATTTTTGTAATGACGGAGTACCGGGCGGTGCATCAGGATATACGCCCTCTGCGTCTGCTTATACTCAACCTCATGCCGACAAAAATCGTCACGGAGACGCAGCTCCTGCGAAAGCTTTCGAACACGCCGCTGCAGATAGAGGTCGAGTTTTTGCAGACTATCAGCCATACGGCGAAAAACGTTGACCCGGAGCATCTCTCGTCTTTCTACACCAAGTTTGACAATGTGCGCGACCGCCGTTTTGACGGGATGATCATTACGGGCGCGCCCGTGGAAAATCTTGAGTTTGAAGAGGTGGACTATTGGCGCGAGCTTTGCGAAATAATGGAATGGACGTCGCGAAACGTACATTCCACATTGCATATATGCTGGGGCGCCCAAGCCGCCCTTTTCTATCACTACGGCGTTAAAAAGCACCCTCTCGGCCCGAAACTGTCCGGCGTCTTCAGCCATTTGGTACTCAAGCCGCAGTCGCCGTTTTTCAGGGGCTTTGACGATGTTTTCCATATGCCGCATTCGCGGTACACCTGCGTCCTGGAAGATGAGATTCTGGCCGTGCCGGAGCTTGAGCTGTTGTCGGTTTCCGGCGAGGCAGGCGTATTTGCGGTGAAATCAACTGATAACCGCCGGATTTTTATTACCGGCCATCCCGAATACGACGCCGACACCCTCGCACTTGAGTATTTCCGCGACATTGAAAAAGGGCTGCCGGTCGGCGTCCCCAAGAATTACTTCCCGGGCGACGATCCCTCGGCTGCCCCATCTGTATACTGGCGCTCCCACGCCCAACTGATGTATTCAAATTGGCTGAATTATTACGTCTATCAGTCAACGCCTTATGAAATTGAAACGATCGGAGGAACAAATGTACGAATACACCCGTGATGTTTTTTATTATGAAACCGATAAAATGGGGGTTGTCCACCATTCGAATTATGTGCGCTGGCTGGAAGAGGCGAGGACAAACTTTTTCAACGACGCGAATCTGGCGTACCAGGAGACAGAAGAATACGGGGTTATGAGCCCGGTGACGGATATGAACTTGAAGTTCAAGTATTTCGCGCGGTTCGGGGATACATTTACAGTCCGGACGCGCATGACGAAGTACACCGGCGTGCGCTTCCGCATGGCCTATTCGGTGGTAAACCAAAACGGCGACGTCATGCTCGAAGGTGAAAGCGGGCACGCCTTTGTCGGCACAAACCACAGGCCGGTCTCTCTCGCAAGGACGATACCCCAAAGGCATGAGATAATGAAAAGGCTTATGGAAGAGGAGAGTTGAGAGAGGAGAGAGGAGAGAGGAGAGATAGGACTGTTTCTGTATAAAGAAATCTGTCTGTTCAAAACGCATAAAACTGCTCAGCGCTCTCCATAGAAGAGCACTGAGCACTCGCGCTTTATACGCATAAAACCACAAAAATTACACAGTCCATAAACGCACAGCCTGACCTGTAACTCTCCTCTCTCCTCTCTCAGCTCTCCTCTGACAGAATAAGGGGCGCGTAGCGCCCCTTATTCTGTCACAAGGCTGTTAATGTCTATAATCAGGCTGATTGAGCCGTCGCCCAGGACTGCGCAGCCTCCTATGCCGTGCATCCCGGTGTTGTGCTTCTGTATGTATTCGGGCAGCGGCTTGATGACGGCCTGCTGCTCGCCGATGAGTTCGTCCACGAAAAGGCAGAACGTGGCAGTATCGGTGGAAATCATAATTAGTATACCGTCGTCCAGGTTTTCGAAATCCGGCTCAATGTCAAATATTCTGTATAGCCTGAGTACCGGATAGCATTCGCCGCGTATCATGATCATCTCGCTGCCGTCAGGGTCTAAGAAAACGTCGCCGTCGTTGGGCTTGAAGGATTCCTGGATCGAGAGCATCGGGACGATGAAAATAAGCTTGCCGACGCGCAGCTTCATACCGTCAATAATCGCGAGGGTGAGAGGTATGCGGATTTGGACGGTAAGGCCCTGGCCCGGAGTGCTTTCTATCGACAGCGAACCGCCGACCTTGTCAATATTCTGCTTGACGACGTCCATGCCCACGCCGCGGCCGGAAAACTCGGTCACTTCCGTATTTGTCGAAAAGCCGGGAGCTAATATGAGGTGATATGCTTCCCTGTCGGACATTTCATGCTCCGGCTTTGTCAAAAGGCCCTTTTCGGCCGCTTTTTTGATAAGGGCGTTGCGGTCCAGCCCCTGGCCGTCGTCAGAAACGATGATTACAACGTCGCCGCCGGCGTTGCGGGCTTCCAGAGTCAGCCTTCCGGCAGCGGATTTGCCGTTTTTCATGCGGACCCCAGGCTGCTCAATGCCGTGGTCCACGGCGTTGCGGATAAGGTGCATAAGGGGGTCGTTGAGCGTGTCAATTATATTTTTATCAACCTCTGTGTCCTCCCCGATGAGGATAAGTTCAACCTCTTTTCCGACTTTTTTGCTCACATCCCTGACGATGCGGTGCATTTTCTGAAATGAGTTTGAAACAGGGAGCATCCGGATAGACATTACAATATCCTGCAGTTCATTAATGAGCTTTCTGAGTTCCTGGCTGCTGCGCTCGAAAGAGTCTATGTGAAGATTTGCGACCTCGGGGTTCTTTGTGACCATAGATTCGGTGGTGACTATCTCCCCCATGAGATTCATGAGCTTGTCGAGCTTATTGACGTTGACGCTGATAAAGTTCTGCTTAGCGGCTTCCAGCTGCGGCCTTTCGGCAACGGGTTTTTCCTCACGTGCCGCCTTCTGGCGCATGGAGGGCGGAAGCTCGTCGCTGTCCGGGGCTATCGGGCTGAGGCTCGCGTTCTCAAGAAACATTACGTCGTCGCAGATTTTTTTAAGCGAATCCGGGTTTTCCGACGATTGGACATACATGACAAACCCGTTTTTAATAATCTCGTCGCTTGAGCCGTTTTCATTAAGGTCCGCCGGGACATGGACTACTTTCTGGCAGTGCTCCGCAATAGTGTTTACTACGCCGAAAGCGCGCATGTTTTCCATCTGGCAGCCGGCCTCGAATACTATCCGTATTTTGTACATGGGCGTTCCGTAATCGTGAAAATCCGCATCGTCGCCTACCGCGCCCGCGCCTGCCGAAACGGCAAAGTCCCCGCCTGACGAAGCCTCGCCTTGTATATAAGCGAGGTATTGGTGTATCTTATCGCTTAAATCGCTGAACTCGCCGTCGGATTTGATGCCGGCGGAGAGCTTGTCTATCTCTGCCTTGAAATTATCAGACGCCGCGAGGACAAGCTCAACGACGCCCTCAAGGGCGTCCGCGTCTGTGCGGGTCTTGCCTTCGCGTATCTTGTCGAATAAATCCTCCAGCGCGTGCGCCAGTTTTGCGAGGTTGTCAAACGTCATCATGGACGCTGAGCCTTTAATCGTATGCATGACCCGGAATATCTCGTTAATGTGATCTTCCGTCAACGATTTTTCCTTCTCGCTTTGAAGAAGCGTTTCTTCCAACGTTTCAAGAAGCTGCTGTGTTTCAAAAATAAACACGTCAAGCATGGGGTCTTGTTCGATCATCTTAGAACACCTACCATTTCATATTTCTTAAGGGAATCCCGCCTTGACAAGTATTTTCTTTACTAGCCAAGTTTCTTGAGCGCCGCAATAATACCCTCTTCTTTAAATGGTTTGACGATAAAACCTTTTGCGCCGGACACGATCGCCTCCCGGACCATCGACTCCTGCCCCATAGCGGAAACCATGACGATCTTCGCCTTGGGATCCACCTTTGTGATTTCCTTGAGGGCGTCAAGGCCGCTCATTTCGGGCATTGTGATGTCCATTGTAACTATATCGGGCTGAAGCTCTTTATACAGTTCAACGCCGATGAGTCCGTTCTCGGCCTCCCCAACTACATCGTAACCATTTTTTGTTAGCATGTTTTTGATCGATATTCGCATAAAAGCGGCGTCGTCAATGATCAGTACTGTTGACATTATTGTTTTCCTCCTAAAAAAACATGAAATTCTTTTGTAATACTATGATGATATATCAGATGAATTTTTCCCCGGCGCCGACAGTTCTGATTTTCAGCGCACCGTTGTCGGTATTAAGCTCGATCGTCCTACCGTGGGAACCCCCGGTATCGTTGGCCTGCACGGGGATATTCAGTTGCTTGAGAATAGCCAGACTGGCTGCGGCGTTGCGTTCCCCGATTTTCAGCATGTCGCTGTTTTGGGCTTTGCCGAACATGTGGGCGCCGCCCGCAATTTTTGCGACGAGCTGACTCCTCGATGCGCCAATACGAGTCAATTGGTTGACAAGCTCAATCAAAGCGGAGTCGGCGAATTTGGCTTTATTCTGCCCCTCAAAGCCTTTATAGGTGGGCAGCATGATATGCGCCATCCCTCCGATTTTTCTCGACTTGTCAAAAAGAGTTATTCCAATGCAAGAGCCGAGGCCCAGAGTTGTCAGGATATCCGGGCTTCTAGCGACTTTCAGGTCTGCCATTCCAACAACGATAACTCCCATATCAGCCATCCAATCCCAGTGATTTTAGCAGTATTTTATATGAATTGTAGTCAGGAATCAAGAAGAAATGTCCGGACATTTCTTTGCCGGGGTCCACAAACTGCGTTTTCAGAAACAGAACCGAGTCTCCGATTTTGCCGTATTCGATAGTGGCTATGCTGATGATGGCACCGAGCATGTCTATCGCTATCTGCGGGACGGAGGGCTTGATGCGCAGCCCCGTAAATGAGGATATCGCGGACAGGAACGAGCCGACGATTATATTCGAAACTTCCAAAAGCGTGTCCCGCTCAAGATCCGATAGCTGAAAATCGGCGCCGGTTACGTCTCTGGGGGGTTCGCCAAGGGCGCGGGTCACCATAGCCATCGCGTCTTTCATCCCCAGCATTAGCAGTATATAGCCGTTGAGGTCGCCCGATATGTCAATAAGCACGCCGGCAACGAGTGTCTCGGGTCCGTCCATGACGCCGAGGATACTGTTGAAGGGCACGACCGAGGATTCCGGCACGCTCATGGTTATCTTGACGTTCAGAAGCCCGGCGAGGGCCGACGCCGCGTGCCCTGCTCCTATATTACCAATTTCTTTGAAAACGTCAAGATGTTTTATCTCATTATTGTCGCCGTCGCTACTCATAATCACTTTCTCCTTTTTATATTGATATGCTATAAATTGATGTGCTATATTAAGTATCGTTTATTTTTAACGATAATTTATAGTAGAGTTTAATTATTCGGGCGTGTTGACGATTTTCAAACAAGCCCCGGAGAGGAGACCGGCCCATGAGGATAGATCCGTCGCAGGTGCTTGCCCAGGGCGGGCTAAAGGGAAAAGCCGACAAGGGCGCGTTTACGGATTCGCTGAGGGAAGGCCAGCTTATAAAAGCGGAGGTGCTTTCCATCGAGAGGGACTTTGCCCTCTTGAAAACGGAAGATGGCGAGACATTCAAGGCCAGGCTGGATACGGACGCAACGATGTATCCCGGCGAAAAGGTCGAGTTTAAGGTGATCGGCAAGGAAGGCGGGAATGTGATCCTTTCTATTGCCGGGGAGGAAGCGGGCTCCGGGAAAGCGGCCGAAATGATGAGGCTTATATGGGATTTTGATGACAAAAGCCTCGGGCCGATGGCAAGCAAGCTCGCGGAGCTGAACATGCCCGTAACAGAGGAAGCGGCGCGTGTTATGCGGGATATAATAGCGCAAAATCCCGGCATGACCCTCGACGAGGCTGCGTTTATTGCCTCGAACAAACTCTCGGGGGAAGCAGATCTCGTGAAAGCCGCTGTGGCGATGCTGTCTGACGATATTAAGACAGACGAAATAATTCAGCGTATCCTGACTATGCTGGAAATGCCGGAACCGACTGAGCCTTCTGCGCGTGCCCAAGGGCGCGAAACCCTTGCCGCGCCTGACGCGGCGCCCCTGACGGACTGGCTTGCGCAGGCGGGTGAAAGCGCGGAGCGGACCGGGCCGGATACTTTAAAAAGCATTATAACACACAATGACGGTAATTTGCAAAGCACAATTGTTGCAAGTGATGAAAAAAATATGCAAAATCCGGTTTCCAACGTTGATTTGCCGGATCCGGAGACGAAAAGTCAGTTGACGGCCGGCGGCGTAAGCAGAGAACCGGACGTTGGAAGAGGAGAGGGGAGAGAGGAGAGAGGAGAGTTAGGGACGAAGGACGCGGGGGCGGTCAGGCAGGCGGGGATTTCGGAACACACTGAGCCCGCCGGCAAAATGATTGCAAAGGTCATAGCGGAAATTCCGGAATTCCGCGGCACGCCGGAAGGCGCCATTGAGCGGTTTTCAAACATGCTGCTGAGGGTCGCCGGGGAAAGCGCGGATATCTCAGGTGGGGACAGCGAGAAGCTAAAAGGCCTGATTGAAAAACTTTTTACCAGGATCGAAAAAAACGACGCAAGCGCCGGCGAGCGGTTGAAATCAGCGAAAGAGGAGCTTTTCGCGCGGCTTGCGCTCATTGAGGAGGCCATATCCCGCGCCGGCCCGCCCGCAAAGGCGGAAATGATTCAGCAGACGCGCAACCTCATGGATCATGTGCGCCTGCTAAACAATATCGGCCAGTTTATTTACATGGAGCTGCCCGTGAAAATGGGCGAGGAGAAAAAAACGGCTGAGGTGTACCTGTTTAAACGCAAAGGCGGCAGGAAGCCGGACCCGGAAAACGTGAATATCCTCCTAGCCCTCGACCTTGAGAATATGGGACGCTGGGAAGCCCTGATGAACATAAAAACCAAAGACGTCTCGATACAAATGGAGGTTCGTGGCCCGGAGGAGAAGGAATTCTTTAGCGAAAACACCGTATTGCTGCACAATATGCTGGACGAAGCCGGCTTCAGGCTCACCGGCGCCTCCGTCACCTATAACGACAAAGAAACCTCCCCCCTGACAGCCCTCAAAACACTCGACAGATACACAAACGGACGCGGCGGGAGCGTGGACTTTAGGGTTTGAGGGGAGAGATTGGAGAGGAGAGGGGAGAGAGGAAAGAGGAGAGTTATGGGTCGGAGTATTATTGTGATACGGTGTGAGCATAAATATAAGGCTGAAAAATGGAGTAAAGAGAATCACCCCGCAGCGACGCCGTTTCGCAATTCGGGAGAATATGGCGGATAGTTGGGGCAATATGCAAAAGAAATATCCAGTGAGAAAAAACATAAGATTGCAGGGGCATGATTATTCGAGTGCTGGTCATTATTTTGTGACGATATGCGTCAAGGGCAAGCATGAGTTGTTTGGACGTGTTGTTGTAGGGACGACCGCCCCCGGTCGTCCGATCGTGGAGTTGACGCCAATCGGACAATGTGTAGCGGAAACAATTCAAAATGCGAATAGGAATAATGTCGTAATTGACAAACATGTAATCATGCCGAACCACGTACATATGATTGTAATTTTAGGCAAAGGCACGGACGACCGAGGGCGGTCGTCCCTACAACAGGTTGTGCGCAACATAAAATCATTTGTAACAAAGACTGTGGGCTTCCCATTGTGGCAACCACGGTTTCACGACTATATCATCCGCAATGAGGCCGAATATCAACGCATATGGCGGTATATTGATGAAAACCCGTCAATTTGGGAAGAAGACTTGTACCATGTTTGATTAACGCAAGCCCGCCCCGGCATTGTACACAACTGTCAACCACAGAAATAATAGCACACCCAATAGTCGCCACTGTGAAAACAACTAAGAAGAACTTGGGGCTTGATAATGAAAGATAACTCTCAACTCTCGACTCTCAACTCTCCTCTCAAACGCGCCGCTGCTTTGAGCTACGACCCGGACGCTGATGATGCGCCGGTTTTGGCGGCGTTTGGGGAGGGGTATCTGGCTGAGAAAATAGTGTCTATCGCCAGGGAGTCGGGCATACCCGTGATGCCGGACCCGAGCCTTGCTTCTATGCTTTCAAAAATCAGCATAGGCGACGAGATCTCCGAGGATATGTACGAAGCCGTTGCAAAAGTGCTGGCTTTCGTAGCGGAGATAGACAGGCGGTACGGAGGCAGGGGTTGAGAGAGGAGAGTTGAGAGAGGAGAGAGGAGAGAGTTCTTATGGGGGTTACGTTCCGGTTTCATCAATCTCATGGATCGATTGCTCTTTTCCGTTGAACAATAGTTTGCGTCTGAAGGGTATTACCGCAAAGCCATAATTGTCAAATGATACCTCAGCCACCGACTACGATCCCCCCTAAGCTGCGTCTATGATTCATGCCCTCGACAACTCCGAGTATGTCCAGATCATCGAATAACGCTAGTTTTTCCCATGCCTCGCGGTCGGTATCGCATACGGCTAAAACGGTTCCCATGTTACTTGCCATATCGTCAAACTGCATAAGTATGTAGCTGTCCGGGTATTTTTCTGCTGCTTCCATGTCGGACATGCGGATGTTTAGCGTACAAGTTTTCGACATTATCATTTTCCTCGCTTTCATAGTGCTCCCCGATATTCGCATTATATCACGGTACAAGGGAAGAATCCATAGCGGTGAGGCAAAAGATAAAAAAGCGTATTTGTCATCAAAATGCACAAACCTTTGTAGGGTGGCCATCCCTGTGGGTATCATCGAAAACATTGTGAAATTTACTATCTTGCGATTGCCCTGCCATTCCTAATTTATGTGTTGAAATTTCGGCGCGGTTGTGCCATAATGATATTGAAAAATGGGAGGATGTCTGAATTGATTACTATTAACCCTATAACCGGGGCGGTTGTGCCGGAATACCCGGATCGTCGGCAATACGTCCCGCCGCGGGAAGTCGACGATCAGCTGGACGCGGAGTTTTCTGAGGTACTTGCGGATGCGATCAGGGATGGATATGCACAAGTGGTCGCCACGGTTGGCGGTACTCAGCCGGAGGAAGGCGCCGGATTTGCCGATATGCTCACAGGGGCGATAATGGAAGAGATGGCGCGGATAAGCGCCGCCGACGCTGAGCCACCGTCCCAATTCAGCGCCGGATTTGCGGATATTATTACCGAGGCGATCAGGGATGAAATGATGCGGATGGGCGCTATCGCCGGAGTTGAGGACGCCGACGGAGCGACGCCGGAGCTGGATTTCCGAACGCAGGCGATTGAGCAGGCGATCATTGATTCCGCATCCTCCGGGGAGCTTACAAACACGCATATCGTACTTTTGATGCTTGTCATGATGATGCAGAGCAGCGACGCCGGAGGCTCTTCGATGCTTATGCAGATGATGGCCGCTTTGCTTGGCCAGATCGGGCAGGAAGACCCGCAGTTTGCCGGAGGGCCAGGACCGCAGCACAGCCCGCAGCACAGGCTGGACATCAGCGAATATCAGCCGGACGCCACGGAAAAGAACCCGGCGATACTGCCCGACGAATTCTGGGTCAAGGCGACCCCGTCGGTCACAAGCAACGCCGAGGACAGGAACCCCGAACGGTATACCGATGTTATAAACCAGTTCAAAGTAGAGACGGCGGAGCGTTACCGCCCGTACCGCAACGGATTCACATACTGCAACATTTTCGTTATTGACGTCTCAAGGGCGATGGACGTTGAGATACCGCATATGGGCGCTATCGCCATGTGCAACTGGCTTGGCACGACCGGCAGCCAGCACGGCTGGCGCGAAGTAGACGCCGAGACGGCTCAAAGATACGCGAACGCCGGCAGGCCGGCAGTTACGTCCGCAGGGTCGATTGGCCATGTCCAGATGGTGATCCCGTCAAAAGACGGGGAATATAACCAGGAACGCGGCGTAACGATAGCCCAGGCAGGAAGCACAAATTCCAGCTACACGCACATCAGGGACATCTACGGCTCAAACGGAATGCGAAACGTCAGGTACTTCGTCAACGATTAGTGATTAACGAACCAATGTCAACAGGTTGCGGCAAACAAAGCCCCCTTCGCGCACGAAGGGGGTGGCGCGAAGCGCCGGGGGTTGTCCTCTGGCGCCGGCTTGCAAGGAACAACCCCCGCCGTCTGCGGACGGCGCCCCATAGGAGCTTGGGACAAAAGTCCCACCATCATCTTTGCACCGTCTGTTTCCGCCCGTTTCACGCGTTTTTCGGTTAAATACAGCAAGTATTCGCCCTCAAAACCCGCAAAACAGGCGAAAACACCCGGCACAAATCTAATGACGCTACTTTTGTCCCAAGCTCCCAGTGCGCGAAGGGGGCATGGATTTTACAATCTGTTGACATCTAGCCTTGTTAGTTGTTGCAGGGCGCGCCGCGCGGGAGGGTTGGCGCCGGAAAAAGATTCGTAAAAAGTTGTAAAGAATATTGTAAAAAACCCGATTCTAAATATAGAGGGCTTAACGTGTCTTCAGGCCAGGGACGGCCGGAATTTCTAAAAAGGATTTAAGGAGTGAGAAAAATGTCAATCAATGGGATTAACAGATCAGGCCCGCTGCGTATGATGGGCCTCTCTTCAGGAATGGATACGGACTTTATCATCCAGCAGACAATGAGGATGCACCAGTTAAGGATCGACCAAAGAACCCGCGCCAGGACGCTTGTAGACTGGAGGCTCCAGGAGCATAACAGAATCAGAAGTGACATCAACAGCTTCAGGAACACATTTTTCACTTCAAACAACCTGTGGTCGATGAACTCATACAACACGTACAAGGCGACAGTCACAGGTTCTATCCCCGGAACAACTAACACCGGCGCGGTGTCAATAAGGACGTCAGCCCAGTCGACGCTCGGAAATTTTTCCATCTTAAGCGCTCAGCAGGCCAGAGGAACTCACATCACCTCTACGAACCGCGTATCACCGGGCGGCGCCGGATACGCCATGAACACACGGATCACTGAGCTCGGGAATGGGGATATTGAGTTCAGCGATGACATCTTTAAAATCGCGGTCAGCGATGCTACCGAACCCGAGAATACATTTGAAGTTAGGCGGGATGGGAGCGGGAACTACTTCGTCGACGCCTATAATGGAGTTGGAGAAGTGGAAGAAACCCAGATGGATTTCGAAACATATGACAGGTTTAGTTTCACAACTGCCGACGGCGATCAAATCACGTTAAAAAAACTGGAAAACGGCAATCTCCAGAGAGTTGACACAGACCCGGATGGTGAAGAAAGATTCACCACGTTTGGAGTTGCCGAATTTGGTACGGCGGATATTTCCATCAATAACAATACAATTACCCTAACAAGAAATGACACGATAAGCAGCATGATTGACAAGGTCAACAAAAGCGACGCAAAAGTCACAATGAGATATGACGCGCTTTCTGACAGGTTCACGATTGAGTCAAAGGAAATCGGGAAGTCGGATGTTAATTTGACTTTTGGCTCTGATGCCCCTGACGACCAATCCAATAATTTCAAAACGGCGCTGGGCTTAGGCAGTGTGGCTGCCAAGGGTTCGCTTGCGAGCGCGTGGATAAGCGTCAACAACGGTACGGCGTTTGAAGTAAAAAATGACGCCAGCAACACCTCCAATGTCATAAGCTTCGGCGGCGTGATGATCACAGTAAACGATAACTTCAACAGAGACGAGTATGGAAACGCGATTACAGACGCGGATAGCATCAACGTAAACATCTCACGGGACGTTTCTGATGTCGTGGACAGAATAAAAGGCTTTGTCGAAGCGTACAACAGCCTGGTATCAAGGCTGGAAGGCTTGGTCAGGGATCGCAAGACCACTCAGGAGGCTTCATACCGCCCGCTTACAGACGATGAAAAGATGAACATGTCTGAAAAGCAAATTGAGGATTGGGAGGCCATAGCGAAGAAGGGTATTCTCAGAAACGATCAAGGTCTGCAAAACCTCACCACCAGACTACGCGGATCGCTTTTTGAAAAAGTTGAGAGCGTAGGCTTGTCGCCCTCTGAAATAGGTCTCGGCACAGGCAGCTTCTTCGGCGGCACAGGCGGCCAGATAATCCTTGACGAGGACAGGCTCAGGGCGGCGCTTGAAGAGGATCCCGAAAGAGTCATGAATGTGCTGAGGGGCGACCCGAATGAAAGAGACGGCTTGTTCTTCCGCATGGATGATATACTGCGCAACTACACAAGCAACAGCCAGCGCGATTCAATCAACAACATCGAAAACTCACTGCGGCGCCATAACGAACAGATAGAGAGGCTTCAGCTCAAGATGTTCAAGGAAGAAGAGAGGCTCTACAAAGTGTTCTCGGCGATGGAAACGGCAATGTCAAGGATGCAGTCCCAAGGCGACTGGTTCGCGGCAATGATGGGCTCGATGCAGTAGAGAGAAAAGAGGAGAAATATTTATGCAGCAGA